>Ga0209341_10002957_pt1 | contig 15982 bp, 19 predicted proteins | sample RifCSP13_2_FD_184020 | JGI IMG/M metagenome (GOLD analysis project Ga0209341, IMG submission 184020) | Soil microbial communities from Rifle, Colorado - Rifle CSP2_sed 13_2 (SPAdes) (version 2) | ecosystem: Environmental > Terrestrial > Deep subsurface > Rock core/Sediment | place: Rifle...
ATAAATCTCTAAAGAAAGAGGGTAAAGATGAACAGATTAAACACCAGGCTACCAAAAAAGAGTCAGACAAGCAAACTGTAAGCGATTTGGTCAAAATGTCCAATAGATGTATCTATAGTATTAAACCACAATTTCCCTGGAACATATTCCCCGATACCATAGATATAGAAGAAGAAAGAGTTACTTTTACTTTCCGCCAATTTCTGTCTACCCAATCACATAGTGTTGATATTAAAGACATCTCCAATGTGTTCATAGAATCATCTTTCATTTCTGCCACTTTGCAGGTAGTTTCCCGCACCTATATTCAAAATGATATTAAAATCGGGCATTTAAACAGGAAGAAAGCTGATAAAGCTAGAAGAATTATTGAGGGTTTAAGAACCTTTGTAGAACACAACATTAATACATCCAATTATGGAGTTGATGAGTTAATAGCAAAAATTGAAGAATTTCATTTAAATAAAAGATTGTAATTATTATATTTTCATACTCCAAAATCAAGTTGAAGCACCTCATATAGTCCACTAAAGGAAGCATTTTTGATTCAAAATATTTTGTTTATCCTACTCGAATCTTCTATATTCAATGAGTACGGATAAGAGTAATAGAGGAAATTTTCTATGATCTCTTTTCTAAATTAGATTAATTCTCTTAAAAAACTCTTACCATTTTTAATTTTATCTGCTATTCTAAAATTTTCCGCAACAGTTTTAGCTACATCTGCATAGGAATCCCTTGCTCCCAAATTAATAGACTTTTTAATTTTCGGGCTGAAGACAAATATCGGAACCATCTCATTTGTATGATTATTATGCTTGTGTTGAGTTGGATCATTTCCATGATCAGCAGTAATAATCCAAAGATCATCTTTAGCCATTGCTAACATTCCTTGAGCTATATATTTTGCCAACATATTGAAATGATCAATATATTCCTTTGCTTTTCTGCGATGGCCAAATAATTCATCCAGTCCAACCAAATTATCAAAACTAAAAGCCGGACCCAAATCGCTATAGTCTGCAAAGTCAGCAACAATGCTTTCCATTCTCCTTTCGTCTGAATCTAGTTTAAAAATCCGTTCTTCATCAAATCCATGAAAGTTAAGCATGCTGGCCGCTTTTCCTACTCCATGGATTGGAATTCCTACTTCTTTAAGAAAATCAATCAAAGTAAGTTCATCAGGATCAACTCCAAAATCAATACGATGTTTAGAGACTCTTCTAAAAGAACCATCTTTCTGATCCGGATCATCCTCGAAAGGTCTCATAATGATGCGAGCGATGCGGAATCCTTTTTCATTAACCGCTTTTCTGACTGCTTTTCCGATTTCTTTTATTTTTTCATAAGGGACCACACCTTCATGTAGTGCAATTTGAATTAGGCTGTCGCTTGAGGCATAAATTGGAATAACAAGTTGACCATCTCCTTCTTTGCTTGCGTAGTGACGATCCCCAATACCTGGTGTATTGATAAACTTTACTCCATTTACATCATCAGTTCCTGGGTATCGGACAATTTCCACTTTTCTATCCATTACTTCAGACACGGTATCTCTTACGAGATCTACCACTTCTTGAGGAAATCCTGTTTTATCAAAAAGCAAATATGGATTTTCAACTATATGACCCATTAGAGCCTGATGACCCTCAGGACTCCCGTTTCCCTTAAAAGTTGGAGTAAGAACTCCATAAGCCCCTTTAATTTCAACACTTCCTTGTCTTGGAATAGTCCTCATATTTTCAAGACCGGGTAGAAGTGTTAGTCCTAAAGACTGAAGAGCTGGTGCATTGACTGGTTCAATTTGGGAAGCATTTGAAAGACTATTGACTCCAATATCAAGTGGAAAATCTTGTTGTCTGTTTAAAGCTTCACCGCAACCTGCAGCATCAATTACAGTAACCCTTACACGGGAGAAAAGTGGTGCCTCAGCCATATTTATGTATTTTAGCTTACTATAATAACCTATTCTATAAATAAATCAAATATAACCATGGAATTCAGATATGCGTGCAAAATGTAATAAAGTGATATTCACAGTTCGGATAATATCCCACAGGGAGATACGTAATAGATACCGACCCCGGTGTTGATGATGCACTTGCAATTATGCTTGCATGTCGCTCGGATCTCAAAATAAACGCAATAACAACCGTCTTTGGAAACTCAATCGTTGAAAATTCAACCAGAAATGCTTTGGCAATTTTGGATTTGGTCGGAAAAAGAATTCCTGTTTATGAAGGTATGGATAAACCTATTAGCGGACAGGCCGTAAATGCCAAATCGCACGGGGATAATGGTTTAGGAGGATTTGAAAAAACAACAATGTTAAAAAAAGAAAATAAATCGGCAAATGACTGCCTATCCGAAATGTTGGCAAAATCAAAAAAACAAATCAGTCTCAATAATCTGTATAGGACCGTCTTCAAAATATTTGCTATCTTCTAAAAATAAAACCGAAACTTCAAAAGAAGTTAAAAGAAATAATCATTTTAGGCGGTGTGTTCACAGAAAAGGGAAATATAACTCCTTTCGCCGAGTTTAATGTATTTAATGACTCGCTTTCATTGATGTATTTGCTGAAATCGGAATGCAAAAAGGTAATTATCCCAATTAATATGTGCAGAAAAGTTACATTTTCTATCAGAGATTTCAATAAACTGGATGATAAGACTCTTACTGATGGGTTAAAGCAAATAACGGATTTATATATAAAATATTATAAGAATAACTCTGACTTTGGGGGTTTACCGGTGGAGTAATGTACGATTTACTAGCCGTTTCCTATGCTATAGATATCAAGCTGTTCAAAACGATAGAGGTAAACGTTTCCTGTGAAATTAAGGATAAAATCAGGTACGGGAAAACTTTTATAAGAAAAGGGTTAAAACACAATTGCTTATTAGTAGAAAACGTCGAAGCAGAAAAAATTAAAGAAATTTTCTTTAAGATATTAAACAAAAATAATATTTAACAATTTTGTTCGAAAATCGTCCCATCCGGGGAGTAACGTCAAGAAAAGAGCGTTACAACGCTCTTTTTTTTGTGATAAAATATCAGATATGAAAAAAATAGAAGATTTAGAAAAAGAGATTAAACTTATAAAAGATAGAAATAAAAGGGTTGAATCAGATAAAGCATGGGAAACTAGTTGGACAAGAAAAACATTACTTGCTCTTTTTACATATCTGGCAATAAGTATTTACATGTATTCGATTTCTCTTCCAAATCCCTGGTTAAACGCAATAGTTCCCAGTATCGGTTTTCTTCTTTCGACCTTAACTCTTCCGACATTTAAGAATTTGTGGAAAAAGCATATCTATGGAAATTAATATTCAAGAAATAATTCCTCACATAGCCCACCAGTCGGAGCAAAAATACAACATTTGATAATCTCAATATTGACATTCTAACAACTCCATCTGTATAATACAGTATATACATGAGAATCCTCAAAGGGCCACTGGAATTTCAATGGGATAAAGGAAATATTGGAAAAAGTTTTAAAAAACATAAAGTAAAAGACAAAGAAGCGGAAGAGCTTTTTTTTGACAAAAAGCATAAGATTTTTAAAGATCGATTACATTCAAAAGGAGAAGAAAGATTCCGTATCGCAGGTAAAACCAAAAAAGGTAGATTGTTATTTATTGTATTCACAATAAGTGCAAAGAAGATAAGAATTATTTCTGCACGGGATATAAACAAAAAGGAGGTGTATTTATATGAAGAAAAAACTTAATATACCAAATTTCAAAAATGAAGATGAAGAAAGGGAATTCTGGGCAAAAGTTGATTTGTCTGAATATTATGATGCTAATGATTTAGAGCAAGTCAGTTTTCCCAATTTAAAACCGACAACAAAACCTGTATCCATCAGGATTCCTGAATACTTGCTCAATAGGGTGAAAGAAGAGGCAAATGAACTTAATATTCCTTATCAGACTTTAATTAAACAATATATTCAAAAAGGTGTTTTTTCTGCAAAATAAATTCTCTGACTCAAAGTAGAGATTTTAAGAAAATTAATGATTTAAATGCATCCCGGCTATTTGTTCCTGTGTATAATTTTTAAAAAGAGCAATACTTCAATTGCTCCTCTGTCTGCAGCCGTTAGTTGTTTGTAAGTCATAATACTTACAGGTTAACGGTTGCAGTCGGAATTAGAACTGCCAATTCAGTAAGAGTTATTCCTGTTATTGAAGCTTTAACCGGAAAAGGAATCCCGTTGGGAACTGCCTTGGCGTTTATGACCTCAATTATTACGATTTCCATTCCTCAGGCACTTATCTTGAAAAAAGTAATGATATGGGAATAATTTTGATGGGTTATATATTTAACCTTATAGTCTGATTTCTCCTTGACAATATTAAGAAGTATTATAGTTTTTCAGAAAAAAAGATAACGGATTCCTACAATAAAAAGTGCAATAGCGATAATCATTCGAAACTTCTCTTGGGGAATTTTATTGACAACTTGCTTGGCCGTATACGCGCCAACCAGAGAAACGATCACCGCTGCGATTAAGGTTGGAAAACTGTAGTTTGTCAATTTAATACCGCCTGAAACATAACCGGCAAGTCTGGAGCTGTCAATCAGCAATCCGATTGCCCCTGAAGTAAACAGAAAGACTGCTTTATCCAGGTTATATGCTGTCAGAAATGTGCTTCGTACGGCACCTCCAACACCGAACAAACCTGAAAAAAATCCGGACATTCCTCCGCCAATAAGTGCATTAGTGTTTGTTTTAGGCAGTTTCCACTTGGGATTTATTTTTATAAAAGTAACATAGGCCAGGAGAACCCCCCCCAGCATTTTTTGTAGTATATCTTCGGGAAATATCCCGGCAAGCCTGGCGCTGATATAGCTGACAATAATACCGGTAAAACCGAATAAAAATATTAATTTCCAATTTGCACCTTTCTTAAAAAACACCATCTTCCATATATCTCCAAACCAATGAACAACGCCTACAAATAGAAGCGTCTCGGTGAGCGGGTATTGCAAAGAAAGTGTCGGTACGAGAATGGTAGATGTACCAAAACCGGTTATCGTTCCTACAGTAGAAGCAATGAGGGTGAGGATTAGAACAAATAGATTTTCCATTCCATTATTATACGAAATATCGATCCCCGATCGGAATATAAGAAAGTAGCGTCACCCCGTTGAAAACAGTCTTTTTTCTGTATCCGTCAAGGCTGAAGGGGAATGTTTTCAGAGCCTCAATAGTTTTTACCTTTTTATTATCTGTTTCTGATAAAAATATGATTGCATATAAAAATGAAAGTAGTATAAAAAAATTATCACATTATGAAACCCGTATTAAATCCTTATCTGGTTTTTAACGGAAATTGCCGGGAAGCAATGGAATTTTACCGGTCTGTTTTGGGAGGAAGGCTTTATATGCAGACTTTTGAAGAGTCAGGCATGCCGGCCTCAGCCGATCAGAAAAATAAAATTATTCATGCCGTTTTAAGAAATGATTTACTCACTTTTATGGCCAGTGATAGTATGCCTGAACAGCCGGTCAAAACCGGTAACAATATTTCTATGAGCATTAACGGATCTGATGAAAAGACGTTAACGGAATTTTTTAAAGGTCTATCCAAAGGTGGAAAAGTAAACATGCCTATGGAAAAACAATTCTGGGGAGACAAATTCGGCGCGTTAACGGATAAATTCGGCATAAGCTGGATGGTCAATATCTCAACTTATGCGCTGGTAATAAGCCGCATTTTTGATGCTCCGCGGAAGTCTGTCTGGAAAGCCTGGACCGATCCTGAAATGGTAATGGGTTGGTGGGGGCCAAAAGATTTTACCTCTCCGTCTTGCAGGATAGATCTGAAAGTTGGAGGAAAATATATATTCTGTATGCATGGGCCGAAAGGATCTGAATTTGACAGGGATCTTTATAGCTCCGGAGTCTATAAAGAAATTGTGCCTCAGGAAAGACTTGTGGTAACGGATTATTTCTCCGATGAAAACGGAAATAAAATTGATCCTGCAACCGTCGGAATGAATCCGGAAATGCCTGGGGAAATGGAAGTTGTTGTCATGTTTGAAAACGCGGGAGAGAATAAAACGAAGCTTACGATAAATTATCCCCATCCTGAAACAGATACCGCCTATGAAGCTATGTCGGTAAGCGGAATGGAAGCAGGCTGGAATGAATCACTTGATAAATTAGCGAAATTTCTGTTGCTTGCCAATAATTAAGGCCTCCGTAAGAGAAAAATATCCTATAGTATCTTGACGGTAAGTCAATTGTATGTTATGATTCTTTTAACAGATTTAAACTGATAAATCTGTTTAAATTGGATTAAGTTTTAACTAAGTCATAGATAAAGATACCCTAATTTTTCCGCTTTGTATCTTTCTTTCTTTTTTAAAAAAACTTCACGATTTAGGCAGATTTATTGGTTTAAAACCGTATTATTATGTTTCAAAAATCATTTAACAATCATAATAGACATTTTTCCGGCAGGCATCGGTTTCACTTCCGGAAAAAAAATCGGCAGTCTAATAACGGGAAATCGAAAAAATTTCTTCCCGAATCTGCATATTCAAGAAATTCTGTCGCCCCGATTCAAAATAATACAACGGAAATAAAAAATCAGTTCAGTGACTTTTTTATTGATAAAAAATTGAAGGAGAATATTGCCTTAAGAGGGTATATAACTCCGACGCCCATTCAGGATCAGGCAATTCAGCCGATTCTTGAGGGAAAAGATGTCATCGGAATTGCCGAGACCGGATCAGGCAAAACTGCCGCTTTTCTGATTCCGCTTATTAATAAAATTCTTCATGCTCGGCAGGAGAAAGCGTTAATAATTGTTCCGACGCGTGAACTGGCGGTGCAAATTAACGACGACCTGAAATCATTATCCAGATTTTTGTCTGTTTATTCCTGTTTGTGTATCGGCGGAGCAAGCATAAACAGGCAGATTACTGATTTAAGGAATAATCCATCGATAGTCATCGGTACTCCTGGAAGAATTAAAGATTTATTCAACCGCCGTTTTCTGCATTTAAATTCCTTTAAAAATATTGTATTGGATGAGGCGGATAGAATGGTTGATATCGGATTTTTACCGGAAATCAAATTAATTATTTCTTACCTGCCGAAAGTGCGTCAGTCGCTTTTTTTCTCGGCCACTGTTTCTTCTGATGTGGAGGAAATTATAAATTCATTCGTCATAAGTCCGGTTAAAATATTTGTAAAATCAAATGAAACTCCTGTTTCAATCAGTCAGGATGTGATTCGGGTTAAAGGCACCGAAAATAAAATTTCAAAATTGAAAGAATTATTAAGAAAGGAAGAATTTAAAAAAGTCCTCATATTCGGCAGAACCAAATATGGTGTAGACAGGCTTTCCAAAAAATTATTTCTTCAGGGTTTTTCGGTAGCTTCTCTTCACGGGAATAAATCCCAAAACCAACGGTTAAGGGTACTCTCGCAATTCAGGGATAACCGGGTAAAGATTTTAATTGCCACGGATATTGCTGCCCGCGGACTTGATATACCTGACGTCTCTCATGTAATTAACTTCGATGAACCGGCAACCCGTACTGACTATGTTCATAGGATAGGCAGAACCGGAAGAGCGCAAAAAATAGGTCATGCTTTAACTTTTGTCGGATAATTAACTAAAAAAAGAGTATAATAGAATAAGTCTCGTTAAATGAATACACATTTTCATACCTTTGAAATACCCGATCAAAAAAAATTTTCCACGTTAAAAAAAAGTATTGATAGAGAAAGATCCAAAGCCGTAAACAAAAGAATTAAGGAACAACCGTTTATGACCGATATGGAATATATATCGGGAGCTTTTTTGGAAATGTATGAGCCCTACCTGAAAGATGTCGTCTGCAGGCTTTTTGAGAAAGGTTACGCTATAGAAACATCATCAGGATTTAACAATATAAAATCCCAATACCAGTCTTTGGACGGGAATTTTGTCATAGATTATGTGACCAGAAATAAACTGGATAAGAAAGATATTAAAATTCGGGAAAAAGACGGTTTTAAATCGCTTGTTTATTGGGCTGAAAATCTTGACTTGGATTTTATTAAACAAAAATGGATGAAAATTATCGACATTCTTCCGGATAAAGGAAAACTGACTATGCCTTCAGCAAGTCCGAAAGCAGTATTGTTCAGGAGAAAACATATCTCAAACAACCCGAAACTACAAAGACAAAGGTTATTGGAACAGTTGGAATTTAAAATCCGGACAGCCATGGATAAGAATGTTAAAAAAAGGAAAAAAATAAATCCTCATCCGAATAACATTGAAACCCGTTTGGGTATTTTTATTGAAGAACTGCAGCTACAGGTCCGTCAGGCTGTTTTGGAAATGAACAGAAAAGGTTACTCCACTGATTTATCAGGCTTTGTAAATAATTCCTGTGACCAGATGATAGAGGGTGATTTTCAACTTGATGAAAAAATTATCAATAAATTACGTCTGTTAGGGATAAATGTCGAATCAAACCCCAGCGGATATACCAGATTGCAGTTTTCTCCAAAAGAAGCTGATCTTGGGAATATTAAAAAACAATGGAATAAAATTGTTGCCCTCCTTCCAACCGGAAAAAAAACCGCCGATATCTCAATGACCAAAAAGTCAAGGGAATTCAGAATGAAATATTGTTAGAAAGAAAGCTTTTCACCCTTTCCTGATCCATCCGCCTGACTCTTATTTTTTTCTTACATATTTTGACTTGGAATTGGGTTTATGGGGTTACCATGACATAACGATTTAATTGACAATTTCCGTATGCGCAATAACGACGAAGATTTTTTTACAGTAAATAAGGCATCTGAATTTTTAGGTATCAGTGTCAAAACCGTCCGCAGATGGGCGCAACAGGGAAAACTGAGAGGAATAAAAATCGGCTCAAGAGGGGATTGGCGGTTTACTAAGTACCAATTATTAAAATTGGTTAAAAAATCTGCTTAAATCACGCTCCTCACTCTTTAAAAATAAACTTTGATTCCCATCCTTAGCTTGCACAATCCTCTTTTCTATTCCATACCCAATTGTTTTTTTACTTCAGTGACTATATCCTCGATTGTCCAGCTGGATTTTACCAGATAATGCCGTCCGCCCAGAAAGTTTGCCCATTTATTCTCATCCGTGACATTTGTCAGAAAAATTACATTGGCCGTTCTGCCCCAATCATCGGCACGGAGTTTATCATTCATGGTATTGCCGTCCATAACCGGCATTACAATATCCAAAAGTATTAAATCGGGATGTTCCTTCAAAGCTAAATCAAGACCGATTTGACCGTTTTGCGCCTGAAGAACCGTAAATCCTTCATTTGTCAGTTTAATTGATAATGCTTTCAGAAGCGGGAGTTCGTCTTCAACTATAAGGATTTTTTTCCCGTTAGTTTTAGTCATGACTTTTTCAGGTTAATCTTATCTGATTTGTATTATAGCATTTTTGAAATAAATCAATTAAGGTTTTTTGATCCCTTTTTCTTTTTTATTCCCGAAGCCGGAATTATGACAAAAAATTTAGTACCTTTATTCTCCTCGGATTCAAACCAGACTGATCCGTTAAACTGTTCTATAACGGATTTCACAATATAAAGTCCCAATCCTGTTCCGGAAGAGTCTTTCAGTTTTGCGTTATCGGCTCTGAATAATTTGGTAAATATTTTTTCCTGTTGTTTTTTCGGAATCCCCCAACCGTTGTCGGAAACTGTAATTAACACGCTCTCCGTATTTATTCGGTGGTTTTTGTCGGCCATTTCTCCTTTTTTCATGATAGTGTGATTGATTTCAATTTTACCCTCTTTGCCTGTATATTTAACAGCGTTTGATATTAAATTTTGATAAATAATCCTCATAAGACGCGGATCCAGGTGGATTGCGGGAATTTTTTCATGCTTTTCCTTAATACTGAGTTTATTTTTTTCAATTGTTGGTTTGAGTTCAGCCAAAACCTCCGTCATGAGTTTTAAGATATCGGTCGGTTCAGGGTTAATTGCAATCGTTCCCAGATCCAGCCGGGAAACATTAAGAAGCGCGTTGACCAGATCAGTCATCCGTTTGTTGCCGTTATAAATCTCCCGAAGGTAATTCTTCTGCTCTTTGCTGATTTTTCCGGCATCCCCGGTAAGAAGCATTTCCGTATACCAGGAAATCATTGTCAAAGGAGTCCGGAGTTGATGGGAAGCAAGTGATACAAACTCGGTTTTTGCTTTATCTACCTCTTTTTCTTTCATTATATCCCTGAATACTTCAATGCTCCCGATTATTCTATTATCCAGATTGATAGGTGTAACCACAAAAGCTATCGGAATTTTTTCCCCTTTGCTGTTCAAATAATAATAATTATTATTTATTGATGTAACGGAATAAGGTTTACCGGTTTGCAAAACCTTGTTCATCGGTCTGTTATGTTCCGAAATTGGTTTTTCCTCCCCGCTTAACATCTTGACAATACGCGTTAAAGGTTTTCCGGTGAATTTCCCTTCGGTTAAACCCAGTATTTTCTTGGCTGCCCGGTTAATAAATAGCAGCCGCCCTTTATTATCGGTTGCCAATACCCCTTCTCCGATATTGGAAAGCATTGCTTCTTTTTCCGCTTCTATTGATTCTATTTTCCGGGTTCTTTCTTTTACTTTTTGATCCAGATTTGAATAAATTTCCTGAAGCTCATGGGCCATCTCATTGAAAGTCTTGGATAAAATACCCAGCTCTCCGCTGACGATTTCAGAAGCTCTGGCGGAAAAATCCCTTTGCCGCAATCTTTGGGCAATTTTAGTCAGTTCATTAATCGGCTTTGTCATCAAACGCGTAAATACCAGTACCCCGGTCATCAGAATAATCAGTGTCGTTAAAAACACTGCTGCAAAAGCTAAAAGCAGCGTCGTCCCTGAAGAAAAAACTTCTTCCTGGTCAATTTTTGCAACCAAAGACCAATCCAACGGTTCTATGTATCTGGTTACCGCAAAAACCGGCTTCCCCCGGTAATCAACCAAATCCTCCTCTATCAGTGTTTCTTCCAGTTTTTTAATGGTTGCCAGTGAAGTTGCATTTTCCGTGTCCTTGGGTACTGTTCTGGTTAAAGCGGCATTTTTGTCAAATCGGAGCGGAGTCAGGAAAATTGCATCCCCGGCTTGGGTATTTTTTAACAGGGTAATTTCACCGGTATCACCCAGTAAAAAATAATCATCGGTAATATTTGTAAAAAGATGTGAATTTGCAGTGTATTCAATATAGCCGACCTTTTTGTTTTCAAAGAATAGGGGACCCCAAATACTTACTTGCAGTTGGCCGTTTTTATCCGTAAAAATGTTATTCAGCTGAAATTTGTCTCCTCCGGCTTGAATTTTATCGGCGTTAATATTGAATTGATTTTCTCCCTGGCCGGTCGAAGTAATATGTTTTCCGTCCAAATTATATATTTCCGCCGAGTTAAAATTGAGTTCATTTATGCTTAACTTGCTTAATATATCCTCAATTCCTTCAAATGACTCTTCATTTTCCGACTCAAGAAAATTGTTAATATAGCTTCCCAACTGTAATCTGTGGGTAACAAGCTCTGCCTGGTCAAGATATTGGTCCAATGCAATATTAATTCTTTCCTTAGCCGTGTCGGCTACAACTTCAAGCCTGGAAATATTATTTTTTACAAGCTCAACCCGCAGGGAATTATAAGAATAAAGACTGATAATAAGAAGAGGGATAAAAGAAATCAGAAAAGTGAAAATAAACAGCCTGTATTTATATGACATTAATAATTCCAGTATATCTTATTGTTGGGATATACTTAATTCCCGCCGTTACAGTTGATAGTTGAAGTTGGGGTTTATTATTCTTCTTAATTGAAGCCGGCGGGATTGAAAATTAACCACAAATGCCAGTGGTAAATTTTTTTCCTTTAAATAAGAAGCCAGTTGTTTGTGAAATATTTTATGTCTAAGAAGTGTTCTTCCTTTCAGATCCAAAAGTATTTTATCCTCAATAATAAACTCGATCAGATGTTTGTCTACCGGTTTTCCCAGATATTCCAATTCAACGTATTCGTTTTGCCGGAAATTTAATTTTCTTTCGGAAAGTTCATACTTGACTGATTCAATATAATCTTCATCAGAAAGATATGGTCCTCCTTCCTCATTTATTTTATAACAGAGGTAAACGACGACGCGGACCAGATGGGAAAGAAGAAGGGCCATTAAAAAAACTATAACATGAGTAATCTTGCGATTGTCCGTTTTAACATTAAATCTTGACATTTTGCGGTTTACCGGATAATTTATCCGGGGTAGTAATTATTATTAATAACGGTTTTTTATTTTGAATAAATCATGAAAAAAATTCTTGTTACCGGGGCTTTCGGATTGGTAGGAGCCGATCTGGTTCCGGCGTTATCCGAAAAATACGGAAAAAATAATGTTATTCTTTTGGCACATAAAACGGTCACAAAAGTTCCCTTTAACATCGAAAAAGGTGATGTCAGAAAAAAGCCGCAGTTGGAAAAAATTATAAAGAAGCATAATATCGGTCAAATTTACCATCTGGCCGGTCTTCTGTCAGTCGGAGGAGAAAAAAATCCTCCGCTTGCCTGGGATGTTAATATGAACGGTTTAAGGACAATCCTTGATCTGGCTGTCCGATATAGGTGTCGTCTGTTTTGGCCCAGTTCAATTGCCGTTTTCGGACCGACAACTCCTAAAATTAATACTCCCCAACGTACTATTCTGGAACCTACCACTATCTACGGAACCACCAAACTGGCCGGTGAACTTTTATGCCGTTATTACCATCAAAAATACGGTCTTGATGTCAGGAGTCTCCGTTACCCCGGACTGATTGGTTTTAATGCTCCTCCCGGAGACGGTACAACGGAATATTCGGTCCATATTTTTTATGAAGGACTATTAAAAAATTCATATGTCTGTTTTCTGAAAAAAGATACCAGACTGCCGATGATGTTTATCACGGACGCGATAAAAGGAACAATTAAATTAATGGATGCCCGTTCCGATAAAATAAGCATTAGGACAAGCTATAATTTTTCCGCTGTCAGTTTTACTCCGCAGGATTTAGTCAAAGAAATTAAAAAATTATTGCCCGGTTTCGTTTGTACCTACAAACCGGACCACAGGCAAAAAATTGCCGATTCCTGGCCTAAATCAATAAATGACCGGGTAGCCGGAAAAGATTGGGGTTGGCGCCATGAATATGATATATCCCGTATGACGAAGGAAATGCTGGATAAATTACGTCTTAAATTAAAAATACGGGTTAACAAAGTATAAAAAATGAGCGGCAGTAATTTCAACAAACTTTTATATCAGGAAATAAAACGGATTGATAAAATAAAAGTAACTAAAAGAAAGGAAAAAATAATTTCCGGGTTCTCTGCCACTCCTTCTCCTAAAGCGAACATTGGCGGTAAATATTATCATGTATTCAATTCCAACGATTATCTGGGGCTCCGCCTCCATCCGCAGTTATTAAAAGCCGAAAGAAACACTTCGGAAAAATTCGGTACCGGTCCGGGCGCAGTCCGCTTTATTTCCGGAACATTAGAAGTTCACCGGCAGCTTGAGTCCGCCGTTGCACGATTTCATCAAAGAGATGAAGCTATTGTGTTTTCATCAGCGTTTGCGGCCAACCTTGCCGCCATATTCTGTTTTATTAAAGGCCAGAGTAAAGATACAAATCTGGGAGAACTACCTCTGGTAATTTCCGATGAGCTTAACCATAGAAGCATCATTGATGGTATTCGGCTCTCAGGCCTTCCGGGAGAAAACAAGCTAGTATACCGCCACCTGGATTATGACCATTTGAAAGATATTCTGAATAATGGCCGGAAAAAATATAAAAGGGCAATAGTTATAACGGACGGTATTTTCAGCATGCTCGGAGAATACCCGGATTTGAAAAAAATGCGCCGTATCATAGACTTATATGATTCAAAATACGATTTAGGAGTTTTGTTTTTAGTTGATGATTCCCACGGTGTAGGGGCCGTGGGCAATAATGGCCGCGGAGTCGAAGAAATAACCGGAGCCGGGGCGGATCTTCTGGTTGGTACTTTCGGAAAAGCTTTCGGTTCTGACGGAGGTTATGTCGCCGGAAATAGGATTTTTATCGATTATCTTCGTGAATCCTCAGCCACCTATATTTATTCCAATTCAATAACTCCGGGAACCGCCGCCGCTGCCTTATGTGCCGTGAAGTTGCTGGATCGTCCCGCCGGAAAAAAATTACTCAGAAAACTTGAAAATAATATCCGCTACTTCAGGAAAATCTGTCTGAAACAGGGCCTTCAATTTGCATCTGATTCTGTTCATCCGATACAGCCGCTTTTAATTGGAGACCCCCTTAAGGCCAGAAAACTGGTGGATAAACTCTTTGACAATTATATATTAACTACCAATATCAGTTACCCGGTTGTTCCCAAAGGCCACGATGAAATAAGAATACAGTTATCAGCGGTCCATGACCGGAAAGATATCGACCGTCTGGTAAAATTTCTCTCCTTAAATAAATAAAAATTCCTAAGCCTCCCAAGATTCTTTTTTATGATCCTTAATTAATTCCTGAATATTCCTTACTTATTAATGTATAAGATAAGTGATGAATTTACAAAGCCAAAATGATATAAAAAATCATTTTGACAGATTGTATCAGGCGGATGTAACCCCATGGAAAAACCATCCTCCCGAACCGGCCTTTTACCGTTTTATGAATATATTAAAGACTGATATTCCGGGAGCCAAAATTCTGGATATCGGTTGCGGAGACGGCTGGATTTCGCAAAAAGCGGCCAAGCTGTCATTCGAAGTTTGGGGGATAGATTCATCCGAAACGGCAATTAATCAGGCAAAAGGTAATACCAGGGCTAATGCAATAAATGGAAAAATGCATTTCCGGACGGGTGACGCTTTATCATTGCCTTACCAAACAGCTTTTTTTGACGCTTTGCTGGACCGGGGACTTTTCCATCATATTCTGCCCGAAAATAGGAGATTATATTTTAAAAATATCTTGAGGGTCTTAAAAAAGAAATCATATCTATATCTTGCCGTATTCAGTTACCGTAATCCCGAAAACATCGGACAAAGATTTGAGAAAAATGATGTTGTCAATGAGTTTTACCCTTTTTTTAAAATAAAAAATTATTCAGAAGATCCTTTTGAGCATTTTGCTCCTGCCCACCTTTTGCATTTTATTATGGAAAGAAAGTCTATATGATAATAAAAAATATTAAACACTATGGAAGCAGTTCAGATAAGTAGGTATGGCGGACCTGAAGTTTTGGAAGTAAACGATATTGATCCGCCCGTTCCCGGTGATAATCAGGTTCTGGTGAAAGTAAATTTTGCCGGCCTCAATCCTTTTGACAGTAAACTCCGTTCAGGACTTTTTAAGAAAATGATTCCCCTTCATTTTCCTCATACTTTAGGCGGAGACTTTGCCGGAATAGTAAAAAAGACAGGCAAAAAAGTCTTAGGGTTTACTGTCGGTGACGGAGTTTACGGAACTGCCAACATCTTAAGCGGCGGATCAGGATCATTAGCACAGTACTTAATAGCGCAATCGGATAAAATTGCAAAAAAACCAAGCTCTCTGGATTTTGCCGAATCAGCCGCTGTTGTGCTCACCGGAGTAAGCGCACTCCGGGCAATCGAAGAACATATAAGTCTGAAGGCCGGTCAAAAAATTCTTATTCACGGTGGAGCCGGAGGTATAGGACATATAGCTGTACAGCTGGCTAAGGCAAAAAATGCCTTTGTTGCTGTTACCGTAAACAAATTTGATATGGAATTTATAAAAAAATTGGGTGCCGATAAGATAATCGACTACAAAATAAAGAAATTTGAAGAAATCCTTAAAGATTTTGACGCCGTATTTGATACCGTGGGCAAAGACATTGCCGACAGATCTTTTCCGGTATTAAAAAAAGGCGGAGTGTTGGTGTCAATGGTAGTTCAACCTGACGGAAAGCTG
>Ga0209341_10002959_pt1 | contig 15974 bp, 15 predicted proteins | sample RifCSP13_2_FD_184020 | JGI IMG/M metagenome (GOLD analysis project Ga0209341, IMG submission 184020) | Soil microbial communities from Rifle, Colorado - Rifle CSP2_sed 13_2 (SPAdes) (version 2) | ecosystem: Environmental > Terrestrial > Deep subsurface > Rock core/Sediment | place: Rifle...
CCGGCGCCGCCAACGGATGATGCCGCGCATGGTCTCCTCCATGGCGTGTCGTTCCCGGGGTTCTGTGGTGAAGGTGGCGAAGGTGACAACCTCATCGGCTTGGAGGTTGGTGCGGCGGTACGTCATGTCCAGGTCGTCTGGCTTTCGTTCACTCACCGTCCCGTGTCTCAGCTCGACCACGCGCGCCGACCGCAGCCAATCCTTGGTTTCGGAGCCATGACAACCCGCGTTCATCCGGACACCTCCGCCGACCGAGCCCGGTATCCCTATCAAGAACTCCAGGCCACCCCGGCCCGCCTGAGCGCAGGTGCGAGCCAATGAGGGCATCGACGTGGCCGCTCCGGAGGTGACCGTTCCGTCCCCGCCGAGCTCGGTTCCCACGAAACCGGCGCCAAGGTGAATCACGAGACCCGGGAACCCTTCGTCGCTGACGATCAGATTGCTGCCGCGCCCGAGAACCAGCAAGGGTTCGTCCCGGACCGAATCCCCGATCGAAACCAGCTGCGCTTCGTCTTCCGCCTCGAGGTAGTAGCGGGCCGGACCGCCCAGCTTGTATGTGGTCAGGCCGGCTATGGAAACCCCCGAACGGAGCGCCCCGGATACAACGAGATCGTCGAGCGCGCTCATATGCGGCGTGACTCCAGGAGAGGAGCAAGTTCACCGGCCAGCGTCGTGATGTCCCCTGCTCCGAGGGTCAGAATCAGATCGCCACGCCCCACCTCGTCGGCGAGGAACTCGGCCAGGTCGGCGCGGTGGGGAATATAGCTGACGTGGGCTTTCGTTCGGGCCCGTACGGCATCGGCGACCAGTTCACCCGTTACCCCAGGTTCGGGTGTTTCGCCGGCGGCGTACACGTCGGTGATCACCACCTCATCAGCCCCCGAGAAGGACCCGCCGAACTCATGATGGAACTCCCCAGTACGCGAATAGCGGTGCGGCTGGAAGACAGCCCAGATCCGTTGCCAGTCGCCTCGTTCGGCGACCTGCAAGACCGCCGCAATCTCGGTCGGGTGGATCGCGTAGTCGTCGATGATCGTGACCCCGTTGATCTTGCCGCGCACCTCGAAACGCCGACGCACACCGCCGAATGTCGCCAATCCTGCCGCCGCTCGGTCGACGTCGAGACCGCGTTCTCCAACCAGCGCCAGTGCTCCGGCCGCGTTGCGGGCTACATGCAACCCGGGCTGGGCGACGTCGACCTCCCAGCTCTTTCCACGACCGGTGAGTGAGAACCGGACCGACCAGTCTCGGTGGCGAACGTCGGTGATCAACCAGTCGGCATCTTCGTTGGTGCCGTAGGTTGATCGCCCGGTGCGTTCCGCCAGCCGCCTCCCACCCGGATCGTCGATCCCGACCACCACCGGCCCTTCGACGGAGCGTACGACCTCGACAAAGGCGTCTTCGAGGCGATCGAGATTGTGGTAATAGTCGAGATGGTCGGGCTCGACGTTGGTGACCATCAACCCCTTGATGCTCAGGTCGAGGAACGTGCCGAATGCCTCATCTACCTCGAGCACCAGGAGGTCATCTTCGCCGAGCGATGCATTGGTTCTCAGGTCGGTGAGTTCACCTCCAACCACAAAGGAAGGATCCAATCCGGTGGCCCGCAACGCGGCGACGAGCATCGCCGTGCTCGTCGTTTTCCCGTGGGTTCCTGTGGCCCCAACGGTGGGCAGGTGGGCCGTCAATTCGCTCAATAGCCGGGGCCGTTCCCATATCTCAATACCATTCTGACGGGCTGCGACGACTTCCGGGTCGACGTCCGGAATCGCCGACGACGCCACGACGAGGTTTAATCCCGACATGGCCTCGGGGCGGCTGCCTGCCCACACCTCGATGCCCAGGTCGGCCAGACCTGCCAGGGTGGGGCTCATCTTGAGGTCCGAGGCGGTCAGGGAATGCCCCATCTGTGAGAGCAGCTTGGCAAGTCCACTCATCCCGGACCCGCCGGCGCCTATCACATGGATCTTGCGAGGCGAGCCAAGATCAACCATGGGCTTGCTGGAGCTCTCGTGCTAGTACATCCGCAGCTTCGGGATGGGCAAAATCCTTGAGCCTTTGGGTCATGCGCCTGCGCATCTGGGAATCCGCAACGAGGGGCTCGAGGATCTGTGGCAGCACACCCAGTCGTTCCTCGGTGACCACCACCGCTGCTCCGGCGTCTTCGAACCGGGCTGCGTTGCTCATCTGGTGCCCACCGCCGAACCTGCCGGGAACGAGCACAGCCGGCGTCCCGGTAACGGCGATCTCCGCAACCGCCCCACCCGCCCGGGCGATGACGATGTCACATGCTGCGTAGAAATACTGCATCTCTTCTTCGAATCCGAGAACGGTCCACGGTACAACGGCCTGCTCGGAAATGGCGCGCATGTCGTCTTCGTGGGCGCGGCCCGCCAGGTGGAGTATCTGGATGGGTGGTCCGCTCCACTGCTGCACCAGGGAGGTGACCGCCTGATTGATGGCACCGGCGCCGAGGCTCCCACCGAAGACCCCGATCACAACGGGTCCGGGCGAAAGTCCATACCGGTTCATTGCCTGATGCCGGAGTTCCGGCCGGGTGAATCCGGCCAGACTTCGTCGGACCGGGTTACCGGCCAAGACCTGTCGGCCAATACCCTTTGTATCGGCGAATGATACGAAGGTGGCCTTGGCCAGCCTCGACATCACCCGGTTGGCCAACCCGGCCTCGGCGTTCTGTTCGTGGAGGAAGAGCGGTATCACCAATCGCCGGGCGGCCCACCCTACCGGCACCGTTACGTAACTGCCCATGGCGAGGACGACCTTTACCCCCCGATCGGCCATTTCCTGTTGGGCCCGGCGAGCCGCCCGGGCAACCACCAGCGGCAGCAGGAGGTTGCGAGGGGTGAGGCTCCTCCGCAGGCTCTGAAGGTCGAGCGGCGCGAAAGGAAAACCTTCTGCCGGGAAGACCGTTGCCTCCAACCGGTCGCCGCCGACAAACACAATGTCGGATCGTGTTACCCCGCGTTGCAGGAGTGCTTCAGCCACCGCCAAGGCCGGGAAAACGTGTCCACCCGTGCCTGCCGCCGCGATGGCGTAGCTCATCGACGCCGCGCCCTGGGTTCACCTTGCCGGGCGATATTGACGAGGATCCCGGCAGCACCCATGACCGTCAGCAAGGCGCTGCCGCCGTATGACACGAACGGAAGCGGCATGCCGGTGACGGGAAGTGCGCCGACCACTCCCCCGATGTTGATCAGCGCCTGGAGGGACAACCAGGCGACCAACCCGGCGGCCAGCATGCGGCCGAACCGGTCGGGGGCTCGGTAGGAAATGGCGAACCCGACCACGGTCAGCCACGCAAACAGAACCAGCACGATCACGCCCCCCGCGAAACCGGTCTCCTCTCCGATGATGGCGAAGATGAAGTCGGTGTGAGCGTTGGGAAGGAACGACCATCGAGCGCGGCTGGCCCCTAACCCGACGCCGAACACACCCCCGGTACCGAGCGCCAGCTGGCTCTGCACAACCTGCCACCCGTCCCCGAGCTTGTCGCTGAAGGGGTCGAGGAACGATATCACTCGCGCCCGGCGGTACGGCTCGGCCAGCGCCATCAGCATACCGAGCGCAGTTCCCGACAACGTGGTCATGATGACGTACCGGATGGGCGCGGCCGACACGGTGATAACCGTGATGGCGGCCCCGTAGATGACCACCGCCGTCCCCAGGTCCGGTTGCTTGAGCATCAAGACACCAACCAGGCCCAGCGGGACGGCCACCGGGATCAGGAAGTGCCAGAAATCGTTGAGCAGCTTCTCTTTCTTCTCCATCACCATCGCCAACAGGACGATCACGCCGAACTTGGCGAACTCGGACGGTTGGAGACTGGCGAAGGATCCGAGCTCGATCCAGCGACGGCTGCCGCCCCGCACGACGCCGAATTGCAGGACCGCAATCAGCCCAACCACCGATAGGAGGAAGATCGGAATCGCGAAACGCCGGTACCGCTGGTAACGAACCCGGGTAGCCAACACCAGGACCACAATGCCTAGGCCGACCCACTTGAGCTGGCTGGTGAAGTAGAAGAGCTGATCGTCGTACTGCTCCTTCCCGATGATGGCTGAGGCCGACATCGTCGCCCCGAGGCCGATAACCGTCAGGATGGCGATGGGTACCAGGAGCAGCGTGGCCATTCTTGCGTTGGTGGTCCGACGCTCTGCCTTGCTGCGGGCCGCCGCCCTGGCGCGAGTGATCGAAGTGACACCGGCCGTCATCTTCCCTCTTTCCGCCTGCGAACCGCGTCCGCAAAGCTGTCTCCTCGGTCTGCGTAGGAGCGGAACATGTCAAAACTGGCACAACCGGGGGCCAGCAGCACCGTGTCGCCCGGCTGTGCTATTCGGTCGGCAATCTCGACGGCCTCGCGCATCGTCGCGGCTCGTTCGACCGGCGTTCCGGCCGCCGCCTGCTCCAATTCGGCGGCGGCTTCGCCCATCGCGATCACCTGCTTGATCTTCGGCACCGCTACCAGATCGGAGAGGTCGAGGCCTTTGTTCCTCCCGCCCGCGATGAGGATCACCGCCGGATAGGCCGATGCCGAGGCCACCGCTGCGTGAGGATTGGTCGCTTTGGAATCGTCCACCCAGTCAACGTCGTCCCAGCTCCCAACGAGCGTCCGGCGGTGCGGACCGGGGTGGAACGTGGTGATGATCCGTTCGACCGCTTCCGGCTTGGCACCGTGCGCCAGCGCGACGACCCCGGCGGCGGCAAGGTCAACCAGGAAGGCAGGGTCGCCGATGGGGATCCGGGCCAGCGGCACCACGAGGTCACCCAGGTCGAACCGGTCGGCAGCCACGCCTGCTCCGCCTTCTGGTCGTCGATACCCGCTCACCGGTAGCAACCGGGCGGCGGCGTTTCGAATGGCTGCCACCGCTCCGTCATCATCGGCGTCGTAAACGAGTAGGTCGTCTCGAGTCTGGTTGCGGTGGATCATGGCCTTGGCCGCCCGGTAGGCCTCAAAGGATCCATGCCAATCCAAGTGGTCGGGAGCAACGTTCAGAACCAGGGCGGTAGCCGGATGGAACTGCTCTGTGAATCGAAGCTGAAAACTGGAGGCCTCGATGACGAACAAGTCGGAATGCTCATCGACCACGTCCGCCACAGGTGTACCGATGTTGCCGGCCGCAACGACCGCCATGCCGCTGGCCGTGAGCATGTCCGCGACCAGCCCGGTGACGGTGGTCTTACCGTTGGTTCCGGTCACGGCAATGATCGGCGCGTCGAGCTGTTGTGAAGAGAACTCGAGCTCGCTCCATAATGCTATTTCGGCGGCCTGGGTGTCGCGGATGGGTTCCGACGATTCGCTGAATCCCGGACTGGTGATGACCAGCTGGACGCCGGAAAGCAGTGAGGGCGTCCAGCTTCCGGTAGTCAAGAGCACCCGATCGTCTCGCAGCTTGGCCAGCACGGCCGGGTCGCGGTCGAATACCGTCACAGCGTGACCGAGACGACGTGCCAGGAGGGCGGCTGCCCGACCTGAGACGGCCCCGCCGAGCACCAGAGACTTCACTGCAAACCTCCGCCCGCAATGAAGTCGCCGTAGAACAGTCCCAATCCGAGGGCGACTCCAATCCCGGCCAGGATGAAGAAACGAATGACAATCGTTGTCTCTTGCCAACCCAACAGCTCGAAGTGGTGGTGGATCGGGGCCATCCGGAACATCCGCTTCCCGAACACCCGGAAGCTCACGATCTGCAGAATGACCGTGGTGGTCTCGACCGCGTAGAGACCACCGATCACGACCAGCAGCAGATCGGTCTTGGACAGGAGAGCCATCGCGGCCATGCCGCCGCCCAGGGCTTGCGAGCCGACGTCTCCCATGAACACTTTGGCCGGGGCGGCATTCCACCAGAGGAAACCGAGCGTTGCCCCCAAGAAGGCGGCCGCCACGACGGCCAATTCGCCGGCTCCGAGTTGCTGGGAAGTGAACTCCCCGTAGAACTGGCGGTTTCGGAAGATCCAGAACATCATGATCATGAAGGCGCCGTATACGAGCGAGCTCGACCCGGCGGCCAGACCGTCGAGGCCGTCGGTGATATTGACGGCGTTGGCCGTCGCAGTGAGCATCAGCAACACCCAGATGGGATAAAGAGGCCCCAGATCGATACCGAGCGAGCGGGTGAAACCGATTTCGGTCGAAACCCCGAGCGTGACCGCACCCCAGGCGAAGAGACCGGCGATGGCTATCTGTCCGACGATCTTGGCCCGCTTGTTCAGTCCCAGGTTCCGTTCACGGGTCACTTTGAGGTAGTCATCCAAGAGCCCGATTAGTCCCATCCCGAGCGTGGCTCCCACCACGAGCAAGCCACCTCCGCCAAAGGTACGCAACCTGAGATCGAAGCCTTCGAAAGGGCTCCAGACTCTGATGTGCGACAACAGGTAACCCGCCAGCATCGCGATGAGAATCACGACACCCCCCATCGTGGGAGTGCCGTGTTTGTGAGAATGCCCCTCGACCTCCTCTTGGATGAATTGACCGACGCTTCGTTCCCGAAGGAACCGGATGGCGGACGGAGTCAGCAGGATGGCCAGGAGAAACGCGACGGCCGCCGAAACGAGCATCGCAATCATGAGGCGACTCCAAGTCTGACCAGTTCCTCGCCCGCCACTACTCGATCGTCGAATGGTTCGACTCGATCGGCTATCTCCTGTCCTTGCTCATGACCTTTACCGAGAATCAAAACCACATCACCGGCCGAAGCCGCCTGCACGGCGGTTCGGATGGCAGAACGTCGATCGGGCACCACCTGCAACCCGGCGCTTCTTTCCCCCATGCCGGCCACTACCTCGGCGATGATGGCAAGAGGATCTTCGGAGCGCGGGTTGTCCGAGGTGATGATGGCGACGTCGGCTCCGGCCGCCGCCCTTCCCATACGAGGCCTCTTCAGTCGGTCACGATCTCCACCGGCGCCCACCACCACGATGACCGTCCCGGCGGACACGCTCCGAGCCGCCGCCACGGCCGCTTCGATGCCTTCCGGCGTGTGGGCATAGTCGACGATTACCGCGAAATCCTGACCTTCGTCGATCTTCTCAAATCGGCCCGGGATCTGGGGGATAGTACGAAGCCCGTCTTCTATGTCATCTAGTCCCACCCCCAACTCCCGGGCGCAGGCGGCCGCCACCAGGGCGTTCTCAATGTTGAAGGCTCCCCCCAGCGGCAACTCGACATCCCGGGACCCTTCCCGGAGGACCAGTTCGAACCTGGAGCCGGTCGGCGTTACCTCGACCGAGGTCGCCCGTACTTCGGCCCCGGGCCTCATTCCGACGCGAGTTACCGGAATGGTCACCCGACCGGCGAGTCGCGAGCCGAACGGATCGTCCACCCAGATGACGGCGCGATCGGCTCGTCCGCTTTCGAATAGGGTCGCCTTGGCTTCGAAGTAATCGTCCATGTTCTTGTGGAAGTCGAGGTGATCCTGGGCGAGATTCGTGAAAGCCGCGACCGCAAAGGAGACCTCGTCAACGCGGTGCAACGCAAGGGCATGGGAAGACACTTCAATGGCCGCGATCTCTACCTTCTGGTCGACCATCCGGGCGAGCAGACGCTGGAGGTCGGTGGCTTCCGGTGTCGTCCTACCGACCGGAACGGGCCGACCGGCGATACGAGCTCCAATCGTGCCGACCACGCCACTCGACAGTCCCGCTGCCAACGCAATCGACTCGAGCAAGTAGGCAACGGTTGTCTTGCCGTTGGTGCCCGTCACCCCCACCACCCGGAGACGGCGGGATGGGTGATGATGAACGGTGGCGGCCAGGGTGGGGAGCGCCGTCCGACCATCCGTCACGATCAGTTGCGGTATGGCGGCGTCCTGACGCTCTTCCACGCAGAGAGCTGCGGCCCCGTTGGCAACCGCCTCGGGCAGAAAAAGGTGTCCGTCGGTGGTGAATCCCCGCACGGCCACGAAGAGTGCGCCGGGACCGGCCTGCCGGCTGTCGTGGGTCACGTCGCGGATCGGTATCCGGTCGGAGCCGACCACCACTCCATGGACCGCTTCGGCCAGATCGGAAAGCAGGATCTCAGGAAACATCCGGCGCCACTCCCATTTGATGCAGAGTCCTTTCAACTATTTCGGCGAAGGCTGGGGCGGCGGCCCGTCCGCCGGTGTTGTCCGAATAGGGAGCGTCCACGACGACCGCCACGACGATCTGAGGATTCTCGATGGGCGCCATGCCGATGAAGCTGGCCACGAAGTCGCCGGTATATCCCTCACCTTCCACGAACCGTCGGGTTGTGCCCGTCTTGCCTCCGACGCTATATCCGGGCACCCGGGCCTGCCGGCCGGTACCGTCTTCGCTCTGAACGACGCTCTGGAGGAGAAGCCGCACGACGCGGGCAGTATCTGGCGAAACGACCTCCCGGCGCTCCGGGTCGACCGGATTGCGCACGCCGCCGCCGTCGATGATCTCTTTCACCAAGTGGGGTTGCACCCACACACCATTGTTGGCGATGGTCGCGTAGGTGGCTGCCATCTGGAGCTCGGTCACGGAGACGCTGTAGCCGATGGCCGCCGACGCCGGGCAGGACTGACATCCATTGGCGAGGTTGATTTGGCCGGCGGCTTCGCCCGGGAAGTCGAGCCCGGTGGGGGCCCCGAAGTTGAAGGCCTCGAGGTAGCGGGCCAGGTTCTTCTCTCCTAGCTCGCGTCCGATCATGATCGTGCCGACGTTGGACGAACGAGTCACGATGTCCCTGACGCTCATGATGCGAGGCTCATGGGGGGTGAAGTCACTGAAACAGCCATAGACGTCCTCGTTATCCGGACAAGCGCCGCGAACAATCTCGATCTGATCCGGCACTTCGAAGGTGGTCGCCCAATTGACCACTTTCTCCTCTAACGCTGCGGCCACAGTTACGAGTTTCTGGGTAGAACCCGGTTCGTAGACCGACAGGGCCGTCCAGTTCCGGAAACGGTCCGGATCCGTACCGGAGCGATTTCCCGGGTCGAACCCGGGCAGCGTCACCATGGCAAGTACTTCACCGGTCGCCGGGTCAAGAACAACAACGGAACAACGCTGCGCCCCCGTGCGGCTGATGGTGTCCTTGCACACCTCTTCGGCTATGTACTGAATCTCTCGATCAATGGTCGTGACGAGGTCGCTACCCGGAATGGCGGGAACGACATCATATTCCCCGAACGTGATGAGGCGGCCGTCGGGGTCCTGCTCCGCCTCCAAGCGACCCGGGGATCCACTCAGCTCCTCGTCATATCCGAACTCGAGGCCTTCGATACCCTGATTGTCGATGTTGACGAACCCGACGACTTGAGCGGCCATGCTCCCGGCGGGATAGACCCGTTTCGGTTCGGTATACCAGTGGATGCCGGCATGCCCGAGTTTGGTGACCGGCTCGGCTTGCCCCCATTCGACCTGCCGGGCGATGAAAACAAAACTCTTGTCGGAGGTGAGTTTCTCGAATAAGTCTTCGGCGTCGAGTTCGAGGGCGGCAGCGACCAGGGTGGCGGTGACTTCCGGAGTGGTCACCTGTTGAGGGTTGGCGTAGATCGTGGTGGCGTCCACCGTGATGGCCAACTCTCGCCCTTCCCGGTCGAATATGTTGCCGCGATCAGCAGCCAGTTCTTTGACGGTGAGGCGTTGATCGAGCCCCATCGCGGCCAGCTCATCGGCTCTAACGATCTGGACCTGGAAAAGCCGCACACCGATGGCCGCCCAGATCGTAATAAGGCCAATCCCTACGACCACAAGCCGGTAGTCGGTTACCCCCATCCCCGTGCGGCGGCTCGTCTGCCGCCCCGCCACGCTATACCTCCGCGCGGACCCCGACGGGCGAGCCTCTTCCTTCGGGTTCTTGGTAACCCGAGGGACTCCGGTCGCCAGCGCATGGTCCGGTCGTCCTCATGGCGATGCAGTGAGTATCGATTTCACTTCCGCCCACCGTGCCTCGGCCCCGCCTTCGAAGCCGGTTACTCTGGCCACTTCGATGGTCCGGACTTCGTTGGGGAGCACCAGTCCGATTCCCTCGGCGAGCGGAACGATTCGCTCCGGTGATTGGAGGCGTGCCACTTCCAGCCGCAGCTGTTGATAGGTCGCTTGTTCCTGGGAAATCTGCGCCTCGACTTCCCTCAGACGGAAAGCGGAGTCACTCAGGATGGTCCTCGAATAGATGAGCGCAAAGAAGACGAAGATGACGAGCGCCGTGAACAGCAGCCATGGAGCCAGTCGGAGGGGCTGGATTCCTCGGCCGGGTATGACCCTGATGCGGTGCTGTTGCTGTGGGACGGGGGCAAGGCGGGCCGTCATGCCGCCACCTTCTCAACGGCCCGCAGGCGAGCACTTCGGGCGCGCGGATTCGTCGCCACCTCCTCGGAGGTGGGGCGAAGTGGTTTGCGCGTGAGGAGGCGGAGTTCCACGGTGTTTTCGCACACGCAGATCGGGAAATCGGGTGGGCAGGTGCAGCCGGTTGCGCCGGCGGCGAAACGCCGCTTGACCATGCGGTCTTCGAGCGAGTGATACGAAATGACGACACAACGGCCCCCGAGGCGAAGCCGGCCAAGCGCCGTTTCCAAACCCTGGTCGAGCGCCCCGAGTTCGTCGTTGGCTGCGATACGCAACGCCTGGAAGGTCTTGCGAGCCGGGTGCCCCCCGCTCCGACGTGTGGCAGCGGGAATAGCCGCCCGAACAATCTCTGCCAGGTGCTCTGTGTCGTCGATCGGACGGGCGGCCACAATGGCCCGGGCAATCCGGGTGGCAAAGGGTTCTTCCCCGTAGGATCGAATCACTCGAGCGAGATCGGCCGCGGGCCATTCGTTGACCAATTCGGCTGCGGTGTGGGGAGCATCGGGACCCATGCGCATGTCGAGCGGCCCGGCCGACCGATACGAGAAACCTCGCGTGCCCTCCTCGACCTGGTGGCTGGAAACCCCCAGATCGAAGAGGGCGCCGTCGATACCTTCGATGCTCTGTTCGATCAACACTTCTTCCATTTCCCGGTAGTTGCGATTGACGATCTGGAGTCGCTCCCCGATGCCGGCATCCCTGCGCATACTCTGAGCCTCCCGGACGGCATCCGGATCCCGGTCGAAGGCGAGGATTCGCACGTTGCCGCCTAGTGCATCGAAGATACGCCGGCTGTGGCCGCCGCCGCCCACGGTCGCGTCTACGATGAGACCATGGTGTAACGGACGGAACAGCTCGACCACCTCCTCTGCCATCACTGCTTCGTGGAACTTCCGGCTCTCGGGTGTCTGATTCATTGCCAGCCCCCCGGGCGCTGGCACCAAAGGAAGCGGGCGGAGTAAGGGGCCTTCCGTTGGTTCCGGGGGGCTGGCGATGAACCAGACCTCGATTGCCGCCTCAGGTTCTGTGTTCGCCGAGGGCCTCCTCCATGTAGGCGTAGAACTCGTCTGCCTGGGCGGACGTGCGATTCCATGTCGCCGTGTCCCAAATCTCCACGTGGTCTGATACTCCCACCACGGTGAGGTCCTTGGTGAGGTCCCCGTAGGTGCGGAGATTGGCGGGGATCTGCACTCTGCCCTGTTTGTCGAGATCCTGCTGGTCGGCACCGGCGAAGAACGACCGGGCAAACTTGCGGGCCCGGGCATCGCGGGGAAGCGAGTTCACTCGGTCTGCCTCCGTCTCCCACCGATCGAGCGGGAAGACGTAGAGGCATCGCTCCTGCCCTTTGGTGATGACACAACCATCCGCCAATTGTTCGCGGAATTTGGCGGGCAACACGACTCTCCCCTTCGGGTCGAGTGTGTGCTGGTACTCACCGAGGAACATGATTGCACCCTGTCCAACATCCGTAGTCCTCCACTGCGAACCACTATGCCCCATTCCGCACCACATGTCAACCCAATCGCGCCCCTTTCTTCCCATATGTGGCCCCATACGTTGGGAACCACCTGTGGCAGACTTGGATAAGTTGCCGCCGCCAACCATCCTTCTGCCATGCATTTGGACGGCAGGCGAATCCTGGTGACCGGCGGCTCATCCGGCATCGGCCGGGCGCTGGTACGGGGCTACTCGCGAGAGGGTGCTCGGGTGTGGACGGTTGCCCGCCGTCCCGATCATCTCGATCAGACGATCGCCGGCCTTGCCGCCGACCGGACCCATACCGTGACCGGAGACCTCACCGACCGGACCACCCGGCAGGCGATCGTGAACAGCATCGGGTCCCGCACTCCGGGCCTCGATGTCGTGGTCCACGCCGCCGGGATCCTTGGCCCGCCTCATACCCCCCTGGCGCACTACCCGGAGGACGCGTGGCGGGCGGTGTTCGAGGTCAACATGACGGCCGTCCACCTCCTCCACCAGGCTCTCGTCCACCTGCTGATTGAAGGCCAGCACCCAACGGTGATCGGCGTATCGAGCGGCGTCGGACGTATCAGCCGAGCCGGGTGGGGCATGTACGCGGTCTCCAAATTCGCTTTGGAAGGATGGCTGGAGACCCTCGCAGATGAGTGGAAAGACGTCGGTCGTGTCTACTCGGTGAATCCCGGCGGGACGGCAACCGGCATGCGGGCAGCCGCGCTACTCGATGAAGATCCCACCACGATCCCCGCCACGGTCGACATCCTGCCGGTGTTTTTCCACCTGGCGCGACCGGGCTGCCGCATCTCCAGTGGCGCCCGCCTGGACGCTCGCGACTGGATTGGCGTTGACCCTTGGCCCGACGGCGCCCGACCGGACTTCTGAACTATTCGCTGATCTTGGTGCGCTAGGCACGGTTGTGGGCGATGTCAGGCGGAGTTGGCCAGAAGGTACGGATGCCAGGCCGGATCGACCGGAAAACCCATTGTGGCGAACACCCAGTCGTGACGGCGCGGCACCTGAGGCGTCTTGACCAACTGCAAAGATGTCTCCGGCAGAAAGTGGTCGGCTTTGCGTACGTTGCACACCCGGCAACAGGCGACCACGTTCTCCCAGGTGTGGGTGCCCCCTTTCGACCGGGGTATCACATGGTCCAGGCACTCGGCTGCACGTCCGCAGTACTGGCATCGATTGCCGTCTCGAGCGAACACCGCGGTTCGGGTCAACGGCACTCGTCGATGGTACGGAACCCTGACAAAACGGCGGAGCTTGACCACCGAAGGAACCTGAAAAGAGACCCGCTCGGCCCGCCAGAGGGTGTCCTGTGCCTCGACGACATCGGCCTTGTTGCTGATGACGAGCACCACGGCTCGCCGCGACGTAATGATCGAAAGTGGTTCGTAGGTGGTGTTCAACACCAGGGCCTTGGCCAAAGGCAGCTCCCATCAAGATGCCGGCCAGATTACTAGCCGGCCGGGTCCAACCGGCGGAGATCTCCGGCCATTCCCCACACAGCGTGAAGATACTTGACACAGCTGGTGGCCATCACGAAACTCACCCCGTGCGCGTAATTGGATATGTTCGTGACGCTCCAGGGCCCGACAGCGGCAATACCGTTTTCTTCCAGTCGGAGCGTATCCGGCGTTGGGTAGCTCACAATCGGTGCCAATTGGTTGCGGTGTGCCAAGACACACTTGGCGGAGACGCCGCCGATGATCGCGATGGGTACCGCTCTCTGCTGGGGATCATTTCGGCAGGACACGTCGATACGGTCCTGATCCCCAACCTGGCGGTTCTGTCGGCCGACATCATGGTGCAAGAGATCATGCTGCACGACCTCCGGTCGCGGGGCGTCAGCGTCATCAGCACTGATGAGGCGGACCTACCCGCCCTCTCGGATCCGGCCACCGACCCCGGCCGGTTGTTGATCAGAGATGTGCTGACGAAGCAACAGAACTACCGCGGACGATTCGCCGGTGTTGCCACCGAGATCGTCGAGCAGGAGGCCGGCCGGGACGTGCTGATCGAGCTGATTCCGTTCCCCGACGAGATGACCCCGGCCCGGGCATCCTGAGCAACGGCTTCCTCGCTTCACGTTGCCTGCCCGAATCCGAATAGCGCACAGCGAATAGCCGAGAACGATGTGGTCAGGCCTGTAGTGCCGCCCAGACCGCCTGCGCAAAGGCAAACGGGTTGCCAGCCGCAACCAGGGAAGCCCCGACCCGGACCAGGCCGTCGGGTCCTTCGAGGTACACGGTCATCGCCGGAAAGGCCTCGGAATGCTCAAGGGCTCGCAGACCGGCAGGGGGCGCGGCGGGGTCGACCAGTTCACCAACGGCGGCAACGATGGCTTCGTGCAACGCTTGTTCGGTGCGACGCGCCCGACGCGTCGCACTTCGTCCCCCGCCGGCCATCACGGTAACAACTACCCCGTCCACGGTTTCGGAAACGGTCACCGCCTCGATACCAAGCCCAACCGACGGTTGGATCGACGGGCCAGACGATTCCATGACCACGCGGGGTGGACCTGGACCCCGTCCAGGACCCGGAGCCGGTCGCGGTGGTTTCACCGGTGGGGCAGGGGGCGAATCGGGACCGGGTCGACGCCGATCCGGTGCGACCCGGGACCGGAGACCGTAGGCTTCGAGCAAGCCCTGCACCGCCTCGGCCACGGCTCTTCGGTCGGCACCCCGGGCCAGGCCGACCCGAACGGCCACAGGCCCGGTATCGGCCAGTTCGACTTCGCATCGATCAACTCCCTCGATTGCCGACAGAGCGGTGCGCAGATCGTCGTTCATCCGGCGCTCCGCTGTCGTCTTCGCCATCGGAGGTAGCTGATCAGATCGTCCCCCTGCACCGAGGCTGTTTCCGTCCCATATGCCGTCGCAATTCGCCACGTTGAGTATTTCGAATCGGCGCGTGGAACGAACGGAAAGGTACGCCACCACCCATCAGGTGATATCGCAACCAGAGCGCGAACAGCCTCGGGCCACAACCCGGGATGCCGCGCGACGGCACCAAGTCCCCAGCGCACGCGCCTCCTCTCGCCCCGAACGCTGCCTTGATTATATGGGATCGGGCCGGAGCGCAAAGACGAAGCTCTGATAGGCTTCCGGCAAACCCGCTCAGGAGGCTAACCCCATTGAGTGTCGCCATCCCTGCTGCCGACCGCATTCAGTGGTTCTCGGAGCGTTTTGAAGCCATCGTCTCCAACATAGAGCGGGTCATCCAGGGCAAACGCGACGTGATCGAACTGATCACGATGTGCCTGGTCGCCCAGGGGCATGTGCTGATCGAAGACGTGCCGGGCGTAGGCAAAACGCTGCTCGCCAAGTCGCTCGCCCGGTCGATCGACTGCACCTTCAATCGTGTCCAATTCACACCCGACCTCCTCCCCTCGGACATCACCGGGGTATCCATCTGGGATCGACAGAAGAGCGACTTCGTCTTCAAGCCGGGCGCCATCTTCGCCAACATCGTCCTAGGCGATGAGATAAACCGGGCAAGTCCGAAGACCCAAGCGGCGCTCCTCGAAGCCATGGAGGAACGGCAGGTGACCGTCGACGGTACCACTCGGCCCCTGCAAGCTCCCTTCATGGTCGGCGCTACGCAAAACCCGCTCGAGCATGAGGGAACCTACCCGCTCCCGGAATCTCAACTCGACCGTTTCATGATGAAACTGGTGGTCGGGTACCCGGTCCGCAACAAAGAGCTGGAGATTCTCGAAACTCACGGGATCCGCTCCACCTTCGAAGGCCTCAAACCGGTGGTGACCGGAGATCAGGTCCTGGAAATGGCGGACGTCGGCGACCACGTGCATGTGGCGCCCTCTATACAGGGTTACATAGTTGATCTGGTCGAGGCAACGAGACGGCATGGCGAACTCATGCTCGGTGCTTCGCCAAGGGCGGCATTGCACCTGCAGCGAGTGGCCCGAGTCCGGGCGGCGGTCGCCGGCCGCGAGTACGTCACCCCGGACGACATCAAAGCGGTGGCAGGAACCGTGCTCGAGCACCGCATGGCCATGCGTCCCGAAGCCCAGATGCGAGGAACCAAAATGAGCGATGTGCTCGACTCCGTGCTCCACCACTTGCGCGTGCCGGGGACAAGGGCGACCAGCTGATGCTCACGGACAGAGGCTGGGCGGCCCTCGGAGCCAGCCTGGCCCTGTTCGTGCTGTGGGTAGC
>Ga0209341_10002968_pt1 | contig 15939 bp, 12 predicted proteins | sample RifCSP13_2_FD_184020 | JGI IMG/M metagenome (GOLD analysis project Ga0209341, IMG submission 184020) | Soil microbial communities from Rifle, Colorado - Rifle CSP2_sed 13_2 (SPAdes) (version 2) | ecosystem: Environmental > Terrestrial > Deep subsurface > Rock core/Sediment | place: Rifle...
GGCACCGGCACGGTCACGATGTCGCACGGGACGTTCTCGGTCCCGCCCCCGGCCACCGCCCGCCTGGTTGCGGGGGTCCCGGTCTACGGTGCCGGCGAGGGCGAGCTCGTCACGCCCACGGGCGCCCTGCTCGTCACCGGCCATGCCACCGAGTACGGCCCGCTGCCGCCGCTGCGGATCGAGAAAACCGGCCACGGCGCCGGCAGCCGCGACACGAAGGCCCGCCCGAACGTGCTGCGGCTGATCGTCGGCGAGGAGGGCGCGCCCGCCGCGACCGCCCGCATCCTGGTGCTCGAGACCGAGCTGGACGACGCTGCGCCGCAGCTGCTCGGGCCGCTCATCGATCGACTGCTCGGGGCGGGGGCCGTCGACGCCTTCTTCACGCCGGTGCAGATGAAGAAGGGCCGACCGGGCGTGCTCGTGACCGTGCTGGCGCCGCCCGGGAGGCGCGAGGCGATCGAGGAGCTGCTGTTCCGCGAGACGACGACGCTCGGCGTGCGGCGCCAGGAGTGGCTGCGCACGGAGCTCGAGCGCGAGACGGCGATGGTCGCGACGCCCTACGGACCCGTCCGGGTCAAGATCGGGCGCCGCGGCTCCGTCGTCTACAATGCGTGGCCCGAGTTCGAGGACTGCCAGCGCCTGGCGGCCGAGGCCGGCGTCGCGGTGAAGGAAGTCCTCGCCGAAGCCCTCGCCGCCTGGCGCTCGGGGTCCGGGAAGCCCGCATGACCGCCGCGAAGCGCACGCTCTATCTCACGACGCCGATCTACTACGTGAACGACATCCCGCACGTCGGGCACGCCTACACCACGATCGCGGCCGACGCGCTCACGCGGGCGCGTCGGCTCGCCGGCCACGACGTGTTCTTCCTCACCGGCACCGACGAGCACGGCCAGAACATCGAGCGGATCGCACGCGAGAAGGGCATCTCCGAGCAGGAGCACTGCGACCGGATTGCGGCGGCGTTTCGCGAGCTGTGGCAGCGCTACGACGTCCGCTATGACCGCTTCATCCGCACCACCGACGAGATCCACAAGCGCGGCGTGCTGCGCCTCTGGGAGAAGCTGCGCGTCGCAAAGACTCCCGACGGGCGTGATGCCGTCTACAGCGGCACCTACTCGGGCTGGTACTGCCCGCGCTGCGAGGGCTTCAAAGACGAAGAGGAGCTGCGCCAGCCCGGCAACGTCTGCCCCGACCACGAGCGCCCGTGCGAGTGGACGGAGGAGGCGAACCTGTTCTTCCGGCTCTCGGCCTACGAGGGCTGGCTGCGCCAGACGATCGAGAGCGATACGCTGCGGATCCGCCCGGAGTCCCGGAAGAACGAGGTCCTCGGGGTGATCCAGCAGGGCCTCAAGGACTTCAGCGTCAGCCGCGCGCGCGTGAAGTGGGGAATCCCGGTCCCCGAGCAGCCGGACCACGTCCTCTACGTGTGGGTCGATGCCCTGAGCAACTACATCACCGCGCTCGGCTTCGCCGACGACGCGCCGGACTATCGGCACTACTGGACGGGCGGCGGCGAGCGGCTGCATCTCATCGGCAAGGACATCATCCGCTTCCACTGCCTGTACTGGCCGGCGCTGCTGTATGCGGCCGGCGTCCCGGTGCCGACGCGCGAGTTCGCGCAGGGCTTCATCACGCGCGAGGGGCGCAAGCTCTCGAAGACGACCGGCAACGTGATCGACCCGGTCGCGCTCGTCGAGCGGCTCGGGCCCGACGCCGCCCGCTACTTCCTGCTGCGCGAGGCGAACTACGGGGCCGACTGGGACTTCACCGACCAGGCCTTCGTGACGCGCTACAACGCCGACCTGGCGAACGACCTCGGCAACCTCGTCTCGCGCGCGCTCACGATGGTCGCGCGCTATTGCGCGGGGAAGGTGCCGCCGCGCTGGCAGGCGCCCCTTGAGGCACTGACGGGGCCGCCATTCGATTTCACGGAGAAGTTCGCGAGGGTAGTCGCAGTGCCCGGCTCCGGTCTGGCGGCGAAGGTGATGGCTCGCTACGAGGAGCTCGACTTCTCCGGCGCGCTCGGCGAAGTGTGGAGCTGGATCGGGCAGTTCAACCAGGCCATCGTCCAGACCGAGCCGTGGTCGCTCGCGAAGGACCCGGCTCGCAGGGGCGAGCTCGACGCGTTCCTCTACCGGTTGCTCGAGGGCGTGAGACTCGTCGCGGTGCTCGCTTCGCCGGTCGTCCCGCGCGCGGCCGCCCGAATCTTCTCCATGCTGGGCCTCGGCGAACGCGAGCCCGACGGCCATGACCTAGCCTGGGGCCGACTCGAGCCCGGAACGCCGCTCGGTACGGTCGCCCCACTCTTCCCCCGCGTGGAAAAAGCCAACGACGCCAAGGAGAACCCCGTGTCCGAATCCACCCCTCCGCCCGCTCCGAAGCCCGAAGCCGCCTCGCCGCCGCCGCAAGGCGCCGCCGCGGCCGCGCCTGACCGCATCGACATCGGCGAGTTCGCGAAAGTCGAGCTGCGCGCCGCGAAGATCACCGAGGCCGAGAAGATCGCTGGATCCAAGAAGCTCGTCCGGCTCCAGGTGGATCTCGGCGGCGAGACGCGGCAGGTGGTCGCCGGGATCGCCGAGTCCTACGAGCCCGCCGCCCTGGTCGGGAAGACGATCGTGCTCGTCGCGAACCTGAAGCCGGCCAAGCTCATGGGGGTCGAGTCGAACGGAATGGTCCTCGCCGGCTCGGCCGAGGGCAAGGCCGTGCTGTGCACCTTCGACTCGTCCGTCGCGCCGGGGACGAAGGTGAAGTGAGAGCTCGCTCTGCCGCGATCGTGGCGCTCGCCACGGTCGCGCTCGGCTGCCCGGGCCGCCCCAAGGCGGTGGTGTACGACCTGGCCGAGCGCTCGGCCGTGGCCGAGACCTGGTCGGGGGCCGACGTGCTGCGTTTCGGGACGCCCGCGGCCGAGCCGCGCCTCACCGAGGGCTTCCACCGCGAGGCGGGCGGCAGCGACGAGCCGTTCCTGTGGTCGAAGGGCGAGGCCGAGGTGGCGTTCCTCTGGGAGGACGCCGCGGCGCGGGTGGCGATCCTGGACGCCATGCCGTTCAAGGGCGTCTCCGGACAGTCGGTCGAGGTGCGGCTCAACGGAACCACCGTCGACCGGTTCGCGCTCAACGACACGCGCCACCGCTACCGGATCGCGCTGCCCCCGGCGGCGCAGCGGGCCGGCGACAACCGGCTGCGCTTCGCCTTCGCGAAGACCGCGTCCCCGGTCGACGCCGACCCGCAGAGCCTCGACCGACGACAGCTCGGGGCGGCTTTCTACAGCCTCGTCACCGGGGCCGCCTCCGACGCGGCCCTCGAGGACCTCCTGGGACGCGACGCGCCCCGGCCCTTCGTCTCGAGCCTCGACAAGGGCGTGCCGGTGCTGACGCTCGTCGGCCCGGCGGTCGTCCGCTTCGCGCTCCGGCTGCCCCCGGGGGCGGAGCTGCGCTTCACGCCCGAGCTGCTGCCCGCAGCCCGCGCCGCGGCCGGTGCGGCCTCGTTCCGGGTGCTGCTCGAGGACGAGGCGGGCGGCGAGCGGGAGATCTGGAGCCAGGTCCAGGACGCTCGCGGGCCTGCGCCCGCGGAGCAGACGGTCCGCTTGCCCGGGCGCGCGGGCGACATCGTTCGGCTGGGGCTCGCGGTGGGAGAGGCCGGGAGGCCGCGCTTCGCCTGGGGCCGGCTCGTGGCGCCTCGCGTGATGGGCACGGGCAGCGGCGAGCCGCTCGAGCCCGAGCCGATCTCAAAGGAGCTCGACGCCCGCGCCGACCCGCTGCGCCGCAGCCTTGCCGCCGCCAACGTGCTGTTCGTCATCCTCGATGCCGGTCGCGCGCGCTCCTTCGGCGCTTACGGCTACCCGCGCGAGACGACGCCCGAGATCGACCGCCTGGCTGCCGAGGGCGTCGTGTTCGAGCGCGTGTACACGCCCGCGGTCTACACGCTCGGGGCGATGTCGTCAGTGTGGACGTCGCAGTACCCGGACCGCCACCACAGCGAGGTGTCGTTCTCCGCGCGCCTGCCGAAGGACCGCCTGACGCTCGCGGAGCTGCTCTCGGCGCAGGGCATCCACACCGCCGGCTTCGTCGCGAACGCCGTGGCGGGCCGGCTGTTCGGATTCGACCGCGGCTTCTCCGAGTTCCACGAGGTGTTCCGCACGCTAGGCAGCCGAGGCGACGTGTTCCGGCAGGTGCTCCCGGAGTGGCTGCGGCAGAATCGCGACCGGCGCTTCTTCGCCTACGTCCACTTCCGGGAGCCGCACTTCCCCTACGACCCCGAGCCGCCCTTCGACACGCGCTTCGGTCCCGAGGGCCCGATTCCCAAGGCGGTCCGCCGCGACTCGCGCTTCTTCCAGGAGGTGAACCAGGGCCGGCGGTCGTTCAGCGAGGAGGAGCGCGAGCACCTGGTCCGGCTGTACGACGGGAACCTCGCCTTCGCCGACCAGGAGGTGGGCGCGATCGTTCGCGCGCTCGAGGCGGAGGGCCTGCTCGAGCGCACGGTCGTGATCGTCGCGGCCGACCACGGCGAGGAACTGCTCGAGCACGGCTGGGTCGGCCACAACGTCCACGTCTTCGAGCCGTCGGTGCGGGTTCCCCTGATCGTCCGCTTCCCGAAAGGGACGGGACCTGCGAAGGCCCGTGTGCCGGCGCTCAGCGACCTGCTCGACATAGCACCCACGATCGCCGATGTCTTCGGCGTGCTGGGCAAGGGCGGCTCGGACCGCGAGTTCCAGGGGCGGAGCCTGCTCCCCGTCCTTCTCGGAGCGCCCGGCAAGCCGGCCGTCCTGTCCCGCAGCGTGTGGGACCGACCGCGCTACGCGCTGCGCGACGAGCGCTTCAAGTTCTTCTACGACACGCGCAGCGGGGAAGAGGGGCTCTACGACCTCGAGGCCGACCCGAGCGAGTCGCGCGACGTGGCCCCGGAGGAGCCGCTGCGGACGGCTTACTACCGCCAGGCCCTCCACGCGTGGACGCTGCGGCTCGCCCGCCGCGGGCCCGGGGGATCCGAGGCGGCCGAGCTGACCTGCGAGCAGTGCGAGAACCTCCGCTCCCTCGGCTACATCCAGGGAGATTGCTCCCGCGTCTGCAAATAGTCAGACGCTCGGCGGCTGCATGCCCATCGAGGCCCAATCCTCGCGGGCTGGGCCGTAGATGCCCGGGACCTTGAGGCCGGCCTGGCGCATCAGGACCGTCATCTGCCCGCGGTGGTGGATCTGGTGCTCCAGCAGCGCGTGCAGGGTGAAGCCGCGGGCCCAGCGCTGGCCGTACATGTCGTCCTCGACATCCAGCGTGGCGTCGTCCCAGGGCTTGATCTGCGCGAGCAGCGAGCGGGAGGCCTTCTCGTAGGCGGCCGCGATCGCCGAGGCGGACGAAGGCGGCGGCGAGTCCTGCTCCGGGCTTTCGACCGCGAGGCCGACGTGGCCCGGCATCTCGCCGAGGGTGCAGGTGATGTGCCAGGCCAGGCGACCGAGCGTGCGCCCACCCGGCGCCACCGACTGGCCGAGCGAGGCGTCCGTCAAGGTCCGCAGGACCTTCAACGTGGCCTCGCTGTCGGCAGCCCACGACTTCTCGAAATCGGCGATGCGGCGGAACATGGCTCCCAGTTGAGTACAATCCCCGACCGATGTCCAGCGAGGAGAAGGACCTCGCCCTGTGGGGCGGCGTCGATCTCGACTTGACGCTCGCGGGCCTCCAGCACAAGGCGTGCGAGGTGTGCGGGTCGCCCGCAACGGTCGCGATCCGCCGGCTCGACGAGCAGGAGCGCCGATTCTTCTGCGCGTTGCACCCGGGTGCCGTGAGCCCGGCATGATCGACAGCCACTGCCACATCGACATGCCGCAGTTCGACGCCGATCGCGACGAGGTCATCGCGCGGGCGCGCGAGGCGGGCCTCGTCGAGATGCTGGTGGTGGGGGAGGTGGACGAGGGTGAGGCGCTGAGGCGCTCGCTGCGCGTCGCGGAGGTCTACGGCCTGCCCGCCACCGCGGGCGTGCACCCGCACCAGGCCCGCCTCGCGGACGAGCACACCTACGACGAGATCCGGGGGCTCGCGCGCGAGCGCCGCGTCGTGGCGATCGGCGAGATCGGGCTCGACTTCCACTACGACTACTCGCCGCGCGAGACGCAGCGCGAGGTGTTCCGCCGCCAGATCCGCTTGGCGCGCGACGTCGGCCTGCCGATCGTCGTGCACACTCGTGAGGCGGACGACGAGACCGCCGCGATCCTCGAGGAGGAAGCCGCCCGCGAGACGGGCGGCGTGATCCACTGCTTCACCGGCGGGCTAGACCTGGCGCGCCGATCGCTGGACCTCGGGCTGCTGATCTCCTTCTCGGGGATCCTGGCGTTCCCGAGGTCCGAGGTGATCCAGCAGGTGGCGCGCGAGGTGCCCGAGGACCGGCTGCTGGTCGAGACGGACGCCCCCTTCCTGGCGCCTCCTCCACACCGGGGCAAGCGCAACGAGCCGGCGTTCGTGCTCGAGGTGGCGCGCAAGCTGGCGGCCCTACGCGGAGTGAGCGAGCAGGGGCTCGCTGAAGCCGCCCAACGCAACTACGCGCGGCTCTTCCGCCGCGCGCTCTGACTCAGGCTTCTTCGACCAACCTCCGGACCAGATTATGCTCGCGCTGCTCGTGGTCGAGAAGGTAGTCGGCCACGCGCTTCGCCTGCTCCTGGAGCGTGGTCGTGGTGACGCCGGGCGAGAGCGCCTCCTCCGCGAGGTTGCGCGCGATCGAGACGAGGCGGAAGTGGTCGTCGACCAGTTGGCCGACCTGGCCCCGGGCCTCGGGGATCGACACGCCCATCGCGTCGTAGAGGCCTCCCGGCTGCTCCTCGCGCCGGAAGTGCTCCCCGAGACGATGGGGCAGCTCGCGGAGCAGCCCGGCGAGAGCCGCGCGATCGGGCGTCGCCCGCAGCCGGCCGAGGAGCGCGTGCAGCCGCTCGTGGTCCTCCCGCAGCTCGTCTCGGGCGCGGGCGATGCTGGGACGCTCCTCCGGCATTGGGATTGCTGTGGCCTCCGGGAACCGCGGCCGGTCGTCGGCGCTGCGGGGAACTCTGAAAGCCACCTTACCACGTAGTCGGTTTGACATGCAGCCGTGAATCCGTCACTTTAGCCACCGGCCTGCTCTACGGGCAGCCGAGAAGCTCCAAGTCCAGAGAAGTGATCCCCAATGGCCGACAGCTCCTTCGACATCGTGAGCAGCGTCAACCTCCAGGAGGTCAAGAACGCCATCGCCCAGGCGATGAAGGAGATCCAGACGCGCTTCGATCTCAAGGGGAGCGGCTCCTCCGTGGAGCTGCAGGGCGAGGAGATAGCACTCGCCTCGGCCGACGAGTTCAAGCTGAAGGCCGTGCGCGACGTGCTCGAAGAGCGGCTCGTGAAGCGCGGGGTGCCACTGAAGGCGCTCAGCTACGGCAGTGTCGACCAGGCGCTCGGCGCCACGGTGCGCCAGCGCATCACGCTGCAGAAGGGCATTCCCACCGACAAGGCCCGCGAGATCGTCAAGCTGATCAAGGGCAGCAAGCTCAAGGTGCAGGCGGCGATCCAGGGCGACCAGCTCCGGGTCTCCGGCAAGAACCGGGACGACCTGCAGGGAGTGATCCGCGTGCTCAAGGGCACCGACCTCGGCATCGACATGCAGTTCACGAACTACCGTTAGCCATGGCTGCGGTGAACCCTCTCGGTCGGGCGAGCGTCCTGGGGCTGAAGGACATCGTTCGCCTGGTCGAAGACGACCTCGGGCGCGTCGAGGAAGTGTTCAGGAGCCAGGTGCGCTCCGACGTGCCGCTCGTGGGCGAAATCGGGCGCTACGTTCAGGAGGGCGGCGGCAAGCGGGTGCGGCCCGCGCTCTTGCTGCTCGCGAGCCGGCTCTGCGGCTACCGCGGCGAGCGCGCCGTGACGCTCGCGTCGACCGTGGAGTTCATCCACACCGCGAGCCTGCTGCACGACGACATCATCGACGAGGCCACCACCAGGCGCGGCCGCCGCAGCGTGAACAGCCGCTGGGGCAACGACATAACCGTCCTGCTCGGCGACTTCCTCTACACCAAGGCAATGGCGATGGCGCTCTCCCAGGACAACCTGCGGATCATGCGCCTGCTGTCGGACGTGACGCTGCGCCTGATCGAGGGCGAGATCCTCGAGATCGAGCGCAACGGCAACATGCGCGCGACCGTGGACGAGCACGTCGACACGATCCGGCGCAAGACGGCCGATCTCTTCGCCGCCTGCACGCAGATCGGCGCGATCCTGGGCGCCGTGGGCGACGAGCGCGAGGCAGCCCTCGCCGGCTACGGGCTCAACCTGGGACTGTGCTTCCAGATGGTGGACGACCTTCTCGACTTCACGGCCGAGGAGAAGACGCTCGGCAAGCCGGTGGCGAACGACCTGCGCGAGGGCAAAGTCACGCTGCCGATGATCTTCCTGCTGCAGCGCGGCGGCCGCGCGGCCGAGGACAAGGTCAAGGCCGTGCTCGAGGATCGTGCATTCGCGCGCGTCACGCGCGACGATCTGGTGCGGCTCGCGCGCGATTGCGGGGCGCTCGACGAGGCGCGTGGCATGGCCGAGCGCTACGCCGACGAGGCCCGCGCCAACCTGATCGCCTTCGAGCCGTCGCCCTACCGCGAGGCGCTCGACGCGCTCCCCGGCTTCATCCTCGCCCGCGACCACTGACGCTTCTGCCGGCGGGCAGCACCCATGACCACGCGCGGGAAGGCCGAGAAGCGGATCGCCCGGTTGCGGGAGGAGATCCGGCGCCACGAGCACCTCTACTACGTGCTCGCCGCGCCCGAGATCTCCGACCAGGAGTACGACGCGCTCGAGCGCGAGCTGCGCGAGCTCGAGCGTGAGTTCCCCGACCTGATCACCCCGACGAGCCCCACCCAGCGCGTGGGGGAGGCGCCCTCCAGCGAGTTCCCGACCTTCGTGCACCGGGTGCCGATGCTGAGCCTCGACAACACCTACTCGGAAGAGGAGCTGCGCGAGTTCGAGGAGCGGATCTTCCGCGTGGTCGGGAAGCGCGAGATCGCGTACACCGCCGAGCTGAAGATCGACGGCCTGTCGATGGCGCTCCACTACCAGGGCGGCCGCCTGGCGCGCGCGGTCACGCGCGGGGACGGGGTGCGCGGGGACGACGTCACCCCGAACGCGCGTGCGATCCGCGCGATCCCGCTCGAGCTGCGGGGCGACGACGCGCCGGACGAGCTGGAGGTGCGCGGCGAGGTGTACCTGCCGCGCTCGCGCTTCGCCGCGATCAACCGCGAGCGCGAGGAAGCCGAGGAGGAGCCGTTCGCGAACCCTCGGAACGCCGCGGCTGGCACGATGAAGAGCCTCGATGCGCGCGTGGTCGAGAAGCGCGGCCTCGAGGTGTTCCTCTACAGCGTGGCCCAGGCGCGGGGTCTGGAGCTCAAGAGCCAGTGGCAGGCGCTCGAGAAGATGCGCGCGTGGGGGCTCAGGACGAACCTCGAGTCGCGCCGCTGCGCGACGATCGGCGAGGTGCTCGAGACGGCGCTCGCCTGGCGCGAGCGACGCGACACGTTCGAGTACGAGATCGACGGGGTGGTCGTGAAGGTGGACGACTTCGCCCTGCAGCAGGAGCTCGGCGCCACCTCGAAGTTCCCGCGCTGGGCGATCGCGTACAAGTACCCGGCGCTGCAGGCCGAGACGGCTGTGCGCGCGATCGAGGTGCAGGTGGGCCGCACCGGCCGGCTGACGCCGGTCGCGCACCTGGAGCCGGTGTTCCTGGCCGGCACCACGGTGAGCCGCGCCACGCTCCACAACGAGGAGGAAATCGCGCGCAAGGATGTGCGCGTCGGCGACACGGTGCAGATCGAGCGCGGCGGCGAGGTGATCCCGAAGCTGGTGGCGGTGGTGCTCGAGAAGCGACCACCCGGGACGGAGCCTTGGACCCCGCCCGAGCGCTGTCCGGCGTGCGGCACACCGGCGGTTCGCTCCGAGGGCGAGGTGGACCGGCGCTGCCCCAACGCCTCGTGTCCCGCGCAGATCGAGGAGCGGCTCAAGCATTTCGCGCGCCGCGATGCGATGGACATCGAGGGTTTCGGCGACGTGCTGGTCCACGAGCTCGTGGAGCGCGGCCTGGTGAAGGACTTCGCCGACCTCTACGCACTGCGTTTCGAAGATCTCGCCCCTCTGTTCGCACCCAAGGCGAAGAAGGGCGAGTCGCTGGGCGCGCGCAACCTGCTCGAGGCGATCGCCGCGAGCCGCTCGCGCGAGTTGCGGCGGCTCGTCTTCGGGCTCGGGATCCGCTTCGTGGGCGAGCGCGCAGCGATGCTGCTGGCGCGCCACTTCCGGAGCCTCGACGCGATCGGCGCGGCCGACGTCGAGGCGATCGACGCGATCTACGAGATAGGCCCGGCCGTGGCGGGATCGGTCCACGCCTGGTTCCGCGACCCGGGGAACCAGGAGCTCGTGGAGCGGCTCAAGGCGGCGGGGCTGCGGGTCGAGGATGAGGCGACCGGGGCTGCTTCGCTCGCGTTCCGGGGCCAGCAGTTCGTCCTGACCGGAGCCCTCGAGTCGATGAGCCGCGACGAGGCCAAGGCCGCGATCGAGGCCCGTGGCGGCCGCGTCACCGGCACGGTCTCCAAAAAGACCTCGGTGGTGGTGGCGGGCCGCGAGGCCGGCTCGAAGCTCGAGCGCGCCCGTGAGCTCGGCGTGAGCGTGATCGACGAGGCGGCGTTCCGGGCGCGGCTCGCCGCCGGCTGAGGGCTATACTGATCGCATGACGCGTGCCGCCTTCGGCTTCGGCCTGTCCCTCGCGGCCTTCGTGGCCGGCTCGATCGGCTACCTGGCGGGCGGTGGCGGGCGCGTCGCGGCGCCGCCGTCGCCGCCGGGCCTGTTCGGCTCGGCCGCCTCCTTCGCCGACGTCGTAGCCCAGGTGAACCCCGCGGTGGTGCACGTCGACGTGATCGAGGATGCGACCGACAACCCGCACACCGGGGTCGTCGACGCCCCCGCGCTCGACCTGCCGCGCCGCGGCGAGGGGTCCGGCTTCATCGTGGATCCGGACGGCTACATCCTCACCAACCACCACCTGGTCCCGGGGCCCGGCCGCATCCGCGTGCGCCTCGCTGACCGGCGCGAGCTGCCGGCGCGGCTCGTGGGCTCCGACCCGAGCACGGATCTGGCGCTCATCAAGCTGGAGGCGAGGGGTCTGCCGATCGTGCGTCTCGGCGACTCCGACCGCCTGCGCGTCGGTGACTGGGTGGCCGCGATCGGCAACCCGCTCGAGTTCGACCACACCGTGACCGTGGGCGTCGTGTCGTCGCTCGGGCGCAAGATCTGGAACCAGTCGTTCGACGCGTACATCCAGACCGACGCGGCGATCAACCCGGGCAACTCCGGCGGCCCGCTGGTGAACCGCCACGGCGAGGCGGTGGGGATCAGCGCCGCGGTCAGCAGCGACGCGCAGGGGATCGGCTTTGCCGTGCCGATCAACGTCGCGCGTGCCGTGCTCAGCCAGCTGCGCGACCGGGGCCGCGTCGAGCGGGGCTATCTCGGGATCGAGCTGCACGAGCTCGACCCGGACCTCGCGCGCATGATGGGGCTGCAGGACGCGCGCGGTGCGCTGGTGCTCGACGTGCTCGCGAACGAGCCGGCCGCCAAGGCCGGGCTGCGGCGCTGGGATGTGATCCGTAGCGTCTCGGGCCAGGCGGTGGAGGACGGCGACGGCCTGGTGCGGACGATCTCGGCCCTGCGGCCGGGCACGGACGTTCAGCTCGAGGTGATCCGCGACGGGCGCTCGGTCGTACTGCAGGCACGGCTCGAGGCGCGGGGCGCCGAAGAGGTCCCGCCACCGGCGCGTACGCCGCCGCCGGCGACGCCCGCGCGCAAGGGTGACGCGCTCGGGCTGCAGGTCGCCAACCTGCCTGCGGCCACTCGCGTGGAGCAACGCGTCCCACCCGACCGCGTGGGCGTTGTGGTGCGCGACGTGCTCGGCGTCGACCCCGGCGTCGATGCGCTCGAGGATGGCGATCTCGTGGTGGAGATCAACCGCAAGCCGACCCCCGACCTGGCGGCCTACCGGCGTGTGCTCGGCGGGCTCGAGCCGGGGGCGCCCGCCTGGCTCTACGTGTTCCGGCCGCGGCCCCAGCAGACGTTCCTGACCCGGGTCTACGTGGACCGGCGGCCGTGAAGCCGCGCGTGCTGATCATCGACGACGAGGACGCCGTGCGCTCCTCGCTGAAGATGATCTTCGAGTACGAGGGCTACGAGACGCTGCTGGCCGCGAACGGGCCGGTCGGCTTGAAGCTCGCCGAAACCGAGGCTCCCGACCTGGTCTTCCTCGACGTTCGCATGCCCCAGCTCGACGGCCTCGAGGTGCTGAAGCGGCTCAAAGAGAAGGCGCCGGCGGTGCCGGTCGTGATCCTGTCCGGCCACGGAACGGTGAAGACGGCGGTGGAAGCGGTCAAGCTCGGCGCCTTCGACTTCATCGAGAAGCCACCCGACAGCGAGCGGATCCTGATCGCGGCGCGCAACGCCCTCGGCCAGAAGCGCCTGGTCGAGGAGAACCGGCGCTTGCGGCTCGTGTTCGACGACCGCTACCGCATGGTGGGCGAGAGCCCGGCGCTCGAGAAGGTCTGGGACGCGGTCAGGCGGGCGTCGCCGACGAGCGCGACGGTGCTGATCACCGGCGAGAGCGGGGTGGGCAAGGAGCTCGTCGCGCGCGCGATCCACAGGAACTCGCTGCGCGCCGACGAGGCGTTCGTCCAGGTCAACTGCGCCGCGATCCCCGAGGAGCTGATCGAGAGCGAGCTCTTTGGCCACGAGAAGGGGTCGTTCACCGGCGCCACCGAGAAGCAGATCGGCAAGTTCGAGCTGGCGCACCGTGGGACGATCTTTCTCGACGAGGTCGCAGACATGAGCCTGCGCACCCAGGCGAAGGTGCTGCGCGTGCTGCAGGAGGGCGAGGTCGAGCGGATCGGGTCGCAGAAGACGATCGAGGTGGACGTGCGCGTGATCGCCGCCACCAACAAGAACCTCGAGGAGGAGATCGCGCGCGATCGCTTCCGCGAGGATCTGTTCTTCCGGCTCTCCGTGGTGCCGATCGCGGTACCGGCGCTGCGCGAGCGGCCCGAGGACATCGCCCCGCTCGTCGAGCACTTCAGCCGCCAGTTCCGCTCGGAGAACAACGTCAGGCCGCGCGGCTTCACGCGCGAGGCGATTGCCGCCCTGGGCATCCATAGCTGGCGCGGCAACGTGCGCGAGCTCAAGAACGCGGTCGAGCGGCTGCTGATCATGGTGGAGGACGACGAGGTGCGCCCGGAGCACCTGAAGGACGTGCTGCGCCGGCCGGCCGAGGAGCCGGCGGCCGCTGCGGCAGCGACGCTGCGCGATTTCAAGGAGGGCGCCGAGCGGGCGTTCCTGGTGCAGAAGCTGCGCGAGAGCGGCTGGAACATCTCGGCCACCGCCGCCGCCATCGGCACGCCGCGCTCGAACCTCTACAAGAAGCTCGAGGCCTACGGCATCAGCGAGGACAAGGACGGCTAACGCCAGCGGGGGTACGTGGGGCGCCGAAGCTCCCCGCACAGCCGGTCCAGAGAATCCTTGCCCTCCATTTCGTTTTCTCTTGGCGTCCCGCTCGTCGGCTGCCGTTCCTCGGCGATCTTTCGAGTGGTACTCTGTAGTCGTTCGCGGAGCGGGCTGGGCGATCGCCGCGGCGGCGCATCAGCCGGGGAGGAAAGTCCGGACTCCACAGGGCAGCGTGCTGGTTAACGGCCAGCGGGGGCGACCCCAGGGAAAGTGCCACAGAAAGCGACACCGCCGAACTCGCGGGGGCGACTCCGCGGGTGGCAAGGGTGAAAAGGTGCGGTAAGAGCGCACCGCCGTCGTGGTGACACGGCGGGACAGGGAAAACCCCACGCGGAGCAAGACCGAATAGGGGGGCGTTTGAGGTCGGCCCGGCCGAAGCCCCCGGGTTGGTTGCTGGATCCCGCGGGCAACCGCGGGGCTAGAGGAATGATCGCTGCCCGTCGCGCAAGCGGCGGGAACAGAATCCGGCTTACAGGCCCGCTCTGTGAACACTTTCTCCGGGGGGCCCGGGGGGGCGGGATGCCCCCCCGCCAGCCGTTTCGTTGTCTCCGTTGTCCGTTCGTTTCCGTTGTCCGTTGTCCGTCCGTTTCCGTATGTTTCATCCAGCCCGTCGCCTACTGCTTGCTGGCAACCAGTCGCTTTTCCCACGCGCGCTGGAGGTCGGCGTAGCTGAGGCCGATCGCGGCCGGCAGCGCCTCGGCGGTCTTCAGCCCCGTGGCAAGCGCCGCGATCAGGCGGCGCAGCCCGTCCTCTCCGTGGTGCTTCAGGATGTAGGCCACGGCCGAGAGGCTCTCGGCGTAGGCCACCTGGGCGCGTGCTTCCGGGAGGTCCACGAAGGGCTGCTCGAGCGAGTCGAGGCGGGGCAACGCGGCTTTCCGCGAGAGGCTCGCGAGGCTCGCGTCCTCCCGGCCCGGGTCGCCGCCCTCGAGCCACTGTGCGAGGCCCTCCTGAAGCCAGGTGGGGCAGTTGGGGCCCGTGCGCGCCGCCACGAAGGAATGCCCGACCTCGTGACGCAGGACGCGCACGAGCGTCGCGGTGGGGCGGTCGAGGCCCATCACCGGCACGCGGATCGTGCCGTCGTTCCAGGCGGCCGCCCAGCCGGGCGCCCGGGTCGTGTCCTGGAAAGCCCTGGCCGTCTGGAGCACCACCGTCACGGGCAGGCTCGGCGCGAACCCCAGGCGCCGCTCGTGATCCTCCCAGGCCTGGTCGAGCACGTTCAGGACCGCGAGGCCGAGCGGCTCGTCCGAGGCGCCGTCGAATCGGATCCGGAACCGGGCGCTCGAGACCGGCCCCGCGACCGGGCCGAGCGCTTCCAGCTTCTTGTGCACGCGGGGCTGCGGGGCCGCTTCGGAAGCCAGCCGGTACTGCTCGCGCGCGGACGCGAAGTCGCCGGTCTCGGCGAGCACGTCGCCGAGCAGCTCGAGCGAGAGCGGGCTGCCTGGCTCGAGCGAAAGCGCCTCCGTGATCGTCGCGCGCGCGCGGATCATGTCGCCGAGCGCGATCTGAGCGGCCGCAAGGGCCTGCAGCGCCGTCACCGATTGTGGCTGGCGGAAGAGCGCGAGCCGCGCGTGACGCAGCGCCTCCTGCGCCTGCCCGGAAGCGAGCTGCTCCCGGCTCTTGCGCACGTCGGGGTCCACGAGCGCGGGCCCTCCGTCGCTCGCCTCGACCCTCGCGACGAGCTCGCGAGGCACCGAGTAGATGGTGTCGTTCCGCACGTAGCGGACTTCCAGGCCCTCGAGCCACGCGTGGTCCGCCTCGATCACGCGACCGCTCGTCAGGACGATCGAGTCGGCTCCAGCCGGGCGCACGGCAGCCAGGATCGCGGCCGCCACAACGACCCCGCGCCGGAGGTTCAGGGCAGCAGCTCGTTGAGCGGGGAAAGGCGGGGCGACGTGCCCTGCCGGAAGTAGTCGGGCACGCCGGCGCGCGCGGCTTCGGCAGCCGCGCGATTGTCGTAGACGCCCCAGCACAGGCGGTAGCAGCTGCGGCCTTGGAACGTCACCGGCAGGATGAACAGATCCTGCGCGGTCACGGCCTGGACGGCCTTGGCGATCGTGTCGGGAGCGCAGGCCGTCAGCAACTGGTGGCTGAAGCGCCCGGGCGCGCCAGCCGCGAGCGACGCGGCGAACCATCGTGCGGCCTCGGCGAAGGCACCCTGGCGCAGGAGGGCGTGCCCGTCTCCCGAGGCCGCCGCCGCGGGCGGCGGCGTTGCGGCGGGCGTCGGAGCCACGGTCGCAACCGGCCTGGGAGTAGGCGTCGACAACGCGGCCGGCGGCGTGGCGGTCGATGCCGGCGGCGGGGGAGTCGTCGCGGGGGCCGGTGTCACGCTCGCCGCGGGCTGGGGTGTCGGCTGCGGGCTCGCGACCAGCGTGGGCGGCGGCAGCGTGGTGGTGGGCACGGCCGCGACCGTCGCGGGTCGCGG
>Ga0209341_10002971_pt1 | contig 15933 bp, 16 predicted proteins | sample RifCSP13_2_FD_184020 | JGI IMG/M metagenome (GOLD analysis project Ga0209341, IMG submission 184020) | Soil microbial communities from Rifle, Colorado - Rifle CSP2_sed 13_2 (SPAdes) (version 2) | ecosystem: Environmental > Terrestrial > Deep subsurface > Rock core/Sediment | place: Rifle...
CGTCGCACTTCGTCGCCAGCGTGAGCGCGGGACCTATCAGGACCCAGCCACCCGCAGGCTGACGGTCAACGAGCTGCTCGATGACCTGCTCATCCACTTGGAGGTGCGGGGTGCCGCCGGGCTCGCCAAGGCGTGCTCGACGCTCAAGGCGGTCCGGGAGGACCTCGGACACGTCGTCGCCCGGGAGCTGGAGACGTCAGCCATCGAGCGCGCCCAACAATCCTGGCTACGTCAGGGGAAGGCCCCGGCCACCGTCAACCGGCGCCTGGAGCTGCTCCGGCAGGCCTACAGGCTCGCGGGGCGCCGCACGCCGCCCAAGGTGGCGGCCAGCCCGCACATCCCGTTGCTGAAGGTGAACAACGCGCGGCAGGGCTTCCTGTCGGGGGCCGAGATTGAGCGGCTGCTCGAGGCCCTGTCCGACCCCGACATCCGGGACTTCGTCGAGTGGGCCGGCTGGACCGGGATGCGCCCGGGCGAGATCCGCCAGCTCACCTGGACGATGGTGGACCTGCAGGCCAGCACGCTGCATCTCGATCCACGGGCAGCGAAGACCCGCAAGGGCCGCGTCATCGCGCTGGAGGGCCCGCTCTGGGCGATCATCCAGCGGCGGCTCGCGCGGCGCCGCCTTGGGGTCGCGCTCGTCTTCCACCGCGAGTCCAGGGGCCGCGTAGGCCAGCCGGTGAGGGACTACCGCCGGGCCTTCGCGGCCGCCGCCAAGGCAGCCAAGCTCCCGGCCGGCCTCGTGCCCTATGACCTCCGACGCTCGGCGCTGCGCAACATGATCCGCGCCGGCGTCGACGTCACGGTGGCCATGAAGATCTCCGGCCATCGCACCCGCTCGACATTCGACCGCTATAACATCGTCGACGAGACGGACGTGCGCGAGGCGGTGACGACGACCGTCAACTGGCTTCGGAGGACGAAGGGGGGGGCGTGAGGGGAGACGGCGCCCGACGACGAGGTCCGCTTCTGGTGGTGCCTCTCGGTCGTTTGAGGCATGCGACCCCGTGGCCGCCCAAAGCAGACCTATCACAAAGGGATTGGTTTGGGGCGTTTAAAATCGTTTTGGCTCTGTAACATGTTGATTCCATTAGCCAGGATGGCGGAAGCGGGTGGGAATCGAACCCACTCCGGGCCTGTTGCGGGTGGTGCCGGCAGATGACCGGTGGCGCTAGATCAGCGACTTAGAGGGCCCGCCTCGCCAGGCGAAGTCGTCCCCGCCAAACAAGACCCCGCACAAAACCCCGCACACACGCCCGAGTCTGAAAACGAGACGTGCTACTATTACGCCTGGGTGAACCGCGCGGCCCGCACCTTCGGCGCCCACCGGGGGGGTCAGGGCCGCGCCTTTCGTTCCTATGCGAGCAGCGCCACGATCGCGTCCTCTGCCAGCACCAAGTCATTCCGCCAGCGCGTCGAGATGTGGCGGGTCTCGCTCCACTTCTCGCTCGGGCGTGCGTGGAGCACCAGGCCTTCACTGTCGACCGGGGCGACCAGGATCGCATAGGCGCCCCCGCGCGAGCGCAGCACCAGCTCTTGGCGGGTCTCGATGGCGCCCGAACTCGCGGACTGGTCGAACGCCATCCGGAGGATCCGCCGCGGCCAGGGCGACAGGTTGTAGACGTAGGCATCGCCCAGGGGGCCCGTGTTGCGCACCTGGGGCTCGTCGTACTGGAGCTCGAGCCCGATGTCAGGCGCGTCCACGGCGGTCTCGAACCAGCACGGGAGGACCTCCCCGTACCAGGGCGTCGCGCTGTTCGTGCCCGTGAGGAGCAGCCGGCCATACCGGTTCGAGATCCCGCCTGTGTCCAGCATGAAGAAACCGGGCTGGAGGATCGTGCCCGTCACCTCGAGGAGGTTCGAAGCCGAGAAGTTGTCGGTGCTCGACCGCATCTCGCAGGTGAGGCCAGGGTCCAGGTTGTGGCCGATGACGGCGAGCGCGTTCCAGCGCGGCTGGTCCCATACGCTCGTCCCGGAGGTGATGACGATCTGCAGCGTCACGTACGGCGCCTGGCAGGCCGTGAAGCCCTCGACCTGGTAGTCGAGCGAGCCGGCGCCGGTCAGACACGACGTCGAGCCCACCTGCCAGGCACCGCCCGACGTGAGGTACTTGAGCGTGGCGAGGTTGCGGATCGCGATCGAGGTCGTCCCGCTCGAGGTGATCCGGCGCCGCTCGCCGGCGCGGGCCGTGATGTTGAGCGTGCCGGCGCCCTGGGGGGTGAAGGCGGCCAGGTCGAAGGTGATCGAAGGATTCGCGCCGTTGCTGCTGTGCCTCCCCGCCCGCGAGGGGCGACCGTCATAGAGGTTCGCTGCCGGGAACAGAGAGTCGGCGCTCGGGCTCAGCGTCACGGACAGCGCGCGCGCCAGGAGGTTCGCGTAGCGACCTGCGGCGTAGAGCATCATGGCGGCGTCTCCTCCTCGATCAGGCCCTCGAGCTCCGGCGGGATCGCGAGCGGCGGCCACTCGGGCACCTCGGGTGTGATCCCGTCGAGCGCCTTGACGCGTAGGTGCAGCTCCACGAGCCGGGCGCGGAGCCACAGGTCGCGTTCGACGAATACGCGGAGCACCCCCACGATCGCGCGTTCGCGGGCGAGCTGCTGTCGCCGCCACTCCGCGAGCTGCCTGATCGTGATCACGGAAGCCTCGCGATCTCTTCGTCGGTCGGCGCATACGGCAGGATGCGGAGCTCGCGCATGGCGCCGTTGATGTGCTTCGCGAAGGTGGCATCCGAGCCCCGGTAGAGATTCTCCGGGCTCGTGAACGTGGGCGCCGCGCTCACAGCGTCCGTCCCCTTCACGCCGTCCACGAAGACGGAGATCGTGTAGGCGGTCAGGCCCAGCTCGGCTTCGACGCCGGTCCAGCGGCAGCCGATCGAGTAGGTCGTGCCACGCGTCACGCTCGCGGTCTTGGTGGCCGTGTAGGTGGAGCCCCCGACCTTCCGCTCGAAGACCCAGGAGCCGGCCGATGCGTCGTAGAAGAGCGCGTCGTGATCCGCCCCGCCGTTCGTCTCCATCCAGAAAACGTACTGGTCTTCCGTCGAGCCGAGATCGGCCGAGCTCCAGTCCGGCGTCACCTGGCACCAGAAGGCACCGAGCGCGGGGTCGTAGATCTTCGCCGCTGTCGTCACCTCGTGCGACAGCTCGGTCTTGACGCGTGTGACGACCGCACCGTCCGTGACGATGCGGCCCGTCGCGAAGTTCCCATTCTCGAGCTGCGCGTGGTACAGGTGGGAGACGCGGCTCGCCGTGCCGCTCGTCTGCAAGAAGACAGAGAGCGTGAGCGTTGTGGCTGATGTCCCGACGTCGATCTTCTTGCTGTGATGGCGGTCGGCTGGGTCGCGGTCGCTGTGGGTCGGCATCGAGTTGTCGACGCTGCCGGACTGCCACGCGGCGCTGCTGTCGTTCCAAAACTGGGAGTCCACACCGCGCTGGAGACGCCAGTAGAGGCCCTCGGCGTTGTCCGTCTTGTGGTCGATGCTCAGCCGGCAGACCGTGTTTGCCGTGATGCTGGCAGTGGCCGGGAAGGTGCATCTCAGCTCGGCCGCATGAGGGTTACCAGCCGTGAACCTCAGGCTGTTCGGCGTCGTGGCGGCGTCGAAGAAGAGGTCGGCGGCGTCGACAGCGATCGCCGACCCGTTCGTCCCCGTGCCGACGAGCGTCAGGCCGGTGGTGCCCCCGGCGAACGAGGAGCGCGTGATCTCGTTCGTCCGGGCCTCCTCCAGGTACTCGCCGATGCGGTTGATGGCGCGTTCCCTCTGACCGCAGGCGACAACGGCTGTAGGATCAGCCGGATTCTCGACCCATGCCTGCGACAGCCGCGCAAACGTGAACGCCACGGTCTTGCTGAGACGGGCCACCCCGGATTGACGCGCTGATGCGTTTCTCTCGTCGGTGCGCGCTGAATCCCAGAGCAGCACGTCGAGCGGGCGCCGGTCGAGGAGGTGCAACGTCACATTGGCGGCCCCGGGCCCGCACGTGATCCGTTGCAGGCTGAAGGCCCGCCGCTGCCACTTCCGCCCGCCCCATCCTGCAGCTGCGGGCGCAGGGCCTACCTGACTCTCGACCGCGATTCGGTCGAGGATGTCGGCGTCGAGCATCGAGAGAGGCGCCGTCACCTCGAAGAGGCCACTGGGGCGGCGCCTCATCCACAGCCGGCGCGACGCCATGTCGCGCATCTGCTCCTGCTGGGCGGGAGCGACTCCGAAAAACTTGTCGCGCAGATACTCGTTCATCAGCGTCTTGTTGCCCGCGCTCAGGTCGCTCGCGAAGACGATGACCTCCGCAACTCTGCAATTCGTGTAGGCACCTCCGTCGAGGGCCAGGCTGCCACCGGCGTCTGGAGCTGCGCGCCCGCTCGACGCAGTCGTGACCTCGCTCCCGCCATTGAGCGAGCATCCAACATGGACGCCTGTCGTCTGGCACCCGTACATGTAGCACCAGACATCCTGACTCGAGGCCCCGCCAAGGGCATTCTGGGCGCCGTTTCGCATCCGGACTTGCGTACCATTCCAGCCAATACCCTCGTGGTTGGATCCGCCTAACGAGCTGAAGATACTTCCGTTCCCGCCACCAAGCGCACCTGGCGCGAAGACGGCAAAAATCGTGCAGTTCGCCAAGTTCGCCAGCCAGCCGAAACTGCCCAGCGAATGAACGTCAGCTTCGCTGAGAACGTACTGGATGCATGGATAGCCGCTCAGGACGTTGGCCCTGTATACCGGCGTCCCGCCCGTTACGAGGGTGCGGCCGTTGCCGCTCGAGTCGATCCAGTTTCCGCAGGTCTCGCCCTCCTGGAGCGTGAACGTGCTCGCCTTGTACCAGGCGTAGAGGGTCGGAATGTCGCTCGGGATCGCCATTAGAGGAAGAAGGCGGGGCTGAAGGGCGCGTCGATCCCTTCAGGCGCCTGCTCGCCCGTACCGAGGTCGCTGACCGTGAGTCGCCGGGTGTAGCCGCCGGTCGGCAAAAGGGCGTACTGAAGCTCGATCTTGTCCACGAGCTGGGCCACCGCGTAGGTGAGCCCCCAACCGCTGATCTCGTCCTCGCGCAGCACGAGGTCGCTCACGTAGCTCCAGGAGGTGAAGTCCTCCACCTTGAGCGTGATCGTCCCTGCTGCCGTCCAACACGCCTTCGCCTCGAAGCTCTTGAGCAGATCGTTCAGGACGTCCACGCCTCGGCGCTTCGTCGCCACGTAGACGGAGGCCTCATACCCGCGGGTCGAGAAGAAGGTCGAACCGAAGCTCGTGACGTCCACGGGGGCGGTCGAGTCGGAGAGCCAGGCGCCGTTCTGCCAGTCCCCATAGATCCAGTTCACGAGCAGGTGCTTCGCGATGGCGGCCGGGTCAGTGATCAGCGTCCCGGAGCCGTCCCCGACACTGTCGTAGCCCTGGGCGTCGCACGTGATCGTCGAAGTGCCCTGGGTTGCCGTGAAGTCGATCACGGTGTACAAGCGGCCGTTCACGACCGGGTAGGTGATCGCGTAGTTCGCGGCTGCAACGGAGACGCCATCCTTGTAGACGGTTTCCACGGCCTTGGCGCGGCCGGCGCACACCAGGTACCGAAACCCGACCGAATCCACGTAGTGGCAGGCGACCGCGCCGTCGTTCGTACCGTTGGACGAGCTGACCCGTCCGTAGAGGATCGGCGCCGGGAGATCCCGCGCAGCGAGCGCGGCCGTCGGCCAGTCGGAGACCAGGATCTTCGGCTTCGGCACCGACTCGCGACGGAGCGGCTGATCGTGCGGAGCCAGGCGGAACGACCATAGGAGCGGGCTCGGCTGGCTGTAGGTCTCGATGCGCCCGGAGTAGAGCGTCAGCCAGTCCCCGGGCCCGACGTTGCGCGAGGCGAGGTAGATGACCGCCGTGGCGCCGCGGACGGAGTTGCGGGCGGCACCTTCGAGGATCGTGGTGATCGCCTGGTCGTGGTCGTTGAGGAGCACGTCCACGTCGTTCGAGAGGTCGAGTCCACTCTCGGTGGGCGACACCCCGCGTTCGATCGAACCTCCCCAGGAGACCACCCGAGGCTCGTAGAGTCCTGTCCCTGCATGGATGCGGCCAGGCTCGCCGACGGCGCCCCAGCGGTAGGTTGTACCGGCGATCGTGATGGCGAGCAAGAAGGCGACGTCGGGCGCCTGCTGCTGCAGCTCAGCCCGCATCGCGGCCGAGAGCCGGCCCACGCTACTCCACCCGGCGCGCGATGCGCTCGATCCGGCTCTCGAGCCCGCGGCTGTTCTGGTCGAGCGCGCGCTCTATGGCACCTACGGTCTCGGCCTCGAACCGCTTCTGGCCCTCCACGGTCCGCACTACCGACTGGTCGACGATCTGCACCTGGGGCGCGTTCGTGATGTTCATCGGCTGGATGTTCCCGATGGCCGCTTCAATCCCCGCCTGAAGCCCCCCGAACGCCCCGGCGACCGCCGCGTTGAGGGCCGTGACCACCTCCGACACGTCTCCGGTGAAGGTTGTGCTCGTGTCGGTCTTGAACGCAGACGGGGTGCCTTCCTGGAACGACGCGAAGGCGGTCCGCCCCATCTCGTCACGCGGCACCACCAGCAGGCCCTCGCCCGCGTGGATCTTCGCCAGCATGTCGCTCTTCACGGTCATCAGCCCGCGCGTGCCGGACGCATACCCGGCGTCGGGCCGGCCGCGGCTGTCCTCGCCGCTGTCCGGGGGAGCGCCGCCCCGGCCGCCCGGAACTCCACCGCCACCGCCCGCGTGGCCGATCCGGCCGAGCTCCTTGAGCATCTCGCGCTGGACCGCGACGCTCTCAACCATGGGGTCAGCCAGGATCGAGACCCCGTTCTTCTTCGCCTCCTCGATCATCGCCTTCGTGTTCGCGTCGAGCTCCTGCCCGGAGGCGAGCGACGCGTTGAGCTGCTCGCGCAGGAGCGGCGCGATCGCCGCGAAGCCCGCCTTCGTGGCCTCGGCCGGCGCCAGGCCTGCCTCCGTCGCGGCCGCGGTTGCCTGCGCCCGCAACTCCTCGGCCGACGTCGCCGCGGCCCCGAGAAGCCCGGCGTCGAGCGCCCCAGCCTCGCGCATCCCCTTCAGAATCTCCGCGACGTCGGTGGCCGCGCCCTGCGCAGCGCCGAATGCCTTCGACTCCCGCAGCGGCCCGGTCGTCATCCCGGCCAGGCCCGACTTCAAGAGCGCGTCCTGCACCTTCCCGACGAGGGTGTTGAGCGCACCGGTGAGCTTCTCGCTGAACCCGCCGCCCTCCATCCGCCCCATGAGCGACTCGGCCGCGCTGCGCGCCGACTTCAGCCCCTCGATCTGGACGCGTTTTTTCTCATCCTCCACGGCCTTGCGGTCCGCCTCGGCCTTCTTGAGCGCCTCCGCCTCGGCCGCCTTCTGCTCCTTGCTCTTGCCGCCGAAGAGGGACTTGATGCCGCCGAAGAGGCTCTTGCCGATCGACACCACAGACAGCGCGGCCGAGACGAATGGAACCGCCTTCCCGAGCGCCCCGGCGATCTTGCCGACGACGCCCCCGCCGAGCTTGTCGAGGAACCCGCCAACGCCTTTCCCGAGTCCTCCACCGGCCCCTGCGCGCAGGCCCTTGAGCGCGGCGCCGAGGCCGGAGATCCCGCTACCGAGCGCCCCGAGGAGGCCGCCCAGCTTGCCGAGGAGCCCCCCGGAGCCTTGCATGATGTTGGCGAGGTCCGCGAGCTGGCCGCTCCAGTCGGTGGTCGCCTTGGCAGCCTCGGCCATGCTCTTCGGGAGGGTACCGATCGACGTCGCGAGCCCGCCTCCCATGAGCTGGCCCATGAGATCCCCACCCTTCGCCGTCACGTCCACCGAGGTTGAAGATCTGAGCGGGGCAACAGGCCCGCCTCTCTCCTTCGGCATCTGCTGGAGTTCGGCTTTCTGCCTCTGGTGTGCCTTCAGCACCTGCTCCTCGGCCTTGACGGCCTCTTTCGTCAGGCCGAGCCGGCGCTCGAGCTCGGGGTTGAGGCGGCCCTTGTAAAAGTCCGCGATCTCCTTGGTGGTGTTGCCCATCTCCCGCATCGATGCGACCTGCTTCGCGATGGCGCCCTCATTCGATGCTGCCATCTGCTTCGAGAACTCGCCGAGCCCCTGTGTCGCGGACTTGTCGATCGAGCCAGCCAGCCCCACGAGACGGAACAGCGGACCCAGCAGGGCATCCGCGGCGTCCCGCACCGCCTTGAACTTGTTGAGCAGCCCTCCGATAGCCGCGCCGATCGCAGCAGCGGCGGCGATTGGGCCGAGCATGGCGAGGTGCATGGACTTGAAGGACACCGCGCTTTTCAGCGCGCCCTGCTCGAGTCCCCTGAGTCCCAACTCTGCCACGTCGGCCACATCGTCGAGGGAGCGAAGCGCGCCGGCGGGCAACCCAAACGCGTCCGCCGAGCGCGCGAGCGTCGTGGAGACGCGCCCCATCGAGTCGGCAAACGCGCCCGCCCGCTGGGTTGACGACAGCATGCCAGAGCCGAAGCCCTTCGCCGCATCGTTCGCGCTCTTCGCCTTCTTCTCGACCTCCTCGAGGCCCTTCACGGTGGCGACGAGGCCGGTCCCCGTTTGCGTGACCTCGATCGGGACCTTGACCACCATCAGGCGTCACCCTCGGTAGCAGCCGGCCCGCGTAGCCAGGCCGCGACAGGTTCGCTGTGCAGCGCCCGGATCGCGCGCAGCACGACCGCGCGGGCCTCGGCCGGCTGCATGTCGGCTGTGATCGCCTCGACCAGGACAGGGAGCAACGCCCGCGTGTGCTCCGGGAGCGCGGCGTAGACGATCGCCGCGGCGGCGTCGTTCTCAGGCCACAGCTCGACCCGCGGGCAGTCCTGGCCGAACTGCCTCCGGTGCTGCTCGGGGTTCACACATGGATCGAGGCTGATGTCCTCACCCACCCGGATCGGCTCGGGGTCGAGGTCCCGCGGCGTCCAGGCGGCCGGGCGAGAGCGCATCGACAGCTCGAACGCGCGCGCCTCCCCCGGCGTCTCGATCGTGTATCCGCCGAGCATCTTGCAGCCCCTACACCTCTCCGGGCTGATCGCTGGATAGCCCTGGCGGAAGGCTATCCAGCCGATCAGTTTCCCTCGGCCTCCTCCTCAGCCTCGGCGTCCTCGCCGCGGAGCTTCCGCGCCGTCGAGCCCATGAACTCGACGAGATCGGGGAGCCCGGCGAAGACGAGGGTCTTGAGGGCGTCGGTCCAACGGCCGTCCAGCCTCACTACCGCCCCCACGTCGAGCTTCTCGTTGAGGAGCCCCGAGAGCCGCGCCGCGGCCTCGGGCCCCGCCACCTCGAGGTCGAACCCGACGGAGTCCACCAGGCAGTAGGCCGCCTTCTCGACGTTTGCCTTGTTCTGGGCCTCGACATCGAGGTCCTGCTGCACTCCCTTCGCGGCGTAAGTGATGCGGCGCTTGGCGCCGAAGTGCTTGCCGTCGATCCGGCGCTCTTCGGCCGGAGGAAGCCGGCGGATACGGAGCGATACCTTCTCCTCTCCCTCCTCGCGCCAGACGAAGATCTCCCCCGGGTCCGATTCGGTAGGTGCGTAGAACTTCACCGCCATACGTTCACCTTCCTACGCGAGCGCGTCCGTCGCGTCCTGGTTGGAGTTGTCCCATGTGACCGCGTCCACGTAGCCCGTGGTGAACCCGGTCGGGATCGCGGTGACGTGCCACGCCGTGAAGGGGATCGTCCACGTCTGGCCACCGGGGCCCGGGATGCCGACCTTGGCCTCGCCGAACTGCAGGTTGGGGAGCCACAGCTTGTGGTTGAAATACTCCGTCGCCGACCCCGCGAGGTTCGGCGAGGTGATCGTGAGGGTCGCCTTCTTCCGCGTCAGCGCCATCGCCTCGGCCAGGAAGACGGCGTTCCCGCCCGTGCCGTCCTGCAGGGCCGGGAAGTCGAACGACCCCGACACCTTCAGGAAGCCGGTCTCGATCGGCTCGTCACACTTGTCGCCGCCACCCGTGCTGAAGCGAGCTTCCATCGCGCGCTCGATGTTCAGCTCGAACCCGGAGATGTAGATGGCATCGCCGCCGGCGAGGCCCGCGCCGCCCTGGGCGTTCATGAGCAGCACGGCCTGGCTGAAGAGCGCGAACTCGCGGTTGGTCGGCAGCGTGATCGAGTCGATCGTCGTCGTGGTGTTGGCGGCCGACGCGTCCGTCCAGTCGCGGCAGATCCCCGAGACCTCGATCTCGATCCGCTCGCCGGCCTTGCCGGAGATCTTGAGCTTGTTCCACTTGACCGAGGTCAGCTCCTCGACTTTCGTGTCCTTGATCGACTCGTAGGCGAGCGTGTTGAAGATCGCGTCGAGCGAGTCCTTGATCTTGAAGGTGTGCTTCTTCGCGGTCGTGTCGACCGTGGCCGGCACGCCGGCCGTGCCCAGCACGTAGGCGATCTCGCGGCCGTTGCCCTCGTAGCGGAGAGCCGTCTGCAGCACGACCGTGATGTTGCGCAGCCCTGCGCTCGCCTCGCGCTGCGTGACGCGGCCGGTGATCTGGTTGTCCTCGATCATCGCCGCCCCACCGGACGGGACGAGCGAGACGACCTCGATCCCGTCGAGGGCGGCCGGCACGGTGGCCGTGCCCCACGTGGCGCCCTTCTTCCGGCCGACGATCCCCTGGAACCCCTTTGCGCGAGCCATGCTCTAACCCTCCTTCTCGATATCGGGCTGCTTCGGGGCCCGCTGCCGCTGCTTCATGGCGAGGAACCCGACGGCCTCGAGCTGCGCGGCCTGGGCCTCGGAAACCTCCATCTCGCCGGCGACGAGGTCTAGACCCGTGGCCGGGTGGTAGCCGTTCACCGTGCACTCGACCTTCATTAGCCTTGCTCCTTTCGCTCCCGCTCGCGGAGTCGCTCCACGAGCCGCCGGTGGGAGGCCTCCAGCCGTTCGCCCTGGCTCGGCTCCTCCGGCTCGCCAGCAAGCGTCGCGACGCTCTTCCTGGCCCTCTCCTCGACCTCCTGGAGACCCCTGACCGTCGCCTCGAGGCCGGTGCCGGCCTGAGCGATTTCGATCGGGACGCGGATGACGGTCATGGCGTCCTCGCCGGGTAGGTGTAGACGGCAGAGAAGCGCGCCTCGGCGACCGCCCACCCTTCGACGTCGGTGTCGCGGTCCACGATCAGCGAGCCGGTGACGATATTGCTCACCAGGCCTCCGAGCGTCACATCCAGCAACAGCGCCCGCAGGAAGTCGCGGACCATCCGGTCCTGCTCGATCGCCTTCGTCCCGGCGTCGGCGCCGAAGGGGTCGGCGTCGGCCGCTTCCGTCGGGCGCAGCAGCAGCACGAAGAACTCAGCCGTGGCCTCCATCCGCCCGCCCGTCGTCGCGTCGCCGGTCGACTCCTCCCGGTGGCGCTCGTCCCCCGCCCGGATCGCGTACACCAGCCCGACCGTCGGATCGGCGAGGAGCCGATCATAGGCCTGCACGCGTACCACCCGGGCCGGCGTGTACCAGTAGGTCGTACCGCCGTCGGTGACGATCGCCGCGAAGCGGTCGATCAGAGCCTGCGCGATCTGGTTGTGCTTGCTCTCCACGGCTACAGCCCCGCCTTCTGGATCGCGGTCGCGATGCCCTGCTCGAGCTCCTGGCCGAGCACCGCCTCGGCCCGAGCGGCCGCGGAGGCCATGAACGGGGAACGGGGGATCCTCGATCCCGGGTGAGTGACGATCTTCGTCGACACCCAGCGCCCCCCCACCTGGAAGGTGAGGTAGCCGCCCTGGGCGAGCTGCTGCGCACGGAGCGACCGTCTACGCGAGTAGCCCCCGGCCCGGGTCGGCTTGATCGAGTGGCTCTTCGTCTTGCCGCCGGTCTCGATCAGCGCAGCGAAGCCCTCGGTCTTGAGCGAGCCGAGCCAGGATCGTTGGCCGCGCGCGAAGTCCTGCCGCAGCTCGAGCTTCCCGCGCTTCACGATCAGCGGGATCGTCTTCTTCCTGACGGCTGCGCCGATCGTCGACCGCTTGAGCAGCTCGGCCGCGTGCGACCGGCCCGCGCTCATCGCCCGGCGAATCGCGTTCGTCGTCGCCTTGACGAACGCATCCTCGGAGAAGGCCCGGAGCTTGGCGATCGCCTGCGGCAGCGTGACGGGCCCCGTGCTCATGCGTCCCGCTCCCCGGACACCCAGAACGCGAAGCGTCCCTCTGGCGCGAGCGCGGACTTCATCTCGGGGGTCAGTTGCGCCGGCGCGAAGCGCGTGTAGTTGCCGAGGGCGTCGGAGGCGCCGGAGACGCCGAAGTCCCCACGCTTCGTCTCGCCCCAGATCAGCGCGGCGTAACGGAGCGCGACCGCCTTGATCCGGGCCGGGACCGTGGCCGTCGTGGCATAGCCAGCGGAGTAGATGACCTTGATCGCCCGGGAGCCGGTGTGCCAGTTCCGCAGCCCGCCGAGGCCTTCGATCCGACGAATGGTCCCGGTCGGCTTGATGACCTGGTATCCCGTGTCAACCACGAGGAGGGCGCCGGCGCCGTAGGTGCGCGGCGTCACGGTGTCCTCGTGCACGCTCGTGACCGTGATGATCGGCCACTCGAGCGTCCGGAGATCTGACGCCCCGACCGGCGTGGCCTCGGCGCGCATCGTGTGGTACTCGGTGAGGCTTCCGCGCGTCACGATCTGGCGTCCCAAGTGGACCTCGATCTCGTCCGATACGCGGTTGATGACCCCCTCGAGCACCGGGTCTTTCGCCGCGCCGCCGGCGCCGACGTGGCCCTTCAGCTCCTCGATGTCCAGGAGCGCATAGGGCGATAGGGGCATGAGCTACGGCCGCCCCCGGCGCGCGACCGCGGCTTCCGGAGCCCGGCGCGTCGCCGTCTCCACCTCCGGCTCGGCCCGCGCGACGAGCCCCGCGGCGATCCACGCGAGCCCAACCGGACCGGGCACCTCGAACACGTCACCCTCCACCGGCGAGGCAGCCGGCGAGGCGAACGACTTGAGAGCGCGAACCCTCATGTTGGGGCCCCGGAGGCGAGCCCTCGCCCGCCCCCGGGAAGCCTCCGGTTAGGCGGTGCGGAGGTAACGGACCGCGGTCGTGTCGATGAGGTTCCCGTCCGATCGCTGGAACGCCAGGAACACGACCTGGTGGTTGAGCACCCGCAGCTCGTCGGCCCGGATGAAGACCGGGGCGCCGGCGTCGCGGACGTGGTACGACGCGAAGTTGCCGAAGAGCACGAGCCTCTTGTTGGTCGAGAAGGCCGAGTCGACGTCGTTGTTCACGATCACGGGTTTCCCGAAGACCCGGTCCGGCTGGCCCGCGAGCAGGCTCATCTCCCAGAGGTAGCGGTTCTGGGAGTCCTTCAGCTTCCGCAGGTACGCCGCGACCGTGTCGTGCACCATGAACGCCGTGGACGGCATGTCGCGGTAGGCGGCGTCGACGGAGTGGAACAGGTCGATCACCTCGTCGAAGGTGATCGCGTTCGTCGCCGCGGCCGTCTTCCCGAGCGCCGCACGCACCTGCACGCCGAACGGGAGGGTCGTCCCCGCGCCGGCGGTGAAGTCCGTGTTCTGCTTCCGGCCGATCCTGGTGCCGAGCGCGGCGCCCAGGTAGACGGGCAGGTTCATCGACGAGTCCTGCAGCAGCTCGACCGGGACGATGACGGCCTTCGAGCTGTACTTGAACGCGCCGAGGTTCACGGCTCCGAACGTGGGGTCCGCGGACGTCGTCACGGCGCCGCCGTCGTCGACGATCTCGCCGGTGTTCGCGGTGTCGTCGACGGTCGGGAACGGCAGCGGCGCGCCGGTGACCGTCGGGACCACGGTCGCGACGTTGCGCACGCGACCGTACCACTTCTGCACCTCGACGAACGCCTTCATGAGCTCGTCCGGGATGCTCGCCTGACCCTGGGTGGCCGTCACGCTCGACAGGGCGCGGGTCTCGAGCTCGCGCCGGCCGTAGCGGAAGCCGATGCGCTGGGCGGCCGCGATCATCTCCTCGGTGGCGTGCTCGCCGCACGCCCAGGCCCGGAATGCCAGGCTCGCGTCGACCTGGGCGTTCGGGACGACCTCGACGGTCGTCTCCGTGCGGCGCCCGCGGCTCTCCGCGAGCGCCCGCTCCTCGGCCTCCTGCAGTGCCGCGCGGTCGATCGTCCCCTTGATCGACTGGATCTCCGCGTGCATCGCGTCGAAGGCCGTCTGCTCCTCGGGGGTCAGCTCGCGCTTCTCCGCGGCCGCCTTGTCCAGGAGCGCCTTGCTGTCCTCGTTCAGCTTCAGCCGCTTCTCGATCAGGTGCTTGAACATGTCCCGTGCGCCTCCTGCGCTGTCGCCAGGAAGCGCCGGGCCAAAAAGCCAAGGGCGCGAGCCCTGGCGGGATCAAACGGAATCACCGCTTCAGGCTTCGCGCCCGGGTAGCCGGTCGAGAAGTCTTAGGACGGTGCGGAGTCGGCGGATAGCCGCGTCACCCGCACCGAACTAGTCGTCAGCGAGCATCGTAGCACGCGCGTCAACAGGCGACCACCTCGACGGTTTCACCGCCTGGAGCACGAAGAGCAGGTTCTCGTCGTCCTCCCGGCATGCGCCGGGCACGGGCCTGAAGTCAGCCCGGTAGCAGAAGCGGAAGTCGCTCATCGCCGTCTTGCCCACCTGGCGCACGTACTCGGCCTGGTCGAGGAATACCAACGTCCCGCTCGTGATGACGCGCCGGTGGCTCGGATCACCCCAGGCCCACATCGAGCGCCAGCTCGGGCACGTCGCCGCCAGGAACCCGCCCGGCTTGAGGATCCGCCAAAGCTCGGAGAACTGCGCGAAGAAGGTCCGGAAGTCGCCCTGCTGGCCGAGATGCTCGAGCACCTCGTAGGCGTGCACCTCGTCGAACGTGTCGTCCTCGAACGGGTAGGGCAGGACCTCGAGGTCGTGGACCACGTCCGGCCCGTGGTCGGCGTTGTGGTCGAGCGTGACGAGTCTCGACCAGACGCGCCGCCCGTCGATGATGATCCGGCGCTCCCGGGAGCTTCCACAACCGAGCAGCAGCTCCGTTCGCCCGACCGTCGGCACCACCCCGGGGTCGAGCTCGGTTCGGCTCACTTCAACCCGCAGCCGGCACAGAAGCGGTTGCCGTTGCGGATGACCGCTGCGGTAGGCAACACGCGCCCACACATCGCGCAAGACGGGAGATCTGCCTCCGAGAGCCGCTGCCGCGCCTTGTTCACGCTCATCGGCACCGCCGGTGGAGCGGGCGGCGTTGCGTGTTCCCTCACGTGCTCGAGCGCACGGGCCGACACCTGCGTCTGCGGATACGCCGGATAGGCCACCGGCGAGACGTCGAGTAGCTCGAGGTCGACGAGCTCGCGGATCTGCTCGCCGTCCTGCAGCCGCCAGTTGTCGGTCAGGGTACGGAAGCCGAACGACATCCCGTCCACGTCACCCCGCCGGATCGAGGCGAGGAGGTCCTCGGCCGCCTGGGTTTCGGGTGGGTTGATCTCGACCCTCAGGCCCTTCTCGTCGACGGCGAGCTTGAGCGTGCCGCTCTTCGTGCGGCCCAGCACGACGTCCGAGTTGTGGTTCCAGAGGGCCCTCACGTCGTGCTCCTCTTCGAGCGCACGGTCGAAGGCGCCGGGGAGGATGATCTCGCGGAAGCCCCAGAGCTCCTCGCTGAGCTCGTTGAACACGGCGGCGTATCCGACGATCGTCCGCCCCCCCTCTGCGGCCCGGACCTCAGCCTTCCCCAGCGAACGACGTTCGATCTCCGGCTGCTTAAGCGGCATGACTCTCCTCCACCTTGAGTGCTGCGACGGCGTCGGCCATCTCCACCGGGCGCAGGTGATCCCATCGCTGCAAGAGCAGCTCCGTCTGTGCCTCGAGGTCCTGCGCACGCAGTTCGAGAAGCTCGTGCCGCGACCGCTCTACGTAGGCCCGGGCGAGCTCCTTGCTCGTCTTCGCGCCGTCGTTCGTCGAGCCGGCCATGAAGTAGCGCAGCGCCACGACGGGCTGCAGGAGCTCGGCGAGCACGTCGGCCTCGCGGCCGTAGAACTCGGCCACCCACTGCTCGAAGGCCT
>Ga0209341_10002974_pt1 | contig 15928 bp, 10 predicted proteins | sample RifCSP13_2_FD_184020 | JGI IMG/M metagenome (GOLD analysis project Ga0209341, IMG submission 184020) | Soil microbial communities from Rifle, Colorado - Rifle CSP2_sed 13_2 (SPAdes) (version 2) | ecosystem: Environmental > Terrestrial > Deep subsurface > Rock core/Sediment | place: Rifle...
GTCAGCAAATCTTCCTTGAACCCGGTTACTCTCCCGGTGTGGCTCGCCGGTCTGTGGTATTTCCTTTTTGATCAAGCAGGCAAGCGTTTCCGCGTGCTAGGCATCGGCTATCTGGTCACGCTAGTGCTGATGATCTTGCTGAAGGGTAAAAGCTATTATCTGCTGCCTGCATATCCGATGCTTTTTGCAGGTGGAGCGGTCTGGTGGACGAACATGCTCTCGAGACAGGTTAAACTTAAGTGGTTAAAAGTCGCATACCCCTTGCTCTTAATCATCAGCGGGTTTCTCTTTGCGCCATTCATGTTGCCCGTGCTTTCGGGTGAGACCTTCTTGCATTATCAGCAGGCTCTTGGCTTGGAGCTGCCGAAGACGGAGGTTGAGTTACTTCCTCTGGGGGCCACGCGACTATACGGGTGAGCAATTAATCTTATTGCAGTGGAGCCGTGAAAGAGCTGAGAAATATTGCGAGAATGTAGAGGACGCAGGGATTAACTACCATCCTCTTTCAATGGCCGAGGAGCACTATACGATCTTCTTTTGTCGGAGGCTTAAGCGGCCACTATCAGAGTTGTGGCCCCAGTTGAAACACTGGAACTAATACCTGACGACCTTGTCGTGCGGGCTTGGAGGCCTATAAATGCTTTTAAAACGGCCCAAAGAAAAAGACCACGTTAATAGGCTGAGCTTTGGGAGCGGCGGGAATCCTGAACGACGAGTTCAGTGGGCGGTACGTTGGGGCATTAGATTTGATCCGTTTTTACTTCCAGTGGCGCAAAGCAACTCGAAAGAAGGATAGGAGGACTTAACATGGTAGATGAATCGGAGCGCGAGCGCCTGTCCTCAATCATGCGACAGATTAATCGAACATGGCTTGATGGTCGCGTCGAAGACCTCATACCAACGGTTCATCCGGACATAGTTTTTGTTCTTCCGGATTTCGCAGGTCGCATTTGTAAACGGGAGGCCATTCTCGAAGGGTTCAGAGACTTCTATCAGAACTCAACAATTCATGAGTTTCGCGAGGACGATCATCAAGTCGATATCGTAGGCGATTCGGGCTTCGTTACCTTCAGGTATGAAATGGTCTACGAGCGTGCCGCGCACCGATATAGAGCGACGGGCCGAGACCTGTGGGCGTTTCAGAAGCAAGGCACGGCCTGGCTCGCGGTTTGGCGAACGATGCTCGATGTGGATGAGAAAACTGATTGATAACGCTCTTGAATCCAAACGTCTTACGACGTGGAAATCGGCTCAACAAAACAGAACGGTATTCACGAGGCATATAAGCAACGAGAAAATCGAACGGCGACAGAGAGGGTCCAGCCGGTTAGTTGCCTATATATAAAGGACAAAGACTGCCCCTAAACAGTCCCTCGTATCCTTCATGCTCAAACTGCGTGAGCCAACGCTGCATCTGCCGGCAGCTGATCCCAAGGACCTGGGCCGCCTGAAAACAAGGTGATCCCTTGGCCATTGCCGAAAACACTACGTCCTGTGGTTTCATCGCCCGCTCCACCGCGGCCGGCGTCATTTGCTTCTTAACAGCATCCTGTCATGGCAGCGTTGACCCTCACCGCTCAGATCGGACACTTCATGTGTTAATTACATGCCGTACAAAGATCGGTCGACAGTCTAAAAAATTTGGAAAGTGTTTGTGCGTCCATTCGAACGCGTGCAGAATCGCTCCGTTTTCTCCTTCTTTCGACATGCTTATGACCGCCAACCTACCGCCAGGCCGTAAGACTCTCCAGCATTCAGCCAGCACAACGGGAATCTTGGGTGTGTCGAACAATTCAAGCGTAAAACTCATGAATATTGCATCAATGCAATTTGACACGTAAGGCAAAGTCAACGCGTCAGCGCAAATCAGTTCTACACGCTCTTCAAGACCGTTCTCTCCTTCTCCTGGCTCACATCAAGCATCTTAACAAGCTCATTTAGTGACGAAAAACCGAAATCTCGGTTACGGTATGAGTCTATACTCTTCCGGTAGCGGCGAGCGTGTCATCCAAAGTACTTACCCAACTCGGAGTTTTCCGACCCAACACGAGATCGCCTACATGATGCGCTGCGTTGGCCTGCAACCTGCTGATCAGTGACTCAGGAGTTGTCGCGGTTGATGTCGGCCGCATGAGGTTCGGCACTGCAAGTGAAACAAAGGAAGTATTAAGTAGAAAAACTGTTGGCGCCAAACATGACAACTTGTTTCTCGTGCAAGCGGCAAGTCGCTGGCGATGCGGTTGCGTGTCCTGATTGCGGAGCCGTGTTGGCAGAGACCTCGGCCCAGACAGCAGTTCTGCCGTCATCCAAACACCGGGAGGCGATGCCTCGTGGCAGCCGTCAGAAACAATCCAGCGGTTCTGTCGCTGATTCCGCGGACGGTGCAAGATTCGCGTCGGGCACAATGCTAACTGAGCGCTATCGTATCGTCAGTCTGGTAGGTCGCGGCGGCATGGGCGAAGTCTATCGGGCCGAAGACCTCAAACTGAAACAGATCGTTGCTCTCAAGTTCCTTCCTGAAATGATCGCGCTCGATGGCGGAGCGCTGGCACGCTTTCATAACGAAGTTCGCATCACGCGCCAGATCTCGCACTCGAACGTTTGCCGGGTCTATGACATTGGTGAAGCGCAAGGCCGTCACTTTCTTTCGATGGAATTTATCGATGGAGAAGATTTGTCTTCACTGCTTCGGCGCATCGGACGTCTTCCGGGTGACAAGGCTATTGAGATAGCGCGACAAGTGTGTGCGGGACTCGCCGCCGCGCATGACAATGGTGTGCTGCATCGCGATCTGAAACCCGCCAACGTGATGATCGACGGCCGCGGCAAGGCGCGCATCACCGATTTTGGCGTTGCCGTCGTGGCGGCGGAACTGAGCGGCAATGAAGCAGTGGCTGGGACACCGGGCTACATGGCGCCGGAACAGTTAACCGGAAGGGAGGTCACCGAGCGCAGCGACATTTACGCCCTTGGACTGCTGCTTTATGAGTTGTTTACCGGCAAAAGGGTTTTCCAAACGAAGAACCTGAACGACCTGATCAGGTTGCAGGAGCAGTCAACGCCAACCAGTCCCTCAAGCCATATCCAGGACATCGACCCGTTGGTCGAGAGAGTAATCCTGCGTTGTCTGGAAAAGGAGCCAAACAAACGGCCTGCGTCGGCGATCCAGGTAGCGGCTGCACTACCGGGCGGTGATCCTTTGGCGGCAGCGTTGGCGGCGGGTGAGACGCCATCGCCGGAGATGGTCGCGGCTTCGGGAGAAAAAACAGGATTGCGGCCGGCGGTCGCAGTCGCGTTGCTTGCCGCAATCGTTGGCGCATTGGTCAGCACCTCGCTACTCAGCAACAAGGTAGACTGGAGGGCCGAGGTTCTCAAGCAGAATTCGCCGGACACGCTGGTGGTCAAAGCCCACGACATGATCCAACGCCTTGGTTATACCGACCAACCCACTGACAGCGCTTTCGGTTTAGCGTACGACACCGAATATCGGCGCTACGTTGAGCAGAACGACAAGTTCACCAATCGCTGGCTCCAGTTCATTAAGCTCCAACCAGCTCCCATTTATTTTTGGTATCGTCAAAGTCCGCGCAGTTTTGAGGTTAAGGGATTTGCCAGCCGCGGTGCGGTTTTAGAAGACGATCCGCCACAGGATGTCTCAGGCATGGTGTCTGTCACCTTGGATCCCCAGGGACGTCTGAGCTCATTCGCCGCAGTGCCACCGCAAATAGACCAAGGGGATGATAGGTCGCCCCCGCCGGAATGGACCGCGCTCTTTGCATCGGCGGGACTTGATCCGTCACGCTTCACGCAAGCCGAGTCAAAATGGACGCCGCTATCAGCATTTGATGCTCGAGCCGCCTGGACAGGAGCATATCCCGAACAACCGGACATTCCCTTGCGCATTGAAGCGGCCGCCTATCGTGGCAAGCCGGTTTACTTTCAGATCATCGCGCCGTGGACACGACCAGCACGTCTAGAGGCTTCTCAGACCACCCCGGGGGAGCGTATTCAACAAGCAATCCTACTCTTACTCATCTTCTCCCTCCTGCTCATAGCGGTCTTGTTGGCCCGCTACAATTTCCGGCGGGGCCGCGGTGACCGACGAGGCGCATTCCGGCTGGCACTCTTTGTTTTCACGATCAGTCTGCTCTCCTGGGTTTTCGGCGCGAGTCATGTCCCAACTGGAGCTGAAGCGGCAAGCTTCTTAATCCTGGGTGTAAGCCCGGCGCTGCTGACCGCAAGCATGCTTTGGTTGCTTTATCTGGCACTCGAACCATACGTGCGGAGGCGTTGGCCAGACACCCTCGTCTCGTGGAACCGTGTGCTTAGTGGCAGTCTGCGCGATCCGTTGGTGAGCCGGGATGTTCTCGTCGGCGTTCTGTTCGGCATCAGTTTCACGCTGCTCTCAACGCTCGAAAATGTTGTCCACTTCTGGCGCGGCGCGGCTCCAAATGGCGCAGATAAATTGGACGTCTGGCTCGGCCTCCGCTATCTAGTCGCTCATGGCTTTCTCATGCACATGTATCAGTCGATCTTGCTCGCGCTGTTATATTTTTTCCTGCTCTTTCTGCTGCGTGCCCTCTCCCGCCGGCAATGGCTAGCCGCTCTAATATTCGTTTTAATCTTTACAGCAGTTTTCACTGCGGGATCACCTAATCCTATGATTACCGCGCCGTTTGCGGTTCTACTGAATGCTCTAACTGTGATTGCTTTGCTGCGCTTCGGTCTCGTCACGTTGGCCACATCTGTTTTTGTTCTTCAACTTTTGTCTAGCATACCGCTAACAACTAAGCTTACGGCCTGGTATGGGGGCAATGAGATCACCGCCCTCATCGCGGTGCTGGCGCTGGCCGCATTTGCCTTTCACACATCGCTCGGAGGACAGAAACTGTTCGAGGGGAAGTTACTCGATGAGTGACATCTCTCCCAACACGACTCTCGCCCATTACTCCATCATCTCGAAACTGGGCGCAGGTGGAATGGGTGAAGTGTATTTGGCCCAGGACACGAAACTCGATCGGAAAGTTGCGCTCAAGCTTCTGCCGGCAGAATTTGCCGAAGATAAAGATCGGATGAGCCGCTTTGTCCAAGAGGCTAAGGCTTCCTCAGCACTTAATCATCCAAACATCATCACCATTTACGAAATCGGCGACAGCGAGGGCAGGAAGTTCATCTCGATGGAGTTCGTCGATGGCGTAACTCTCCGTGAAAAGATTCATCGCGAGCGAACTGAACTGAGCAAGCTTCTGCGTCATTTGCAGCACGTTGCCGAAGGTTTAGCGAAGGCTCACGCTGCAGGCATTGTTCATCGCGATCTTAAGCCTGACAACATCATGATCACGCGCGATGGACACGCAAAGATTCTTGATTTTGGTCTTGCAAAACTGATCGAGCCACAGCCAATGCCAACTGGGGATTCCAGTGAAGTAGCAACCGCGGTGTTGCCGCACCACTCAACGCCCGGCACGGTGATGGGAACCGTGGGCTACATGTCACCCGAACAGGCCCAGGGTAAGACCAAAGAGATTGACCAACGCTCAGACATTTTCTCGTTCGGCTGCATTGTGTTTGAAGCAGTGACGGGGAAGAAACCTTTCGAGGGTGAGTCGGTTATTAAATCACTCCACATGGTCATTTATGAGCCTGCGCCCTTGTTGGCCGATTTGAATCCCTCGGCGCCTTCTGAATTACAGCGTATTGTGAGGCGCTGTCTGGTGAAGGATCGTGATGCCAGATATCAATCGATCAAGGAAGTTGCGATCGAGTTGAAGGAATTGCGACGTGAGATGGAACACGGCGCAATTGATGCAACCGTTACGACGCCCAAGACCGTAGCAAGCGAACAGCCTGACGTCGAGAGCACACGTAGCGAAGCGCCTGCCATAACGTCCAAAGAGTCTTCGCTCTCAACCCGCGCGTCGAGCGCCGAATATGTAGTCACGGGCATCAAGCAGCACAAAATTGCGTTGGTGATTGCTTTGATCGTGCTAGTTGCCAGCCTGACGGCTTTCGGTCTGTATCTGCGGGGACGCTCGGACCAAGTCGCAATTACGTCAATCGCGGTGATGCCGTTCGTCAACGAAAGCGGCAACGCGGATGTCGAGTATCTCTCGGACGGAATGACCGAGACCCTGATCGGCAGCCTCTCAAGCGTGCCAAATTTGTCAGTGAAGCCGCGAGCGACCGTTTTTCGTTACAAAGGTAAAGAGACGGATGCCAGGACGATCGGCAGAGACTTGAACGTTCAGGCCATACTAAACGGAAGAGTCGCTCAACGTGGTGATCAGATAATGCTGAGTCTGGAACTGATCGATGCGGAAAAGGACATCGTGCTGTGGAGCCAACAATACGATCGCAAACAGTCGAGTATTGTTCTATTGCAGACAGAGATCGCAAAAGATGTATCGACTAAACTGAAGACCAGGTTGACAGGGGCCGACGAAACGAAGGTTACGAAGGCAGTCGCCGCCAATCCCGAAGCGTATCAGGCTTATTTGAAGGGCCGCTATTACTGGAACCGGCGGACCGCCGAAGATCTCAGGAAGGCCATCGAACAGTTCAGATTAGCAGCGGACATAGACCCGAATTACGCCATCGCTTACAGCGGCCTCGCAGATTGCTATGCACTATCGCCCGATTACAACGGCACACGGTCCAGCGAGACTGCTCCGCAAGCGAAGGCGTTCGCCCAACGAGCAATTGCGATCGATGATCAGTTAGCTGAACCTCATGCGACCCTGGGGATCATAAACATGCAGTTGTTTCAGTGGGCCGAAGCCGAAAGAGAGGCTAAAAGGGCGGTTGAGTTGAATCCGAATTATCCGACAGGACTTCAGTGGTACGGCAGCATCCTTTTGGACACTGGAAAAATTGACGAGGCAGCCGTGGTGATCAAGCGAGCATACGAACTGGATCCGTTGTCGGGAGCTATTAGCGACGCGCTTACAAACATCTACCAGATACAAAATAATTACCAGGCCTGCATCGACAACTCTCTCAAATTTATCGAACTGGATCCGACCTTTGCTGCTTCGTATCGTAATCTCGGGTTTGCGTATACAAAGGTGGGACGTAACGCAGAAGCCGTATTTGCGTTAGAAAAGGCGGCGGAGTCAGGTAACCGGGCTAGTTGGGTTCTTGCTGATCTGGGTTATGTATTTGCCGTCGCCGGAAAGCGGACTGAGGCGCAGGCGATTATTGCAGAACTGGAAGCTAGATACGCCCGAAACCAGGCTGCCGGGCGGTATGTCGCCGCGGTCTTTGCGGGTTTAGGTGACAAAGACAAGGCGATGGAATGGCTTGAAAAGGATCTCGTTACCAAGAACGGCAGACTGATCGAGGTCCGATGGACTATTCCGTTTGAGGCTCTACACAACGATCCGCGATACCGAGATTTCCTGCGCCGACTGGGTGTGCCGGGCTAAACAAAGAACTGTGGGAAGCCTAGTGAACTGTCGTTTCGATGAAACAGGGCTGATCGGCGGCGAATTACTGCTTGGCAATGACAACTAAACCAGGCACCAGACTCGGCCGTTACGAAATCCGCTCGAAGCTTTCCCTCCCTCAGCCTCGGCGACGTTTACTCGAGTATTGCTTACTACCTCACGCATCGCCAAGAAATTGAAGAGTATTTGAAGGAGCAGGAAACAGCAGCCGATGCTCTTCAGGAGGAACTGGAGTCTAATCGTGACTACCAGGCCGAGATCGCCGAACTACGCTCTCGCATATTGGGCCGGTGGACCGCGGCTCAAGAGAACGGCGCTGCAACGCAGCTTTATGGCACGATTTGAACTGTGCTGAATTGCTTGAAGTGATGGTCGAACGCGAAAGCTTGAGTGATTCCGAGTTGCTCGATAACAACCTTGCTCGTGCAGTCTGTGAAGCTCCAGTCCCAGTCGGCGAACGCTCAAATGTCTCCCAGGCGCGTTCGAGATCCGGCTCGGTAATCTTATGGATTTCCGCAATACCATCGCGAAAGAATCTCGCCCCAAGTAGCAATGCCCGGGTCCTCTCGCCCCGCGCTTTAAAGCAACGTGAGCGTTTCGTCAATTACATAATCGGTCGTCAGTAGCGGGGAACTATTTTCCGCCAGCCATGCAGTCGCACTCGCGTGATCAGAGTCGGTGGGAATTAGAGAAGCGAACCAGGCTCCGGTGTCAACGAAGGTCATGCGACAGGCTTCTTGGGATAGAGGATCGAGTCGTGCTCCCGACCGGAAAAAGCGTCGGAAGCGCCTTCCAGCGGTAAGGCGGCAATTTCGGCCAGGATGCTGGCTGCTTTCCCGTTTGAGCGAGGTTTCTCGTGAATGATTACAATTACGTCAAGCCGAGACCCTTCCGGTAACTCCAACGGTTTCACAGGACGGATGATGCCATGTTCGTAAATTGCTTCTATCTCTTTTGTCATTAGCTGCTGCTCCGTGGTCGTCATTATAGCACCCTCCCTGCCGCCTTCTTAGCAGATGATCGTTGGAGCCATATAGGTGCGGCGAAAGTTTTGGCAGACTTTTGGCAGACTACGCTTATGAGTTAATCAATTCATACCGGGTGAGGGTGACTTCTCTAGCCGCCCTCGTCAATGTTTATGGTGACAGGAAAAATTACGCGCTTTACGAGCTGGCTGGGGACGGCGTTGACACGGTAGGGGTCTGGGGTTCAAATCCCCACGCGCCTACCATTTTTAGATTTTCACCTACCTCCCATTCTGACACACTCCTGAAAACTTTGTCTTATGAGGGCGTTTAGAACGGCGAGGTAGGGTCGTCGCGCTTGGTCAGTTTCGTCTGCCCATCTTTGCCCGGGTCTAAAATGTGTGTGCGAGCACCGTCAGGGACTAGTCCGCCCTTCAAATCCGAAAACATTCCCAAGTCAATTTCAGATCTTCCGCAACGTAGAGAGCGACTAAGCTGCCACGTCTTTCCATTCTGAAGGACAAATTCTGACGATGTGATCACAATCTCACCGCCACAAGGCACTCGACTAAAGGTCACAAAACCCATAGCGTCAGTTTTTTTCTTGAAACTTTGCTCTCCTGCTACGAGGGTTACTTCTATTTCACTTAATGGTGAATAATTCGGCGTTGCACGCTGAGTGACGAGTCTCAGTCTTACATTTACCGGGCTCTCGGTTGTCTGCGCGGTGTTCGGCGCTGCCGGTTCAGACAGTTGTCCTGTTTGCGCAGAATCTGCTTCCTCGTTCCCCAACGCATCTAAAGAGCTTTTTAATGTATACCCCTTACCCGCTGGCTCCAGGTACGAAAAGTTACCATTGCCGGCACAGGGACCAAACCCCAGACTTTTTACAAGCGGATTACCGAAACCGAAGAAGAAACATCCTTCACTCATATCAACGCCGCCTCGAAAGAAAGTCGGCGTATTGCTCCTTTTTGCATTGAAGGGACCATTAAAGATTGCCACCGCGAAATTTGCTTGATACTTGCTGTCATCTATCAATGCGACGGCAAAGTCTTCTTTATGATTGCCGTTGAAATCTTTAACCATGTAGTATGGATGAAAGCTTTTACCCCTCTTCTTTGCTGCTTCATCTAACACTTTCTTGTTTACAAAGTCGTCCATCGTCGCTAGGCGCAGCTCGGGTCTTCTTACCAGGCAGGGTTGCAGAATTACCCAGTGCTGCGGGCGTATGTGGGACTGAGCTAAGGTCGGTGTACTGAGGAGAATGCCATTTATCTCTGAAGGCTTGCGAGTGGCTTCATCAATCGCGAGCTTCCATTGGTTATCTTCTTTCACTAGGGGTACTATCACCCAGCTATTCATCTTTTCATTCTTAACTTCCAGCGTCCCCTTATCGCCCTCTACTTTTAGGTTACGAGTTTCCGGTACTCCATCGTCTGACGAAGGCCCATTGCTGAGGAAAATATTCAACATCTCGTCCAGTGTCAGGCGGTGTCTCTTCGCCACTTTTGTTAATTCATCGATATAGCTTTTGGAAAGCATTGTCTTTAGTGCCGGAACATTCTTGTCCCTCCAGTCCCGATAGAACTCCGAAAAGGAGGCGCTAGGGGAACTTCCAGGTGTTGGAGAGGAAATAGGTGTTGGGGATACAACTGGTGTTGGGGATACAACTGGAGAGGGTTGAGGTGGGGGCGAAGGCTTCAGCACACTGTCGGCTATCCCAGATATCAGAGCTACAACAACAACCACGGCTATCAGGGCGAATGGGTGACGAAAAGCGAGGACAATGAGGGCAACCAGAGGTTCGATGGGATTAATAGACCTATTCTCCCCCATACTGTTTCACCAAATCATTGTGCTTTGTCGCACCAAGTTGCTCCTTGTCAAGATCCAGGAGTTGCCGCTGTTGACTAGGAGTTAATTCTGATGCCTCAAGTGTCACCGCACATCCTTCAGCTTTTATGCGCAAGCCGGGTAGTCATGAAGAATAATACTCTAACGATAAATAGACTACGAAGGCATTAGAAGAGGATCACTGTGGGGCCGTGCTGAAAAGCGCTTGTAACCGGAGCGCCTCGATAGCATACTTTCAAGATCAACTCTCGCGCCGTCGATTGAAATGCTATGCTCGGTTCGACTAAGCGCGACGTAGACGGCAGTGCATAATTCGTATCCAAAACTCAACGAAAGCGGAGTGAAACGACGTTACTGATGAAGGAATCACTGATCAAAGAACGAATGAATTCAGTTCTGAATGATAGTCAGATAACTGAGGCACAGAAGGAGTCATTTGCATCTGCCCTGCGCGAAAACGGTTATGAGTGTGTGCAACAAGCTAATCGGTCTTATCTGGGATTCTTGAGTTTATCTGCTGCATTTACACTCATTATTTCCGCGCAGGTAAACAAGATAACAATCTTCGGTATTGACTTCTCAAAGGATAACTTAGCCATCCTCCTGCTTCCGTCTGGCGCATCGTTCTTGCTGTATCGAGCATCCTGCCTGAACCAGCTTGGGCTAATAATAGATCGCGCGGTAGAATACTACTACGAACATACACGCAAGAGTATTGCTACAGAAAAACTATATGAACTCTTGCGATTTCCATCAATTGCCGAAGCAGAGCAAGCCCTATATAAAGTAGCGAAGCGGTCTAATTTTGCGGAAAAATCTGGTCTGATTTGGCTTGGACTACTTTCTATTTTTCTTTTACTAACCCCAATCATATGGTTTGGCGCAATGATTTGGTGGTTGTTCGCCGTCTCAACTTTCAATACCTCATGGAAAGTTCTAACGACGACTACGATTCTTCTATTCGGCGTTAGGGCGATCTGGGTTATGGTTCAGACATGGGCCTACACCAGAGAAGGCTCCTTCGGCTGACGACGAGCCTTTATGAGCTATTGCACCGGACGGCTCGATAGCATGTCCTTCAAGAACATCGGCTCAAGTTGCGTGGCTTTCGCTCGCCGCCAGTAAACAGCGCGTTTGGGGTGGGAAGTTTTGAGACAGCTCTGTAGGCTCGGTCTCGTTCGACGCAGCTGGGGAGATTAGGCCAGCGCCGTTTTAGTGGTGAGGCACGGGACTAGCGCAAGAGGCTATTGGCTGCGGAAACTATTCAGCTATCGAGCACTTGGGTTTCAGTGCTACCCTCTACTTTGGCAGACTTTTGGCAGACTGCGCTTGGAAGTTAATCAATTTATGCATCGTGAGCGTGACTTCTCTAGCCGCTCCAGTTAGTGTTTATCGGCTTTAGAACGATTAAGCGCTTTACGACGTGACTGGTGACGGCGTTGACACGGTAGGGGTCTGGGGTTCAAATCCCCACGCGCCTACCATTTCTATTCGGTTATTTCGTTCCTTTTGTCCTCCCTTCAGCGTTCACGGCACAGTTTGGCAGACTTTTGGCAGACTCTCAAAAATTTGAGGACAATTTGTGAGTCTTCATAGTCGTTTCACCGCTAACTACCCAACCCTACTTTCCTGCCCCGCCTCTGCGCGATCGCGCATTCGACATTCCATTGCTCATACAATATTTCCAACATCAGACAGAGCAGAAGATCAAATCGACCGTGCCGCGGAGAGTCGAAGACGACGCCATTGATGCTCTCTTTGATTACCCCTGGCGCGGCAATGTTCGTCAGCTCCGCCATGTGGTAGAGAAACTGGTGGTCGGCACATTGGGAGACTCACTCATTAGCGCAGACGCGGTTCGCCGCGCACTCGACAACCATCCTCATGTTGTCTTGTGCTCCACAAATGGTCGCTGGCCATTCGCCGCCTACACCGAGGGTGATTCCCTGGATGATTTTCTTGACCATGCCATGCTGGATCTTTATGACATGTTGCTGGGAAAGACGGGCAGCCATTCCCAAACTGCCCGCCAACTGCGAGTTGACCGCACTTCACTTTATCAACGCCTGGAGCGTGCTCGTCGAAGGCTCTATCTTTCGACTGTCAACGAGGCCGTGGCAAGCAGGCTTTAGGCTATTGGGCTGTCTGGTTGCGTAAGGGTAAGCAATAAAAGGGTGCGTGGATTCATGAAAGCGACCTTCGGGGTTTTGCAGTTCAAGTTCCAAGAACGCAGGGCAACTAACCAAGCGGTAGAGTTATCAAAGCCAACGCGAGTGATAGTTCGCAAGTTTGGTTTTTCAGAAAACTGCTTGACAGGATTGGTGGCCTTGTCTTATACAAGACAGTTCGCGCGGCTGTCATGTCGCGCACGGTGAGGAAGAAACTTCAATGATGACGAGCAGGACATACAAAGAACACGTAGCCAAATGGCAGCCGTCGGCCGCCATGCGTTGCGTGTGTCTATCTGCCGGTCAGAGTTCGGCGTCAGTCACGTTGGGCGTCAATACGTTTAGCGGCAGACTCGGACAAGCGACGTCCATAGATAGCCGTTACATCAGGCAATAATTCGCGGGAGCGGCCTCCCGCTCCCAAATCTCAAAGCAAAATCGCGAGACTTGTAAGGAGCGGGCAGCTTCCCTGGGAGGCTTAAAGCCCGCTCCTTTTGTTTTTTGACAATTGAAGTACCTTTTTGCGAGATGAAGGCAGGGAGCCTTCAACGGATGACGATCTCGGTCCTTTGCGAGAGTCCGCGAGATCGCCATCCTAAGGAGAAGTGTGCCTCGAAGTGTATTCGCGGTACTGCTCTGCTGCCTTCATCTATTTTTTAGCACAGATGGATCTCAGACTTGAAATCTTTCGTGTGAGATTTGAAATCTGAATTCCACTTCGCATGTGTGGCTGAGCAGCAAAAGCACCCTCCTCCGAAATCAGGAGTCCGTTGTGACTTCGTAGGTGCGAGTCCTACCACATGCACCAAGGTCATTGCCGATTGCCAATTGCCGATTTTCGATTGGTCGCTCGCGTAGCATGAAAAAATCAATCGGAAATCGCCAATCGCCAATCGAAAATGTTCGGAAGGGTAGCCTAACTGGTAAGGCAGTAGTCCCGAAAACTACCGCGCATTAGTCGCTTGCGGGTTCGAGTCCTGCCCCTTCCGCCAATTCACAATTTGGAGGCGTCGCCTAACGGTATGGCAGCGGTTTGCTAAATCGCCGCGCAACGCGCGTGCAGGTTCAAGTCCTGTCGCCTCCGCCAATTCTTCGGACCTGTAGCTCAGCGGAATGAGAGCGCGACTCTGCGAAGGTCGAGGTCGCACGTTCAAAACGTGCCAGGTCCACCAAAAACATTTCCGATTTTTGATTGCCGATTTCCGATTGGTCCGCGGCGTTAGAAACTTTATTCCGCTCGCAAATCGGCAATCGGCAATTGGCAATCGGAAATGCCGTTGCGGAGTAGCCAAGTGGAACGGCGCTCGTCTCTGGAACGAGTCATGCGAAGGTTCGAATCCTTCCTCCGCAGCCAGTTTGAAAAGTTTGCCGCGGAGTACACTGGAGTCGTAAAGCCGCCAGGGACGGGCTCATAATCCGTCGACGCAGGTTCAAGTCCTGTCTCCGCAACCAAGCTTGGGACCCCCTTAGTTAAAAGTCAGATGGAATCAGAACCTTGTTTCCTAAACGACAAGTGGCAGGTTCGAGTCCTGCCGGGTTCAACCCGTGAGATAAAACCCGCGAACATAGATTTTTCAAGTCTATCTCACGAGTTGAACCATGCCGGCGTAGCCCAATCGGGAGGGAGGCGCTAGTCTTAGGAACTAGACAGTGTGGGTTCGAATCCCTCCGCCGGTACCACTCAACATTGTCGATTTCCAATTGCGGATTTCCGATTGATCTGTTTTCAGCACAGACGTTTGGTAACGAGAATCAATTTGCCAATCGGCAATCGAAGATCGGCAATGCCATTGCTCGCGTAGTCCAATCGGCAGGAGACGACAGATTCAAGATCTGTACAGTGTGGGTTCGAATCCCTCCGCGAGTACCAAATAAAAACAATCATTTTGCGCGTGTAGCCCAATTGGAAGAGGCGGCTGATTTAAGATCAGCTTTATGAGAGGCGCGAATCTCTCCACGCGCACCAAAGACTCCGGGGCGTTAGGCAAGCCAGGTTCAAGCCGCTTGATTTTCAATCAAGAGATGCGTGGGTTCGAATCCCATACGCCCTGCCAACATTTTCAATTGCCGATTGCTAAATGCCAATTGGTTGAACTCCACGGGAGACCGAGTAGGGGCAAAGTCCAAATTCGCAATTGGCAATTGGCAATCCGCAATGTTTCTGTGGGTCGTAGCTCAATTGGCAGAGCACCGCACTGTGACTGCGGCCCGTGAGGGTTCGACTCCCTTCGACCCACCCAAAAGATTTCCGATTTGCGATTGCCGATTGGCCGGGATGCAACCTCCGGATTCCAAGTACCGAAGAAGTGTGAAGGTCTAAGAACAAAGAACAAATCGGCAATCGGAAATTGGAAATCGACAATGTTCGGAACTGTGGCCGAGAGGTGAGGCACTTGGTTGTCAACCAAGCCGATGACGGTTCGAGTCCGTTCAGTTCCGCCATGCGTCAGTAGCCAAATTGGATCAAGGCACCTGCCTCTTAAGCAGGGGATTGTGAGTTCGAGTCTCACCTGGCGCACCAATTCGATCGGGGCGTGGTGTAACGCAAGCATCCGAGTCCTGGGAACTCGTGGCGACAGTTCAACGCTGTCCTCCCCGACCACCACATTCATTGCCAAATTCCAATTGCCGATTTCCGATCAACAATCGGCAATGCTTCTCGCTCCTGTAGCTCAAATGGAAGAGCGCGACGCTTCGAACGTCGAGGTTGCGGGTCCGAGTCCTGCCAGGAGTTCCAATCGCTGTCAATAGACGATTTCACCCCACAACCAAGGGCGCGGGTTACCCTAACTTGCGCTATACGCGGAAGTGATGTAGCTGGAAACATGCGAGTCTTCCAAACTCGCTTCGAGAGTTCGAATCTCTCCTTCCGCTCCAATCAGCGCGTGTCGCCAAGCGGCTAAGGCGCCGGATTGCAAATCCGGTATTCGTGAGTTCGAGTCTCACCGCGCGCTCCAAAATTCTTGTCAGTACCACCTGCGGTAGCGGGTGGGTTGAACGCTGGCATTGACATTACAGATCAACCCGCTCGCTACCGTAGGCGGACCCAATCCAATGAAAGGAGGTGCCGAGTGATGGCACTTAATAGCAGAGTTCTACTACTCAACCAAACTTACGAGCCGCTCGGCACCGTTAGCGTGGCCCGAGCAATCATCATGACGTTCAAGAACACCGTCTTCGTCGAGGAATGGGATGGCGATCGCGTTCTCCGTTCGGCACATGATGAATTCCCAGTGCCTTCGGTGATTCGCCGGCGCACTTACATCAATGTTCGCCGCCGCCGCGAGCAATCGGGCATGAAGCGCCTGCGAATTTACATGCGCGACAAGTTCCGCTGCCAGTACTGCGGCGAGAAGAAGGGCGTGGCCGAGCTAACGCTCGATCACATACTGCCACGTTCGCGTGGTGGTGATAACTCGCCGGTCAACATCGTCGCGGCATGCATCTCGTGCAACAACCGGAAGAGCAACCGCACACCGGAAGAAGCACGAAT
>Ga0209341_10002975_pt1 | contig 15928 bp, 14 predicted proteins | sample RifCSP13_2_FD_184020 | JGI IMG/M metagenome (GOLD analysis project Ga0209341, IMG submission 184020) | Soil microbial communities from Rifle, Colorado - Rifle CSP2_sed 13_2 (SPAdes) (version 2) | ecosystem: Environmental > Terrestrial > Deep subsurface > Rock core/Sediment | place: Rifle...
ATCGGGGCGGGCCGAATCCACCGCGTCAGCGGAGTCGCCCGCGCCGCGGGCGCGCGAGCCGGCGGCGGACAGGCGGCGCTCGAGGTCGGGCATCGGGTCGTCAGGCTGCATCGATCGTCTCCCGGGTCAGCCGGACGGGCATGACCGCCATGGCGGAACGCAGCGCGGCCAGCGCGCGGTGGAGCTTGACCGCGAACGTGGCACGCGAGCAGCCCAGCACCGCGGACGCCTCCTCCGCATCGAGGTCGTCGAAGAAGCGCAGGGTCAGCACCCGGCGATGGGTGCCGGGCAGGGTCGCCAGCGCGGCGCGCAGCTCGTCGTGCTCGACCGCCGCGCCGAGCGCGTCGAAGGCCCGGTCGTGGGCGGTCAGGCCGGGCGCCAGTGAGGAGCCGTCGGCATCGGTCCAGTCCAGGCTGACCAGGCGCCGGCCACGCCGGAAGTGGTCGGTCGCCAGGTTGGCGGCGACCCGGTACAGCCACGCCCCGAAGGCCTGGTTGCGGAACTCGGCGCGGCGCACTGCCTCCAGCGCGCGCTGGAAGACGGTGGCGGTCAGGTCCTCGGTCACGTCCCGATCCCCCACCCGGCGGTAGACGAAGCCGTAGATCCGGGGCAGGTAGAAGTCATACAGCGCACCGAAGGCGGCAGCGTCGGACCGGGCGCGATCCACGAGTGATCGCTCCCGGTCGTGGTCCATCCGGCTGGGGCCGGCAGAATCGGGCCCTCCCATCGGTGATTGAGGCTAGGCAGTGCGGTGGGATGGGGCAACCCGACGCCAGTACTGGCACCGACGCGGATCGTCATCCCACCGCTCCATGCGGATCCCGCTACTGGACCGTGATGCTGATGGGCGCACTCAGCCCCAGCACCACCCAGCCATCGGGCCCTTCGCCGAGCGCCAGGACCCGGTAGGTCCAGGTCTGGCCCGCCTCGACCTGCGTATCGGTGAAGGCAGTCACGCCCTTGTCACCGATGGCGGCCAGCAGCTCGTCCCCGTCGTGCAACGGGTACATCGGCTCGGGGTCGGTCGCCGAACGGACGACCTTGTAGACCGCGAAGCTCTCCGAGGTGCAGGCCTCCCAGTGCAGGACGATCCCGGCCTCGCCCTGGAACGCCTCGAAGCCGAGGGCATACGGCTCGGGGGCAGGGGTCGGCGTGGCGTCGCTGCACTCGTGGAACACGCCGTCCACGTTGCTGGCGGCCTTGACGATGTAGCCGTCCTCGCCGTGGACCACCGCGAAGGCGCGGTAGTGCAGCTCCACGCCGCACGGGGCGTCGGCATCGATGAACTTGGTCTGGCCGTCCAGCCCGATGACCGCCACCAGGACGTCCTCACCCGAGAGCGGCCAGGAGGGGTTGTCGTCGATGCTGCGAACCAGCTTGTAGACCTCGAAGTCGCCCGTGTACGGGTACCACTTGACCACGATCTTGCCGAGGTCGAAGTTGAAGAAGGCCTCGAGTTGCATCGGTTCGGCCGGTGGCTTGTCGGTCGGCTCGGGCTGTGGCTTGGGGGTGGCCTCCGGCTGGTCCGGCTTGTCGGTCGGCTGCTCGGTGGCCTCCGGCTTGGGGGTGGCCTCTGAGTCGGAGTTGGGGTTATCGGCGGCATCCGCGCCGGTGGCGTCCGTGACCTCGTCCGTGGCCTCGTCTGTGGCCTCGTCTGGCGGCAGGTCCGCGATGCTGCCATCGGCGTCATTGCCGTCCTGGGAGGCGGAGCCGCCGTCGGAGGCGGTGGCGTCCTGGGACGCGGCGTTGCCGTCTGACCCGAGGTTGGCGCTCCACGGCCGGATGGCCGTTGCGCCGAAGGTGATGGCTCCCACCATCAGCAGCGCGCCGAGCGCGCTGACCGCCGTGCTGGTGAGGGTCCGAGTGGTCCTGAGCCTGTCCATGATTGCGTTGCTCCCTGGCCTGATGAGTCCGATGGCGATGGCGGGCCGCGACGCGGCACGCACCGATGAACAGCAACACAACGGGGAGTGGGGGCCTGGATTACGGGTTTCGGCGCGGCGGTGGTACCGGTCCGGGGGCGTACTTCGGAGCGGGGAGCGGGGCGCGTGAGCGTGGCAGCTGGGGATCAGACCTCGCGGGCGAGGAGGTCGTCGAGGGTTTCGCGGCGGCGTGAGAGGAGCAGCGAGGCGCCCTCGATCACCGCCTCGGCGGGACGCAGCCGCCCGTTGTAGCCCGATGCCATGGCCGCGCCATAGGCACCCGCCTCCCCGATCGCCAGCAGCGCGCCCGCGCCGGCCCTCGCCAGGTCCTCCGCGGAGAGCCAGCGGCCGAGGTCGCGCGCCAGGATATCGCCCGCCTCGCAGATCGGTCCGGCGAGGTGGACCGCGGCACCCGGCGCCGAGGTGAGCGACGCCCCGGGCGCCAGCAGGAAGACGGGGTGGTCGGCGCCGTACAGCATCGGGCGGATCAGCTCGGTCATGCCCGCATCGGCCACCAGATAGATGCAGCCGGCATCGGGCCGGGGCTGGATGCGAACGACGCGGGTGACCAGCCAGCCGGCATCGGCGACGAGTGACCGGCCGGGCTCCCAGGTGAGCTTGGTTGCGTCGGGCAGCGACGGGCGAACGGCTTCGGCCAGGGCGTCGAGGGTCGACGAGTCCGCGCTCGCGACTCCCCCGCCGAGGTCGACGCGAGCAGGCGGCAGGCCCGCGGCGGTTGCTTGCGCCGCGGCCCGGGCAAGCACCGAGGCCAGCGCACGGTAGGGCGCGACGTCCTCAATGTCGGACCCGATGTGGGCGCTGAGGCTGGTCAGGCCGAAGCCCGATCCGTGGACCATGGCCAGGGCATCGGGCAGGTCAGCCAGGCCGATCCCGAACTTGGACGAGGCGGCACCGGTGGCCAGGTGGGGATGGGTATCGGCCTCCAGGGCGGGGTTGAGGCGAAGGCCCACCCTGGCGTCGGGGTGATCAGCGGCCAGGCGCAGGAGGGTGGCCAGCTCGTCGGGCGACTCGGCGTTGACCGTCGCGCCGGCGGCCAGGGCCAGGTGGATCTCCTCGTCGCGCTTGCCGACCCCGTTCATCACCAGCCGCTCGGGCGGACAGCCCGCGCGGCGGGCGAGGGCCAGCTCGACCGCGGTCACCACCTCGCAACCGGCGCCGGCGGTCACCAGCCGGCGCAGGAGGTGCGGATCGGGGTTGGCCTTGACGGCGTACGCGATCAGCGCTCCGGGGAAGGCGGCCTGCCAGCCGCGGAGGTGATGTGCGGCCAGGTCGACATCGGTGACGTACAGCGGCGTTCCCCAGCGCTCGACCGCCTTGACCAGCAAGGACGTCGAGGGGCGGACCGCCGCGCGCGTCACCCCGAGCGCGCGCCGGACTTGGCAGCGCCCGAGCGCGCGGCGCCCGGCTGTGCGCCGGTCGCGGCGGTCGAGGGGGCATCGGTTACAGGGACAAAGGCCGCGCGGATGGCGGCCACGCTGGCCGCGCCACCCCGTTCGGTGAAGAACTGCTCGGCGGCAGCGCCCGCCGCGGCGGCCTCGGGGTCGCGATCCCCGGCGAGCAGTCCCACGATCAGGCCCAGCTGCGCCTCGCTGGTCAGTGCGCCAGCGTGGCGTCGCAACTCGAGGGCGCGGTGGTACCCAGGCCGCGCCTCGTCCCAGCGGCCGGCCCTGGCCGCCTGTCCGGCTTCGGCCGCGAGGACGGCTGCCACGGTCAGAGGCCCGCGGCTCTGGGCGGCACCAAGCAAGTCGAGGGCTTTCTCAAGTTCCTCGGCGAGATTGCCGGCGACTGCCGCCTCGGCGGCCAGGTCCGGTCCCTGGACGCCGTAGTTGGAATCGGTCCCCGCCTCGAGTGCTCGCTGCGCGGCGATCAGCCAGTCGCCGCGGTAATACGCGCAGAACCCATCGGTGAAGGCGAGCGCAGCGCTGACCAGGCTGCTGTCCAACTCGGAGGCAATCGCCTGTGACCGAGCCAGTTGGGCCGCAGCCGCCTCGGGGTCGCCGCGCATGGCGGCCAGGCTCGCGCGCAGGCCTGAATAGGCCGACCCATAGAACGGGTGGACCGACTCCGCCTCCTCGAGCGCATCGATGCGGTCCATCCAGGCACCCCACTCGCCGGAGGCCTGCGCCGCGTCGGCCAGCAGCAAGAGGAACTGGTGCGCGAACGGCCCATTGCCGAGGCGCACCGCAAGCTGATAGCCCTCCTCCATCAGCGCGACCGCGACACGCTGGTCGTCATCCCAGCCGGCGCCCAGCAGGTTGTTGCGAGACCGCAGCGAGGCGAAGGTCAGGTCGTGGCGGTCCGCCTCCGCCGCCGCGCCGCGCAGGATCGCGGCCCCCTCGGTGGTCCGGCCCAGGTTCAGCAGGGCGGTACCCTTGTTGATGAGCGCCTCGACCACAGGCTGAACCAGGTGGTGCGGCCCCGCCAGGAGCAGCGCCCGGTCAGCGGTGGCGACCGCCTCAGCCGGGCGGCGGGTCATCATGTAGACCCGTGACAGCTCTGCCAGTAGGGCGGCGTACTCGGGCGAGTCCTGGATCGCCTCGCCCTCGGCGAGCGCTTCCTCGAAGACGGCGACGGCCTGTGGCTCGCGCTTGCCCGACGTGAGGTGGCGTCCCATCCAGGTGGCAGCCCGGATCGCCCCGCGCGTGTCAGCCAATGAGCGATACAGCTCGCGGGCCTTGCCCGCGAAGACGCTGGCTCCGTCGAGGTCGGTGTCCTCCCCCACCTGCGAGGCGCGCAGCAGGAGCTCCGCCCGCTCGGCGGCATCGGGTGTGACCGATATCGCCTGTTCGAGATAGCCAACCGCCTGGCGGTTCGAGTGCAGCGCGGCCGCCCGCTCGGCAGCGGCGACCAGTGCCAGCCGCGCCTGGGCGGCCAGAGCATCCGCCTCCGGACCGCTGCGTGATGCCTGGTAGGCGGCGAAGTAGTGGCTGGCCAGCACGCCCGCTGCCTCCTCCTCGCCCAGGCCCTCCAGGTAGCGGGCGGCCGCGAGGTGGCGGGTGCGGCGGTCGGGTCGGGCCAGCGACGCGTACGCCACCTCGCGCACGACGGCCTGCACGAACTGGTACTGGCCGCGCTCCGGCGAGCGGGGGTCGGCGTCCACGGTCAGGAGTTGGCGGCGCACCAGCCGGTCCAAGCGGTCGCTCAGGGAGGTGGGGGCCTCGCCCGCCACCGCGGCAAGCGCCTCGAGGGCGAAGCTCTGGCCCAGCACCGACGCGTCCTGGAGCAGCGCGCGGTCCTCGGGCCGGTTGGCGTCGAGCCGGCTGGCGATCAGCGCGTGGAGCGTCTCGGCCACGCCGAGCCCGCCGATCTCCCCGGTCAGCCGGTAGCGGCCGTCATCGGGAACCAGCAGCTCGCGGTCGAGGAGCATCCGCACGGTCTCGACCGCGTACAGCGGGATCCCCTCGGCCCGCTCCACGATCGAGCGCAGCGCGGCCGCCGGCAGGCCGGGGACCACGCCCTCCAGGAGCTCGCGGACCTGGGCGTCGGAGAGTGGCTCGAGATTGAGCCGGGTCACGCTGCGGACGGCGTTGCCCCACTCAGGGCGCCGCTCCAGCAGCTCGGGACGGGCCAGCGCGACGACGAAGATCGGGTCGGTGCGGGCCGAGGTCAGCAGGTTCTCGACGAAATCGAGCATCCCCTGGTCGGCCCATTGCAGGTCGGTGAAGACCAGGATCACCGGCGCCTGCTCGGCCATGCGCTGGAAGAAGGTGCGCCAGGCCGCGAACAGCTCCTCGCGGCTCTCGGTGGGGAGCTCCTCGATCGCCAGCAGCCCGGCCAGCCGGGGCGCGATCCAGCGCCGCTCGCCGGGGTCGGGCACGAAGGTGTCGAGCGCCTCGTTGAGCCTGGTCCGGACGGTGGCGTGGTCATCGCCCTCACCGATGCCGGCGCGGCGTCGCACCATCTCGACCAGGGCCCAGTAGCTGATCCCCTCGCCGTACGACGGGGAGCGGCCCTCGTGCCAGAAAGCCGTCTCGACCACGCCGTCGAGGTACTTCTCGAACTCCCACGCCAGCCGGCTCTTGCCGATCCCCGCCTGGCCGATGACGTTCACCAGCCGGGACTTGCGCTCGCGGGCGGTGGCCTCGAACAGGTCCTTGAGCAGGCGCAGGTCGTCCTCGCGGCCCACGAACGGCGGCTCCAGGATGGCCGAGCGGCCGGATCCGCCGCGCCGCGCCACCACGTTGATCGCGCGCCAGGCCGGGACCGGGGCGGCCTTGCCCTTCAGCGCCTGCTCGCCGGCCGGCTCGAACGAGATGGCGGTCGAGGCCGCGCGCATGGTCGCCTCCCCGACCAGGACCGTGCCCGGTGCCGCAGCCGACTGGAGCCGGCTGGCGGTGTTGACCAGGTCGCCGGCGACCATCCCCTGCCCGGTGGCACCGATCGTCACCGCCGCCTCGCCGGTCAGGACCCCGGCCCTGGCCTGGATCGCGTGCTCGTCGTCACCGATCGACGGCACCTGGGCGATCAGCTCCAGCGCGGCCCGGACCGCGCGTTCGGCATCGTCCTCGTGAGCGGTGGGCGCGCCCCACACCGCCATCACCGCGTCCCCGATGAACTTCTCGACCGTCCCGCCGTAGCGCTCGATGACCCGCCGCGAAACGTCGAAGTAGCGGGTCAGCAGCTCGCGGGTGTCCTCCGCGTCGCGCCCCTCGGACAGGGTGGTGAAGCCCACCAGGTCCGCGAACAGGACCGATACCAGCCTGCGCTCGGCCACCGGCTCGGCCGGCGGCGCGGCATCGGTGCGAGGGGTGCCCGTGGCCGCGGCGGCGGCGGCATCGGTCTGCATCGGTGAGCCGCATTCGCCGCAGAACTTGGCCAGCGCCGGGTTGGCGGTGCCGCACACCGCGCAGATCACGCCCAGCTTCGAGCCGCATTCCGCGCAGAACTTGCGGCCCGCCTCGTTGGGCGTGCCGCACGTTCCACACACGACCGGCGCAAGGTCCATTGGGAGGTAGACCATAGCCGACCGATGGCCCACCCGTGAAGGGCTGGGTTAGGCTTCGGGAGCCATGAGACGGCTGCGCAGCGCATGGTTCTGGCTGGTCGGCCACGCCGGCGTCAACCGGCTGAGCCGCGCCCTGCACCCGATCCTGTACCGATGGACCGGCGGGTGGCGGTTCCTTGGCCGTTCGCTCGGCAACCTGACCGTGCTGGTGACCACGCTCGGGCGGCATACCGGCCGCCCACGGACCGTCGCGCTGTGGGCCTACCCCGATGGCGACGCCCTGGTCCTGGTCGGCAGCTACGGCGGGGCGCGTCGGGCGCCCGCCTGGGTCCACAACCTGCGCGCCCGACCCGAGGCGCTGGTCCAGGTGCGCCGCTCGGTGCAGCGCATGACCGCTCGCGAGGCGGCCGGCGAGGAGTACGAGCGGCTGTGGCGGATGGTGACCGCCGCCTACCCGGGGTACGAGGCGTACCTCGCGTGGGCGCAGCGGACCATCCCGCTGGTCGTCCTGGAGCCACTGTCGAGAGATGCCGTTTCGGTGGGGCCGAACTAACTGCGAGGCAGAGGTCGGATCACGCTGTCTGAGGACCGATTCCGCCCTCCGGACGGTCATCCTTTCGGGCAGGGCGTCGGTTCTGACCAAGTGGGGAGCCGTTCTGCGCAGTTAGTTCGATCTGATCGAAACCAGGGGGCGGGGGGCGGCGGGGAGGGGGCGGGGGCGTGGATCACCGTAAAGGTGCGGGGCGGCGTCAGACTTGCGATTTGCTCGCCTCGAGGTCGACCAGTCGCGCGCTGACCAGGTCGTCAATCATCCGCTCGGAGAGCGGCGCCGCGGTCGTGAAGTGCAGGCTCGCCTTGGTTCGCGCGTACCCGCGCAGCTCGTCCGCGTGCGCTTCGGTGAATGCCTGGCTCAGTGGGTAGATGCTGCAGTGCCGCTTCCAGCCCGCGAACGAGACCAGGAAACGGCCGCGCAGCTTGAACGCCGGCATGCCGTAGCTGATCGTCTCCACGGCCTCGGGGACCAGCCGGCCAACCTGGACGCGCAGGCGCTGCAGTATCTCGCGGTGCGCCGCCGGCAGGCCGGCGAGGTAGGCGTCGATCCGCGCGTCGTGGGCCATGGTCAGGAGCCGAAGAGGCTGGTCTCGCGCAGGTCGGCCGGGACCGGGCCGCCCCGCCATCGGGTCAGGGCGAAGTGCTCGGGGGTCATCACCCGGGCCGCGAGGTCATCGGGCAGGTTCAGCATCCAGCCGAAGTCCTGGAGCTGGGTCCGGTGCGCGGTCACCGCCGCGCGCTTCTGCGAGGCCCAGGCGGCGACGTCGACCACGGTGGTGATGGCCGATGCCGGGGTGCCGAAGGACGACGCCTCCGCCCCGCTGATCTCGCCCTCGCCCCCGCCGGCTTCCTGGGCATCCATGTCCCAGGGCAGCGGGATCCCTCGCGACACCATCTCGGCGATCAGCTCGCCCCAGCCGTCGCGGCTGATCGCGACTTCGTAGAAGCGTTCCACCGCGTGGGCCGGGCCGGCGTCGGGGTAGCGGGAGCTGTCGGCGGCCGCCTCCCAGGCGTCCATCGCCACCCGGTGGGCGCGGATGTGATCGGGATGGCCGTACAGCCCGTTGGCGTCGTAGGTCACCATCGCGGAGGGGCGCGCCTCGCGGACGAGGGTCACCAGGCGGCCGGTCGCCTCCTCGGGGTCGGCCTGCCAGAAGCAGCGCGGGTCGTCGTTGGAGATGCTGCCCATCATCCCGCTGTCGCGGTAGCCGAGCAGGTGCAGCCGCAGCTCTCCCGGGCCGGGACCGCGCAGGGCCGCCAGCGAACGCTGCAGCTCACCGAACCGGATCTGACCCAACCGGGGACGCGCCTCCTCGGGGTCGAGGTCCGGGTCGTGGATCTCGCCCTCCTCGCCGCCGGTGCAGGTCACCAGGTCGACGCGGCGGTCCTCCGCCACCGAGCGCGCGATCACGCCCCCGGTCGAGAAGACCTCGTCGTCGGGATGGGCGTGGACCAGCAGCAGCCCGCCGGCATCAGGCATGCGCGTCGGACGGTGTCGCGGGCGCGGAGCTGGCGGGTCCGAACCGGCGCAGGGCGTGGCGCGCGGCCTCGTAGCCGGCCTGCTCGAGGCGTGCGACCTGGTGGAAGCTCATCGGGTTGGCCCAACCCAGGTCGGGCTGGATCAGCAGGTCCGGGGCCAGGCTCACGTGCGGGTGGGTGATCCGGGTGGCGAGCAGTGCCAGGTAGCGCCGCGCGGTGAGCGCATCGCCGGGACGGCCATGCCCCAGCATCCGTCCGCCGAGGCGCAGCGCGCCGCGCAACGGCCAGCGGCTCAGCGGCCCGGTGAACGAGCCGAAGATTTCGACCCCCACCACCGGGTGAGCGGACAGCTCGCGGGCGACGCTGACCGGCACGCCCTCCCAGACGCCGGCATCCACGTACACGGCATGGCCGTCGGCGCGGGGCGGAAAGATGAACGGGATGGCCGTGCTGCGCACCAGCGCGGCGCTGACCCTCCCGGTGCGGATCACGTGCTGCCGGCCGGTGACCAGGTCATACGCGGTGGCCACGAACGGGATGGCGAGCTCCTCGATCAGCGGGTCGCCCACCTCGGCCAGCATGCGGCGGAGGAGCGGCGCGGGGTCCGCGTACGCGTATCGGGCCCGGGGCTGACATTCGGCCCACACGTCGACCCGCTCGGCCATGGCCGCGATCTGGGCGGGTGGGAGGCCCATCGCCGCCCCGGCCCCGATCACGGCCCCGATGCTCGAGCCGATGATCAGCGACGGGTGCAGGTCGTGCTCCTGGAGCGCCCGAACGACCCCGATGTGGGCCCAGCCCCGCCCGCCGCCAGCGCCCAACGCCAGGCTGAAGCCGGAGCGCAGGTCGGGGGTCGCGGCAGCATCGGTCACGCGACATCCCCGGTGGTGGCAGCGGCGTGCTCGGGGCAGGCGCACGACTCGCGCAGCTTGCGATACGTGAACAGGCCGGTGTCGTGGCCATCGGCCCAGATCGGGGCCAGGGCGTAGCGGCCGATCCACTTCACCCGCTCCATGGTGACCTGGGCCGGGGCGAAGGCGGTCTCCAGCGAGACCAGTCCGGGCAGGTTGCCCTCTCCCGCGCACAGCGCGCACGGGCAGGCGCGCCGCAGCGGCGTCCAGTCCCACTCGCCCAGGTGGCCGTCGTCCCAGCGGATCCGCATCCGGCGGGCGGTGTCGTCCAGCTCGACGGCGATGGGGTTGACGATCTCGGACTGCGTCATGCGGGTTCGCGGTCCGCTACTCGTACCAGGCCTGCGGAGAGCCGAGCCACTCCGCGCCGAACGAGGCCCCGTTGCCGGTCAGCGCCGCGGCCGCATTCCCGTCCTGCAGGTCCCACACGTACAGGTCCTGGCGCACCCCGCCGCCCGATGACAGGAAGCCCAGGGTGAAGACGATCTCGTTGGAGGAGTGCGCCCAGCGCACGTGGCTGACCAGGCCGCTGACCACCACGCTGGTCTGCAGCTCGCCGGTGGCCCGATTGTGCAGCTCGATCGTGCTGGAGCTGTTGCTGCGCTTCACGATCCGGATCTCCCAGCGGCGGTCGGGCGAGGCGAGCACCGGCTGGCGAGTGGCGTTGGTCACCGCCCCGGTCGCCGCATCAACCCGGTACAGCGTCGGGGCGCCGACGATGTACATCACCAGCGAGTCGCTGGTCGTGTACCAGATCCGCGCGCGGCCCCCGTTGTCCGCGTACTGCGCCTCGACCAGCGGCGGGTCGTTGACGATCTCTGGGTGCGCGTAGGTGACGCTGGCCAGGGTGGTGGTCCCGCCGCTCAGCACGTCGATCTCCAGCACCGAGGTGGTGTCATTGGCCCCGTTGCGGACCGTGCGCACCGCGTACAGGGTGGTGGAGTCGGGCCCAAACGTGACCGCGCTGATCCCGGTCGCGAGGTCGCGCTCCGGCTGGTCCTCGACCAGCACCAGCAGGCTGCCCGAGAGCAGGGCAACGCCAATCCGCCCATCGGCCGACCACGTCATCCGGTCGACGCCCGATGCGATGCGCTTGACCACGGTCGGCTCGCCGGCGACCGAGAAGTCCCGCCGCAGCAGGTCGATCGGAGCGGCCGCTGACGGACGTCCCAGGTACACGATCTCGAGCGGGCCGAAGCTCGGCTCGGGCGTGGGTGTGGGCTGGATCGGGGTTGGCTCGACGCTGACCGATGGCTCGGCGGAGAACGCTGATGCCGAGGGCAGCGGGGTGAAGGGCATCGGCGTCGGGGTGGGGCTGCCGGTGGCGACCCCGCCCGTCCCGGTGAAGATCAGCGCCAGCAGCACGATCAGCATCCCGGTCTGGGCCAGGATGATCCCGATCAGCCACGGCACCGCCTGCTCGGCAGTGGTCGGTCGGCGCCGGTCGAGGTGGCGGCGCGGGTCCCATGGCTCGAAGGCGCTGCGGGCATCGGGGGCCTCCGGGCCCTCGGGGGGCTCGGGGGGTGGCTCGTCTCCCGGGGGGAGTGGCGCGTCGGCATCGGGGACGAACTCAGGCTCGGGCTCAGGCTCGGCCGCCGGCTCAGGCTCAGGCTCGGGTGCGAAATCGGGCTCAGGCTCGAAATCGGGCTCAGGCTCCTGCTCAGGCTGGCTTGCGGGCAGGTCCTGCTCGGGCCAGTCCGGGCTGCCGGGCGGTGGGCCTTCGGTCATGATCGGCTCCCGCCGCGGTTGATCCAGCGCACGACCTGATCATAGCGAAGCCCGATCAGGCCGAAGCTGACCACCACCAGCCCCGCCCCCACCACCAGCCGCCAGTCGAGCAGCTCGCCCAGGAAGATGACGCCCAGCGTGACCCCCACCACCGGGAAGAGGTAGCCGACCGTGCTGGTGACCGTCGCCCCGGCGTGGTCGAACAGGAAGTAGAGCATCACGAAGGCTGCGAACGAGCCGAGCAGTCCCAGCCAGACGACCGATACCACCGCCTCGGCGCTGGCGGGCGGCGCGAGGTCCGCCCCGGTGACCACGGCGAAGGCCACCGCGAAGAGTGCTGCGAAGGTCAGGTTGCCGGCCGCCACCACGTCGCGCGACATGCTCCCCAGCAGGTGGCGGCTCAGGTTGGCGCCGACCGCGTACGACAGGGCCGCGACCGTCACCGCCACCGCGGCCACCACCGCCAGCGGATCCCCGCGCAGCGCGAACTCGCGCGAGGCGAGCAGGACCGCGCCGCCGAATCCGGTGATCACCCCCAGCGCGCGCATCCGGCCGACCGACTCGCTGTGCAGGACCAGCGCAGCGATGATCATGGTGAAGATCGGCGTCAGGCTGTTGAGGACCGATGCGGTGCCAGAGTCGAGATGCTGCTCACCCCAGCTGATCAGGAAGAAGGGCAGGGCGGTGGCGATCAGGCCCAGGCCGGCCAGCGGCCCCAGCTCGCCGGGGGTCCGCGGCAGCCGATGCCCCCGCCATCTGAGGTAGATGAGCATGGCGCCGGCGCCCAGCACGATCCGGTACGCGATCAGGGTCTGCGGCTCGAGCGTCCGGAGCGCGACCTTGATCCACAGGAACGACGAACCCCAGATCAGGCCCAGCACCGCGAAGACGCCGATCAGCACCCACGCGGGCACCGGGGTTGGCTGCTGCGGTTCGGTCAACGAGGGGCTAGGCTAGCGCACGGAGGAATCGAGCATGACGATCCGCGTGGCAGCGAGCCAGATCGACCCTGCGATTGGCGAGGTGGAACGCAACCTGGAGCGCATCGAGCGCGCGATCGGCGAGGCGTCGGCCGCCGGGGCCGCGCTGGTGGTGCTGCCCGAGGCCGCGGTCACCGGCTATGCCTTCGCCTCCCTGGACGAGGCGCTGCCCGTGGCGCGACGCGCCGGAGCGCTGGCCGAGGACCGATTGGCAGCGCTCGCCGTCGAACGGGGCATGACCGTGATCTGCGGCACGCTGATGGCCGAGGGGGATCGGATCTTCAACGTCGCCCTGCTGCTCACGCCCGACGGCCGGCGCTATATCTACCGCAAGCTGCACCTCCCCTTCCTGGGGATCGACCGCTTCGCCACGCCCGGTCCCGATGCCCCGTTCGTGGTCGAGACCTCCGGGCTGCGGCTGGGGGTCCTGATCTGCTACGACCTGCGCTTCCCGGAGGCGGCCCGGATCTGCGCCCTGGAGGGGGCGGACCTGATCGCGGTGCCCACCAACTGGCCGGTGGGCGTGAACTTCCACCCGGGCATCTTCGCCCCCGCGCGCGCCGCGGAGAACCACTGCTATCTGCTCGCCGCCGACCGGGTCGGGACGGAGCGGGGCGTGACCTTCATCGGGCGTTCGCTGCTGATCGACTACGACGGGCAGCCGATGGCCGTCGCCTCGGACACCGATGAGGAGCTGATCGTCGGAGAGATCGACGTCGATGCCGCACGTGCCACCCACGTCCGGCGGCGTCCCGGCGAGCACGAGTGGGACACCATCGCGGATCGGCGTCCCGGCCTGTATCGGCGCCTGCTGGAGCCCGGGGTGGATCGCCTGCACCTGCCCTCGGGCCAGACCTTTAGTCCGGACGTGGAGGGGCGCTAGACCATCGCGGCGACGGCTCCTTGAACGACGGTCAGGCGATCGACGGAGCTAGCTGATCAGGGCCTGCTCGGTCTCCGGGTCGAAGAGTCGCACCTTGTCCTGGCCCAGCCAGAAGTCGACCTGTTGCCCGACCTGCACTCGCTGGTCGGAGGGAACCAGGGCCACGATCTCGATCCCCTCGACCTGGGCATGCAGCAGCTCCTGGTCGCCCATGTACTCGACCACGTCGACGCCGGCCGGGATCCGCATCGCGCCGTTCCCGCCGTGATCGCCCAACTCCAGGGACTCAGGCCGGAAGCCGAGCACCAGTTCGGAGCCCGCCGGGCGGCGGGCGGTCACCTCGGCGGCCGGGCCGCGCAGGGTCAGGTGCAGGGTGCCCAGCACCAGGTCCGCCCCGGCAGCCTTGACCGTGGCGAAGTTCATCGCCGGCGATCCGATGAAGCCGGCCACGAACAGGTTGGCCGGATGGTCGTACAGCTCCTGCGGAGTGCCAGCCTGCCTCAGCACGCCATCGCGCATGACCGCGATCCGGTCACCCATGGTCATCGCCTCGACCTGGTCGTGGGTGACGTACACGATGGTCGCGCCCAGTCGCTGGTGGAGGCGCAGGATCTCGGCCCTGGTCTGCACCCGCAACTTGGCGTCCAGGTTGGATAGCGGCTCGTCCATCAGGAACACCTGCGGTTCGCGGACCAGGGCGCGCCCCAGGGCCACTCGCTGGCGCTGGCCACCCGACAGCGCCTTGGGCTTGCGGTCCAGGTACTTCTCGAGACCCAGGATCGCGGCCGCCTGGTTTACCCGGGACTGGATGTCAGCCTTCGACATCTTGCGCAGCTTCAGCCCGAACGCGAGGTTGTCGAAGACCGACATGTGCGGGTACAGGGCGTAACTCTGGAAGACCATGGCGATGTCGCGGTCCTTGGGCGCGACATCATTCACCACCCGGTCACCGATCAGGACGCGCCCATCGGTGATCGTCTCCAGCCCCGCCACGCAGCGCAGGGCTGTCGTCTTGCCACATCCGGACGGGCCCACCAGCACCAGGAACTCGCCGTCGGCGATGGACAGGTTCAGGTCGTTGACCGCCGTGACGTCGGCGCCGTACCGCTTGGTGACGTGGTCAAAGGTGACGGTGGCCAAGACCTCTCTCCTCGCTCAGTCGCTGATGGCCCACATCACGAGGCCGGACATCACCACCCCGCCGATCAGCCCCAGGAAGGCGGCCAGCCCTTCCGGCCCATCGCCGTGCGTCGTGGGGGCGATGGCGTTGATCAACGGCAGCCCGACCACCATGTAGACCAGCCATCCGCCGAAGGCAAGGGCGGCCAGCACGGTACGGGACGAGCGGCTCGTGAACATCGGGGGCATCGTAGCAAACGGGTGAGCGGGGCGGCCGGGTCATGGCTCCGTGCCGATTCCGATCCCGGGCCCGGGACCGATTCCGGCCGAGCCGTCATTGACGGCACGCCGTCCGGCAGTTGACTGGATGGGCCGGCAGGGATCGGCACCGATCCGGCCGATGACCGATGGGGCCGTCAACACGGGGCGGTACTGCCCGCCAATGACGATCCCACCGGAAACGTAGGCGGAGCAGGCGAACCACTCGGACGGGACCGAGCCGGGCTCGAAGCTACTCCTCGCCGGTGCCTGATTGCTCGCGAATGGTGGTCACCACGCCCGCATCGGCCAGGGTGGTGGTGTCACCCAGGGAGCGCTGCTCGGCGATGTCGCGCAGCAGCCGGCGCATGATCTTGCCCGATCGGGTCTTGGGCAGGTCCGGGGTGAAGAGCACCTGCGCCGGGCGCGCCAGCTTCCCGATCACGTTGCCGACGTGCTCGCGCAGGGTCCTGGCCAGCTCGTCGGAGCCCTCGTAGCCGGAGCGCAGGATGACGTACGAGAAGATCGCCTGCCCGGTGAGCGGGTCGGAGCGTCCCACCACCGCGGCCTCGGCGACGGCGGGGTGCGAGACGAGCGCGGACTCGACCTCGGTGGTGCTGATCCGGTGGCCCGACACGTTCATCACGTCGTCGACCCGGCCGAGCAGCCAGTAGTAGCCCTCCACGTCGCGCTTGCAGCCGTCACCGGCGAAATAGCGCCCCGGATAGCGCGACCAATAGGTATCGAAGTAGCGCTCCGGGTCGCCGTAGATCCCGCGCAGCATGGCGGGCCACGGGCGATCCAGGACCAGGTAGCCGCCGCCGCCCAACGGGACGGAGTTGCCGGCCTCGTCCACGACATCGGCCTTGACCCCGGGGAACGGCTGGGTCGCCGAACCGGGCTTGAGGGTGGTGATCCCCGGCAGGGGCGTGATCAGGATCATGCCGGTCTCGGTCTGCCACCACGTGTCGACCACCGGGCAGCGTCCGCCGCCGATGTGCTCCCAGTACCAGGCCCAGGCCTCGGGGTTGATCGGCTCGCCCACGCTGCCCAGCAGCCGGAGCGAGGAGAGGTCGTCGCCGGCGAAGACATCGGGCCCGTACTTCATCAAGGCCCGGATGGCGGTGGGG
>Ga0209341_10002979_pt1 | contig 15911 bp, 10 predicted proteins | sample RifCSP13_2_FD_184020 | JGI IMG/M metagenome (GOLD analysis project Ga0209341, IMG submission 184020) | Soil microbial communities from Rifle, Colorado - Rifle CSP2_sed 13_2 (SPAdes) (version 2) | ecosystem: Environmental > Terrestrial > Deep subsurface > Rock core/Sediment | place: Rifle...
GCGCCGTATGAATCACCGACTGGCGGAACTGGTCGAGCTGCTCGGGCGAGCGCGTCGTCGACAGGCTGAGGTCGTTCTCCGTGAAATAGAGCGTCAGTTTGGTCGCGGCCGGCAGCGGCACTTTGGTGGTCGGGTCGAGCACCGCGCCCATCGCCGTCGCCAGGGCGTAGGCGGAGAGCTGCTCGTCCGCGTCGACGTCGGCCTGCTTCTTCGACCGGCCGGTCTTGTAGTCGGTGATCTCGATCGTGCCGTCCGGATGGCGGTCGATCCGGTCGATGATGCCGTACAGCAGCACCGGCGCCTCACCCTCGCTGGCCGGCAGCTCGAGGGTGAAGCCGGCCTCGAAGGCGATTGACTGGGCGATCGTCTTGACCTCGCGCTCGTAGAAGCGCTTCAGGGCCGGCTCGGCGCGCTTGGCGTAGTGCTCCGCGGCCTGTGCGTCTGCGTAGTTGCGCGGCTCCCACGCTGCGTCGAAGGCCTGCTTGAGCGCCTCGTAGCCGGGTGGTGGCAGGCCGGCCGCGATCGCGTCGCGGCGCGTGCGCGCGTAGACCTCGAACGCGCGGTGAATGACGTGGCCGAACTCAAAGTAGCCGGGCGTCTCCGCTACAGGGATGCGGTAGACCTTCCCGAATGCGTACTGGAGCGGGCACTCGCCGTAGGTGCGCAGCTGGCTGTGCGAGAACGTCTGCGGCAGCGGCGCCATCTCGAGCAGCGTCTTGCCCGCCGGGGCGTGGCGCGAGAGCACGTTGAGTGTGAGCGGGTCGAGCCCATTGCGGCGCGCCCCGTCTGCGGCGTTGGCCGCATCCTGCGCGACCTCGACCAGCTCCGCGGTGAGGCGCTGGCGACCCTCGTCGTCATCCGGTCGAAGGCCTTCGAGCAGGCCGATGATCTCGATCGCCCGGCGGCGCAACGCGAAGCGCCGCTCGTGGGCCAGTGGCACGGGCATCAGCTTGAGCAGCTGGGTGGTGGTCTCCGGCGTCGTCTCCAGGGCGCCGCGACCGAGATCGTCGACGTCTGCCGTCTCCGTTGGGACGCGCTGTTCGATGACGATGTCATCCGGGACGCGCCGCTCGTAGTCGTCCGACGAAACCGGCGCGGCACCAGCGCCTTCGCGCTCGATCTCCGCCACGAAGCGGCTCGGCTGGATCTTCGTGCCGGACGGCTGAAGCGCGCTCAGCAGCAAGTGGCTCTTGGCTCGGGTCATGGCCACGAACAGCAGGCGCCGCTCCTCGTCGATGGCGAAGTCGTCCGGAGGCTTCTGCTTGAGCAGCTCGACCGGCAGCAGCCGCTGCTCGTCGCGCGTGTCCGGGAACTGGGTCTCGACGAGGCGCGGCACGACGACCGCCTCGTACTCGAGGCCCTTCGCCTGGTAGACCGTCATCAGCTGCACGCCCTCGACCTCCACCCGGCCGACCTGGTCCGAGTCGAGCTCACCACCGACCTGCTCGTACAGGTCGAGGTAGGCGACGAATTGAGCGAGGCTGTCGCGCGGGTGCGCAGCCTGCCAGTCGGCCACGAAGCGCATCAGCCGCGCCAGTGCGAGGACGGTTCGCTGCGCGTCCGGCGTCTCGACCGCTATCAGGTCGTGCAGCAGGTTGGTGCGCACCATGAAGTCCTCGAGCACGGCGAACGGTCCGTCGCGCTGCCCGCGCGGCACGAGCTCGTCAAGCAGCGACAGCAGCCGCTCGAGCTTTACCCGCAGGCGCGCGTCGAGCTGCTCACGGCGCCAAACCGCACGCTGCTCGCGGCTGCGCCGCTGGCGAACGGTTTCCGGCTCCTGCTCGTCGAAGTCGGAGTCAGTCCAGAGCGTGGGGCCGAGCGCCGCGCGCAGCCGCGCGTCATGGGCCAACGCCGCGGCCGGCGGCTCGCTGACGCTGATCTCCTTCTCGCGCAGGATGTCTGTCGCGGCCTGGTAGATGGGGCGGCCGTCCCACGCCGCGGCGTTGGCCACGCGCAGAATCTCGGCCGCATCGAGCCGCCACGGCCCGGCCGATAGCAGGCGCACGAACGAAGCGCTGTCATCCGGGTTGGCCGCGACCCGAAGCGCCGCGACCACGTCGCGCACGTCGGGCACACCGAACAGCCCGGCGCCGCCGACGACGACGTATGGGATGTCCTGCTTGCGCAGCCGCTCCACGATCAGCTCACGGTGCCGATGGCGCCGATAGAGGACCGCGATGTCGCTCCAGCGACGCGGCGCGGGCAGCGCGGCGAACGTCTCCTTGATCCAGGCCACGACCAGATCGGCTTCGTCCGCCTCATCGGTGGCGTGCACGACGCGGACCTTCTCGCCGAGGGGCTTGATCGGGGTCAGCGGCCCGCTCTTGAGCCGCTTCTGGTTGCGGCTGATGAGCCGGCTGGCGGCCGACAGGATGTGGCCGGTCGAGCGCCGGTTCTTGAGCAGCGGCTGGCTGGCAACCTGCTGGGCGGGTCGATCGGGCGCCCAGGTCGGCGGCTGCTGGAAGCGATCCTCGAAACGCCGGAAGGCGGCGTAACTCGCGCCCCGGAATCGGTAGATTGACTGGTCGTCGTCGCCTACCACGACCACGTTGTCGGGCTTGTTCGGCCCGCGCCCGACGAGCTCGAGCAACAGGATCTGGGCCATGTTGGCGTCCTGGAACTCGTCCACCAGGACGTGCCGGAACTGGTCCTGGTAGCGACGCAGGATGTTGGGCCGCTCAGTCAGCAGCTGGATCGCCAGCGCCTGCTGCTCGCCGAAGTCAAGCAGGCCGCGCTCGCGCAGCGTGCGTTGGTATGTCGCGTAGGCCTCCGCCTCCTCCATCACGCGCAGCACGTCGAGCGCCTCAGCGTCGCGGATGAATGTCGGCTCGAGGCCCTTAGCGAGGTTCTGCTGCTGGGGCGTCATCTCTCTTGGCCACAGCGCCTGGCCGATGCCCGATGCCTCCCGCCGGGCCTCGCGACCTGCGGTTTTCTGGGCCGCCTCTAGACCGCCCTTGGCGAGGTCGCGCCTGACCAGCTGGACCTGCCACAGGTTGCCCTTCGATTCGCGCTCGCGCAGCTCTTCGACGGCCTTTTCGAAAACGCTCGCTCCGTATCTCGCCTCGAACTCCGAGCGCTGGCGGTTGGCATGCGCGATGTACTCGTCCGGCGTGACCAACTCGTCCTTGGCGCGGCTGATGACCTCCGCGAAGCGACCGGCGCCGTTCACGTCACGCGCCATGGGGTGGTACAGGAAGTGCGCGAACTGCGGCCGCAGCTCGCGCAGCAGCAGCCGCTGGCCGACGCCGTCAAGGACGTCGTTGTTCTCAGCGAGACCGAGATCCGCCCGATGGTCCGACAGGATGCGGTTGCCGAACGAGTGGAAGTTGTGGACCCACAACCGGCTGGCCGTCTCCAGGCCCAGCAGCCGCTCCAGGCGCTCGATCAGCTCCGCCGCGGCGCGCACGTTGTACGTCAGGACGAGGATGTTCTCCGGCGCCAGGTCAGGCTGCGCGGCAAGCAGGTGGCGCACCCGCTCGACCACTACCGTCGTCTTGCCCGTGCCCGCTCCGGCGAGCACCATTAGCGGGCCGTCACCCCACTCGACTGCCGTGTGCTGCTCCGGTGTCAGCTCAAATCCGCGTGGCCCGATCTCCGACTCCCTCTCCGCCACCACCATTACCGCCAAGGCTAAGGCTTGGGCGTGACAGCTAGTGCGTCACGGGCCACGACGGACTGCAGCACCGCCGGAATCGCGCGTGAAGTGAACACCCAGGCTCGCAGCGGACTGGTGCCGGGCCAAAGGTCGCGGCTGGAAGCGATGGAATCGCCAGTTGATGTGCGTCATGGGTGGCGTGGCGTCCAGACGGTCCTCCCGCCGCCCTGGGTCGGTCGGCTGAACGGCCCGGTCCTGGGCCGACGTGTTCACATCACGCGCGAAAGTCGTCACCAACTTGGCAGGCAGCTTTTTGGTTGCCGCTCGGGCGGAGGGCGTCGCTGGCCGAGCTGGCGCGGCGCGCCGAGACGATCGGCACTGAGCGCGGAGTGCGCATCGAGGTCGTCCAGGAGGGAGCTGCTGCGGCTGATCGCGAGCTGCTCGTCAGCGCCGACCCCGACCGCATGACCCAGCTGCTGCTGATCTTCATCGACAACGCCATCGACCACTCGTCGGCCGGCGGCACGGTGCGCCCGGTGGTTGGGGCGACGACCGACGGCAACAAGCCGCAGGTGTCGATCGGTGTCGCCGACCAGGGACCCGGCGTGCCCAGCCATGAGCGGCTGCGCATCTCCGAGCCGTTCGCTCGCCTCGCCGGCCGGCGGCGCGAGACCGGCAACACCGGCCTGGGCCTGGCGATCGCCAGGATCCTCGCCGCCCGCCAGGACGCGACGCTGCACGTTGACGATGCGGCGGGCGGCGGCGCGGTGTTCAGCGTCTGGTTGCCGCGGCGTCCTCGGAGCGGAGCGCCGGCGAGCGCGTAGCCGCCGCCGGCAGCGCTGCCGCCGCTGAGAGGCGATCGACCAGCCCCTTGGCACCCATCGCCGCGAATACCCGGCGCGCTTCTTCGAGACCGTCGGCCGCTTCGCGGTCGGTCGCGCCGAGCAGCATTGCCCGCTCGAGCAGCGTCAGCCCCAGGTCCAGCCACAGCTCGTTGTCAAGCCACTCTGCGATCACGCTGCGGTACAACTGGGCCGCCTCTTCTGTTCGGCCTGCCAGCGCCTGCGCCGCGGCATCCAGACCGCGCAGCGAGCGCTCCACCCACGTCCCGATTGAGCGACGGTCGTCCAGCCAGGCGCGATCGGCATCGAGCGCCTCGAGATCTCTGAGCAGGGCGGCCAGGTGGGCGGCCATGACCGTGGCCTGAATGGCGCCGACCGAGCTCGGGTACAACTGGACGGATTCGAGCGCCAGGGCGCGCGACTCGGCCAGGCGACCCTGGGCGAACGCGATGGTCGCCTGCTCGTGGCGCAGCTCACGCAGATCCTGGGCCGATGAGGCCTCCGCGACCGCCCGTTCGACGATCTCCATGCGCGCCTGCGCGCCGTCGAAATCGCCGCGCAGCGCCGCCGCGCAGGCCGCGCCGCCGCGGATGAACGCGCCCAGCGTCGTGCTCGTTTCCGAGATGCGCGCCTCCAGCTGGAGCACCGCATCGAGGTCCCCGATCAGGAGTGCGCAACTAGCGGCGTTGCCGGCCATGCTCGCGGGATTGAAGCCATAGCGTTCGTCCAGCTCGACGCCCTCGATCGCCGCGGCCAGGGCGCGGCGCGGATCGTCGAGCAGCAGCGTGCCGCTAAGGTTGAAGCGTGCCCGAATGCGGGCGTTGAGGTCGTCCTCATGGTCGGCCAGCGCCATCGCGCCGGTCAGCAGTGCGATGCCCTCGCGGTGCCGGCCGACGTGGCTCAGCGCCCAGGCCTTGGTGATCAGCAGGTGCAGCGTCGGGCTGCGGTAGCTGAGGCGCTCGGCCGCCTCGAGCGCGCGATCTACGGCGGCCAAGCCGGCTTCGCCCTCGGCCCGGAAAAGGTGACCGCGTGCCAGCTGACCGTAGACGTAGATCTGCGCCCTGCCCGTTTCGGACGGCCCTCGTGCGAGCGCATCGGTAAGCAGCGCGACGCCCTCGTCGATGCGCGATGTCTCGAGCAGCCCAGCGCCCAGTGCGGCCATCCACTCGATCGTGCGCTCGTTGTCGTCCTGCGCCGCGCTCCAGGCAATCGCGTCGCGCATGAGCTTGTCGGCGATCTCGTAGCGGCTGGCCTGACTGGCGGCGCGGGCGGCCTTGACACGCAGCTCGTTGAGCTCGGTCTCGTCGAAGGTCACGGCGATTGCCTGCTCGTAGTAGTCGAGTGCCTGGAGGTTCGAATGCAGTTGCTGCGCGCGCTCGGCCGCGCCGCGCAACGCGACGCGCGCCTGCGCCGCCACAGCGGCACCCTCCTCGCCCTCGGGAGCCGCCCGGAAGGCCTCGAGGTAGTGCGTCGCCAGCACACCCGCCAGCTCACCGTCGCCCAGCGTGTCGTAGTAGCGCGCCGCGGCCAGGTGGCGCGCGCGCCGCTCGCGCTTGGACATGGTCGCGTAGGCGACCTCGCGGATGAGGCTCTGCTTGAAGCCGTACTGGCCGCGCTCGGGCGAGCGCGGATCGGTCTCCAGCTCAACGATCTCCTTGCGCGCCAGGGCCTTCAGTCGTGCTTCGACCTCGGCCTCGGTCAAATTGGTCAGTGCCGCCAGCGCGGGCACGGCGAAAACCTGGCCAATGACCGCGGCCTCCTCCAGCAGCCGCCGATCATCGGCGTCAAGCGCATCGAGGCGTGACGAGATGAGGGCACGCAGCGTCGGTGGAACGTCGAGCGGCGGCAGCTCGCCGCTCGGCTGGTAGGCATCGCCGTGGCGCACGAGGTGCCCGCCGTCGACCAGCGCCCGGATCGTCTCGACGGCGTACAGCGGCACACCCTCGGCGCGCTCGACGATCCGCTCCAGCCCGCGCTCGGCCAGCGCGGGCACGAGCCCGAGCACGATGTCGCGCATCGCCTGGTCAGGCAGAGGTTCGAGATGCAGCGCGAGCAGCGCACGGTGGCCCATGCCGAAGTTGGGCCGCCGCTCGAGCAGCTCTGGTCGGGCCAAACTGATGATCACGATGGGCTTGTCGCGCGCCCACTCGAGCAGGTGCTCGATGAAGTCGAGCAGGCCGTTGTCGGCCCATTGCAGGTCCTCGAAGACGAGGATCGTCGGGCCCTGGTCGGCGACCCGCTCGAAGAACGTCCGCCAGGCGCTGAACAGCTGCTCCCGCGCCGCCCAGTCGGCCTGGTCGATGCCCAGCAGCGCGCCCAGCGCGGGCTCGAGCCAGCGCTGCTCGGCTGGATCTGGCACGAACTGGCCCAGCGCGGCCTGGAGCTTGTCACGCGTCGCGATCGCGTCCTCGCTCTCGGCGATCATCGCTCGCCGGCGGACCATCTCGCCCAACGCCCAGAAGGCGATGCCCTCGCCGTATGCCGGCGAGCGGCCCTGGTGCCAGTAGTAGGTCTGGTCGGCGAGCCCGTCGAGGTACTTCTCGAGCTCCCAGATCAGCCGGCTCTTGCCGATGCCTGCCTGACCGCTGACGGCGACCATCCGCAGCTTGCCCTCGCGCTCGGCGGCGTGGAGCTGGTCCTTGAGCAGCCGCATGTCCTCGTCGCGGCCTACGAACGGCGGCTCGAGCCCCTCGTCGCGGCCGCCGCCGCCGACGCGCGCCACGACACGCAGCGCTCGCCAGGCGGGAACGGGCGCCTGCTTCCCCTTGAGTACCTGCTCGCCGGCCGGGTCATAGGCAATTGCCGGGCTCGTGGCCTGGTAGGTCGACTCGCCAACCAGCACCATGCCCGCCCCGGCGACCGACTGCAGCCGGCTGGCGGTGTTCACCAGGTCGCCGGCGATCATGCCCTCGCCGATGCGACCCGGAACGACCGCCGCCTCGCCCGACAGCACGGCGGCCCGCAGCGCAAGCGGCCCGCCGCCGAACTCGATCTCGCGGACCCGGCTGACGAGCTCGAGCGCAGCGCGGACGGCGCGCTCGGCATCGTCCTCGCGCGCCACCGGCGCGCCCCAGACGGCCATCACCGCATCGCCGATGAACTTCTCGACGGCGCCGCCGTAGCCTTCAATCACCTGTCGCGCGACTTCGAAGTAGCGCGACAGCAGGTCGCGCACCTCTTCGGGGTCGTGCTGCTCGGATAGGTGGGTGAAGCCGACCAGGTCGGCGAACAGAATCGACACGTAGCGCCGCTCGGCGGCCGGCAGGTGGCTGGCGGTCCGGGCGTCGGGGGGCCGCTGCCCGTCGTTAGCGGCGGCGGCGGCGGCGAGGGTTGTTCCACACTCGGCACAGAACTTGGGGCTGCCCTCGTATGCCGCGCCGCAGTTGGGGCAGGCACGGGACAGCGTCAGACCGCACTCGGCGCAGAACTTCTGGCCGGCACGGACCTCAGAGCCGCAGCGTGGACAGGCCATCGAGCGATCAGCGTAACCCGGTCATCCCTGCACGGCCAGCGGCGTGCGCCACAATCTGCGTATGAGCGCTGCGATCCCAGCCACGACGCGCGTGTCGGCCAGGGCCGCGCGCTTCACCGAGTCGGTCATCCGCGACATGACCCGCCTCGCCGTGGCGCACGACGCGGTCAATCTCGCCCAGGGCTTCCCCGACTTTGCCTGCCCTGTGGAGCTCAAGGACGCGGCGGCGGCGGCGATTCACGCCGATATCAACCAGTACGCGATCACCTGGGGGGCACGCGACTTCCGAGAGGCGATCGCGGCCAAGACGGAGCGCTTCCACCCCGGCTGGAAGGTCGACCCCCAGACCGAGCTGACCGTCACCTGCGGCGCGACCGAGGGCATGATCGCGGCCATGCTGGCGCTGCTCGACCCGGGCGACGAAGTGATCGTGTTCGAGCCGTACTACGAGAACTACGGGCCGGATGCGATCCTCTCCGGCGCCGTTCCGCGTTACGTGACGCTGCACGAGCCCGACTGGCACATCGACGAGGCGGAGCTGCGCGCCGCGTTCGGCCCGCACACGCGCGGGCTGGTGCTGAACTCGCCACACAACCCAACGGGCAAGGTATTCACTCGGGCCGAGCTGGAGCTCATCGCCGGGCTGTGCATAGAGCACGACGCGCTCATCTTCAGCGACGACATCTACGAGCACATCGTTTACGCCGGGACGCACATCCCAATGGCCACGCTGCCGGGCATGGCCGAGCGCACCGTCGCCATCAACTCGCTCTCCAAGACGTACTCGGTCACCGGCTGGCGCGTCGGCTGGGTGATCGCCCCGCCAGTGCTGACCGGCGCGATCCGCAAGGTGCACGACTTCCTGACGGTTGGCGCCGCTGCCCCGCTGCAGGCCGCCGGCGCGGTCGCGATGAACCTGCCGGACGCGTATTACGAGAAGCTCGCCGCGGACTACCTCGAGCGGCGCGACATACTCATCGGCGCGCTCAACTCGGCCGGCTTCCGAACGTATGTGCCGCACGGTGCGTACTACGTCATGACCGACATCAGCGCCCTGACGGAAGGTGACGACGTGGCCTTCGCCCGCGCGCTGACCGCGGCCCCTGGCGTGGCGACGGTGCCCGGCTCCTCGTTCTACTCCCGGCCGGAGCTCGGCCGGACCAAGATCCGCTTCGCTTTTCCCAAGAAGCTCGAGACACTCCACGCGGCAGCACAGCGATTGGCGCGTTTGTAGCGCACAAGACGGCCCACGGGCCGGTTCCAGGTAGGGCGCTGAAATGTTCCTTGGGCCCAACCTTGGCGGCACGGGTGCGCCGCAGATGTGATAATGCTGTGGCGCATCCGCGCATGTGGAGAGGAGAACCGAACAAGCCGCCGCCCCAGCGGCAGCAGTCGCCAGCCGGCTACGGGTATGTCTTCGCCCTCGGCTGTCACCTCTTGAGCGCCACCCGCCCTGCGGGTCTCGGCCGTGTTTCTCTGGCCAGTCTGCTGGCAATTCCTGACTGCAAGCTACTGGGCGGCCCAATTGCCGGTTGAACGTGCGCCATGCAGAGTCGCACGCCGGTTACCGAGGAGGCAGCAGTGCCAACTGCCAATTCGGCTGTGGGGGTTCAGCCGATCGTCCGCACGTCCGCCATTGCCCGGCGGCTGCGCCATACCATCATCGCCGCGTCACTGGGCGCGGCCGTCTTGCTGCCGGTGGGGCTTTTCGCCGCGCCCGGCGTCGCCGCTAGCGTCCCTTCCGGCGGCAACGACTGCAGCCGCTGGACGAGCACGACCAAGCCGCCTGACTACATCCGCGTCTATCGCAACAAGTCGGGCAAGATCCAACGCGTGCCCTTCCGGCGCTACGTGATCACTGTGCTCGGCAAGGAGTGGCCCGGTTATCTGCCGGTTCCCGTGATTGAGGCGGGCGCCGTGGCAGCCAAGCAGTACGCCTGGTACCACGCCCTCCGGGGCCCGCGCCGCCTCAAGGACGGGCGCTGCTTCGACGTCCGCGACGGCGTTCAGGACCAGCTTTACCGGCCGCACAAGGCACGCGTGCGCCAGGACCACTACCGCGCGGTCGAAGCGACCTGGAACATCAGCCTGATCAAGAACGGCAAGCTGTTCATGACCGGCTACCGACGCGGCGACAAGGGTCGCTGCGGCCGCGACGCCAACGGCTGGAAGCTGTACGCCCGGACGGCTACGCGCTGCGCCTACAGCGGCAAAGACTTCCTCCAGATCCTGCGCATCTACTACGGGCCAGACCTGACCATCCGTCACTAAGGGCGGGCAGCAGGTCGGTGTACCCTCAGGGGCCTAGAAGACACCGACCTGCGTCACACCGAGGTGAGTCGAGATGGCCCGTAACGTCCGCGGCGCGCTGCTCCAGGCTGAGTGGACCGGCGACAAGGAATCGATGATCCAGAAGCACGAGAAGTACGCTCACGAGGCGGCCGCGCAGGGCGCCCAGGTGATGCTCTTCCAGGAGCTCTTCTACGGGCCGTACTTCTGCCAGGTGCAGGATCCGCAGTACTACTCGTACACGGAGAAGATCCCGGACGGCCCGACCGTCAGGCGGATGCAGGACCTGGCCAAGCAGACGGGCATGGTCCTGATCGTCCCGATGTACGAAGAGGACGAGCACGCTGCGGGCATCTACTACAACACCGCTGCCGTCATCGACGCCGACGGCAAGTACTTGGGCAAGTACCGCAAGACACACATCCCGCACGTCAAGGGCTTCTGGGAGAAGTTCTACTTCCGGCCGGGCAACCTGGGCTACCCGGTGTTCGAGACCGCGGTCGGCAAGGTCGGCGTGTACATCTGCTACGACCGCCACTTTCCGGAGGGCGCCCGCGCGCTGGGCCTGAATGGCGCCGAGATGGTGTTCATCCCGTCCGCCACCTCGCGCGGCCTGTCTGAGTACCTGTGGCGGATCGAGCAGGTCTCGCACGCGGTCGCCAACGGCTACTTCGTGGGCACGATCAACCGCGTCGGCATCGAGCCGCTGGGCGAGGACGACTTCTACGGCCAGTCGTATTTCTGCGATCCGCGCGGCCAGTTCATCGGTGAGATGGGCGACGCCCACAAGGAAGAGCTGATGGTGCGTGACATGGATCTCGACAAGATCCAGGAAGTGCGCAACACGTGGCAGTTCTTCCGCGACCGCCGGCCCGACGCTTACGGCGATCTGGTCCGGCCCTAGTCCGCGGCTCGACCATCGCGTAGCACGTTCGGGCCGCGCCCCGCGGCACCCATCGAGCAAGAATCCGCTTCAAACGAACACCTCCGCTCGATCTCGTCGATTTCGACGCGCCGGAGGCCCCTCGCCAGGGGGACACACGCCACGACCACGCTCAGCCACGCTCAGCCGTGCTCAGCCGCGCTCAGCCGCGCTCAATCTGCGCCGACCGGATGCGCCTGAGCGGCAGATAAGCCGCCGCGAACCCTCCGTAGAGCGGCGAGGTGTTCACTTCAGGCGGAATGTCGCCGCGTAATTTCGTCAAGCCCGCTCCAGAGGCCGTCGTCACGCGCGTCGAGGGCGTGTGGGCAGGCATCGGCCAGGCCATTCGCGCCGCGCGAATGGCGAAGAAGTGGACATTGGTCGATCTGGCGCGTCGCGCCGGTGTGTCGCGGACAGTCGCGTATATCGTCGAGGCCGGTCGGGCGACATCGTTAGAGGCGGTCGTCCGGCTGACGAACGCACTTGGCCTGCGGCTCGAGTTCGAGCTGACTGACCCACGGCGGAAGGATTCGCGGCCAGGGCTGTCGGCCGACCCGGTGCATTCGGCGATGGGCGAGCTCGAGGCGCGGCACCTGCGTGGGTTGCAGTTCCCGGTCGGGATCGACGAGCCCTACCAGCATTACCAGTTCGCCGGACGAGCGGACATCGTCGCGTGGGACGTAGCCCGTGCGGCGCTGCTGCACATCGAGAACCGCACCCGATTCCCAGACTTCCAGGACACGGCCGCCAGTTACAACGCCAAGCGCGCGTACCTTGCCGAAGCCATCGGCCAGCGGACCGGCGTCACACGATGGTCCAGCCAGACGCACGCGATGGCGGCGCTCTGGTCGTCTGAGGTGCTACACGCACTGCGGATGAGACGGGAGTCGTTTCGTTCCCTGTGCCCGGACCCAGCTGATGCCATCGCCGCCTGGTGGCGCGGCGAGCCCCCGCAGTCCGGCAACACCTCGACCTTGATCGCGCTTGACCCGCTCGCGACCGGCCGCCAGAGGCTGTTCGTGGGGCTGGATGACGCAATGACGATCCGTCCGCGACACCTTGGCTACGCCCAGGCAGCGGCGGCCCTCATGGCCCACGGCGTGTGAGCGCCGGTCACCGCGCGCGCCACCAGCGGCGCAGCTCGCCGCGTAAGATGCCGCGATGGCCGTGAACGCCGCGTCCCGGACTGAGCGGCTGCGCCAGTCGATCGCGCCCTTCCTGGGCTTCTTCACGGGGCCGTACTCGGCCATGGAGAAGGACCCCGAGGTGGCCAACTTCGCCGTCGGCAACCCTCACGAGCTGGTCATGCCGGCATACGTGGACGCGTTGCGCGGTGTGCTCGAGCCGCGCGACAAGGATTGGTACGCGTACAAGACGAGCGAGCCGGAGGCGCAGAGCGTGGTCGCGGCGACCATGTCGCGCCTGACCGGGCTCGAGTGGGACGCGCGCGACGTGCATATGACCAACGGCGGCTTCGCCGCGATCGCCGTCGCGCTGCGCACCCTCCTGGAGCCGGGTGACGAGGCGGTCTTTCTCTCGCCGCCGTGGTTCTTCTACGAGCAGCTCATCCTCGCCGCGGACGGCGTCCCGGTGCGCGTCAAGTTCGACATGCCCGAATGCCGGCTCGACCTGGCACGCATCGAGGCGGCGCTCACGCCGCGCACCCGGGTGGTGCTGCTCAACTCGCCCCACAACCCAAGCGGCCGGATCGTGCCCATCGACGAGCTGCGCGGCCTGGCCGAGCTGCTCGAGAGCGCCGCGCGGCGCTTTGGCCACACGATCTACATCGTGAGCGACGAGCCGTACCGGCGCATCGTCTTCGACGGCCGCGAGTACCACTCCCCGGCGGAGGTGTACCCCGCGACCGTAACCACGTACTCGTACGGCAAGCAGCTGCTGGCGCCGGGCATGCGCATCGGCTACCTGACCTGGGGGCCGACCATGCCCGACCGCGAACGGCTGCGCGATGACGCCTTCGTGCACCAGCTTGCAGCCGGCTTCGCCTTCCCCAACGCCGACCTGCAGCATGCGCTGGCTGACATCGAGCCGCTGTGCGTCGACCTGGCGGCGCTCGAGCGGCGGCGCGGCCGCCTCGTCGGCGCGCTGCGCGGCATGGGTTATCGCGCGACCTGGCCGGAGGGCACGTTCTACGTCATGGCCACCTCGCCCATCGCCGACGACGAGGCGTTCGCGCGCATCCTGAACAGCCACAAGGTGCTCGTGCTGCCGGGCTCGATCGTCGAGACGCCAGGGTGGTTCCGGATCAGCCTGACCGCCAACGACCAGATGGTCGAGCGCGGCATCCCGGCCTTCGCGGCCGCGCTCGAAGAGGCGCGCGGCTAGGAGAAGTCGCAGAGCACGCTCAGCTCGAGTTGCGCTCCGTCTGGTGCGTTCGCGCTCAGATCCAGCGCCGCGTCGAACGGGGAGGTCTCCAGGAAGACCCTGCCACCGCCGGCACCGTTGAGCGGATCGATGGTGTAGCTGATCCCCGCGCCCGCGCCACCCAGGCTGATCTCAGCGACGAAGTCGTCGCTCTCATCCTGGAGCGCCATGGCGGCGTCGCGCAGCACGAGGTGGAGCGCGACGAAGCCTGTGGGAGCGGCGTCGTCTGCGTACGTGACCGTGAACTTGTTCTGCGCCGGCTTGCTATCGCAGCCGCCAGGGGCAACCGCGCGGTACGAGCCAGCGTGGGGGCCGCCCGTGATGTCGATCTCGATCTCGGCCGACGGTCCGGCCGGTGGGGCACTCACGGCGGGAGTGGGTGGGCCAGGCGTGCTGGTGCTTGCTGGGCCACTGGTCGAAATCGGGCTTGGGGTCGCCAGGGGGGCAGTCGGGTAGCCAATCGTGCAGCCAGCCGCAAGCGCGAGCGTGAGCAAGCCGGCCAGCGCAAGACGACGCGTCATCTCTACTAGGATCGCGCAATGCCGACTTTCCGTGAATCGATGGCCGCCGGCGCACGGCTGATCGGACCGCAGCGCAACGATCCGATCGAGCTGGCCGACTATGACGCGGCCTGGCCGGGCCGCTTCGAACAGATGCGCGCGCGCCTCGCCGCGGCGCTGGGCGACACGGCGAGGCGTATCGACCACGTGGGCTCTACAGCGGTACCCGGGCTGGCGGCCAAGCCGGTGATCGACATCCAGGTCTCGGTGCCCGACGTCGAGGACGAGGCGGCCTTTCGCGCGCCGATCGAGGCGCAGGGCTTCGGCATGCGCTGGATCGAGCTGGGCCACCGCTACTTCCGCCCCCCCGCCGCCGCTGCCGCGCGACTACCAGGTCCACGTGTGCACCATCGGCAGCGACTGGGAGCGCGTCCACGTGCTGTTTCGCGACTACCTGCGCAGCCACCCGGCAACGGCAGCCGAGTACGACAGCTCAAGCGCGATCTGGCGTCGCGCTACACCTGGAATCGGATCGGCTACAACGACGCCAAGGGGCCGTTCATCGAGAGTGTCGTGGATCGCGCCCAGGAGTGGGCCGCGGCATCCGGCTGGACGCCGTAGTTCAGCCGCGGCGTATCCTTCGCGCTTCTGAAAGCGCGCAGAGGGACGCGAACGAGCATGGACTTCGGCTTCACGCTGAAACCCGACCACACCATCGAGCGGACCATTGCCCTGACCCAGCAGGCTGAGGCGGGCGGCTTCAGCCACGGCTGGCTGTTCGACTCACATGTGCTGTGGCGCGATCCTTATCCGCTGCTCACGGTCATGGCGCTGAACACCTCGCGCCTGCGCCTGGGCACGTGCGTGACCAACCCGGCAACGCGTGACCCCAGCGTCACCGCGAGCACTCTGGCGACGCTGAACGACATCAGCGGCGGCCGGATGGACCTGGGCATCGGCCGCGGCGACTCGGCGCGACGGGTGATGGGCAAGCCGCCCACGACTCTCGCCCGCCTGGAGGCCGCGACGAACCTGATCCGCGACCTGGTGGAGGGGCGCACGGTCAACGACGACGGCACCGACATGCACCTGACCTGGACGCGGCGCGACAAGCTGCCCGTCTGGATTGCCGGCTACGGGCCGAAGGCGTTGGAGTTGACGGCGCGCATCGCCGACGGCGTGATCCTCCAGCTGGCCGATGTCGATCTCATCCGCTGGTTCGTGAGCCAGCTGCACGACTATGCTCGCCAACAGGGACGCGACCCGGGCGCCATCAAGGTCATGGCTGCGGCGCCGGCGCACGTGGGTGAGTTCGGCGCTTGCCGCGAACGGGTGCGCTGGTTCCCGGCGCTCGTGTCGAACCACGTGGTCGATCTGGTCAGCCGCTACGAGCCGGCGGATCTGCCGCCCACGCTGACCGGCTACGTGCGCAACCGCGAGGGCTACGACTACCTGCACCACGCCGAAGTCGGTTCCGACAACGCCGAGTTCGTGACCGACGAGGTGGTCGACCGCTTCTGCGTCATCGGCTCAGTAGACGACCACCTGGCGAAGCTCGCCGCGCTGGCCGACGCCGGCGTCGACCAGTTCAACATCTACCTCATGAACGGCGACGAGGAGGAGACGCTCGCGACCTATGCGCGCGAGATCGTGCCGCGCATGTCGGGGGTCGCGGCCGCGCGCGCCTGACGCTCGCCGCCGGAACGTTCCGAAACGATCTGCCGCGGACGTTCGTCGTAATCAGATAGGAACGTTTGGCCAGCCGACTTGGGCTGGCTCCAAAGACCCCGCTCCTATACTGAAATTTCGCTCTCGACCATGCGCGCAACGAGAAATCTGCATTGATCTGTCCCAACTGCGGGCGGCGCAACTCAGCCGGCGCCACCTTCTGCAGCCGCTGCCGGCAGCG
>Ga0209341_10002983_pt1 | contig 15902 bp, 15 predicted proteins | sample RifCSP13_2_FD_184020 | JGI IMG/M metagenome (GOLD analysis project Ga0209341, IMG submission 184020) | Soil microbial communities from Rifle, Colorado - Rifle CSP2_sed 13_2 (SPAdes) (version 2) | ecosystem: Environmental > Terrestrial > Deep subsurface > Rock core/Sediment | place: Rifle...
GTCCGCCCGGCCTCGCCGGCGTTGTTGATCAGTAGGTGCAGGGGAAGGTGGCCGGCCCGGAAGACGTCGGCCGCTTCTCGAACGGACCGGAGCGACGCCAAGTCGAGCGCCAGGAAGTCAACCCGGCGGTGGCCGCCCTCCCGGCGAATGGCCTCGACCACAGGTAGGGTTCTTTCCGCCGACCGGGAAGCAAGAAACACGTGGGAACCGCGCCGGGCTAATTCGAGTGCGGTGACCCGACCGAGTCCGGTGTTGGAGCCGGTCACGATGCTCACCTTGCCGTCGATCGTCCACGGTGCGGTCATGGCGACCTCTGTTGAGGGGAGGGCAGACTAACTTCCCTTGGTTCTTGCGGTGCGAAGCCATTCGGGAATTTGACCTTTGACCCTGTCACGTCGACCCCGCTCGGGCGATACTGGAAACGATCCACCGGAAGGGGTTCAGATGGTCACCATCAAAGAAGCGGCCACAGACTTCTTGGCCCGCAAGCGCATCGCAGTAACGGGAGTGTCTCGCAACCCGCAGGGACACGGCAGCAACATCGTGTACCAGCGACTTCGGGAGCGGGGCTACGAAGTGTTCGCGGTCAACCCGAACGCAGATCAGGTCGAGGGGGATCCCTGCTACCACGATCTCGCTTCTATTCCTGGAGGAGTCGAAGCTGTCGTCATCGGTACTCGTCCGGAAACGGCCGAGGCAACGATGCACGAATGTGAGGAGCTCGGCATCAAGCACGTATGGATGCATCGCTCGTTCGGGCAAGGCAGCGTGTCCCCGGAAGCGGCCGCCTCCGGGCGCAGCCGGGGAATCGCCGTCATCGACGGAGGGTGTCCCCTCATGTTCTCGCCGACCGATGACTTCGGCCATAAGTGTATGCGGTACGTCTTGAGCTGGACAGGGAGCGTCCCCAGGAAGGTGTAAGCGGCGGACCTCGGCACGGCCGGGCTCTCGGTAGATTCAGGAGATGCAGAGAGTGGTCATCATCGGGGGAGGGTTCGGTGGGTTGTATGCCGCCAAGGCGCTCGGTTCGGTGCCGGTGGCCGTCACGCTGATCGATCGCCGCAACCATCACGTCTTCCAGCCGCTGCTCTATCAGGTGGCAACGGCCGGGCTCAGTGCCATCGATATCGGCGAGCCGATCCGGAGGATTCTTCGCAGGCAGGCCAACACATCGGTGCAGCTCGCCGAGGTGGTTTCGGTCGATCTCGAGGCCCGGCATGTGCTGCCGGCCGAGGGTGAACCAATTGAGTACGACTATCTGATCGTGGCGACCGGAGCCGGCGATTCGTACTTCGGTCATGATGACTGGGAGCCTCATGCGCCCGGGCTGAAGAGCATCGAAGATGCCCTCGAGATCCGCCGCCGGGTGTTGCTCGCCTTTGAACAAGCGGAGATGGTCAAAGATCCGGACTCGCGCCGTGCCCTGCTCACGTTGGCGGTAATCGGAGGCGGGCCGACCGGTGCGGAACTGGCCGGCGCCCTGGCCGAGCTATCCCGACACACGCTTTCGGACGAGTTCCGGCAGTTCGATGCCGGTGACGCCCGCGTTCTGCTCATCGAAGCTGGGGACCGGATCCTTCCGGGATACCCGCCGGCTCTATCGGCCAGGGCACAGCGGCAACTCGAGCGCCTCGGCGTCGAGATCCGGACGGGTGCGCCGGTCACCGAGGTCGACGCCGGCGGCATTCGCCTTGGAGACGAACGCATACCCTGCCGGACGATGCTCTGGGCGGCAGGAGTAGCTGCCTCGCCACTGGGAGCTTCGCTCGGAACGGAGTTGGACCAAGCAGGCCGGGTGATCGTCGAACCCGATCTGACGGTTCCCGGACATCCTGAAGTGTTCGTAGTTGGCGATCTTGCTCACGTCGTCCAGAACGGCCGGCCGTTGCCCGGAGTCGCACCGGCGGCGATTCAGATGGGAAGACACGCGGCCGATTCGATCACAAGAGCGGTCCGGGCCGAGCCGACTCAATCGTTTCGATACGTCGACCGTGGCACAATGGCCACCCTCGGCCGCAGCTCCGCCATTGCGGTGATCAAGGGAATCCGGTTGTGGGGCCTGCCGGCGTGGTTGGCCTGGTTGTTCATCCACATACTGTTTCTGATCGGCTTCCGGAATCGCGCGGTGGTCCTCTTTGAATGGGCCCGTTCCTACCTCACCTACAGCCGCAGTGCCCGCCTGATCCTTCATCCCCGCGATTCCGACTGAGCCGGGGCACCTCGCGATGTCACATTCCGCATGAACAACGCCACAACTATGCCGAAGGCGATGATGACCGCGGCTGCCAGGAAGGTGTCGGCCAGAGCGGAGGTGGTCAATTCCTCCTGGGCACGACGCAACGCCTCCTGATAGCCCGGATCACCGATGGGGGGCAGCACGATCAGCGTACGCAATTCCTCGTAGCGGTGGATTCCCCAGGCGGTGAGACCGGACAAACCAACGCTCAGCCCCATCAGCCGCAGCACCATCACCAAGCTGGCTGCCACGCCTCGCTCACCGGGAGGCGCGGCATCGATCACCGCCGCACTGATCGGTGCGAACACCAGCCCGAAGCCGGTGCCAAGCACCACCAGCTGCCAGGCCATCTGCAGATAGGGGGTTGCGGGAGTCCAGCCGCTGCCCATGAGCAGGAAGCCGGCCAGAACGGCCGTCAAGCCAGCCAGAATCGGGGGCCGGTATGACCAACGTTCAGTCATCCGCCCGCCGGCGTAGGAGGCAGCCGCCATCGCCGCAGTCATGGCGCTGAGAACCCACCCGGCGATCACCGCGGCCCGCTCGATTTCCGATTCGACCACGTTGACGAACAACGGCACGTCGACCATGGCAATAACCAGAGTGGCTCCGACCAGGAAGTTGACGACGACCGCGGTGGTGAGGTTGCGCCCTTTGAAGAGACCGAGGGGTACCAAGGGATCGTCGGTTCTGGCCTGATGAGCGATGAAAGCAGTCATGGCCACGGCGGCCACCCCCAGGAGCCACCACATGGGACCCCGAGCAGCTCCGGTCAACTCCTCCAGACCGGTGACGCTCTGGATCTGGGCCGACTCGAGGAGGGCAACATTGAGGGCGACCAGGCCGACCGACAGGGTGCCCGCCCCAATCCAGTCGATGCGGGCGTAGGTGGGCTTGCCGACCTGATCGAGTACATACCAGGCGGCCACGATGCCGAGGATGGCCAGGGGGATGTTGAGATAGAACTGCCAGCGCCAGGAAAGGAACCTGACCAGCATGGCCCCGTAGAGAGGACCCCACACCCACCCGAGGGTGTCGATGGCGCCCAGGGTGCCGAGGGCGCGGGCCCGGCGGTTCTCGGCGAAGATGTCGGCAACTATGGCCAGCCCGATCGGCACCAGTGCCCCTCCGCCCATGGCGGTGAGCACCCGGCCTACGAGGAAGATGCCGTAGTTTGGTGCCAACGGCACGACGATCGAGCCGATGAGGAACAAGCCCAGTGACGCGAGGTAGGTGCGTCGACGGCCCCAAACGTCGCTCAGCCTACCCATGAACGGCATCACGGCCACGTAGGCGATCAGGTAGGCGTTGACGATCCACGCCATCTGGTTGAGGCCGTTGGGCAGGACGATCCCCAGGTCGCCGATGATCGGGCGGAGCATGGTGGCCACCACGGTCAGATCATCAGCCGCGATGAATATTCCAAATCCAACGACTGCGAGGACAAGTTTGGGTGAAGCCCTCCGGCTCATCCTTCGAGATCCGGAGGGGTAATCGTGACCTCGGCTCCGTAGTCGAACAGCGTCAAGTCCCATTCGGTTAGGGATTGGCCGATCGGTGTCGAGAACGCAGCTCGGCGGACCTCACCCGAATCAAGCTCGATCCAGGCGTCGATGGTCACGTCCTCGGCGCGCACGAGTCCGGCAGTCACGACCTCGACCCGCGATCCGGAAGCAGTGAACCGGACGTGGCGAAGAGCCTCTTCCTCGACGATCTCATCGCCGACGTCCTCAACGGTGGGGATGCCCTCCAGCAGCATGGCCCGGAGACCTACCTCGGGATCGAACAGTGTTGCCGGGTCGAAGGCATATCCGGCCGGAGCGGGCTCCCACCTCCCGGTGATGGGGTTGGTGAGCCAGGTCTGACCTTCGATGATCACCGCTCCAATCTCAGTCGTGAGCCCAAACGCGCTCACCGCAACCAGCGCTTCCGCCCCGCCTGGAGCGGCGTAGCGTCCTCCAGCGCTCACAAACTCGAGAAACCCCTGGGTGTCGATATAGACCGGTTCTCCGCTCCGCTCGATGCTGAACTGGATGGTTTCGACCGAGCCCATCGTCTCGGACGCTGCCGCCAGCACCTCGGCGGCGGTGGGTGGGGCGGTAGTCGTGGTCTCCGCGGTCGAAGAGCAGGCCGCCGCGGTCGAGACCAGCACGACGAAAGCCGCCATGACTCGCCACTTCATAGGCACAACTCCTTGCGCTGCGTCCACGTTACCCGGAGGGTTTGCCTCTTCGAGGGGTACGGGACTTCCGAGCGGTCAGTCGGACGAACTCCTGGATTTCTCGGCGATGTCCTTGACTACCGCCTCGTTGGCCAACGTCGTCACGTCGCCCAGGTGTCGTTCCTCGGAAATGTCGCGCAGCAAACGGCGCATGATCTTGCCCGAGCGGGTCTTGGGAAGATCGTCGGTGAACACGATGCTCTGTGGTTTGGCGATCGGACCAATCATGGTTGCCACATGGTCACGCAGTTCGTGAAGGAGCTTGTCGTCGCCCACTTCGCCCGCTCGCAAGGTGACGAAGGCGGCGATCGCCTGGCCGGTCAACTCGTCCTTGCGTCCCACAACCGCTGCCTCGGCCACGGCCCGATGCGAGACCAGGGCCGACTCGACTTCAGTGGTCGAGATGTTGTGCCCCGCCACCAGCATCACGTCGTCGACCCGGCCCAGTAGCCAGAAGTAACCGTCCTCGTCGCGTTTGCACCCGTCCCCGGTGAAGTAGGCGCCCGGCATCCTCGACCAGTAGGTCTGCACGTACCGGTCGGGGTCGCCATAGATCGTCCGCAACATGGCCGGCCACGGGCGCTTGAGCACGAGGAATCCGCCCCCGCCGAGCGGCACCGAGTTGCCCTCATCGTCTATGACGTCGGCTTCGATGCCGGGGAAGGGGAGGGTGGCCGACCCCGGTTTGGTGGTGGTGACTCCGGGCAGCGGGGTGACCATGATCGCCCCCGTTTCGGTCTGCCACCAGGTATCGACGATCGGGCAATTGGTACCGCCGATTTGCTCGTGGTACCACATCCAGGCTTCCGGGTTGATCGGTTCGCCAACCGTTCCGAGCAGCCGTAGCGACGAGAGGTCATGACGGGCGGGGAATTCATCGCCCCACTTCATGAACGTCCGGATGGCGGTGGGAGCGGTGTAGAAAACCGTGACCTTGTACTCCTCGATGATCTGCCAGATGCGGTCGTTGTCGGGGAAATTGGGGGCTCCCTCGTAGATGACGCCGGTAGCCCCGTTGGCAAGCGGCCCGTAGACGATGTAGCTGTGCCCCGTTACCCATCCTATGTCGGCGGCACACCAGTACACGTCGTCGGGTTTCAAGTCGAAGACGTAGTCGTGGGTAGTGGTCACCCCGGTGAGGTAGCCGCCCTGGGTATGCACGATGCCTTTGGGTTTCCCGGTGGTACCGGAGGTGTAGAGGATGTACAGCATGTCCTCTGCATGCATGACGGCTGGTTCGCATTCGGTCGGGTGTCCGTCGAGGATCTCGTGGTACCAGACGTCGCGACCCTCGGTCATCGACACCTCGTTGCCGGCCCGGCGAACCACGATCGCGTGCTCGATGGATGGGCAACGGACCAGGGCCACATCCGTGTTCGCTTTGAGCGCAACCACGTCTCCCCGCCGCCAAGCACCGTCCTGGGTGATAACCACCTTGGCTTCGGCATCGATGATCCGGCTCGCCAGGGCGTCGGCGGAGAAACCCCCGAACACGACGGAATGCGGCGCACCGATCCGGGCGCACGCCAGCATGGCGATGGGGAGTTCGGGGATCATGCCGAGATAGATCGCCACGCGGTCGCCGCGCTGTAATCCGAGATCGGTGAGGGCGTTGGCGAACCGAGTCACCTCCTCGTAGAGCTCCCGGTACGTGAACGTCCGCGTGTCGCCCGGCTCCCCGATCCAGTGGTAGGCCACCTTGTCGCCGCCGGTTTCGAGATGGCGGTCCAGACAGTTGTAGGAGACGTTGAGGGTGCCGTCGCTGAACCATTTGAAGAAGGGTGCTTCAGAATCGTCCAGCACCACCGTTGGCTCGTCGAACCAGGTGATTCGCTGCTTCGCCTGTGTTTCCCAAAAGCCGAGCCAGTCGGTATGGGCTTCGTCGTACACGGATGGCTGCGCGTTGGCAGCTGCGGCGAAAGCAGCCGGCGGCGGAAACTGTCTCTCCTCCGAGGAGAGGTTGGCGATGGCTGGCCTTTTCTCATCCGGCACCTTTGGCTCCCTTGTTTGCGCGTCCGGCATGCTACGAGAACCGAGGGCGTCGTGTCGGGAGGACCTGCCTGCCGGTGAGGGCTAATGCCCAAGACGCTCGGGACGGGCGGCCTTTTCTCCGGCTAGCCCGGCCACCCGGGAGGAGGCCATGACAAAGTGGCAAGCTCGTCCAAACGGCTGTGGACGGCTTGGGCCCGTCGTTTCCGTGACCCTGAGCTACTCAATGGGCTGACGGATGATGGTCTTCAGCTTCTCCGGTGCCGAGCGGTTCGGGTCGCCGACGTAGATCTCGTGATGTTTGCCCCGCCGCGCATGCCCGTTGTTCCGGATGAAGGCGTGCAGCTTTTCGATCGTCGGGGCCTCGTCGGCGTATGGACCGATATGCATTATCTGGGCCGAGAGCCCTTCGTCGTAGACCTCGAGACGAAGCTCATCGAAGACCGTTAGCGGATCTTTCTTCTTGACAGACTTCCGGGCCGCTTCGAATCGGTCGGCGGTGACGTAGTCGGGTTGCATGATCATCAGCGTCCAGATCCACCGGTCCTTCACGCTGAAGTCGAACTCATCGCCCGGGAGCCACCACAGGCCTTGCAGGGGCATCACGGAATACGCGACCTGCTCTTCGGCCTTGATGGCAAATCGCAGCGTGTATGCCATCGGATACAGGCCCGACATGCACTCCTGAAAACGGGGGCTGGTGTTGGGGTTGCCCGAGCCGTCCACCATCACGTATTGCAGCGGCGGAACCTCAACGATCACGGGAGTGTCCTTGGGGGCTGTGTAGAGCGCCCGGTGTTTCTTCTTGAAGTCGATGGTCTCCAACTGCTTGCCTCCTCTTGCTCTCCAATCGATACCGCCACGCTACCGGGTCGTCCAGGGGCAAGAGGATACGTGTCTCGTCACTCTCGCCAAATGGATGGTGTCTCCGTGAAGGTGTGGGGTTGCTCGGGGCCAGAAGAATCCTCCCGCCTGCGGTAGAGGTCGGCGGCACCACCTGGCAACATGGCGGCGTGGAACATGCCGACTTCGTGGTGATCGGAGCTGGAATTGCCGGCGCCTCGGCTGCCTATCGCCTGGCGCGGCACGGCAAGGTGGTCGTGCTGGAACGCGAACGGGCGGCCGGTTACCACACGACCGGACGCTCGGCTGCCCTGTTCACCGAGAGTTTCGAGATCGGAGTCGTGCGCCAACTGGCGATGGCCAGCCGTTCCTTCTTCGAGCAGCCACCGGAAGGCTTCACCTCAGTTGCCCTGCTCGCGCCTCTGCCGTTTCTCTTCATCGGACGTGAAGATCAGCTCGGCTCGCTGAATGCCGCGCTGGAAGCCGACCGGGACATCCCCGGTGTCAGCCGGGTGGGATCGGAGGAGGCACGAACACTGTGCCCGGCTCTGCGGCCGGGCTATGCGGTGGGAGGTATCTACGAAGCAGGAGCAAAGAGTCTCGATGTGGATGCCCTCCTCCAGGGTTTTCTACGCGGAGTACGAGCGACCGGGGGCATCGTGCAATTCGGGGCGCCGGTCACCTCGATAGATCGTGAGGGGGGCGGATGGTCGATCGCCACCGGCTGCGAGCGAATCTCGGCAGGCCTCGTAGTCAACGCAGCCGGAGCCTGGGCGGATCAGATTGGGTCGATGGCCGGAGCGCCGCCCATCGGCCTGGTGCCGATGCGCCGCACGGCTTTTACCTTCCCGGCGCCACCGGGTCACGATCCGGGGTCCTGGCCGGTGGTCTGCGATATCGACGAGGCCTTCTACTTCAAGCCCGAGGCAAAGCAGCTGATGGGATCGCCGGCCGAGGAAACCCCGATGGAACCGCACGACGTTCGCCCTGAAGAGATCGACGTTGCGCTGGCGATCGAACGGATCGAGGCGGCAACCACCATGCGGATTCGCCATGTCTCTTCCACCTGGGCAGGTCTTCGATCTTTCGTGGCCGACCGGCGTCCCGTCGTGGGAATGGACCCCGATCTGCCAGGCTTCTTCTGGCTGGCCGGCCAGGGCGGCTTCGGGATCATGACCTCCCCGGCCATCTCACGAGCCGTCGAGGGGCTCATCGTCGACGGCCGGTTGTCTGCGGAGCTGAGGGCTCTCGAGTTGAACCCGGAGGAACTTGGCCCGGCGCGGTTGCGATGACCCGACCCGACCGGCCCGTGAGGTCTAGCCTCCCCGGCGTGAGCGCACAGCCGTTCCCGTGGAAGCAGATCTTGCCGCTTTCGCTGACGGTGATGGTGGCATTCGGGATCATGCTCTACGGGTTCTCCGTGTTCCTCACCGACGGTGCCGCCGGCGGAGAGTTCAGCACTGGACTCCTCTCCGTTGCGTACGGAGGCGGTCTGGTGGCGGGCGGTGCACTTGCCTACCCGATTGGCAGGCGGGCCGACCATAGGGGAGTCCGGGAGATCTTCGGCCTGGGAGCGCTGCTCGGTGCGGGCGGTTTGCTGTGGTTCTCTCTGGCAACCGAGCCCTGGCACGTTCTTGCTTCATGGTGGTTCCTGATTGGACCGGCGGGTGCGATGACGTTCTATGAGCCGGCCTTCGTGGCGGTCGATCGGTGGTGTACAAAAGAACAGCGGGCCCGGGCTTTGGCGATGCTCACCCTCATCGGGGGACTGGCCGGCGTCATCTTCTTGCCCGGTATCGAACGCCTGATCAGTCTGATGGGTTGGAGAGCGGCCGTGCGAGCACTCGGTCTGCTTTTGCTGCTCACCGGCGGCGGGACGGCCTGGTTCTTCTTGCGCCAGGAGCCGCCGCGCCAGCAGGTTGCCTCCGTTCGAGAGGGATACTCGTTGGGGACGATCCTTCGCGATCGACGCTTCATGCTGTTCACGGCCGCGATGGTGCTGAGTTCCGTCGGAGCACAGGCGGTGCTCTCTCACCGGGTAGCGCGGTTCGAAGAAGCGGGTTTCGCCGTGGCCGGCGTTGCCCTATGGGCGGCGGCCGCCTCCGCGCTCAGCCTGCCGGGGCGGTCGGTTGCGCCGTTCCTGGCGCAGCGGTTCCGTTCTACCAGCGTGCAGGCGACCGTGATGTCGCTGATGGCGATTGCCTCGGTCCTGATGATCGACGGTTCCCGGGACTGGCACCTGGCCGGCCACTTCATCATATTCGGGCTGGCCTTTGGTGCCGTCCTGCCGCTGCGGGCCATGGTCATGAGCCAGTGGTTTTCGGGGTCGGGCTACGGTCGGACGATGGGTGCTCAGTGGGCGGTCGCATCGCTGATCGGAGCGGCAGGACCGGCGGTAGTCGGGGTGCTTCACGACACCACCGGGGGATACCGTGTTCCCATGGCCGTCACAGCCTGTTTGCTGGCGGGTGCCGCCGTCCTCGTCGTCACCAGCGGTCGAATCCCGAAGAGCCGTGAGGTTTCCTAAGCTTCGACGACGGAGGCGGAGCCATGCACGACGCGAAGGTCACCGACGGAACCCTTCTGTGGAAACCCACTGAGGACTCCCTTGCTCGGGCGGGGATCACTCGTTACCTCACCTGGCTGCAGTCCGAGAAGCATCTCGAGTTCGCCGATTACGCATCCCTGTGGGAATGGTCGGTATCCGACCTCGACGGATTCTGGGGATCGCTGTGGGAGTTTTTCGACATCATCGCTCATGCGCCCTACCAGGCGGTGCTGGGCAACAGAACGATGCCGGGAGCTGAGTGGTTTCCGGGCGCCACCCTCAACTACGCCGAGCACGCCCTCCAGCGAAGGGACGATCGCCCGGCCGTGATTGCCGCCTCTGAGAACGGGGAGGTCGAACGGCTGACCTTTGCCGAGCTATACGACCGTGTGGCGGCCGCAGCTGCCGGGCTGCGCCGGTTGGGCGTTGGAAAGGGTGACCGGGTCGCAGCGTTGCTACCCAATATCCCGGAGGCGCTGATCGCCTTTCTGGCGACGGCCAGTCTCGGCGCCGTATGGTCCAGCTGCTCTCCTGAGTTCGGGATCGGCAGTGTGGTGCACCGGTTCTCGCAGATCGAACCGAAGGTGTTGATCGCCTGTGACGGTTATCGATTCGGAGGCCGCCGGTACGACCGCCGTGAGCCGCTCGCCCAGATCGTCTCACAGCTGCCGGCCTTGGAAGCAATCGTCGTGGTTTCCTGGTCGGGTCGGACCGAGGGGTCATTACCCCGAACAGTTCCCTGGCATGACCTCACCCGCCAAGCCAAAGAGTTGACCTTTGAGCCGGTTCCGTTCGATCACCCGCTGTGGATTCTGTATTCGTCCGGCACCACCGGGTTGCCCAAGGCGATCGTTCAGAGTCAGGGAGGCATTGTCCTCGAGCATCTGAAGGAGCTGGCGTTACACATCGATCTTGCCGAGGGAGATCGGTTCTTCTGGTACACATCGACCGCCTGGATGATGTGGAATCTCGTCATCTCGAGCTTGCTGGTCGGGGCCACCGTCGTGCTGTACGACGGCAGTCCGGGATACCCCGACCTGACGGCGCTGTGGAAATTGGCCGAGTCCGAGAAGGTGACGCATTTCGGCGTGAGCCCCCCGTATCTTCAGGCCTGTGGCCGAGCGGGGCTCCATCCCGGGCGACAGTTCGATCTCAGCGCCATGCGAAGCGTGGGGTCCACCGGTGCGCCCCTTACTCCGGACGGGTTCTCCTGGGTGTATCAGGAGGTGGGACCGGCCGTTCTGCTGGCCTCGATCAGCGGCGGGTCGGACCTGTGCACGGCTTTCCTCGGCGCTTGCCCGCTACTCCCCGTCTATGCGGGGCGCATCCAATGCCGGCAGCTCGGTGCCAGAATCGAAGCGTACGACGCGTACGGGAACTCGATGATCGGCGAGGTGGGGGAACTGGTCATCACTGCTCCGATGCCATCGATGCCGATCTTCTTTTGGAATGATCCCGGCGGGCAGCGCTACCGCTCGAGCTACTTCGAGATGTACCCGGGAAAATGGCGGCACGGCGACTGGATCACGATCCACCCCGATGGGTCGTCGGTGGTTCACGGACGGTCGGACTCCACCCTCAATAGAGGCGGCATCCGCATGGGGACCAGCGAGTTCTATCAGGTCATCCACGGGTTGTCGGAGATCTCGGACAGCCTGGTGATCGATACCGGAGGATGGGGTCGGGAGGGTCGCCTGCTGTTATTCGTGGTGCCGGCTGCCGGCGTGCAGCTGGATGATCAACTCCGGCGGCGGATCCAGAATGCCTTGCGCGAGGAGCTCTCGCCCCGTCACGTTCCCGATGAGATCTACCAGATCGACGAGGTTCCCATCACCCTGAACGGCAAGAAGATGGAGGTGCCGGTCAAACAAATCCTGGCCGGTATCCCGGTCGATGAGGCTGTGCGCCGTGACGCCATGGCCAATCCGAGCTCGATGGATGCTTTCGTCCGGTTGCTCGGCGAAACGCCCCACGGCTGAAGCGACCACGCCCCAAGGCACGATCCAGCACGGCAGGCGGTGGTGGCCGCTAGCCTCGATCCCGTGCCCCTCCCCAGGACCCTTGCCCGGATCAACAAGCGGATCACCAATCCGATCATGCGTCGCTTTCACCGGATTCCACCGCTGGCCATGGTCGCGCACCGTGGGCGGTCATCGGGGCGTGAGTACCGGACGCCGGTGCTGGCCTTTCCGACCGATGAGGGGTTCGTCATCGCACTGACCTACGGTAAGAATGTTGACTGGCTCAAAAACGTCCAGGCCGCCGGGACCTGCACCCTCCTTCGGAAGGATCGGACGATCGAACTGGTCAACCCGCGAGTGGTCGGCTGGGCTTCGGGAAGCAAGCACATGCCGATCCCGGTGCGGGTAGCGCTGCTCGGCCTGCAAGCCCGGGACTTTGTGTTATTCGATGAGGCGTCTGTCGACGCTTGATCGATCCTCCTCGCGGTATCGGCGGCCGGACCTGCTAGCGCGCCGGCACCGGGACGCGTACGCTACGGCCGCACACCCGGCCCGGTGAAGTGTCTGCCCGGACGGAGGCAACATGGCGAAGACAACCCGGCTGGCCGGCCAAGCAGCCATCGTGAGCGGCGGTTCCAAAGGAATTGGCCTATCCACCGCGGCCGAGGTCGTCCGCCGAGGCGGGTCGGTTGGCTTGATTGCTCGCGGCCGCGGAGCGCTCGAGCAGGCGGCCGGGCGTTTGCGTACGCTGATCTCCGACGGCACCCAGTTTGTCGACATGATCCAGGCGGACGCAACCGATCGGAATGATGTCGGCCCCAAGCTCGAGGCCTTTATCGCAGCCCGCGGGGTGCCCGACTACCTGATCAACGCGGTTGGCTATGCGCGCCCGGACTACGTGAGCAACTTCGGATTGGAGGACTTCCAGCGGCAGATGGACGTCAACTATTACGGTCAGCTGATCCCGACGCTCGTCGTCCTGCCCCATCTGGTCCAGGCGCGCCGCGGACACATCGCCTTTGTCTCCTCGATGTTGGGGTACTTCGGGATCATCGGCTACGCCGCCTATGCGCCGTCCAAGTTCGCCCTGGTCGGGCTGGCTGAGGTATTGCGCCACGAGTTGCGGCCTGACGGGCTCCGGGTATCGGTGCTCTATCCGCCCGACACGGATACCCCCGGCTTCGAGGTCGAGAACACCACCAAACCTCCCGAAACCCACGAGTTGTCGGCCAACGTCAAGGTCGCTCAGCCGGACGACGTAGCCCGCCAGTTCGTCGACGGCATGCTGCGCGGAAGGTTCCAGATCTTCCCAAGTGGTGCAATGATGGTGTGGAGGCTGCAAAGATATGCCCCGCAACTGGTCCGGGCCTTCCTGGATCGAGATCTGCGCAAAGCGAGAAGAAGGGTCGGCAAGACATGACGAGTACGGAACCCGTCGCGGTGCCGCAGGGCGTCATGGCCGATCTCTTCGATAAGGCTCACGCCTTCACCATCGCCCGCGAGACCAAGGCCTCGGGTCTGTATCCCTACTTCCTGGCCATGGAGGGCAACGAGGGAACCGAAGCCGTGTACCAGGGCCGCCGCATCTTGATGTTCGGCTCGAACAACTATCTAGGGTTGACGACGCACCCCGCGGTCCGTGAAGCAGCCCGACAGGCGATCTCCGACTTTGGCACGAGTTGCACCGGGTCGCGGTTCCTGAATGGAACCCTGGAGCTTCACCTTCAGCTGGAACGGGAGCTGGCGGCCTGGGTCGGCAAGGAGGCCGCCTTGGTGTTCTCCACCGGCCTGCAGACCAACCTGGGCGTTGTGTCGTCGCTAGTCGGCCGCTTCGACACGGTGATCCTCGACAAGGACGATCACGCCAGCATCGTCGATGCGGCCCGCCTCAGCTGGGGTCAGATCAAGCGGTACCGGCACAATGACATGGAACAACTCGATCGTATGCTTGCCGATGTACCCGCCGACCGCGGCAAGCTCGTCGTGGTCGACGGCCTCTACAGCATGGAAGGGGATCTTGCCCCACTCCCCGCGATCGTCGAGTTGTGCAAGCGGTACGGAGCCCGTTTGATGGTCGACGACGCCCACTCCTTGGGGGTGATGGGAGACGGCCACGGCACCTCCGCCCACTTCGGAGTCACGGACTCCGTGGACCTGATCATGTCGACCTTCTCGAAGTCGCTTGCTTCGCTGGGCGGCTTCATCGCCGGAGACGATCAGATCGTCCACTACATCCAGCACCAGGCCCGCTCGCTCATCTTCAGCGCTTCGATTCCGCCTGCCAACGCCGCCGCGGCATTAGCCGCTCTGCACGTCTTGCAGGAAGAACCCGAGCGGGTAGTGCAGGTACACGAAAACGCCGACCGGTTGCGGTCCGGGCTTCGCTGGCTGGGGTTCGACACCGGTGCTTCGGTCACGCCGGTCATTCCGGTGATCGTCGGAGACGACACGCTGACTTTTTTCATGTGGAAGCAGTTGCTCGACGCCGGGGTCTATGTCAATGCGATCATCTCCCCGGCGACACCCAAGGGACGACAACTGCTGCGGACCAGTGTGATGGCCACGCATACCGCCGATCAGCTCGACCGGGTTTTGGAGGCTTTCGAACAGGTCGGCAGGCAGGTCGGGCTCATCTGAGCCCGACCTGTTTCAAGGGTGCTTTGTTCAGCGAACGTTGATGGTGACCTGGTAGCTGTCGAGCGGCTCGAGGTCCTCCCAGGGGCGCAGGTAGTCGAGCTGTAGGTCACTCTGACCGGCCGACACTCCTTCGAAGCGGAGCGTTATGGTTCCACCGGCGCCGACGAGATCCGATTCGGCGGAGAATTCCGGTTCACCGATCTGCGTCAAGAGCGTCGGGTTGATCGATGTGACTACCCAGCCGTAACCCGTGGATGGGTTGGCGGGCAAGGTGATGCTGAGCTCACCACCCGTCTCGAGCTCTACGACCGACCCCGCCTCGGCCGGTCCCAGCACCGTGGGCGTCGACCCCGCTCCACCGATGTGAGTCAACGCTATTGTCACGACCCCGACAAAGGCTATGACGGCGAGCGTGAACAACACAGTCGCCGGCTTCACCGAACGGGGAGTCGTCATTGTTGTTGATGCCTGCGCTTGCATGGGCTACCTCCGTGTCATTTCACTCTTTAGACGACTCCGGCGCCCGGAATGGTTTCCAGTTGCAGCGGGGGAGGAGACCGGGGTCAAAAGTCTTCGGCGGACGGTTGCTCTAGTAGGGCAGCCGGCTTCCGTTTCGGTAGTAGTGCCGAACCCAGGATGACCAATCCGACCACGATCACCGTGGCCGGGAGGGCCAGCCGCCCATCGATATGGAGCGGGGTATCCAAGAGGAGAACCGGCACCGCCATGCCCAGGAATAGGACGCCGAAGATCAGGGAGATGATATCGACGCTGTGTCGTTCGTTCATGAGTTGCTCTCCTGGGTAACGGTGACCTGGCCGGCTCCAACCCGGACGGTCAAGGTGATGTCGCCGGCTCCGGCCGGGCCTTCGACCGTTGCCGAGCGGCCGACGCCGAGTCCTTCGCTGAGACGTCCGAAGACGTCGACCTGTCCGATCCCGGCGCGGGCGCTCACGGTGGCGCCCACGTCGTTCGGGATCTTGATCTCGAGTTTCCCGGCGCCGAGTTCGGCGTTGATGCCGATCTCCCGGTTCTGCCAGTCGACGCTGGTGAGATCGACGATGAGGGTGCCGCTGTCCATGGTGTAGTTGGTCGCCACTTCCTCGATGGTCGCCGGACGGTAGGTCCGTACCTCGTCGGCAAAGGTGTCGACAACTTTCCCGATGGTGGCGAGGCCCATCAGGAAAGCCAGGAGCAATCCGGCCAAGATCAGCATGCGGGAACGGCCCCAGAACGAACCGATCAGCAACCCGGTTCCAACGATGGCCACGGCCAGGGCAAGATAATGGCGAGCGTCCGGAAAGATGGCTCCGGCGTTGTCCAACAAGGCGAGGATGCCGACGCCGATCAGGCCGACAGCCAGCGTGTAGCGCCCCAGCATCGAGGGCGGCCGCGACGGGCGTGGCGCCGATTGACGGTGTGCTCTCGGTCGGCGCTGAGGGGTTGTTCCGGCTGTCGATGACACGACTA
>Ga0209341_10002984_pt1 | contig 15898 bp, 14 predicted proteins | sample RifCSP13_2_FD_184020 | JGI IMG/M metagenome (GOLD analysis project Ga0209341, IMG submission 184020) | Soil microbial communities from Rifle, Colorado - Rifle CSP2_sed 13_2 (SPAdes) (version 2) | ecosystem: Environmental > Terrestrial > Deep subsurface > Rock core/Sediment | place: Rifle...
CGCTCCGCGCGCGCGACCAGGTCGAAGCGGACCGCGGCCCGGAGCGGGCGCGGCGGCAGGCGCGTCTCGAGGTCCTGGCGCGGGGCGGCCTCGCCGACGAGGACACCGTGATGCCCGCGGTGCCGATGTGGTGGGGCGAGCTCGACGAGGCGCGGGCGCAGTCGCAGCTCGACCACCTGGGGGCATCGGCCCTGGCGAGCGACTGGGGCACACGCCTGCTGTCGGAGGCGAGCGAGCTTTACGACCCGCTCTCCTACCACCACGGCTCGGTGTGGCCGCTCTTCACGGGCTGGACCGCGATGGCCGCCTACCGCTACGGGCGGCCCCACGTGGGCTACCAGGCGCTCCTCGCCAACGCCGACCTGCGCTCGCGGACGGCCCTCGGCTACGTCACGGAGCTGCTTTCCGGGGACTACCTCGCCGCCTTCGGCCGCTCCTCGCACCACCAGGTGTGGTCCGAGGCCATGGTGGCGACGCCCCTCGTGCGCGGCCTGCTCGGCCTCACGGTCGAGGACGGCGGCCGCAGCGTACGCTTCGCTCCGCAGCTTCCCGCCGACTGGGAGCGCATCGCGATCAGGAGCATCCCCGCTGGCGGGGGCCAGGTGGACCTGACCATGGTCCGCGCCAGCGGTGAGGACCGGGTCGTCCTGGAGCGCCGCTCGCAAGGCCGGGGGGCGCTGCGTGTGCTGCTCGCCCCTTCCTATCCGCTCGACGCTCGGATCCAAGCGATCGCCGTGGATGGCCGGGCGGCGACGTTCACGATCGAACGCGTGGGGGACGTGCAGAGGCCCAGCCTCACCGTGGAGAGTCGGGAGAAGCGATCGCAGGTCGTGATCCGCTACCGCCCTGGAACCGACGTCTACCTGCGCCACGGCCTTCCGGAGGCGGGAGCGCGCAGCGTGGGATTGCGCATCCTCCGCTCCCGCGCCGACGGCAGCCGCTTGCGATTGCTGCTCGAAGGCCGGGGCGGCAAGAGCTATCCGCTGTTCGCCCGCTCCCCGCGACGGCTCCAGGGTGCGCCCGGGGTCGTGGTGAAACCCGCCGAGCGGGGCCCCTTCGAGCTCGAGGTGAGCTTCGAAGGTCCGCCCGACAGCTTCGTCCGCCGCGAGCTCGTGCTGCCGCGGGAGAAGTGATCGCTACAGCACAGCCGGCTCGAGCATGCGGATCGTGCCGGCGGCGGCGTCCAGCTCGACCTCGACGCCGACCGGAACCGTGAACTGCTGGTGCTGGTGCCCGATCATGGCGCCCTCGTACGCGGGGATCCCGAGCGGCCTCACGTGCTCGTCGAGCACCTCCTCGAGCGTCAGCGACCCGTAGCCTTCTCCCGGCTGGCACTTGCTGCACGAGCCGAACACGAAGCCGCGTACGCGGCCGAGGACGCCGGCGAGCCGCAGCTGCATCAGCATGCGATCCACACGGTAGATCTCCTCGTTCACGTCCTCGAGGAACAGGATCGCGCCGTCGAACGCCGGGACGTAGGGGGAGCCCAAGAGCGCCGTGAGCACCGTCAGGTTGCCGCCCAGCAGCCGGCCGCGGGCCCGGCCAGCCGTGATGGTGCGGATGCGGTTCTCGCGCTGCACCAGCCGCTCCTCGCTGCCGGGCGGGTTCGCCATCGTCACCGCCTCGCCCTCGAATACGACCCGGCGGAACAGGTCGACCGAGAACGGCGGCCAGTCGCTGAGCGCCGTGGGGGCGTGGAACGTGACGAGGCCGGTGCGCGCGAGCAGGCCGCAGTGCAGCCCCGTCACGTCGCTGTAGCCGGCCACCACCTTGGGATTGCGCCGGATCGCCTGCCAGTCGAGGTAGGGCAGGATCCGCGCGCAGCCCCAGCCGCCGCGGATCGCGAACACCCCGCTGAGCGAGGGGTCGGCGAAGCAGGCGTTCACGTCTGCCGCGCGATCCTCGTCGCGCCCGGCCAGGTAGCCGTGGCGGTCGCGCACGTGGGCGCCCAGGCGGGGCTCCAGCGAGAAGGCGCGTGCCACGTCCTGGGCGATCTCGATGTCGAGCGAGCGGAAGTTGGCCGACGCGGGCGCCACCAGGCCCACGCGGTCGCCCGGCTTGAGGCGCTTTGGCCGGACGACCGCGGGTGATCCGGCCGTCGTGCCGTCCGCGTGCGCGGTGGCCGTTGCGCTCCAAGCGAGCGACGCCGCACCGGCCCCCTTGAGGAATTCGCGGCGCCGTGTCACGACCGCGCTACTTCCCGGCGAAGGACGGCAACGCGAGGCTGCGCATCGTGTGCAGGCCCGGGGCAGCTGCGAGCACTCTCGGGATGGTGTTGACGGTGATCGAGGCCGTCGCAACGTCGCCGTGGTAGCCGCCGTCGGACTTCACGTCGAGCCGCGGCGAGCCCTCGATCCGCACGCGGTCGTAGGTCTCGGGGGCGCCCAGGTAGGCCTCCATGTGCAGCGCGATGCGCGGCTCGCCGGAGACGTAGCCGATGCCGTCCTGCACGATGCCGCACACGCGGCCTGCCGCCACCTTCAGGAACTGGCTCTCGACGGGCGCCTGGGCGATCTTCGGCTGGATCTCGTCGGTGATGCGGTCGAGCTTCCAGCCGAGCGCGTCCGCGAGCATCGCCACCGACTCGGTGAGGCCGACGTGGCGCACGCTCAGGTCCTTGACCTTCTCCGCGAACTGCTCCGGCGTCAGGCCCGAGCCGATCTTCTGCTGGAACGGCAGCCGCCGGATCCGGGCGTCCTGGATGCGGTCGACCCGCAGCGAGTGCACCCGCTCGCAGATCGCCGTGAGCGTGATCGGCAGCGCGTCCATCGCGAAGCCGGGGTTGACACCGGTGCCGACCACCGCGACCTTCGCCTTCTTCGCCGCGGCGTCGATCTTGCGTGCCAGCACCCGGTTCGAGAACCAGGGATACGAGAGCTCCTCGGTGGTCGAGACGATCGGGACCTTGAGCTTGAGCACACTCTCGAGCTGCGGCCACACCCGCTTCAGGCTCGAGCTGGTGCAGAGCACCGCGACCTGCGGCTTGGCCTTGCGGATTGCGGCTGTGGCGTCGGCCACCACCTTGACGCCGGACTTCTTCGCGAGGCCGAGCACCTCGCCCAGGTCCTTGCCGGCCTTGGCGGGATCGATGTCGACGGCCGCGACGATCTTGAAGTTGCTGCGGGAGAGCAGCTGGCGGGCGACGCCCGCCCCGATCGGGCCCAGGCCCATGATCATTACCTTGGTCGGCATGAGTTCGGCTCCTTGTCGATGAACCTGCGGCCCCGGACAAGGGGGCGGCACGATGATAACTCGCTCTTGTGGCCGGCCCCCCGACTCGCGCAGAATCGGACCTCGGGAGGCTGCCATGAACAGGCGCGACTTCGTTGCGGGCGCCGCGGGCACCGGCGCCGCGCTCACGCTCTTCCCGCCGGGGCTCAAAGGCGTCGAGCGCGAGAAGGGTCCGGGCGGGCTCGAGCGGCGCGCGCTCGGAAGAACCGGAGAAAAGCTCTCCATCATCGGCTTCGGTGGCATCGTAGTGAGCCAGGCGACACCAGAGGAGGCGGCGCGCCGCGTGAGCGAGGCGGTCGAAGCCGGCGTGAACTACTTCGACGTCGCCCCGAGCTACGGCGACGCCGAGGAGAAGCTGGGACCGGCGCTCGAGCCCCATCGCAAGGGCGTGTTTCTCGCCTGCAAGACGCAGGCACGCACCCGGGACGCGGCCGCCGGCGAGCTCGAGTCCTCGCTGCGCCGGCTGCGCACGGACCACTTCGACCTCTACCAGCACCACGCGGTCACGACGCGGAGCGACGTCCTCACGATCCTCGGCCCGGGCGGCGCGATGGAGGCCTTCGCAGCGGCGAAGAAAGCCGGCAAAGTGCGCTTCGTCGGCTTCTCTGCCCACTCGGCCGAGGCCGCGCTCGCGCTCATGGACGGCTACGCGTTCGACACGCTGCTGTTCCCGTTCAACTACGCGACGTGGCACGCCGGCAGCTTCGGGCCGCAGGTGCTCGCGCGCGCGCGCGAGCAGGGGATGGGGATCCTGTGCCTCAAGGCGATGGCGAAGGGGCCGTGGCCCGCGGGAGCCGAGAAGCGCTACCCGAAGTGCTGGTACGAGCCGCTCGACAAGCCGGAGCAGGCCGCGCTCGGCCTGCGCTTCACGCTCTCGCTGCCCGTCACGGCCGCGATCCCTCCTGGCGACGAGCGACTCTTCCGGATGGCGCTGTCGCTGGCTGCGCGCTTCGAGCCGCTCTCGCCCGCCGAAGCGGAGACGGTCAGGGCGATGGGTCTTTCGGCCGCGCCGCTTTTCCGCTTTCCAAGCGCTTCGGCCTGACGCGTCGCGTCAGAGCGGGAACGTCTCGGGCGGCCGGCCGCGCCGCCGCTCGTCGAGGCGGCGGCAGCCCTCGAGCAGCAGGGCGTTGAAGTCGTCGCTCATCGGCACGCCCTCGGCGTGGGCACCGCGGTCGAACTCGAATTGCCCCGAGGGCCAGGCGATGAAGTCGTAGACGACGGCGGCGCCGCGATGGTCGTGCCCGGTGGCCGAGACGATCTGGCCGCGGCGGAAGGCGATGCGCAGCGACTGGCTGCCGCGCCGAGCGACCAGCACGCCGGTCAGCTGGCTCAGGTTGCAGATCTGCAGCACCGCGGGCGCCCCCATCAGCTCGACCGCCCCGCGCAGGCCCGCGCCCGGCTCCTCGGTGCTGACGTCGGCCGCGAAGCGGCGCAGCACCAGCTCGAGCCGGACCAGGTGCTCCCGCGAGGGAGCGGGCTTCACCAGGTAGTCGTCCGCCCCCGCCTGGAGCGCCTGGTGGCGGATGTCGCAGTCGTCCCGCTCGGACAGGAACACGACCGGCGTGCGACGCAGCAGGCTGTGCGAGCGCACCCGGCGGCAGAACTCGAGGCCGCTCTCGTCCGCTAGCTGCGTCTCTGTCACGACCAGCCACGGACGCCGCGCGACGGCAACGCGCAATGCGTCCTGGCCGCTGCCCGCCTCGTAGACGGTGAAGCCGTGGCGCACCAGACCGTCGACGAGCGCCCGGCGCGGCGTCGGGTCGGGATCCGCGACGAGCGCGGTGCGCAGCGGAATCGGCGTGCTCTCGAACGGCCGCGACGAGGTCGCGCCGCGGACGCCGCGGGCCCGCCCGGCGTCGGCCGGGAGCGTCCCGCCCATCACCTCGCGAGAGTGCGCGTCGGCGAAGACCTCGCCCAGCCCCTCCACGAGGCCGGAGGCGCTCGCGTCCTTCGGCAGCAGGCCGACGAGCGCGAAGCGGCACGGGGGCACCGCCTCCTCGCTCGGTGCCTTGAGCCGCAGCGTGACGATCGGGAGATGGGCCTTCGGGTCGAGGTGGAGCGGGCGGAGTATCGCGTAGCCCTCTGCGCGCGGGGGCGGCAGGCTGTCGAAGTCCGAGTCTCCGCGCCGGCGCTCGGCCTGCGGCACCGGCAGCAGCACGCCGAGGCCCAGGTCGACGAGCACGAGCTCGATGGCGGACACGGCCGCGACGCGTATCGCCGCCGCCGGGTCCTCGGTCACGAACACCCAGTAGTCCTCGCGGCGCAGGATGCGCTCGGTCGCAAAGCGGTGGATCGTGTCGCGCTCGAGGACGACGACGCGGCGTTCCGGGAGATGACCGGCTCGCGCCGGAGGCTCGGGGGCTCTCACCTCTGACAACACTCGCGCTCCGGCGACTGAAGACGAACCGGCCACGCGCCGAGCGGGAGGGAAACCGCTGCGCAACGTCCCGCTTTCGAGAGCAGGGGGGTGGAATGATGCGAGCGCCTCGCTAGCCTGTCAAGCCTTTTTCGCGCAGGGGCTTAGCTTGGGTTCGCCCCGTCCGAAATGCGTATCCCTGCGTGATGCCTGAGTACGGCTAATGCCGACACACTTCGGACAGCCTGCGACTGGCCGGAATACAGTCACTGCGGGGCCACCGCATGACCTGCGGGAGCTCAGCTCGAACCACGCTGAGCATCCCCAACCCTTATTGAATCAATCGGATGTGAGGCGTTTCTCTCGCCGATCGGAAGTCCGGTACGGGGTTTGCCTTTCCATCCGAGCGGTAGGCCCGAGACGGCAAGGGCCAGGGAGAGGGCGATGCGGACGAAGCTGTCGTGGATCGCGGTGGCGACACTCCTCGCGGGCGGGTGCGGTGGTGACTTCGAGCAGCCCGTCTCGGCTCAGCCCGACGGTCTCGCCCTGGTGACGGTGCGGCCCACGCAAGCGGCCTCGCTCTCGCAGTCGTGGATGACGGGCTGCGAGTCGTGCACGACCGCCTTCGGCGCTGAGCTCGCGGTCACCTCGTCGCAGACGCTGACGGACGTCAATCTCTGGCTCGACGGCTGGTCGGGCAACCGGCGCTGCCTCTACTCGCAGCACGACAGCCCGGTGGACGGGTTCACCCTCCTGGCGGGCGAGCCCGTCGTGGTCAGCTTCCGCCATGCCACGGTCGAGTGCGCGGCGCCCTTCACGATCGATCGGGTCGACGCGCGCGCTCGCTCGGGCGACGCGCTCGTCTACCAGGGATCCTGGAAGGTCCAGCTGGATTTCCGGGAGTAGCCGCCCGCTTCAGTCGGGCAGGGCAAAGGCGACGTAGGCGTCGCCCGACTTCGTCCCCATCTTGCCGCCGCCCGCGGCGATCACGAGGTACTGGCGACCGCCGACCTCGTAGGTCGCCGGCGTCGCGTAGCCCCCCGCCGGCAGCGTCGTCTCCCACAGCACCTCGCCGGTCCGCTTGTCGAACGCGCGGAGCTTCTCGTCCTTGGCGGCCGCGATGAAGACGAGCCCGCCCGCGGTGACGACCGGGCCGCCGTAGTTCTCGGTCCCCGTGCGCGGGATCCCGCGCTTCGTGAGCTCGGGCAGCTCGCCGAGCGGGACCGACCAGCGGATCTCGCTCGAGTCCAGGTCGATCGCGTTGAGCGTGCCCCACGGCGGCTTCACCGCCGGGTAGCCCTCGGGGTCGAGGAAGCGGTTGTAGCCGAGGTGCGCGTAGGGCCGCCCGGCGCGGGCCGCTTCTCCGTCCGGGGCGTCGGGCTCGCGCTCGCCGCGGGCGAAGGCCGCGACCGCGGCGCGCTCGGCGGGCGACAGGAACGCGAAGCCGGGCATGACGCCCTTGCCCTTCTCGACGATCGCGAGCGTGTCGCCCCGCGCTTGCCGCGTCTCGATCCCGACGAGCGACGGGGACTGGGCCTGGGGCGCGCCCTGGCGCGAGGCGCCGTGGCACACCGCGCAGTGCTGCGCGTACACGCGCGCGCCCAGCGGCAGCGCGCCGGCCTTCGGCACCTCGCGCATCTCGAGGATCCAGGGCATCTCGTTGGCGTTCACGTAGAGCAGGCGCGTCTGCGGGTCGAACGCGGAGCCGCCCCACTCGGCGCCGCCGTCGAAGCCCGGGAAGATGACAGTGCCCTGCGTACTCGGCGGCACGAACTGGCCGGCGCTGCGCACTTGGCGCAGCCGCTCGAGGACGGCGACGCGCGAGGCGGGGGAGAGGTCGGTCGCGTCGGCCTCGCCGAAGGCCTGGCGAGAGAAGGCCCTTGGCTTCCGCGGCAGGGGCTGTGTCCTGGACGTCTCCTCTCCCTGGAGCTCCGAGCCCGGGACAGGACGCTCCTCGACCTCGAACAGCGGCTCGCCACTCGCGCGGTCGAACACGAACACGTGTCCCGACTTGGTCGCCTGCGCGACCGCGTCGATCGTGCGGTCGCCCCGGCGCACGTCGAGCAGCACCGGCGCCTGGGGCAGGTCGCGGTCCCAGAGATCGTGGCGAACCAGCTGGTAATGCCAGACGCGCTCGCCGGTCGCCGCACGCAGCGCGACGAGGCTGTTACCGAACAGGTTCGCGCCCTTGCGGTCGCCGCCCCAGAAGTCGAACGCGGGCGAGCCGGTGGGCACGTAGACGAGCCCTCGCGAATGGTCGAGGCTCAGCCCGCTCCACGAGTTCGCGCCACCCGCGGTCTTCCACGCGTCGGGCGGCCACGTGTCGTAGCCGTACTCGCCGGGCTGGGGGATGGTCCGGAACGTCCAACGCACGGCTCCGGTGCGGACATCGAACGCGCGCACATGGCCCGGCGCGGACGGGCCGGGGCCTTCGCTCACGGCGCTGCCGAGGATCAGCAGGTCGCGGTAGACGACACCGGGGGTCGTGGCGCGCACGTAGGCCCCGGCGAGCTCGCGGCCGAGTCCCAGGCCGAGATCGACGCGCCCCTCGCGCCCGAAGCCGGGGACGAGACTGCCGGTCGCCGCGTCGAGCGCGAACAGCGTCTGGCCAGCGCTGTAGAGAATGCGCCGCTCGCGACCGTCGCTCCAGAAGACCACACCGCGATTGACCCCGAGTGCGCCGTCGCTCGCGCCGCCGCCGCCCGTCGGATCGAAGCGCCACAGCTCGCGCCCGCTCGCGGCGTCGAGCGCAAACGCGTGCAGGCCCGCCGAGGTGGCGTAGAGCACGCCGTCCACCACGATGGGGTTGCACTGGATCTGCGAGCGCCCCTCGGGCCGCGCGTCGCCCGTGCGGTAGGTCCATGCCACGCGCAGGCGGCGGACGTTCGTGGCGTCGATCTGCGTGAGCGGCGAGTGCTGGGTGTGCCCAGGGTCGCCGCCGTGCGTGCGCCACTCGCGCTCGGGCGAGGCCGGTCGCTGGTCTTCCGCGCAGGGCACGCCTGCCGCGAGCGCAAGGGCGAGGACGACGACCGGCGCCACGACCCTCACCCGGATGGAGGGTGTGAAGGGCTGACTGGGAAGGGAGGTTGGAGTCACGCGCGTATCACCTTACTGTGGCCACTTGGCCTCGGGGTCGAAGTTCGGGATCGCGGCGGCAGGAGCGGTCGGGACCTGGGGCCGCAGATAAGCCTTGCCGGCGGACTTGTGGCACGAGTAGCAGCCCTCGAGCGCAACGAATCTCGTCATGGAACCCTCCTCCGGTTTTTTGGATCCGTAGGGTAGCGTCCCGCGGGCGATGACGGATGGCAATGGTGCCCTTCGGACTCGGGCCGCTCTTCGTGTTCGTGGCTCTCTCCGGCCCGCTCGTGCCGCGCATCCGGCGCTCGCCGACGGCCGGGGCGTTCCTCGACGGGGTCAATCTGGCGTCGATCGCCCTGAGGGGGGCATCCCGCCCCCCTCAGACTGCCTGGGGCGTTACTTGACCGCGACGATGATGAACTCGACGGGCTTGCCGCTCGTGTTCTTCGACTCGTGCTTGACGCCGCGCCCGATGAACTGCACGTCGCCGCGCTGCCACTTCGTCACCGGCGCACTGCCGTCCACCGCCAGCGACATGCCGGCGTCGCCGAGCGCGATCACGATCTGGTCGTACTCGTGGACGGAGCCGGCCGGCTCGTGGAAGTCCGGCGCGGCCGTGGTCTTGATCGCGACGGCACGCGGGCTCTCAGCGATCGTCGCCACCTGCATGCCCGGCCGCGACGTTGGCACCGTGGCCGTGCCGGGGGTCTGCGCCTTGAACTCCACCAGGATGGCGTCGACCGGGGTGGTGCCGACGTTGGTCGGGTCGTGCGTGCCGGCCGGGGTGTAGGCCGCGATTTCCTTGCCAACCTCCATGTCCTGGGTCTTGCCGTCCGCCAGCGTGAAGCGGACCTTGGCGGCCCCAAGCGGCACCAGCATCGCGTCGGGGTGCGAGTGCATGACGCTCTTCGCACCGGGAGCGTAGCTGATCTTGAGCACGCGAACGGAGGCGTTGTCGACGAGCAGCTTGTAATGACCCCCGTCGACCTTGACGGGGTCCTGGGCGGCTGCGGCGAGCGGCAGTGCGGCGAGTAGAACGGCGAACTTCAGTGTCTTCATGGGGCCTCCTTTTGGAGCCTCGCCAGCATACGAGCGTCAACTTTGCGCCGCGAGGATCCGGGGGCTGGCGCTCCGGGTCTCAGGCATGTGCGGACCGGCCCTGGTCAGGGCCGCGGGGGGGCGATGTCTCTTGAGCGGGCTGACATCATCTCACGCCTGAGGGTCTCAATGCTCAGCTCCAAAGGCGGTCCCAGGAGCGCTCGTCGTCCCACTCGGGCGTGGGCGCGAAGTACTGCGTGCCCGGCTTGAGGTGCGCTTTGACGACCTCCTCGACGAGTTCGATCCCGAGACCGGGGCGATCGGGCGGGCTCGCGAACCCGCTCCGGTGGATCGGCTTGTCGGGACCCGTCACCAGGTCTTCCCACCAGGGCACGTCCACGGAGTGGTGCTCGAGTGCTATGAAGTTCTCGGTGGCGGCGGCGCAGTGCAGGTTGGCCATGAACGAGACCGGCGTGCCGGCGAAGTGCATGGCCATCGCGACGCCGTGCTCCATCGCGTAGTCGCCGATCTTCTTGGTCTCGAGCAGGCCGCCGGAAGAGGCGAGGTCGGGGTGGATCATGTCGACGGCGCCCATGTCCACGAGCTTCGCGAAGTCCTCCTTCAGGTAGATGTCCTCGCCGGTCAGGATCGGGATGTCCGTGGCGTCGCGAATCTGCTTCATCAGCTCGCCGAGCTGCCAGGGCACCATGTCCTCCATCCAGGCCAGGTGGTGCCTCTCCATCGCGCGCGCGAGGCGGATGCACGAGTTCACGTCGATGTGGCCGTAGTGGTCGGAGGAGAGCGGCACCTCGGGACCGATCACCTCGCGGATCGCCGCTACCCAGTCGGAGAGCCAGGCGATGCCCTTGTCGGTGATCGAGATCCCGGTGAAGGGGTGCATCACGCGGTCGCCACCCGAGACGGGCATGCCGACGGGCTTGGTGAGCGCGCCCGGGACGTCCCGCAGCAGGCCGATGCCGAAGTCCTGCTTCAGGTAGCTGAAGCCCTGGTCCATCCGTGCCTTGAGCTTGCGGCCCTGCTCCCTCGGGTCGAGAGACGCGGTCGTGTCGGCGTAGAGGCGCACCGTGTCGCGGAACCGGCCGCCCAGCATCTGGTAGGCTGGGACGCCGTAGGCCTTGCCCGCCAAGTCCCAGAGCGCCATCTCGACGCCGCACACGCCGCCCGCCTGGCGCGCGTGATGGCCGAACTGCTTGATCTTGCGGAACAGCTTGTCGACGCTGCAGGGGTTCTCACCCAGCAGCCGGCTCTTCAGGATCAGGGCGTAGGTTGCGCTGCCGCCGTCGCGCACCTCGCCGTGGCCCGAGAGACCCTGGTTGGTGTCGATCCGGATCAGCGGACACGTCATCGGCGCGCCGACGACCGTGGCCACGCGCAGGTCGGTGATCTTGAGCTCGGACGGGATCGAGTTGCGGTTGACGTTCTGGACCGCGCCCTCGAGCTCCGCGTCTCCGAGAATGCCGAGGGCCGAGGCGCCCGCCGCGGCGGCCCCTGCGGACTTGAAGAACGTCCGTCGATCCAGCTGCCGCTTCACCGATGCCTTCATGGCGCTCCTTACGGACGGGCGGTCCGTGTGACGGGCGACGACCTAGAGCTGAGGGCTTGAGGCAGGCGTATTAGGTTTCAGGACCTGGCCTGAGTCAAGGCCCGCCTCCGCCTGGCTCCCGGTGCCTGGAAGTACCCCGGCCTGCCGGGGTAGGCTCTGCGCATGGTGCGAATCCCAGCGATTCTCCTGTTGCTCATCCTGCCTGCGCTCGCCTCGGCCGCGGACCCCGACGAGAAGCAGTGGATCCCGCTCTTCAACGGCAAGGACCTCGCCGGGTGGGTCCCCAAGATCACCGGCTACGAGGCCGGCGTGAACTTCGGCGACACCTTCCGCGTCGAGAACGGAGTGCTACGCGTCGTCTACGACAAGTACGACACGTTCGGCGGGCGCTTCGGCCACCTCTTCTACGAGACGCCCTTCTCCCACTACGTGATCGCGGTCGAGTACCGCTTCGTCGGGGGGCAAGCCAAGGGCGGCCCCGACTGGGCCTTTCGGAACAGCGGGGTGATGATCCACGGCCAGCCCGTGGCGACCATGAAGCAGGACCAGGACTTCCCGATCTGCATCGAGGCCCAGTTCCTGGGAGGTCGCGGCGACGGCAAGCCCCGCTCGACGGCGAATCTCTGCACTCCCGGGACGAACGTGGTGATGAACGGTCAGCTGGAGACGCGTCACTGCGTCAACTCGTCGTCGAAGACCCTCGACGGCGATCAGTGGGTGCGAGTGGAGATCGAGGTCCACGGTGGCGGCGAGATCGTCCACCGCGTGAACGGCGAGACCGTGCTGCAGTACGAGAAGCCGCAGATCGGCGGCGGCAACGTGGCCGGCCACGATCCCGCGCTCATGAAGGACGCTGAGCTGCTCACGAGCGGCTCGATCTCGCTCCAGGCCGAGAGCCACCCGGTCGAGTTCCGCAAGGTGGAGCTGCTGAACCTCGCCGGCTGCATGGACAAGAAGGCCAAGAACTACAAGTCCTACTACGAGAAGAACGAGCCCTCGACCTGCCGTTACTGACCTCGCAGCCCGTTGCTCGCGGCTGCTACGGAAGTAAGCCTACGACCTCGAGGTCGTAGTCGGTGTAGCTGCGGTAGCGGCCGCGGAGCCACAGCAAGAGCTCGTCGCGAGCGTCGCTTCGCGGCACGATCGGTCGCAAGTTGTCGGCCGTCGAGTCGCGCGTGACCGCCTGCCACTGCCAGGTGAGGCCGTCGTCCGGAGTGGTGCCGCGGAAGATCTCCCAGTGCCGCTTGCCGTCCGCGGCGCTCACGAGCGGAGCTCCGGTCGTCGGGTCGGCATCGGTCGAGACGAGCACGCGAGTGGGATCGCCGGGGACGAGGGCCACACCGCCGGTGTAGTCGTCCTCGCCGGCGTACAGGCGGGTTCCCGCGTAGGCGATCTCGCGGTCGTTCCACGCCTTTCCCGTCCAGCGCGCCAGCCGATAGCGATGGTCCGAGCCTCCCTGGCCCTGCGGCAGGCCGGCCGAGTCCTTCTGGACCGAGTACGCGACGAACGGGCGGCCTTGCGCGTCGAGCTCGAGGTCGATCACCCACGCCACGTTCGCGGGGTCGCCCTGGAAGACGCGCGTGCCCTCCACTGGGTCGCGCAGGCCCTCGGCGAGCGGACGGATCACGCTGCCGTCGGAGCGATGCAGGACGCCGTCGCGGTAGTAGGCGTGATACAGGCTGTTGTCGAAGTTGCGCGGGTGTCCCTCGGTGTACGCGAGGTGCACGGTCGCCTGCCCGTCCGACGCGTACTTGACGTAGGGCCTGTGCCGGAACGTGGCCGGCACGTCGATCACGACGCCGCCGCTCCTGAAGCTCTCGCCCTCGTCGTCGGACCAGGCCATGGACGGCTTGAAACGGTTGTCTAGGCCGCGGAAGAAGTCGTAGATGCGGCCACGCTCGCCCGCGAGCCGGTGCAGGTTCGAGTAGGTGACGCTCGAGGAAGGGCTCGGCACGAACGCGCGCTCGTCGCCCCAGCCGGTCGCGTCGCCGGGGCGGAGCGACACGCGCGACAGGATGCGGTTGTCGTAGCCGTGGCCCGCCCAGACCGCGAGCAGCCGTCCGTCGCCGCGCACGACGAAGGCGGGCGTGTCGTGGTCGTCGTAGCGCCCGGCGCGCTCGACCGGCGTCGCGCTGAGGCGGAAGCGCGTGGTGGCGCCCGTCGCGAGCACGACGCTCGTCACCTCCACCGTGCCCCGGCGGGACGCGTCGCTGCGCCCGGCCGCCACGCTGCCGAAGACCAGCCGATCCCCGACGACGAGCGCGCGCTCGTCCTGGAACCAGCACCAGCCGCCGTCGTCGTTCAGGACGACCGGCGCGGCGAGCGGGCTCGCGCCGCCTCGCCCGGCTTCGGGTGGCGGGCCTGGCTGCTGCGCGGGCAGCGACACCGCCATCGCCGACAACAGGGCCGCCACGAACAGCCGTCCCGCCAGCCTCCGCTCCGCCATGCAGCGTCCTCCTCCAGAGGCGACGATCGACGGACGATTGCCCCGCCCCGCTCCGCTGTCAAGCCGGCGCCCCCGCGAGGCCTGCGACGCGGCCGCACTACAATCCTCCGCCAGGAGGCCGTGATGGAGTACCGCCAGCTCGGGCGAACGGACATGAAGGTCTCGGCGATCAGCTTCGGCGCCTGGGCGATCGGGGGGACCTGGGGGCCGGTGGACGACGAGGTGTCGATGCGCGCGCTGCACGCCGCGATCGACGCGGGCACCAACTTCGTCGACACCGCCGACGTCTACGGAGACGGGCGCAGCGAGAGGCTGGTGGCGCGGCTGCGCCGGGAGCGCAAGGGCGAGACGATCTTCGTGGCGACCAAGGCGGGCCGGCGGCTGCCGAAACAGACCCCCGAGGGCTACAGCCGCGAGAACCTCCACGCCTGGCTCGACCGCAGCCTGAAGAACCTGGAGATGGAGCGGGTCGACCTGCTGCAGCTCCACTGCCCGCACCCGGACGTCTACGACCGGCCCGAGGTCTTCGGCCTCCTCGACGACATGGTGAAGGCCGGCAAGATCCGCTACTACGGGACGAGCGTGGAGAGCGTGGACGAGGCACTGCGAGGGATCCTTTACCCCGGCGTGCAGAGCGTCCAGATCATCTTCAACATGCTGCGGCTGAAGCCAGCCGAGGCGTTTTTCGGCGCGGCGAAGCAGCGCGGCGTCGGGATCCTCGCCCGCGTGCCGCTCGCGAGCGGCCTGCTGAGCGGGAAGCTCACGAAGCAGTCGACGTTCGCGCGCGACGACCACCGCAGCTTCAACCGCGAAGGCAAGGCCTTCGACAAGGGCGAGACCTTCTCCGGCGTGCCCTACGACGTGGGCCTCGAGGTGGTGGAGCGGCTGCGGCCGCTCGTCCCCGCGGGCGCGACGCTCGCCCAGCTGGCGCTGCGCTTCACCCTGATGTTCGACGCCGTCACCTGTGCCATCCCGGGAGCGAAGACGCCCGAGCAGGCCCGCGCCAATGCGGCCGCGGCCGATCTGGCGCCCCTCCCGCCCGAGGCCATGCAAGCCGTGCGGCAGGTCTACGACGACAGGGTGAGGCCGCTCGTCCACGCGAGCTGGTAGGCCTCCAACGCCGGCCGAGCGGCCACGCTACAATCCGGCAACCGCCTTCGGAGACAGCCAACCTTGCCGCTGGCCTCGGGAACTCGCCTGGGAGTGTACGAGATCCTCCAGCCCCTCGGGGCCGGGGGCATGGGCCAGGTCTACCGCGCGCGTGACACGCGGCTGAAGCGCGACGTCGCGCTCAAGACGCTGCCCGAGGCCTGGACCAGCGACGCCCGTTCCGTGGCGCGGCTCGAGCTCGAGGCCCAGGCCGCCTCCGCGCTCAATCACCCGCACATCGTGACGATCCACGAGCTCGGGACGTCTCCGCCCCACCACTACATCGTGATGGAGCTCGTCGACGGCCAGAGCCTGCGCGCGCTGCTCCTGCAGGGCGGCCTGCCGGTCGAGCGCCTGCTGGCGATCGGCGCCCAGGTGGCGGACGCGCTGGCTGCCGCGCACGCGAAGGGCATCGTGCACCGCGACCTGAAGCCGGAGAACGTGGTCGTCACGCCGGACGGACGTGCCAAAGTGCTCGACTTCGGGCTCGCCCGCATCGAGCCGCGCTCGCGCGAGACGAGCGGCGACGACGAGCCGACCGCCGCCCGGCCGCTCACCGAGAAAGGCACGGTCGTCGGCACGGTGGCCTACATGTCGCCCGAGCAGGCGCAGGGCCGCGAGGTGGACTACCGCAGCGACCAGTTCTCGCTCGGAATGATGCTCTACGAGATGGCGACCGGGCGCCGGCCGTTCGAGCACCGCACCGCGGCCGAGACGATCGCCGCGATCCTTCGCGATCCGCCTCCGCCGCTCGACGCCGCCGCGCTGCCGCCGCCGCTGCAGTGGCTGATCGAACGCTGCCTCGCCAAGGAAGCGGGCGGCCGCTACGCGTCGACGCGAGAGCTGGCGAACGAGCTCGTGGGCGTGCTCGACCAGCTCGAGGCGCCGCGAGGCCTCCGGGTCGCGGCGAGCCTCCGCCCGCCGCCCACGGCGCGCACGTCGTTCGTGGGGCGCTGCTGAAGACCGCCGCAGCCACCAGGGCGAACACCACGAACGGGAACCGGTACGCACGACCCACGAGCACCGTGCCGCTGCC
>Ga0209341_10002988_pt1 | contig 15893 bp, 21 predicted proteins | sample RifCSP13_2_FD_184020 | JGI IMG/M metagenome (GOLD analysis project Ga0209341, IMG submission 184020) | Soil microbial communities from Rifle, Colorado - Rifle CSP2_sed 13_2 (SPAdes) (version 2) | ecosystem: Environmental > Terrestrial > Deep subsurface > Rock core/Sediment | place: Rifle...
AAACTTCTCATTCACATCGAGCAGGTTAAGGGCAATGCGAATGAGAAGTTTGTAGAACACCATTGCCAGATTCCGAATGCCGTCATGCGGAGAATTGTGAACATTACTCCGATAGACGGTCCGGTGATTGACCCATTTTGTGGAACGGGGACCACACTGGAAGCTGCTCGCGGAATGGGACATGAAGCAATCGGCATCGAAATTTGCGAGGCCTACTGCGAGATAGCGGCCAAGCGTCTCTCGCAGCGCGTTCTGGAGTTCAAGTGATCGACACACGCCAACTGGCCCATGAGCGTATCGCGCCGCACGCGCCGAACCTGCGAGACCGGATTCACAGCTTCTTACGGGCGTTCGGCTCAGCGACTCGAGAGACCATCGCCCGGGAGCTGGGAATCCGGCTCCAGACGGTATGCGCGAGGGTAGCAGAACTGAAGGCGGAGGGGCGGGTGCGTGAAACGGGAAAGCGGGAAGCGACCAGCAGCGGCAGTCCGGCGGGGCTGTTGCGGGCCGTGAGCGAGCAAGAGCGCAAGCAAGGAGAACTGTTTTGAAACTGGAAAAGCCCAACACGCGCGCCATGAAGCTTGCCAGCAAGGCCGAGGCACGCGAGCGCACCGAGTCGCTCAGGCGGGACTACCGCTCTATGGAGTGTGCCTGGATGCGCTTGGGAGCCTCTGTGCAAGTTTGTATCGAAGCGCACGTCCCAGAAGCCTTGGAAATGACAGCGCAAGCCTGGGGCGAATCCGTGTTTGGCGAGGGCTGGAGCAAAATTAAGCGGGCGAGACAGGCGTACAACGGGTTGAAGCACTTGCAGGAAGCTGAAATCATGGAACTTAGCGAGGGGAATGCGGTTACTTTGTCGCGGCTGCCGCCCAAAATGCGGGCCACAAACCTCGATTTGGCTAAACGTTTATCCGTCAAAGATTTTCGGCAGGCGGTAGCGGTGAAGCTGGAGTCGATGGGCGTGCCGCGGACCAGGACGTGCCACTTTGACGGTGTGAATCTGTCCGAGGATCGGTACGAGCTAATCGTCGAACAGATGAAGCGCACCGCGGAACTTCTAGAGCTCGATCCAGACGAGCCGAGCACGCGGTCAACATGTTTGTGGGCCTGGGCGTCTTCGATCGGTCAAACGGCGGATGAGCTACTGCGTGCGGATTGGGGATTGGTGCAGAACGAGATGAAAGGGACGGTGGGAGAATGAAAAGCTTCGAGGTGCGCCATTAGAGGAAACGGCCACAGAGACGAGGAATTGACAAAGGCGCGCCGGGAGAGCTGCGAGTACGCCGATCCTCGTTCGTATGGTTCAGTAGATGGCCGGGAGTACTTGTTCGGAAAGGACAAAGTGCGGCGCTACTGGAATGTGTGGCGCCGCGACAAACATCGTTGCGTGGTCTGCGCTGTCTACATACCATTCAGCGAAATGGAGCCGGACCACATCATCAAGCGGTCGGCCGGCGGAGATGACCGCGCGGAGAATCTGCGGACATTGTGTTTTTTGCATCACCGGGGATCGGAGGGGCGCCATGCCTAGTGAGTCTGCCATGAATGAACTTTACGAGAAGCTGCACCGGCGGTTCGCCGGGTTCGCGCGGGAGCTGACGATCGAGCAGAGGACGGACCTCGATGGAATTTTGTGGGCCATCGCTAACGAACTGGCGGCGGAGCCGCAGAAGGAGAAGTCTGATGGCGTTTGACTCGCTGCAATGGTTGCTGGATACGTCTGCCGAGAATGCCATCGAAGCTGGCTATGGTCCGTGGATTGAGCAGGCCAGCGCCGAGCTGGCTACTGCCCGAGAGTTGCTGGATGCTGCCCGTTTCTTGGTGGCACATCCATTTACCCGTATCGATAAAGACCCAGTATTGAAGCGGGATGTTGTGCGGATGAAGGCTGCCATCGCCAAATGTGAGCCGCAGAAGGTGGGATGAAAGGAGCAAGAGATGATTAATGAAATCAAGGTGAAAGCGACGTACCAGAAAGCATCGCAGGTTCCGTGCATTGGACAGCACATGGAGTTGCGCGTAAATGGCGCGGCAGAAGCGTTGATCCTAGATGAAATCACCGTTGAACGCAGACGTTTCTATCGTGATGGCGAGTCTGATGGATATGAATTCGATGCGGTGGAACGGTGGGGCAGTTACACAAACGCGCAGCCGCACGCATCCCCGACCCTCGCGCCGGCCAAGAAGAGGCGATGACCGATGAGTATCTACCTGACGATTGACCAGTGTCCCAGGCACAAGACTTTCTTCGCCGTCTGCTCTGAGGGCGGATATGCCGTTGACAAAGTATGTTCCTCTCAGCGATAATCCTACCACCGTGACAGGGCATCCTGTGGAAATCGTTCAAGCCTGTTGGAAATGCGAAGATTTGCGTTGCATGAATGGCATCGCATCCCTTACACTTACCGCTAGAGGGTGTTACATGGCTACCATTACAATCAAGAAGCGGGACGGCGAAATAATTGAAATCTCCGATGTGGAGCTGAGCATCCAGCAAATCAAAGAATTAGCTGGAATCAACGGCCACACGTCGGCTAACGGATCGCAGGGCGCGTCGTCGCGTGGGCCGCGCAAGAATGAGCCAACGCCACTGCCGTTAAACGACGGCAGGCCCGATTATGCTGGTTTCAAAGCGGCTTTGTCTGATCGTGGAAGAAGCTTTATCGAAGCCGTCAAAAGACATCCGCAAGGAATCTTGGCTGATAGTCTCGCCAGAATGATCGGCCTTGAAAACGCTGTGCAAATCGGTGGTGTAACTGGCGGTGGCTTGGCTAAGATCGCGCCGCAGTTCAACGTGGAGCTTGTGAAAGTCTATGTCGTGGAAAAGAAGTTCACGAATGGCGTTCGACAAACCACGTATAAACCAGGGCAGGATAGCGACAAGTTATAAACACCCGCAGTTTATGCGGGGTTTTCTAACGGGGGCGTGGCTGAGAGGCTTAAAGCGAGCAACTTATAATTGCTTGGCGGTCTGACCACCGCCCGTGGGTCCGAATCCCGCCGCCCCCGCACCCACGCTCCGAGGGAGGCATGTTAGAATAACTCGACCTTCTGGCTCCCAGACTTGATTCGCTATTTCAGTTAGGGATCGGAAATGTTGCACGAAAACTCAAGGGTTGGCTGACCGCACAACCTAAGAGTTTCCGTCCCTCGCCCTAACGGAAAGAGAGAGGTGGTGCAGCCACCGTCTCTCCAAAATCTGAGGGCCAAGGAGGACCCAATGCGTTTCTATAAGCTGCGGGTCACCGTGAAACACTCAAAAGGCAAACTCTGTTTGCTGATTGAGTGGTTCTAGCTAGGCCCCGTGGGAGGATGGAACTTGGCGAGACCCGTTCTTCCCACGGGGATATTTTGAATACATTGTTTCTACCCCGCAACAACGTTTCTACAGAATTGCTTAAGCCGCAACCTTGCGTGCATACTTCGCATTTTCGTCGCCTAGGTCGAAAATGGTAAGATTGGCGTTATGAAGAAACCAATCGTGGTCGAGAAAGAGAAGTTCGACGCTGTACTCGGAGCCTTACTGAAGGCGAAGCCGATCCCGCGAAACAAGATAAAGACTCGCGGGAAGCGTGGTTCTAAAACTCCTCTTTTTCAGAAGCCGTAAGAGTCTTGTAGGTTAGCGGCTTTCCGTTCAGCAATCCTTTTAGCGTCTGGTCAAACATCTGCGCTTGTGAATGTCTGCGGTTGAATCGGTATGAGAATTCATTGCAGTAGCGGCCCAGGTGCTTTATCGAAACCTTGTGATAGGTGCCATAGACGCCGCGCTTCAAGAGTGAGAATGCATTCTCGATATGCTGAGTGTGAACGTCTCCGCGAACATATCCCCGCGAGTGATTGATTATCTTGTGCTTGCCGGGGAACTCGCGCCCTAGGAATATCGTGTAAGAGGCGGCATCATCCGTGTAGATCGTCTCAACATCGGGGCTGATGTGCTCTTTCAAAACAGGCCCGATTATCGCCATCTTGGCATCTTTGATAGGAATTAGGCGAAGGTTGCCGCCACGCTCGCGCATTCCAAGAACTACATCGCGCTCTTTCTTGACGTAGGGGCGGCCCTTGCGCGGCTTGCGCGGAGTCATATAGGTTTCATCGGTTTCCACTTCGCCAGTGAGTATCCCGGTTTCCTTTGTGGCTTCGCGGATGCGGTGGCAGAGGTACCAAATGGACTTGTAGTTTTTCTCAGGGATACCAAGGTGTCGGCAGACCTGCAATGCACTCATGCCCTTCTTGGCTTCAAGAATCATGGCGACGGCTTCAAACCACTTTTCTAGGGACAAGTGGGAATCATGGAATACGGTGCCAGTGGTCGCGCTGAATTGATAGCCGCAGCCCTTGCACTCGTACAGACGGCGCGAAGGAACTCTGACCGTTACCGTGGTCTGTTTCTTTTTGCTGAAGCGCGTGCGCTCAGTCTCTTTAGTCGTGAACTGGCGAAACTGCTCATTGCCGATCACTCCGCACTTTAGGCATGTGATACCATCGGGCCAGCGCATCGCGGCTAGATACTCTTGACAGGCTTCTTTAGTGGCGAACTTTCTGGTAACTTCTATCAGGTGCATGGCGTCTCCCTCACAGACCCCATGCTACCGGAAACTAGTGTACTTTGTCAAGTACATATTCACCCTCTGAGGGCTGACCGATCCGATACCCATTTGGCACGCACCCATGCCCGCGGCCTGGCTGTGGAGGCAAGACGCGGATCATTCAGGCGGACCGCCTGGCAGCCAACGGCGCCCGGTACCACAGCCTGCGCTGCCTGACCTGCGGTTACGAGTTCAAAACGCGGGAGCAGGCCGTCGATGATGTACCTCTACAGAAGATTCCTGTTGACGCCAAAACCATCCAGCAACGACACTAAACACGCGTCACGGCATATCCTCACCCAGGGAAGGGGCGGCCTCCGACCCGCCCCATTCTCTACGAGGATAAAGGTTTAGCCAAGAAGTACCGGGCTCGCCGGCGGATTCCGGTGACGTTACAGCCACTTGGCCAGACGTATTCTCGTAGTCCATCCAAACCAATCCACGCTCTACGTAGCCCACGGGGATGCTGTCTCCATGATCGAGCACGGAGACGCGACCTGGCACGACGACGCCCACAAGCGCGTCGATGTAACACCCCACCACATGCGCGTTAAGGGCAAAATGCAGGTGCGAGATATGAGCGCGCGTTATGGGGCAGACCTCGCCCAGCGTTACAGGGAGGGGGACGACATCGCCCGCGTGATCGTGTCTCACATACGCCAGCAGCGCGAGTCGCCCAGCTATGCGGCGCCAGCCTAAGTGTTGCTTCAAGGACTGTGACCACACCGCCCTGCCTAGGCGAGCCTTCTGCGGGATGCACTCGATCCAGCGCAAGGACAAGGCTACGGTGATCTGGCACGGCGCCCAGCTACTCCTAACCGACTACGGCAGGCTGGACGTGGACATCATGGGCGGATTCGCCTCGCAGTTGCATGCCAGGGGATCAGAGCAAGGCCGATGGAGGCAGACGTGACCAGTCGTTTGGCCCCAATAGTGTTCGCCATTCATTCGCCACATGCCGTTTCTTGCCACCTGCGGGGCAATATGAGCCTACTTTGCGAGCGGCTGGACTCATGGGTAGGGGGCATCAAATCCCTAGGAACGCTGGCTAGATGACCGTGCAAGAGGTACGTACAGAGTAAGATTATGGGACTACGCGGCCCTAACGCACAGAAAATAAAGGGTTTACAAAACTGGAAAGGTAGGCGGTACGTTTCTACCGCTTCCATAGCTGGAGGTACTCGCGTAGAGCAGGTAATCAACTTCATTGAAAAGCTTCCGGTCACGTCTGGGACGCTGGCGGGAACAGATTTCGTGCTGCGGGCCTGGCAGAAAATGATTCTTGATGGCATTTACGCCACGGACGAGAGCGGGAAGCGGATTGTCAGGCAGGCGCTTATCACGATGCCGCGAAAGAACGGGAAGACGGGGCTGACTGCGGCGCTGGCGCTGGCGCATCTATGCGGACCGGAGGCGGAGCAGCGCGGGCAGGTGTACTCGGCGGCGGCGGACCGGAATCAGGCGGCGCTGATTTACAACGAGATGAAGGCCATGATTAACAAGGTTCCAGCGCTGCGTAACCGGATTGTCATTCGTGACTTCACGAAACACCTCGAGGATGTGGAAACCGGCAGCATATTCATGGCGCTGTCCTCTGACGCTAAGACAAAGCACGGTTTTTCAGCGTCGTGCATTATTTACGACGAACTGGCGCAGGCGCCTAATCGCGAGCTGTACGATGTGCTGACGACCTCCACCGGCGCTAGGGCGGAACCGCTCACGATAGTAATTTCCACGCAGTCTGGCGATCCGAAGCACATTATGAGCGAGCTTTTCGATTATGGCGTGCAGGTTCGGGACGGCGTGGTCGAGGATAAGACGTTTTTTCCCTGTATTTATGCCGCGCCGGAAACGGCCGACACGTGGTCCGAGGCCACATGGATGGGCTGTAATCCGGCACTTGGCGACTTCCGGTCGCTGGATGAGATGCGATCCGCCGCCGAACAGGCTAAACGTATCCCGGCGAGAGAAGCGGCGTTCCGCCTTTTTTATCTCAATCAGCGCGTGGCTGGAGAGTTCAGGTTCATTCCGCGCGCGGAATGGGCTGCCTGCCAGTCGGATTTCACGGAAGACAGCCTGCGCGGTCAGGTGTGCTACGCCGGATTGGACCTGTCCAAGAAAAATGACCTGACGGCGCTGGTTTTGGTCTTCCCGATGGAGGAAGAGAAGCCCCTACTGGAGTATTTCTGGACGGCCGAGGATGGGATCGAGGAAGCGGAGAAGAAAGACTCCGCTCCGTACCGGCTCTGGGTGAAACAAGGCCACCTCATGGCTACTCCTGGCAAGGTGATTGATTACCGGTATATTGCGCGGAAGCTTGGCGAGCTTTCCACGAAATTCCAGATCGCTACGCTTGCATTTGACCCTTGGAACATGGACCAAATGACCCGCGAACTAGAAGATCTGGGCGTGGACCTAACTATCACGCCATCCGGCCAGGGATTCAAGGGCATGGCCTCGGCTGTGACGGCGCTCGAGGACGATGTGTTGAGTCGCAGACTGAAGCATCGCGGAAATCCAGTCATGGGCTGGTGCATTGACAACGCCCGGGTGAGCGTGGACCCAGCCGGGAATCGCAAATTCGACAAACGCAAGGCCACGGGCCGAATTGACGGAATCGTGGCTTTAGCGATGGCGGATAACGCCTGCGCGCTGCTTTCCAGCACGGCCGCACCTGAATTGAGGTTCGTATAAACCTGAGAGGGCGGTTACTGCGCTCAGTTGGCCGTTTCATCGGAGCCAGCGCACCAGGACCGTCTGACGACTACTGGTATCAGCCGTTTGGCATTGGCTCCAGTGCCGTAACTCCCGCATCTGCATTGCAGTTGTCTGCCGTGTTCGCTTGCGTACGCGTCGCTTCGGAGACGTTGGCTTCCTGCCCATTGGAAATCTACAAGCGATTACCCGATGGCGGGCGCGAGCGTGCCAGAGACTTCCCGCTATACGACGTTCTGCACAATCGCCCGAACGTTTGGCAGACCGCGTTTGAGTGGGTCGAGATGATGCAGGCGCACATCGAACTGCGCGGGAATGCCTATTCACGCATTCTGCCGGGGCCACGGGGCGTGATTGACGCACTTGTGCCCATGCACCCCGATCGAGTGCAAGTTAAGCAACTGGATAGTGGACGCCTCCAGTATGAAGTGTCATCCACCAACGGACTTGCTACAACGAAACTGACGCAGGACCAAGTGCTGCACATCCGCGGACTGTCCTCGGATGGAATCTATGGGATGAGCTTCATTTCTGCCGCCAGCAACGTTATCCGCAAGGGCCTGGCGCAGCAGGATTTCGAGACTAGCTTTCTTGGCAACAACGCCACGCCGGGCGGTGTGCTGAAAGTCCCGCAGTCGCTCTCTACTGAGAAGTACAACGAATTCCGCAAGCAGTGGGAAGAGTACCAAGCAGGAAAGAACCGCGGCAAGACAGCCATTCTCCCTAATGGCATGGAATATCAGGCAATTGGGATCACGAACAAGGATTCCCAGTTGCTCGAGTCCACAAACGCCACCCGCGAGGAAATCTGCGGCATGGCGCGCATCCCGCCGCACAAAATAAGCATGTTGGAACGTTCCACTAACAACAACATCGAACACCAGGGAATTGAGTTTGTCACCGATTCTATGTCGGCCCGCGCGAATCGCTTTGAAAAACGAGTCAATGTGGACCTTATTCAGCCGCTGGCTGAAATCTACGGTGATGGATACTTCTCGGAATTCAATTTGGACGCCCTGCTGCGTGGCGATTTGAAGAGTCGCTATGAGTCGTATTCGCTTGCCCGCCAAGCGGGATTTATGAACGGCGACATCATTGCCAGCAAGGAAAATCTGCCGAAGATCCCTGCGGAGCAAGGTGGAGCGGACTACTGGCGTCCATCGAACATGGTTCCGGCAGGATCGCCTGTACCTGCGCCTGCGCCTGCACCGACCACAGATGACGAACCAGATTCCAGCGATGCACGCATCGCTAAAGACATGGGAGTGCTCCTATGAATTACAGACCACTTGTTGCCGAAGTATTTCGTCAGCCGTGGGCCATTCTGCCGGAAAAGCTCCAGTCCATTGCCGACCTTATCGCGCTAAAAGTCAGTGGCGAGCTTACCGATGCCGAAATTCAGGCGAAATTCAGCGCCGGGCCACGCCCCAGCGCGAAGTCTTCCGGTTCCATCGCCGTCATCCCGATTCATGGAGCGATCACGCCACATGCCAGCCTGTTTACCATGATTTTTGGCGGAACTCCGCTCGATACGCTGGCTGCCGACTTCAGGCAGGCCGTCGCCGATCCGAATGTTTCGGCAATTGTGCTGGATATTGACTCGCCGGGTGGAGCGGTGGCCGGATTGCCGGAAATGGCGGCTGAAATCCTCGATGCACGCAAAGATAAGAAGATCGTGGCCCACGCCACGACAGCGGCCAGCGCGGCTTACTGGCTGGGGTCTGCGGCCGGCGAACTGTCCGTGTCACCCAGTGGCATGGTCGGTTCCATCGGCGTCATTGCCGCGCACGAAGACATGTCCAAGGCCCTCGAAAACGAGGGCATCAAGATTTCACTCATCACAGCAGGGAAGTACAAGGCCGATGGAAACCCGTTCGAGCCATTGAGCGAGTCGGCCCGTGCCGAGCTACAGTCCAAGGTAGATGGGTTTTACGGAATGTTCGTGAAATCGGTAGCCAAGGGCCGCGGCGTGTCACAGGAAGCGGTGCGCAGCGGATTTGGCGAAGGCCGCATGGTCATGGCGTCCGACGCCGTGAAAATCGGCATGGCCGACCGTATCGAGACGATGGACCAGGCGTTACAACGACTTGGAGCGCGCGCACCGCAACGTTCCCTGCGCGCACAGCTTGCACGGGAACTCGAACTCGTAGCAGCGACCCTCTAAAGCACAACCAAACGACTTTTTGCCGTGGCTCCGCTGCGGCAAAGCGCCAGAGCGACTTCCGATGTCTGGAAGCCAGCGGCGGAGCACGTAGATACGCAAAGGAGAAAAGCGATGTCGAACATTAAAGCACTGCGGCAGCGCGCGCATGACATCACCAAGACGATGCGCGGGCTGTTGGACGCGGCCGCCGCGGAGAATCGGGAACTGAACGAATCCGAGGCAGCCAAGTATGAAGAGAACCTTAAGGCGCTCACTGGTTCCAATGGAATCAGCAAGCAGGTCGAGCGCGAAGAGGCCCTGCAAGAAATCGAGCGGAACGCCACTCCCGGCGAGAGTCCGAACACGGACGCGGCAAGCCGGGCAGGTGATCCGGCGCCCAAAAAGGCCGGCTTCAAGTCTTTGGGCGAATATCTGCTTGCGGTGGTTGCGGCCGACCGTAGCAATGGCCGCTTGGTTGATCCCCGCTTGCAGGCTGCTGCCACGGGATCGAATGAGGCTGTTCCTTCCGATGGCGGATTCCTTGTGCAGTCCGATTTCAGCAATGAAATCCTGCGCCGGGTCAACGAGGGCGGCGAAGTGCTGAGCAGGGTTCGCCGGCAGACCGTCAGCGGCAACGGGCTTGTCATCAACGCGGTTGACGAATCCAGCCGCGCCACCGGTTCACGCTGGGGCGGCGTCCAGGGCTACTGGGCACAGGAAGCCGACACAGTTACCTCCAAGAAGCCCAAGTTCCGCCAGATGGAACTGAAGCTGAGCAAGCTCATGGCGTTGTACTACGCCACCGATGAACTTATTGCGGATGCGTCCGCTTTGGGCGGAATCGCGGAGCAGGCATTCTCCGAGGAACTGAATTTCCTCGTGGAAGACGCCATCATCGAGGGAACCGGCGTAGGCCAGCCGCTCGGCATTCTCAACAGCTCCGCCTTGGTGAGCGTTGCCAAGGAAGCCAGCCAAGTTGCGGCCACGATTGTTTCCGAGAACGTTCTGAAGATGTACGCCCGCCTGCACCCGCGCAGCCGCGCGAATGCTGGATGGTTCGTCAATCAGGACGTGATGCCGCAACTGCCGCAGCTCAACATCAAGATCAAGAACGTCGCCGGGTCTGAGAACGTCGGCGGCATCTCCACCCCCGTCTATCAGTTCCCCAATGGCGATGGCTACGGCACGATCCTCGGCCGTCCTGTCATCCCCGTGGAATACTGCCCGACACTCGGAACCAAGGGCGACGTCATGCTGCTGGACCTCAGCCAGTACCTGATGATCGAAAAGGGCGGTGCGCAAGCGGCGTCCTCTATGCATGTCCGTTTCATCAACGACGAAATGACCTTCCGCATCACGTTGCGCGTTGACGGACAGCCCATCTGGAACCTGCCCCTGACCCCGTTCAAGGGCACGGCAACGCAGTCGCCGTTCGTCTCGCTCGATACCCGCGGTTAAGTCTGAGGCGGCCTCTTCGGGGGCCGCCCACACATTCTGAGATAAGGAGCACACGGACCATGAAGGGAATCAACATTGCAGAGCAGGGCCACATCGTGAACATCCTACCGCCCGTGGACATCACCGGCGGAGCGGACTCCGATGTGTTTTCGATGGGGAACTATGCACACGCCACGATTGTCCTTCAGGTCGGAGTGTCGGCTGCGGCATGGACGGCAACAATCTTGCAGGCGTGCGACGACTTCACGCCTTCCGCCACCGTGGACATCGCTTTCCGTCAGTACGAGGAAGAGACTGCCGCCGGTGACACACTCAGCGCCGCGATTGCCAAGGCCGCAACTGGCGAAGCTGCGCCTTCGGCCAACAATGGCATCTTCTACGTCATGGAGATTGATGCCAGCGAACTGCCGGCGGGATACCCCAACCTGCGGTTGCACATCACCAACGGCACCAATAGCGTGATTGCCTCGGCCATTGCGATTCTTTCCGGCGCGCGTTACGCCGGAGACCAGTCCGCAACGGCCATTGCGTAAACACCTTCCCTGCCGGGAAGCCCCCAGGGCGCAAGTGGCTGTTCGCCACCAACGGTTACTTGCGCCCCCCCCCTCTCTATGAGGAATAAATGTCCAGCCTGACCGTTACCACAGCGCCAACGATTGAGGCAGTAGACCTCGCCGCCGCTAGGTTTCAACTGGCGCTATCGCGCATCGCAGGAAAGCGGTTGACCTTCGCGGAAGTCACTGGGAAGGCAGGAAGTTGTTCCTAATCGTTGGCGCGGGAAGATCGGGAAACGCGGGAAGCGGCGCGCTTAGGACGCGTCCGCTTCTCAGCGTCCAGCTTTGATTTCATTTCGGCGTGGGAGACAGACAGTACCTTCTTCAGTGCACTTTCAAAGTTGGACCATTCTGATTGCTTGCCAGAGGCTTTCCCTTGAGTAGTGGTCACTGTGTCGTCCCTCTAGAAGGGACTATACCAGTGCCACTCCCAAAAATCGACTCTTGCCTAGGAATCGAACAGCTTGACGACATCGCGGACCGCGTTCAAAAGATGCGTGAGCGATGGGATAGCCGTTTGGTTTTCCCTTTGTCCAAACCTTTTGAAAGCTACTTGTCGGGCCAACTTAATTTCTACCTTCTGCTGAAAGAGGGCAGCAAATTGCTCCTCGCTCATCTTAGAGCTGCCGATGACGACGGCAGCGGGAAATTTCATTCCCATGTTGAAGGTTCCCACGACCACAACAATGTTCTGGTGCTTATCAATTCGGTTCAAGTCGTGGACGATGGCAAGCGGCTGATCCGTAGCACGATCCCTAGCGTGGTACGGCTGTACGTCCTTGATGACACGCAACGCATCGCTGTTGGTCGTGATGCCCTTTATCTGTCTGTTGTAAATGGCAATTTCATCTTTCGCCACTGGCTCTTTGACGAATATGGGGAAGGCAATGGCCCGTTCATTGGCCCTCTTGTAGGCGTCATCGGAAAGCATCCACACGATATGGTCGAGCGAGGACCGGAGATGATAAACAACCTCGCCAGCAAGGACGCCAAACCTGGGGGGGATGCCTCGGTTCGCATGCCTTCTGGCCCATTCATCGACTCCCTTCTTCTCCTCTTCGCTGATTCCGCTTGCGGTGTTGTCGGGCAGGAAGGCGGTGATTTCGGTGTGGAGATTGCGGATGTTTTCGTCGGCCCGTTTTAGCTTTTCGTCAACAGCCGCTAGTTGGTCGGATTTGAGGATGGGAGCTCGGATGCTTGGTTACGCAAGTATATTAGTGCCCTAAATGTCAGCACTGACCGTTACCACAGCGCCAACGATTGAGGCAGTAGACCTCGCCGCCGCCGCGGAATGGCTGCGCCTCGGTGACATCGAGGATGTGCAGGACATCGAGCCGAATATCGGCGGATTGCTCAAGGCAGCGCGGATCACGGTCGAAAACGTGACCAACCGGACGCTCTGCACCACCGTTCTAAAGCTCACGCTAGATGGCTGGCCGGCATGCGGCGTCATTCGCCTTCCGCGCTCCCCGGTGGCATCGGTTGGATCGGTGAAATACTACGACACCACCGGCACGCAGCAGACACTTTCCTCCAGCGCCTACCAGGCGGACCTGCTCAGCGCGCCCGCGCGCATCGAGCCCGCCTATGGGTACGTCTGGCCATCGCTGTACAGCCGCATGAATGCTGTGGAAGTGAACTACACGGCCGGAGCCACGTCGCCGCTACTGGTCAGCGACACGATCAAGCTCGCAATCAAGATGCTCGTGGCCCATTGGTACGAGAGCCGAGAACCAATCATCACTGGGACCATCGTGGCAATGGTGCCGTTTCACATTGAACAGTTGCTAGTGAACGAAACAATTCCACATTTCGAGTGGTAGTGAAAGGACTGAATGACCGTTCGTTTATCGCTTGGATGTATGCCTAGGCCGATGTGGTTCCGTGTCCAATTTAACCGCCATAGTGTGAAGTACATCACAATGGCCGATAAGGAGTAAAGTATATGGCTTCGTACTCGAAGATACAAGATTTTGTCGAACAACTTGGCCTTGCCAAGCATCAGCTAAATACCGATACGCTGAAATGCGTGCTGACGCTCGCTGCGCCAGTGGCTACCAATACGATTCTGTCGGACCTCACGCAAATCGCCAATGGCAATGGCTACACGACCGGCGGGGAAGATTCACAGAACACCCTTGCGGAGGCTACCGGCACTGCCACATTAACGGGCACCAAAATTGTGTGGACCTCTTCCGGCGCTGGCATGGCCAGCTTTCGCTATGTGACGCTTTACAACGACACCCAGACATCGCCCGTGGACCCGCTCATCGCCTGGTGGGACTACGGATCGTCGCTGACCCTGCTGGTGGGGGAGACCTTTAGTGTCAAGTTTAATGGCTCCGACACGACTGGAACCATTTTCACACTCGCGTAAGGGGGGAGTATGTCGGCGACAAATCCAAATCTGAATCCTTGCTGCGCAGAACCGAGCAACCTCGTTTCCAAAGACTCCGTAACGGCCACGGGCGCAATGGTCGCGCGCCTGGTCATCAACGGAGAGCCTGTTATTCGGCAGGACATCCATTGCCATGTGTGCAAGGTCTGCGGCCGACGACACTTCGGCTTGGACGTTGATCCCGGCGTCATCGGCCTGACCGGCAAATCCATTGGTGGTTAATCAGATGAAGACGAAACCGATCTGGCTGGCATTGCTGGTCGTCATCCTCTACGGAGCGGTGGTGTATTCACAGCAGCCCGTGACGTTCTCCAGCGGCACGGTGACCACCGTTACCACCGTTACCACGTTGTCCCAGTTGGGTGGCGTTGCCGTCCCGGTGGAAGACGTGGCTGAGACGGCTGGTGGCACCGGACTCTACGCGATGGGCGTCCGCCGGGATGTCGCTGCCGCGAGTACCGCGACGAGCGGCGACAACACGATGCCGTCGTTTGATTCGCTTGGGCAGATGTGGACGCGGCAACTAGACCCATGTAGCGGCATTGCCAAGCTCTACCTCCCAGTTGACATCGTTACGGCCACGACCACCGAAATCACGCCGTCGCTGGCGGGCGCAAGCACGCACTACTACATATGCGCAATCAATCTCGTCACGGCCGGTGCGAACAACGTCGCGCTGGTCGACGACAACACCGACGGCTGCGGTTCTCCGACCGCTGGAGTCATGGGCGGCGTTACGGCAGCGGAAGGCTGGAACTTCGCAGCGAATGGCGGTCTGACGCTTGGAAATGGAGCTGGGTCAGTCGGACGGACTGTTACTTCCAACGCTGTATTGTGCTTGGTTACCAGTGCGGCCGTACAACTCTCGGGCCAAATCGTCGTCGCGGCAGCTCCATAAGGAGGGACACCTATGGCCTGGACAGCAAAGTTCGTTCGTTTCGATCCTGACAGCAACGTGGTGCAGGTGGAGTTTACAGACGGCGTGAAAGTGGTTCCGCGCACCATGACGGTTCCCCCGGGCCTCACTTCACTATCACAGGCTGCTCTATGGCTGAAGGGTCAGGCGCGTTCCATCATCGCAGCGCTGGTGAGCAAGGATACGGTGTCGCAGGCGGTGCCAGATACGGACGTGACGCCAGACCCGGATTCCCCACCCGACTCCGATGCATCGCTAATGGCGCAGTGGACTACGGCGGTCAACGATTTTAGGCAGGCGCAGAAGGGGGTTGCGCTGGGATTGTTTGCGACCAACAACGCTTTCTACACAACCCCGCAGACCAGCATGATGAATATCTGGAACGGGGCGACCACGGCGCAGAAGGTTAAGGGGATGGCGATTCTCTAAGTATGAAAGCACGGTCGCGTACACGGTTAAGAAGTGACTGCTTTGTGCCGGCCGATGACTGGTTGGCAAAAGCGGCGAATCTGGCACAAAGACTACTGAAAAGTGAAGCAACGACTGCTGAGGTCTTACATGACCGGAAACAAGATCGGCGTAGGGCTGTGCTTGCTGCTCGCAGGAAGCGCTATCAGCGCAAGCGCGCAGAGCACGGCCCGCGCAACGTTTGACCCTTCGACTACGCCGAACGTCCAGCAGTATCGGCTAAACCGTGTGCCGGGTGGAGTTGTGGGCACCGCGAGCTCCTCGCCCATCGCAGATACCAGCATACAGCCCGGCGCGACCTATCGCTACACGGTCACGGCAGTAGCCGATGGCGTGGAATCGCTGGCTTCGAATGAGGTAACGGTCACCATTCCCGGGGAACCGCCGCCTCCACCGCCCCCTCCCCCACCGCAGACTGGCGGCTTTGAGGTGGGCGACATCATCAGCACGAAATTCAGCGCGCCGATCCGCTCGGCGGCGACCAATGGCGGATTTGCCACGCAGATTGGCACGGCGCCCGCAGCGGCTCGGGCTGTGGTTGTAGCCGTAAGCACGGCAGCCATTCCCGGTTCGCCGGGAGCGTTCTGGATGCACGTGGACTTCGAGGAAGCGGCCTTGCCTACGGGATTCATCGGCAGCGACAATGCCAACCTGG
>Ga0209341_10002989_pt1 | contig 15889 bp, 9 predicted proteins | sample RifCSP13_2_FD_184020 | JGI IMG/M metagenome (GOLD analysis project Ga0209341, IMG submission 184020) | Soil microbial communities from Rifle, Colorado - Rifle CSP2_sed 13_2 (SPAdes) (version 2) | ecosystem: Environmental > Terrestrial > Deep subsurface > Rock core/Sediment | place: Rifle...
GAGGCCGTGCGCGTGGCCGCGCTCGGTAAGAAGGGCCGCGTCTCGGAGCTGATGGCGAGGATCGCGACGCTCGCGCCTGACGAGCGCAAGGCCTTCGGCCAGGCGGTCAATGGCGTGAAGGAGCGGGTGGGGGCGGCGCTGGACGCTCGCAAGGCGGCGCTGCAATCCGCGGCGCTCGCCGAGCGGATCAAGAGCGAGCGCGCCGACGTGACTCTGCCGGTCCGGCCCGGCCCCGAGCGCCAGGGCCGCATTCATCCCGTCAGCCAGGTTTTCGACGAGTGCGTCGAGATCTTCGCCGATATGGGCTTCGCGGTTGCCGAGGGGCCCGACATCGAGACCGACGAGATGAACTTTGCCAAGCTCAACATCCCGCCCGAGCATCCGGCGCGCCAGGAGCACGACACGTTCTATTTCGCGCCCAAGCCCGACGGGTCGCGCCGCCTGCTCAGAACGCACACGAGCCCGGTGCAGATCCGAACCATGGAGACGACAAGGCCGCCGATCCGCGTCATCGCGCCGGGACGCGTCTACCGCTGCGATTCCGACCAGACGCACACGCCGATGTTCCACCAGATCGAGGGCCTCGTGATCGACGAGACGACCCACATGGGACACTTGAAGTGGGTGCTCGAGGAGTTCTGCAAGGCGTTCTTCGAGGTGGACGAGGTCGTGATGCGCTTCCGCGCCTCGCACTTCCCCTTCACCGAGCCCTCGGCCGAGGTCGACATCGGCGCCGAGGCGATCGGCAAGCCCGGCCGGTGGCTCGAGATCCTCGGCTGCGGCATGGTGCACCCGAACGTGCTCGAGAACTGCGGGCTCGACCCCGAGCGGTATCAAGGCTTCGCCTTCGGCATGGGCCTCGATCGCCTCGCCATGCTGAAGTACGGAATTCCCGATCTGCGCGCCTTCTTCTCGGCCGATTTGCGCTGGCTCAGGCACTATGGCTTCTCGGTCCTCGACGTGCCCACGCTCGCCGGCGGCCTTTCGGGCTGAGGAGAGCCGAAGCGATAGTTGTTCGGCGTCGCAACGGGATCGCAGCGGGCACGACCTAATTCTCCTCCCCGCCAGGGGGAAGGGAAGAACGTAGCGAGCGCAGTCCTTCGCTCACCCAACCAACCCGGCGACCAAGCAAATGAAATTCACCCTGTCCTGGCTCAAGGAGCACCTCAAGACCAAGGCCACGGTCGAGGAGATCGCGGCCAAGCTGTCGGCGATCGGGCTCGAGGTCGAGGGCATCGACAATCCGGCCGAGAGGCTCGGCGCCTTTCGCGTCGCGCGCATCGTCGAAGCCAAGAGGCATCCCAACGCCGACAAGCTCCAGGTCGTCAAGGTCGAGGTCGAGAAGGGAAAGCCCGTCCTCGAGGTCGTCTGCGGCGCGCCGAACGCGCGGGTGGGCCTCGTTGGCGTCTTCGCGCCGCTCGGCGCCTTCATTCCCGGCTCCAAGATCACGCTCGAGAAGAGGCCGGTGCGCGGCGTCGTCTCGCACGGCATGCTGTGCTCCGCGGCCGAGCTCGAGCTCTCCGATGACGGCGAAGGCATCATCGAGCTCGCGCCCGAGATGGCCGGGCACGTCGGCGAGCGCTATCTCGATGCCGCCGGCCTCAACGATCCCGTGATCGAGGTAAAGCTCACGCCCAACCGGCCCGACTGCACGGGCGTGCGCGGCATCGCCCGCGATCTCGCGGCGGCCGGCCTCGGCACTCTCAAGCCCGAGAAAAGTATTGCGGGCGTCGAGGGCGCGTTCCCGTCCCCGATCGAGGTCAAGCTCGAGTTGGCGAAAGAGGCGCGCGACGCCTGCCCGGTGTTCGCCGCGCGCTACGTCAAGGGCGTCGTCAACGGCCCCTCGCCCCCGTGGCTCCGGAACCGCTTGAAAGCGGTGGGCCTGCGTCCCATCAACGCCCTCGTCGACGTGACGAACTACGTGAGCCAGGATCGCGGCCGGCCGCTGCACGTGTACGACGCCGACACGCTCGCGGGCGCGATCCGCGTGCGCCTCGGCAAGCCCGGCGAGACATTCATGGGTCTGGACGGGCGCGAGCACCAGGTCGACGAGACCATGTGCGTCATCGCCGACGACGAGGGGCCGCTCGGCCTCGGCGGCGTGATCGGCGGCGAGCGGTCGGGCTCGACGGACGCGACGACGAATGTCCTGATTGAAAGCGCTTGGTTCGATCCCCAGCGCACGGCGGCGACGGGCCGCAAGACCGGCCTCGTCACCGACGCACGCTACCGCTTCGAGCGCGGCGTCGACCCGGAGACGGTCCTGCCGGGCCTCGACCTCGCAACACAAATGATCCTGAAGATTGCCGGCGGCAAGCCGTCGAAGGCCAAGGTCGCGGGCAAGGTGCCCGATACGCGCCGCGAGATCGCCTTCGACCCGGGCCGCGTCGAGAAGCTCGCAGGGCTCGAGCTCGAGGCGGGCGAGATCGAGGCCATTCTCGAGCGGCTCGGCTTCGGCATCGACGGCAAGGGCGCGCGAATTCGCGTCCGTCCTCCGAGCTGGCGGCCGGACATCCATGGGCCCGCCGACCTCGTCGAGGAGGTGGTGCGGATTGCCGGTATCGATCGCGTGCCGTCGACGGCGCTGCCGCGCACGAGCGGCGTCGCCCGCCCGGTGTTGACCGAGCTCCAGCGGCGTGCACGCCGGGCGCGGCGCGTCTTGGCGGGACGCGGGCTAGTCGAGGCCGTCAACTGGTCCTTCATCGCGCGTGAGCAAGCCCGTCACTTCGGCGGCGGTCATGATGCTCTCGAGCTCGCCAATCCGATCTCGAGCGAGATGTCCTCCATGCGGCCGAGCCTGCTGCCGGCCCTTCTGGCGGCGGTCGCGCGCAATCGCAATCGAGGCTTTGGCGATGTGGCGCTGTTCGAGCTCGGCCACGCCTATCGCGGCGACGAGCCGGACCAGCAGCATCTCGCCGCGGCCGGCGTGCGCGCCGGCACGGCGCGGCTCGCGGGCGCGGGCCGCCACTGGGACGGCAAGGCCCTGGATGTCACCCTCTTTGATGCCAAGGCCGATGTCGCGGCGGTGCTCGGCGCGCTCGGTCTCGACATCTCGAAGGCGCAGATCACGCGCGATGCGCCCCCCTGGTATCACCCCGGCCGCTCGGGCACGCTCCGCCTCGGGCCGAAGCTCGTGCTCGCGCACTTCGGCGAGCTTCATCCCGAGACCTTGACGCTGCTCGACGTCGCGGCCCCCGTCGCCGGCTTCGAGGTGGTCCTCGACTCGCTCCCGGCCGAGAAGAGAAAGGGCCGGGCAAAAGGGCCGCTCGCCGCTTGCGACCTGCTCCCGGTCCGGCGCGACTTCGCGTTCGTTCTCGACAAGGACGTCGCGGCCGGCGAAGTCGTTCGGGCCGCCGCGGGCGCGGACAAGACGCTCATCTCCGGCGTCACGGTTTTCGACGTGTTCGAGGGCGGCACGCTCGCCGCCGAAGGCAAGAAGTCGCTCGCCATCGAGGTGACGCTGCAGCCGCTCGCGGAAACGCTCACGGATCACGACATCGAGACGGTGTCGCAGAAGATCATCGCGGAGGTGAAGAAGGCGACTGGCGGCGAGATCAGGAGCTGATCTCGGAACGAGACGGGCGGTCTCCATGCCGTAAGTGCATGAATTTGATAGTCAGCCACCCGTCGCGCGCGGAGCGCGAGCCTGGCATTTTCGAGCACGGCTAGTAGATATGACAGGCTCACAATGCGGAGCGACGCGATGAATACGATGGTTCAAGCCCGGATGCCGCCGTTCGTGGTCCCGAAACCCGACTTGCACCATATCGTCGTGGTCGGCGGCGGGGCGGGCGGGCTCGAGCTTGCGACCCGGCTCGGCGACAAGCTCGGCAAGCGCCGCAAGGCGGCGGTGACGCTGATCGAAAAGGAGCGGACCCATATCTGGAAACCGCTCCTGCACGAGATCGCCGCCGGAAGCCTCGACACGAGCCAGCATGAGCTTTCGTATCAGGCGCAAGGCCATTGGCATGGATTCCAGTTCCGCTACGGCGAGATGACCGGGCTCGACCGCGCCAAGATGCAGGTCCACCTGGCTGCGACCTACGACGAGGACGGCCGCCAGATCACGCCCGCGCGCTCCTTCGTCTACGACACGCTGGTGATCGCCATCGGCAGCGTCGGCAACGATTTCGGCACGCCCGGCGTCAAGGAGCACGGGATCTTGCTCGACACGGCCGAGCAGGCCGAGCGCTTCAACCGCCGGCTGCTCAACGCCTGTGTCAGGGCCAACGCGCAATCCGAACCGATCCGCCCCGCTCAGCTCCACGTCGTGATCATCGGCGCCGGGGCGACCGGAACCGAGCTCTCGGCGGAGCTGCACCTCACGGCGCGCGGGCTGGTCGCCTACGGGCTCGACAGGATCGACCCGGAGAAGGACCTCAAGATCACGCTCATCGAAGCGGCCGACCGCATCCTGCCGGCTCTGCCCGAGCGCATCGCCAACGCGACCCTCGACATTCTCGAGGATTTGAAGGTCGACGTCAGGACGAAGTCACGCGTAACGAGAGTGAGCGCCGAGGGCGTCGAGCTCGCCAACGGGAATTTCATCCCGTCCGAGCTCGTCGTGTGGGCAGCGGGCGTCAAGGGCCCCGACGTGCTCGCCCATCTCGACGGCCTCGAGGTCAGCCGCTCGAACCAGCTCGTCGTCCGGCCGACGCTGCAAACGACGCGGGACGACAACATCTTTGCGTTCGGCGATTGCGCCTGGCTCGTGCTGCCGGGGCAAGAGCATCCGGTTCCCCCGCGCGCGCAGGCCGCTCATCAGCAGGCGTCGTACCTCTTCAAGCAGCTCCAGAGGCGTATGCGGGGCCAATCGCTCGAGCCGTTCCGCTATCGGGACTTCGGCTCGCTGGTCTCGCTCGGCGGCTATTCGACGGTCGGCAGCCTCATGGGCTTCATCTCCGGCAAGGGCATGATGATCGAGGGCTGGTTCGCCAAGATGACCTACCGCTCGCTCTACAAGATGCATGAGTTTGCGCTCTACGGCTTCTGGAAGGTTGTGATCGGCACCCTCTCGCGCGTGCTGACCCGGCGCACCGAGCCGGCCGTCAAGCTGCATTGAGGCTCGCTCCGGTCCGCTCCCGGCAGCGATCCGCTTCTCGAGCGCTGAACCCTACGATGAGTGAAAACGAGCCCCTAGTATGGCGGTTCAGAAGTTCCCCGCCACTCGCGGCTCCCTCGTGAGGGAACTTCTGAACCAAAGCCATACTAGCAAGGCTCATGATTCTAGTGTCCCTTATGAACCCGAAGTTCGCCAACGCGATTGCCGCAAGGTGTGTGCGAACTTCGGGTTCGGGACACTAGAGGAACTCGGGTTGCCAACCTTTCTCTCATGCTTACGATGCCGGTTGCCCCGAACCTCTTCCGCGACATGACCGAGGATCATAGTAGCCGTGGCAGATTCCACTAAGGGCCGGCTTCCTCATGATGAAGCACTAGCGATCCTAAGGGCGCAGACCTACCCCGTAGCCGAGATCGAGGATGTCTGTCTCACGCAGGCGACGGGGCGATTCGTAGCTGAACCGGTTGTGGCGCCGCGGCCGATCCCCGCCGCCGACAACTCGGCCGTCGATGGGTACGCCTTTCGCTACGCCGCCTACAGCAGAGAGGCGGGCGCCAGGCTCAGGCTCAGCGGCAGGGCATCCGCCGGTCATGAATTTGGAGAGGTCCCGCCCCCGGACACGGCCGTCCGCATCCTCACGGGCGCTATCATGCCCGAGGGCCTTGATACTGTGGTGATGCAAGAGGATGTGCGTCTCGATACCCGGGAGGACGAGCATTGGGTCGTGCTTCCACCCGGTTTGCAGCAGGGCGCAAACCGCCGTCTTGCCGGTGAGGACCGCAAGTCCGGCGCCGTGCTCGTCGAGGCCGGCACGAGGCTGAGGCCGCAGGATGTGGCGAGCGCGGCGGCCTCGGGTCTCGGCAGGATTCGGTGCTACGCGCCGTTGGCGGTGGGCGTCATCTCCACGGGAGACGAGATCCTGCGGGCGGGCGAAAGCTATGTTCCCGGCGGGACGTATGACGCGAATGCGCCGATGCTCAATGGGCTGGTACGCGCCGGCGGCGCTGATTGTGTCGAGCTTGGCATCATCCCCGACGATGCCAAGCAAGTCGGCGAGGCACTCGCACGGGCGGCGCGCGGCTACCGGGTTCTTGTCGTTACGGGCGGGGCAAGCCTGGGCGAGGAAGACCATGTGGCGAAGGCCATCGACGCTCTCGGCAAGCGTCATTTTTGGCAGATCGCCGTAAAACCGGGCCGGCCGATGTGTGTGGGGGAGATCGGCAATTGTTTCGTGATGGGTCTTCCCGGAAACCCCGTCGCCGTCTTTGTTTGTTTCCTGCTCTACGTCCGGCCGGTGCTTGTTCGACTTGGGGGCGGCTCGTGGCCGGAGCCTCTGCGCTACCCGATGCCGGCGCTGTTCTCGCAAACCAAGAAGATAGGACGGCGGGAGTTCTGGCGCGGCAGGCTCGTCGAAGCCGGCGGCGGTAGGCTCGGCGTCGACAAATTCCGACGCGATGGATCTGGCCTTATCGCGTCGCTGTGCGAGTCCGACGGTCTGATCGAAGTCGCCGAGGACGTGAGCGAGGTACGGGAAGGCGACCTCATCGCGTTTATTCCTTACACCGAGTTCGGTCTCCCCCACTCGTGACGGGAACCGCAGTCTTAGATGAGCTCGACCATCTGCTCTTGCGGGAGCCGAACAGGCTCGATCCTGACCGCGCAATACTTGTACTCCGGGATCTTGCCTATCGGGTCGAGCTGGGGATTTGTGAGGACATTTGCGGCCGCCTCGACATACGCGAACGGGATGAAGACGACGTCGTCCTGAATTGACGGGTCGGCGCGCGCAGTGAGCTCGATGCTTCCGCGCCGTGTGCTCACCCGCATGACCTCGCCGGGCGCGATGGCGTAGCGCGCGAGCGTCGCCGGGTTGAGGCTGGCCGTCGGTGCCGGCTCGAGTGAATCGAGGACTGAGGACCGCCGCGTCATTGCTCCGGTATGCCAGTGCTCGAGCTGGCGGCCGGTCGTGAGTATGAGCGGATAGTCCCGATCGGGTCGCTCGGCGGGCGGTACGATGCTCGCAGGCACGAGGAGAGCGCGCCCGGACGGAGTGGGAAAGCCGTCCCCGAAGACAACCGCCTCGCCAGGATGGTCCGGCGCAGGACACGGATAAATCACCGACGATTCCCTCTCGAGTCTCTCCCAAGTGATGTTGTCGAGCGACGGCATAGCAAGCTTCATCTCCGCGAAAACATCTGCCGGACCGCGATAGGTCCAAGGCAAGCCGAGCCGCCGCGCCAGCTCGACGGTAATCCACAAGTCCTGCCGCGTGTCACCCGGCGGCTCGAGAGCCTGGCGACCCATCTGCACCTGCCGGTTCGTGTTGGTTACCGTGCCTGACTTCTCGGGCCAAGCCGAGGACGGCAAAATCACATCGGCCAGCATCGCCGTTTCGGTGAGGAACAGGTCCTGGACCACGAGATGATCGAGTTTCGCCAGGCCTTCACGTGCGTGGCTCGCGTCGGGATCCGACATCGCTGGGTTCTCACCCATGATGTACATGCCGCGGATTTCGCCCCTTTGCGCCGCGTTGACGATTTCGACCACCGTCAGCCCAGGCTTGGGCGAGAGGGGCGCTTGCCAGAGTGCTTCGAGCTTGTTTCGGATTTCGTCGTTGCGAACATCCGCGTAGTCCGGAAAGACCATCGGAATTAGGCCTGCATCAGACGCGCCTTGCACGTTGTTCTGGCCGCGCAGGGGATGTAGGCCTGTTCCGGGCCTGCCGACCTGCCCGCACATCAGCGCGAGCGAGATCAGGCACCGCGCGTTGTCTGTGCCGTGCACGTGTTGCGAAATTCCCATGCCCCAGAAGATCATCGCCCGATCGGCACCCGCAAATGTGCGGGCGACCGTGCGGATGGTGTCTGGATCGACGCCGCATACCGGAGCCATTTGTTCCGGAGTATAGGCGGCGAGATGCTTCTTCAAGCGGTCGAAGCCCTCGGTGTGGGCCTGAATGTACTGTACGTCGTAGAGCTCTTCGTCGACGATGACATTCATAATGGCGTTGAGAAGCGAGACGTCGCTGCCGGGGCGGAACTGCAGCATGAGAGTCGCGTAACGGGCCAGCGCTTGCCCGCGCGGATCCATGACGATGAGGGTCGCGCCACGCTGCGCCGCCTGCTTGAAGTATGTCGCCGCTACCGGGTGGTTCTCGGTCGGATTGGCTCCAATAATGATGATGACATCGGCGTTCTCGACCTCGTTGAAGGTCGCCGTCACCGCCCCGGAGCCTATCCCCTCCATGAGAGCCGCCACCGATGAGGCATGGCAAAGGCGCGTGCAGTGATCGACGTTGTTGTGACCGAAGCGGGCCCGAATGAGCTTCTGAAACAGATACGCCTCTTCATTGGTGCATTTGGCCGAGCCAAAGCCCGCAATTGCGCCGGCGCCGTGGGCGTCCGCCACGCGCACGAGGCCGCTCGCCGCGGCATCCAACGCCTCGTCCCAGCTTGCCTCCCGGAAATGGGTCGACGGATTTGAGGGATCCACATCGAGCGCCTTCGGCAGCCCCGGCTTCCTGATCAGCGGCTTCATCAGCCGCTGCGGATGGCTCACATAGTCGAACCCGAAGCGGCCCTTGACGCACAGACGGTTTTCGTTCGACGGACCGTTGCGACCCTGAACGAATGCGATTTTGTTGTCTTTGATTTGATAGCCGATCTGGCAGCCGACCCCGCAATAGGGGCAGACGGAATCCACCTGCCGGTCCACGTCCCGGGTACCGTACTGCATGACGGGGTCCACGATGGACTTCGGCATGAGCGCGCCGGTGGGACACGCCTGGACGCACTCGCCGCAAGCGACACACGTTGACTCACCCATCGGATCATCGAAGTCGAACACGACCTTGGACCCGATGTTGCGAAACGCCATCCCGATGACGTCGTTGACCTGCACCTCGCGGCACGCCCGGACGCACAGATTGCAGTGGATGCAGGCGCCGAGATTGACCGCCATGGCCGGGTGGGAAAGGTCGGGAGGTATGATGTCGCGCGCCGCAAAGCGCGAGCTTCCGAGGCCCTGCCTCTCGGCCCAGTGCCAGAACTTCGAGCTCCGATCCGGGGACTCCGCCCTCGGCGGCTGATCGGCGAGCAAGAGCTCGGTCACCATCCGCCGCGCCTTCACGGCGCGGCTCGTCGCCGTCCTTACGACCATGTTGGGCGCAGCTTTGCGAATGCACGACGCCGCGAGCACGCGCTCGCCTTCGACCTCCACCATGCACGCGCGGCAATTCCCGTCCCCCCGGTAGCCGGGCTCAGGGAGCCAGCACAGATGCGGTATCTCGATGGCTTCGCGCTCGGCGACCTGCCAAATGGTTTCCCCAGGGCGGGCCACCACAGCACGGTCATCAATGGTAATGCGAAACTGGTCTGTCATCTTGCAACACCGTTGCTACGGCCTATCAGACTGTTTGGTGCGCTTGCCCCGCTTGTCGTCATCAGAAAAATGCTCCATGGCCGACATGAACGCATTCGGTGCCGCCTGGCCCAGGCCGCAGATCGAAGCATCGCGCATGGTCTCGGCAAGCTCGGCGAGGAGGGGGGCATCCCATTCGCGCTGCTCGAGAAGTGCCACAGCTTTCTCGCAGCCGACGCGGCACGGCGTGCATTGCCCGCACGACTCGTCCTGGAAGAAGCGAAGGAGGTTCACGACGATGTCGCTGACCTCATCACGATCGGAGAAGATGACGATCGCGTGGCTGCCGACGAAGCACCCGTACTTGTCGAGTGTTCCAAAATCGAGCGGTAGGTCCCCCAGCGTTTCAGGAAGAATGCCGCCGGACGCCCCGCCGGGTAGATAAGCCTTGAACCGGTGACCTTTTTCCATCCCCCCCGCAAGCTTGATCAGCTCGCGCACAGTGATCCCGGCCGGTGCGACGATCATGCCCGGCTTCTTGACGCGGCCGGAAACGGACCATGATCTGAGACCTTTGGCCCCATTTACCCCCTGGCCGGCAAACCATTGCGCTCCTTTGGCGAGAATCTCGGGCACCCAATGCAAGGTCTCAATGTTGTGATTGAGCGTGGGGCGGCCGAAGACGCCAACCTCGGCGATGTAGGGTGGCCTGTGCCGCGGCAGCCCGCGCTTGCCCTCTATGGATTCGATCATCGCCGATTCTTCGCCGCAGATATACGCTCCCGCACCGCGTCGAAGCTCAATCTGACCCGGTCGAACGAGGCCCGACGCTTCCAGCGCGGCGATCTCTTTCCCCAGGATGTGCAGACCGGCCGGGTACTCATCGCGTATGTACACGAAAATGGTCTCGGCCTCGACGGCCCACGCGGCGATCAGAGCCCCCTCGAGCATCCTGTGAGGATAGCGCTCGATATAGACCCGGTCCTTGAAGGTTCCTGGCTCGCCCTCGTCGCCGTTCACCGTCATTAGTCTTGGGCCGGCGAACGAACGCACGATCTGCCATTTCTTGCCGGCAGGGAACCCCGCTCCCCCCAACCCTCGCAAACCGGCGTCGGAGAGCTCGGCGATGACCGCTTCCAGCGCCCGCGCGCCAGACCGGCAAGCTTCGAGAATGGCATACCCGCCAGCGGCTCGATAATCCGCCAGACCATCGTAGGTCGGTATGCTCGGATCCCTTATTCCGCTGCGCAGAACCTCCTCGACCTTCTTGAACGTCGCGCCGTCGACGTGGCGATGGCCAACCTCGCAGACTGGAGCGGCATCGCAGCGGCCCATGCAAGGGGCCCGCAGGACGCGCACCTCAGCCGGGTCCAACCCCGCTTCGAGCGTCCTCAAGAGCGCGTCCGCGTCCCTTATCGCGCAAGAGATGGAATCACAAACGCGAATGGTCGTTTCCGGCGGCGGGGTCTCCCCTTCCTTGACGACATCGAAGTGGGCGTAAAACGTGGCCACCTCGTAAACCGCTGCCTGCGGGATTCGCAGCTCTTCGCCAAGCGCTCGAAGATGACGTGCCGAGAGATGCCCATAGCCGTCTTGGATGAGATGGAGAAACTCAATCAAGAGATCGCGACGGCGCGGGCGGTCGCCGAGCAGTTGACGCACCTCGCTGAGCGCGTCCCGATCGAGCTGCCGTCCTCTTGGGGCAGACCGTGCCCGACGGCGAAATCCAGCATTCCTTCCCGGCCTATCCGCACCGCCGTTACTCTGATCCACGACGAAGATCCCAAGCTTGTTTCAACGCCATGGCGTGGCCGTCGCACGCGAATGAGTACAGGTCATACCGTCCGTGCTTCTGACAGGCAAGTAAGTAACGTTCAGGCTGGCCGGCATGGACGAGCGGCCACGCGACCCTGCGCGCTTCACTCGGCTCTGTGCTCGTCTATGCGGCCTTTGGACCTACACTCGGCGTTGCAGTTCAATGAGGGAAGTGCTGGAATCGTAAGCACAATCCATATACTCGGCTGTGCCCAGCATGCAGGTGCAATCTCGTGGACAGTAGCACAGCACTCGACCTGATCCTCTCCGGCGACGCGAAGCTGTTCGCGATCGTGCGGCTCTTGTCGTCGTCTCAAATGCTAAGCTTTGGGCTCAGTAAGGTAGTAAGCGTGAAACCCGCGCCAATCGTGTTCGATACGAGGCGGAGGCGCGGAGCCGACCGAGGAGACCGTGAGTAGGCTTAAGGAGTTCGAGGTCCGGCCCGATCCCGACGACCCCCGGCTGTCGAGGGCCGTTCCCGGCATCGACCACGAAGGAAAGCGGGTCGAGACCGCCGTCGTCACCGAACGGCCGCTCACTCTCTTCCTCAACGCGCGCGAGATCGTGACGATGATGACCATCGGCGATCATCCGGACCTCTTGGCGGTGGGCTATCTTCTCAATCAGAATATGCTTCGAGCGGACGATCACATCACGGCGATCGACTACGCCGATGAGATCGACACCGTCGTGGTGCGCACCGAGCGGCAAACCAACTACGAGGAGAAGCTCAGGAAGAAGGTGCGGACCTCAGGATGCGCACAGGGCACTGTGTTCGGCGATTTGATGGAGGAGTTCGACAAGATCGAGCTCGACAGGAAGGCGCGCATTAGGACATCGTGGCTTTACGCACTCACGAAGAAGATCAATATGGAGCCGAGCCTGTACCTGAAAGCCGGAGCCATCCACGGGTGCGTACTGTGCCAGAAGGACAAGCCGCTCGTTTACATGGAGGACGTCGGCCGTCACAACGCCGTCGATAAGATTGCCGGCTACATGTTCCTCAACGGCGTGAGCCCGGAGGACAAGATCTTCTACACCACGGGGCGGCTGACCTCAGAGATGGTCATCAAGGCCGTGAAAATGCGCATTCCGATCCTCGTCTCGCGCTCGGGCTTCACGGCCTGGGGCGTGGAGCTCGCCAACAAGGCTGGGCTAACGCTCATCGGCCGGGCGCGGGGCAAGCGATTTGTCTCGCTGTCGGGCAACGACCGCATCGTCTTCGACACCGACCTCTCGAACGTCGCGGACGAGAGCAGCACGTACGCGCGAAAAGGCGGCTTGCCCGAACCGGCGGACTGAAGATGCCGCACAGCAGGGCCGAGAATTCCGTCACTGGACTCCTCCTTGCCGGGGGACGATCGCGGCGCATGGCCCCCGCCTTCGCGGGGATGACGGGCGGCGACAAGGGCCTTTTGGACTTGGCCGGCAAGCCGATGCTCGCCCATGTGATCGAGCGGCTGAGACCTCAAGTGGGCCCCATTGTCCTCAGTGCCAACGGTGATCTCGGCCGCTTTGCTCCATTCGGATTGCCGATCGTTCCGGACACGATCGAAGGTTCCGTTGGACCGCTGGCAGGGGTACTCGCGGGGCTCAGATGGTCGGCGGCGAACGCGCCCCAGGCACGCTTCGTGGCAAGCGTCTCGACGGACGCGCCGTTCCTGCCTGAAAACCTCGTCGAATGCTTGCTGGCCGGCTTGGCGGACGGTGCGGGCTCGATCGCCCTCGCCTCCTCGGCGGGCGAGCTGCACCCCGTGATCGGCCTCTGGCCCGTCGCTTTGGCTGACGATCTCGAGGCGGCCTTAAGAGGCGGCGTGCGCAAGGTGCTGGCGTTCACCGACCAACACGGGACGGTGGCGGTCGAGTTCCCCTTGCAAGAGGTGCGTGGCCGAGCGGTCGACCCGTTCTTCAATGCCAACACGCCCGAAGAGCTCGACGAGGCACGAGTCTTGCTGCAGATCTGAAAGCGTCATCGGCACGTGGCGCTGGTCCGCTGTTGTGGCGGGACTCATAGGCCCTCGAGCCGTTCCGCTACCGCGACTTCGGCTCGCTCGTTTCCCTGGGCGCACATGCGCGGCTGAGCAGCATCTTGGGTCATGTCCGACCTACACGTTATTCGAACAAGGAAGGGCGGAGGTCTTGCCGCACATGGATCAGGGCCCGGATCAGCACGTGGTCGGCTTCCTCGGTGTAGAAAACGTAGTGTGACTGGAACCGGAATCGACGGTAGCCGGGAACGAGCTCGTCGGCACGGGTGCCGATCCCGGGAAAATCGGCCAGTAAACCAAAGGTGCGTTCGAGCCCGGCATGGTAAGCTTCGGCCTGATAGCGGCCGAATTTGGCGTCGGTGAAGGCTTAGATGTCGAGCAGGTCGGCACGGGCTCGGAGCGAAAGCCGGAATTCAGCCACGGGGCTGCGCATCGGCGAGGGCGCGCGCCTCGGCGAGAATGTCGCTCATGGTGGCGGTCGTAGCCGTCGCGCAGTCGGGATGCGTGAGGGCGGAGCGCAGCCGGCGCAGTTGCTCCTCGCGGGAAAGGGCTTCCCACGCCCGGATTTCCTCCTCGGTCGGGGTCGCCGATAGGCTCACGTGATCCATGGTGCCAATACTGCCGGCCATGATGACCCTATAGCACAGCTCGGGGTGCGTTTGCAGGGGCCAACTTGGCAAGTTGAAGGGGCAACATAATGGAGGTGTACCAGCTTGCGCTTACTCTCTTCGGCCCAGAAGGCGGCTGCGCCATCCCATGTTGGGTCGCGGCCGCGAAGTGCGGCCTTGACCCAACCTACGGCCTTCCGACGAGGTAGCCGATGCGGCCGCCCGAAACCTCGCGCAGGCGCTCGAGGTGAGCGAGCATTTCGCGCGCGTGGAGCGGCCGGCCCGTCATTTTGAGGCAATTCTCCTCGAGCGCCCTGAGCGAGGGCAGGACATCCTCGGCGGTCTTGTGCAGCATGACGATGGTGGCGATGCATCTGCGGCTCATATTGCGCGGCACCTTGGGTACCACGGACGAGATCATGGCCTTGATCCGGTTCGAGAGATAGCTCGACAGGCGCCCGAACACGCTGATCAGCCGGATGAGGAAATCCTCCCGGAACCGGCAGTCATGGGTGTCCATCCACTCGAAGAACTTGGTCATGACCATGTCCTGCATCCTGAGCTCGGAGGTCACGCGATAGTCCTGCCACTCGGCGACGAGATCGAACGAGGGCTCGATGTCCATGTCCTGGGGGGCGAATGTCTCCTTGGCCTTGACCCCGATGCGCTTCAAGAAGTCCTTGTTCTTCATGTCGAATCTCGTCTTGAATGCCGGCAGCCGGATGCTGCCGGCGCTGGCGTCCTTGAAGGCCAGGTAAATGAGCTTCGAGCAGAACAGCCGCCTTCGGCCGCGCAGGCGCATCGAGAAGTCGTAGGGGATGTGGCGGGCCTTGCCGGTCACTGAGGCGAGCACGCGCTCGTGAATGAGCTCCGCGGCGCGCATCGCCAGCGCCGAATCCTTGTGCCGGTAGAGCACGGCGCGGGCGACCCCGTGCGCGAGCGTGTCGTCGAGCTTGTTGACGACGGACCCCTCCTCGATCAGCGCCTCGACCGCCCAATGCCCGCCCTTGGGGTCGACGTAGATCATGGCCACATGGCTGAACTGGCTGTCGGTATCGCCGATGCGGGCAATCGCCGCGCTGTTGTGGTGCCTGCCGCGAACGAGCAGCACGTCCCCCGACCGGAACGGAATGTTGCGGCCCTTGTCGAAGGCGCGATTGACGAGCGTGTTGTATTGGGTTCCTGTGAACGGCTTTAGAAGTTCGGCGTGCCGAGCGAGCCGCTCGTTGCCGATCAGGATCTCGCCCAGCATGTCGCAGCCGTAGCGCGCGATGCGAAAGGTGTCGCGCAGCGCCTTCTGCACGGGGACCGTCATGAACCCCTGCTCCCGCCACGCCCCGATACGGTCGCGAATGCGCATGCGTGCGTCGAAGATGGCCTTCATCAAGAGCGGGGCCTGCTCGCGCACGGCGGCCTGCTCGTAGCGGCGCAAATCGACGTTGAGAACGGTATCGTAGACCTGCCTCAGATTGCTCGCGAGCTCGTCGGCGCTGATCACGGGCCGCTCGGCGAGGCTCAGAATGTAGGCGAGATCGTCGTCGAATTTGCCGACCACGGCGGACCGTTGCAACACCGACCTCCCGGATCCAGACGTCTCAGGTATTGGCCGCAGACCCCCGCGCGTCCGGACCCTAGCAAAGACGACGGCCGCTCGCCAACCTCAGCCGCCGCCTCTCAGCGCGGTCAGGAGCTCCGGAGTGGGATAGGAATCGGCCGGCAGGCCCAGCTTGCGCTGCATGGTCTTCACCGCTTGGCGCGTCTTGAGCCCGATCTTGCCGTCGATCTCGCCCACGTCGAACCCGCGCTTGGCCAGGATCCGCTGCAGATCCCGTGCGTCGGTGTCGCTGAGCACGGCGATGTCCGCCCGGCCGCGGCTCATCGCCGGCGCGCCGTCGATGCGGGTGGCGAGATAGGCTGCCGTCGTCGCGTAATTGAGCGACTGGTTCCACTGCAGGTAGACGTCGAAATTGGCATAGGCGAGAAACGCCGGCCCGTACCGACCCATCGGCAGCAGCAGGGACGCGGGCAGCTCGTCGGCGGACAGCGCGCGCCACCCG
>Ga0209341_10002992_pt1 | contig 15872 bp, 10 predicted proteins | sample RifCSP13_2_FD_184020 | JGI IMG/M metagenome (GOLD analysis project Ga0209341, IMG submission 184020) | Soil microbial communities from Rifle, Colorado - Rifle CSP2_sed 13_2 (SPAdes) (version 2) | ecosystem: Environmental > Terrestrial > Deep subsurface > Rock core/Sediment | place: Rifle...
AAGAAGAGTCAGAGAGCCTTATTCAGGATGTTTTTCTTAAATTATGGGAGAATCGCCACAAAGTTGAGAAGAACTCATCAGTTAAATCTTATATATTTACTATAACGTATAACTCAGCCATTTCCATTATCCGGAAAAAAGCCAGGGAATCTGAGTTTGTTGAATATTTGAAATCTCTGCAGGTTATTAATGAAGAGCCTGTAAATATTGAACTTGAATATATTGAATTGAAGAATAAGCTTGATCTAGTTATTGAAGCATTACCTCTGCGTCAGAAAGAGGTTTACTTGCTACACAGAATTGAAGGTCTTAAATATAGTGAAATCGCTGAGCGCTTAAATATCTCAGTAAAAACTATAGAAAACCATATGGCTCGTGCTTTAACAACAATCCGTGAAAAACTGGGTGATTACTCACTGATTGCCATACTCTTTTGGCACCTTTTTGTATAGTATTGATATTCAGTCAATATAAATTATTTTCAAAAAATTCCTTTTTTAAGTAGTGGTATCTATTATTTATTGCGTCATACTATTAAAAAGCATAATTTAATAGTGTAAAGTCAGTATTGCCTTTGTGCGAATTTAGATTAGCTTTTTCTAATTGTGATTTGATAAGCAAGTTGGTTAGGACGGGTTTGGAAAGGGGCAATAAAGCGCTTCCGATATATTATTGGAAGTGCTTGTTGCTCTGGAAAATTAATATTGATCATGGATAAGGAACTGTTAGAAAAATATTTCAGTAATAGTTGCACAGAAGAAGAATTAAGATCTGTTTTAGCATGGTTTGAAGAATCTGCGGATACAACTGAGGGGAAGGCACTTTTATATAAAATCTGGGAGGACTTGCCAGATGAAGACCTCAGTTCTAAAATTCACTTTGATCTTTTGCTTGACAAAATTCATCATGAAATAAATCTAACCCAATCGAAAGTGCCTATATCGAAAGAGGATCGGAATATTATTAGATTAAAAAGTATAGAAAATATTATGAAATTACTTAACCGAGCAGCAGCAATTCTCTTACTTCCTATTCTTAGTTACGGATTGATTATGACATTTAAGTATAATTCAACAAAGCATAGTCAGGTTGCAGTAAATCATGCATTTAATGAAGTAATTTCTTCAATTGATGCTATCAGCAAAGTTACTCTGCCTGATGGTTCAATTGTTTGGCTTAATCATAACAGCTCATTAAGGTATCCGGCAGTTTTCAATGGTAAAAATCGAATTGTTGAACTTATTGGCGAAGGATATTTTGAGGTGGTCCACAATTCTAAAATACCTTTTATTGTAAATGCAAAAGGAATTCAGATAAAAGCTATTGGAACAACATTTAATATTATGGCTTATCCTGATGAAGACAGAGTTGAGACTTCACTTATTAATGGGTTGGTTGAATTGCAACGCACAGAGACAAATGGTAAGCTAATTCCTCTGGTAAAAATGAGGCCGACTGAATTAGCTATTTTTCAAAAAGGTAATAATGAGATTAGTATCCGTACGATCAATGATGATAGATATTTTTCTTGGAAAGACGGGAAACTTGTTTTTAATAAGGAATCTATTGGGGAGGTAATTAAGAAACTTAGCAGATGGTATAATGTAGATATTCAGTTGAAGGATCCTGAATTACTTGAACTTACATATACTGGTACTTTTACTCAAGAAACTCTCGTCCAGGTAATGGAACTATTAGCTATGGTGTCACCGATTAATTATACAATTTCAGATCGGCAATTAATAGGTCCCGGAACCTTCTCCAAAAGAAAAATCACATTGAGTTACAGAAACAAATAGATAAAAATAGATCTTTCAAAAACTAATTCATATGCCTATGTAATAAAGAAAAAAGATAAAAAAGCGGGACAGTGCTAGCACACTATCCCGCCAGATTAAGAATCGTGATTTCAGTAAAAAACTACTAAACTTAATCCATTTAAATCTATGAAAAAATTTCGAGATTTTTATGAAAGGAATTCGCTTGGATTTCTTTTAAAAAAAACATTCAGAATCATGAAACTAACCCTCTTCATATTCGTGCTAACGATTTCTCAACTCTGGGCCACTGAGAGTTATTCACAATTTACTAAGCTATCCCTTAAGCTTGAAGAAGTTAAAATCTCAGATGTCCTTAAGGAGATTGAAAATCAGAGTGACTTTTTTTTCCTATATAGTCCTAAGCTGATCGATGTCGATAGAACGGTAAACGTTGATGTTGAGAATGAATCTATCCAGGAAATATTAAGCAATATTTTTGGTGAGGAAGTAAAATTTGGTGTCTATGACCGCCAGATAATTCTCACAACAAAAGATAATTCTGAAATATTTTCCTCATTTCAACAGAAACGAATAATCGGTACAGTTACTGACAGAAATGGCGCGCCTGTGGTAGGTGCGAACGTTGTCATTACCGGAACCAATCAGGGAACTGTTACTGATATAGCCGGTAATTATAATATTGATGTTCCTCAGAATGCCAGGAGTTTGACGTTTTCATTTATTGGTATGGAATCTCAGGAAATCATTTTAGGAACATCAACCCAGATCAATGTTACAATGGTTGAATCGGCTATTGGTCTGGAAGAGGTCGTTGTAATCGGGTATGGTACACAAAAGAAAGTAAACCTTACGGGCGCAGTTAGTTCATTAAGCGGTGAAAGTATGGAAGGACAATTTTCCTCCAATACTTCCACCTTAATACAAGGTCGCTTATCCGGAGTCAATGTTACTTCGACTTCGGGTCAACCAGGAAAACCGAACATCAGGATTTTGATTCGTGGACTTGGAACAATGAACAATACCAATCCCTTAGTGCTAGTTGATGGAATTGAGACTTCTATGGATGAAATTAATCCGAACGATATTGAAAGCATCAGTGTTCTTAAAGATGCCGCATCAGCATCTATTTATGGTTCACGTGCCGGGAACGGTGTAATTTTGATTACCACAAAGCGAGGCTCGGCAGGGAATATTAAAATTAATTATAATAATTCTATAGGATGGCAAAGACTTGGTTTAACTCCAGAAGTAGCATCATCTGCAGATTATGCAAGATTGCGCAATGAAGCTAACCTGAATCAAGGACTTGCTCCTGCTTACACGGATGATGAAATAAGGAAATTTGAAGATGGCTCGGATCCATTTAATTATCCAAATACTGATTTGATGGGCCTTTTATTTGATGGCTCCGGATTTACGCAAAACCATAACTTATTCTTAAGTGGGGGCAATGACCAGGCCAGATATGGAATTTCACTTGGTTATTTTGAACAGCAGGGAGTGTTGAAAAGAACAGATTACGAACGTTATAATTTAAGAATCAATGTCGATAGCAAGGCAACAAAATGGCTAAACATTAAATTAAATTCTGGTCTTTCCCAAGGTTTAATTAATGAACCTACTGCACATATAATGACTGCCGGACCATTCTATTTTTATCAACAAGCATTACTGACACCAGCCACAGTGCCTGTAAGAAACGCTGCAGGGGAATATGTTCCATATGGGAATAATAATTTGGTAGCGATGTTATCCGAAGGAGGAGGAAATAAGTACAAAATGCCACGTATGACAAGTAGTATGTCCGGTGAGATTACCCTTCTTAAAGGATTAACATTAACAGGTCTTGCCGGAATAGATTATAGTACAAATAAAACTAAATATCATACAATCACTCTTAGGTATAGCAATAACGTTGTTATTGGTCCTAATGCAGTGAGTGATCAATTTAGTGAACGTACGGCAATCACACTTCAAAGCTTTTTAAATTATCAGACAATTATTGGAAAACATGGCATAAGTGGTATGTTAGGAATATCGCGCCTGTCTGAAGATTATTATTTCAATGCTGCATTCAGGAGTAATTTTCCTTCGAATATCATTGATCAAATTGATGCTGGTTCCGCTTCAACTGCAACAGCTAGTGGAAATGCACTACAGACAAGGTCGGGCTCTTATTTTGGCCGACTGAATTATAGTTATGATAATAAATACTTGTTTGAAGCCAATGCACGCAGGGACGGCTCATCCCGATTTGGACCTGAAAACCGATGGGGTCTATTCCCTTCATTTTCTGTAGGATGGAGATTATCAGAAGAAGCATTTTTAAAGAAGGTTTCCTGGATAGAAAATCTAAAACTAAGAGCTTCATGGGGGATCCTTGGAAATGACAGGATAGCGGATTATTTATACATACCCAGAATTTCTCTTGGTCTAAATCAACCATTAGGCGGTGCAGTGGCCAATGGCGCTGCCGTTACCACGGCTAGCAATCCCGATATAAGGTGGGAAAAAACCACAGTTTGGGATATTGGTATGGATGTAGATCTATTTAACAATCGACTACTGTCTTTATCTGTAGATTATTACAATCGTTATACTGATGATATACTCGCATCTGTTCCTGTATCAATGGTATTTGGCTTACCGGCACCGGTCGTAAATACTGGAGCGATGAGGAATACAGGGGTTGAATTTCAACTTGAGAGCAGGAAAAAATTAGAGACAGTTGAAGTCTTTGTATCAGGCAATATTGCTTTTAATAAGAATAATGTAGAAAAATATAATAGACAGGGAGTGACGCAACCTGACCCTGGAGGACCTGCAATTATTAATCGTGAAGGTGATCCCTGGAATTCTTATTATGGATATGTAAATATTGGGAAATTTCAAAATGATGCGGAAGCTGCTTCTTCACCGATCATGGCTGGTACGGCTCCCAAAGCTGGAGATCTTAAATTCAAAGACCTAAATAATGATGGAGTAATTGATCCCGATGATAGAACCATTTTAGGTAATACTATTCCGAAAATTACCTATGGTTTTAATGGAGGTGCAAACTATAAGAGCTTTGATTTTTCGTTTAGTTTTCAAGGTGTAGCTAAGGTTAACGCCTCGCTGGGGATCTTTGGTTTATATCCGTTTAAAGATGACGGAGGCGCTTTACAACTGCATCTTGATCGGACAATGGTTCAGAACGGAGCAGTTGTAAAAGAAGGGCATTTGCCCCGTACCTTGCCAGGTGCAGTCCAAAATATAAACGGATCAGTCTTTAGCTCCTGGAGTTTATCCGACGCAAGTTATCTGAGATTGAAGAACATTGAGGTTGGGTATACGCTTCCGAATACTCTAGGTAGCAAGATAGGTATTTCGAGGGCAAGGATTTATTTTAATGGGCAGAACCTTTTGACATTTACGGATTTCCCATCTGGTTTTGACCCCGAGGTAGTTTCCGCATTCGGTACCTTTAGTCTTTTCAATGCTCCTCAAGTCAAGGCTTATACTTTCGGTATTAGTATTGATTTCTAAAAACTTACAATCATGAAAAAATATATATTAATTATTACAATAATTGTAGGTTCCTTTACTGCCTGCAATGAAGATTTTCTGGAAATTTTGCCGCTTAATAGTCTGTCGGACGGTACATTCTGGAAAACTCAGGAGGATGTTGATTTAGCTTTAGTTGGTTGTTACAGCAATTGGGAGCAATGGTGGAATATCTTATTATTTGACGGTGCATCGGATAATGCTTATGATGAGCATTTTGGGTGGAAGGCAATTGCAAACGGACAGGTAAATTCTACTACATCAATATCCCCGGTTACACCAAATGAATATTACTATGGTAAGATAATGAAATACAATACATTTCTTACTAAAATAGAGAATATAGAAATAGATGAGGATATAAAAATCAAATATAAGGCAGAAGTACGTTTTTTAAGGGCTTACGATTATTTTATTAAAACAATGTACTTCGGGGATGTTCCACTAGTAACAGAACCTGTTAATTATGATGTAAACCTTCCCCGAACACCCGTTGTTGAGGTTCAGCAATTCATACTTGATGAACTTGAAGAAATCAGTGCAATACTTCCTGTTTCAGATAATATTACATCAGGCGGCCATATTACTGCAGGGGCGGCACTAGCATTAAGAGCAAGACTGGAATTATATATGGAAAAATATGCTGATGCCATGACTGATGCACAGAGGGTAATAGATATGAATGTTTATGAGTTATATGATGGCGGCTCCCCCGAAGGTTTCCGTAATATGTTTTTGCCAGGGAGCAATGAAAACAAAGAAGCAATCCTAACAGTAAATTACGTTAATGGGCCTACCATCACAGGTATTTATTATCCACAAATGTGTAATACACCTACATATGGAGGATTTTCATCAACTTCCGGAACAAGGAGCCTGGTGGATGCATTTGAAACTACCCTGGGTAAGACGATCGATGATCCGACATCAGGATATGACCCGAACCTGCCTTATAATAACCGCGATGGACGATTGGCCATGACAGTTTTGTGTCCAGGACAGGAATTAAATGGGATATTTTTTAACCCACTGGATAGACACCAGCCTGATGGTGTAACTTTAAACATCGAGTATCACACGGATGGCAATGCCGCTAATACAGGATATGCACTATTGAAATATATTAAACCGGTTCCTATACCAGAGATGCAACAAAACGCAGTAAATATCCAGGTAATCAGGCTCGCCGAAGTCTACCTAACATATGCAGAAGCTGCTGTAGAAACAAATACCAATGAGGATATTGCATTAGGGTATATTAATTTGCTTAGAGCAAGAGGAAGTTTACCTCCGGCTACAGTGCTTACCAGAGATCTCGTTCGGCGTGAAAGAAGAGTTGAACTTGCATTTGAAGGTTTGAGATATTTTGATATTAAACGATGGGATATAGGAACGACAGCTTTAAACGGTCCAAAAGAAGGTTGTAGAGAAGGATCTGTAGATATGACCACCGGAGTAGTAACTTGGGGGAACACATATATAAAAGTAGATGATATGGTCTTTAATCCTGCTAGAAATTATTTGTTGCCCATTCCACAGTCCGAACTTGATGCAACAGGTGTAAGCCAAAATCCGGGATATTAGATGCATTAAAACCAAGTTTCTTCTGGTTGCAGTCATATATATTATATTGAGGTTGCCTCTCAACAAAGTTTTGAGGAAATTATGGGTTAACACTCTTTATTGACAACCGACATCTGTTAATATTTCTTATAGATCCCGTCATGAAGGCGGGATCTATTTAAACACTTCATAGACAAAATCATAGATTTTAATTTTCTAAAAGATAAAGCATATGTTTAATAACTTAATTAAAGTTGCCAGCGGAATTATTGCCGTTTTGGTTGGTACTATGATACCAGTAATTGCGCAATTTGGCTCAAATGATTCAATGCAAATTGAAGATTTCAAGGTAAGGGACGTCAGACAACCTGTAAGGCCAAAGGATTTTAAGCCATTCGTGTATCCATCATCCCTGACATTGAAGGAGAAAAACTCAGAAGAGATAATGAGTAAATCAGCACAGGAGATGGCCAGGGTAAATCAAGTTAATCTTCGCAGCGGATATTATAAAGCTACCTGGGAATCGCTTGATAGGCATGTTGTACCGGATTGGTATCAAGATGCCAAGTTTGGTATGTTCGTTGATTGGGGATTGTACAGCATACCTGCATATGCTCCCGTTGGTTACCCTGATTGGTATTTATGGCGAATGAATACAGACACAAAAGAATATCATAATAAATATTGGGGTGAAGATTTTAGAGCCGATGATTTCATTTCCCTTTTTACTGCAGAAGATTTTAACGCTGAATATCTTGCTGAAGTTGCAAAGGAAGCCGGTATGAAATACGTTGTACCATTTTTGAAGCATCACGATGGGTTCTGTTTATGGAATTCAAGCTATACTCTTCGTAATTCGATGGAAATGGGTCCACGCCGTGATATTGCTAAAGAATGGATGGATGCACTTAAGAAACGAGATTTAAAGTATGGATTTTATTATTCTATCGATGATTGGAATTACCCAATAATAGGAGCTGACAATCAAGTTCAGGTTAGGCAATGGCACGCTACAGATGGTTCAATTACAAATTCCATTACATACTATAAGGTCGATCCTTACATCGAAGAGAAATGGGAAAGGATGCAACTTTCAGGAAAAATTCCAGTACGCGATTTTTATAATGAGTACATTAATCCGGCAGCCATTGAATTCATTGATAAATATGATCCTGACCTTATCTGGGGGGATGGCGACTGGATTTTTGATGCAGATGTACGAAATACACGTGCGCTTATTGCTTATTATTATAACCAGGCTAAAGGCCGGAAGGAAGTGGCATTTAATGATGCTTACGGGTGTTCAAGACTAGTCCCGACTTTGGGTATGGGTCCAGATCATCTGCCTCATGGAGATTTCAACAGAAGTGAAGCCTTATATAGTGCTGATAAAAATCTGAATTATGATAAGCCTTGGGAAGAATGTAGCGGGTTAAGTCATTCCTTTGGTTATAATTGGAGGGAAACTGATAGTGATGTTCGATCCGCCAAAGAGCTATTGACAATGCTCATTGATGTAGTTGCAGGAGGAGGTAATCTACTTCTGATCACCAATCTTACAGCAACCGGTCAACTCGACCCGCTTTTGGCAGAAAGACTTAAAGTTGTAGGGGCCTGGCTTGAAGTCAACGGAGAAGCAATTTATGCTACCAGGAGGTGGATATATTCCACTGAAAAAGTTACTCGTTTTACACGCAGCAAGGATGGACGATTTGTGTACGCCATCTCTACGATATGGCCGGGACAAATATTCACTTCAAATTTTATAAAGCCTAAACCAGGATCAAAAATAACAATGCTTGGATCAAAAGATCTATTACAATGGAAAATAATGGACGGTAGGTTGGAAGTTAACATACCTGGTAAGTTTCAGGACGAAAAAAAACGACCAGTTGAAAACGCCTGGGTTTTTAAAATTGAGATCGCTCAATAGACGTAATGTGAAACTCTCATAATATAGCAAAACTTTCTGACAAATAGAGTAATTACAGATTGAGAATGTGAATCGAAACATAACCTTCAATTAATTAATCCTTATGAAACGCGATAAGTTTTTGAAAACGATTGCACTGGGAACTGCTGCAGCATCCTTGGGCCAAGCCGGTTGTTCGACTAATGAATTACGAAATCGCCAGCAGAATACAAAACGTAAAAAGACTAGATTCAATACAGAATACAGAGATCGTGATTGGACTGAACTTTTTCAACCAAAAATTATAGAAATTGATCTGAACAACATCAATATTTTGGACGCAGATCGTGCAGAGATTAATGGAGATCCTCCAGAGCCTTGGGGGTTCCGCTATTTCACAGAAGGCGATTGGGTTGACGGCTGGACGACTACTGAGGGGTTATCAATTTCCTGGACTATTAAAACATCTCAAGCTTTCTATTGTTCCGTCGCTTTGACCTATTCCTGTGCCGAAGGTTCCGCCGGATCTGATTTTGAAGTTGTTCAGGAAACTTCTGGATATGTTGGCTATGACTATAATGGTCGAAAAGCTATTAATAAAATTTTGGGTAGAACTGAGGTTACATCCAGCTGGCTTAGTTCATGGAGGAATTTTGAGCGAAAAGAAATTAGTGGAATTCTTCAAATTCCGGAGGGCCTTAGCGTCATCACTTTACGTGCAACGAGTAAGCCAAAAAATACGCAGGCTGTGATGTATTTCCATTTACTTGAAATTACACCGGAACCTGCAAAGGCTTCGATAATCGAGTCGAAAAAAAGAGCAGCCAACCTACGAAGCAAGACAGATTGGTTTGTGGATGCAAAATATGGTGTGATGTTCCACTATTCTTCCACTGTGTATCCCCGAAGTGGATCAAGAAAACCATTTGATCAGGCAGTAAGAGATTTCAACGTGGGCAAATTTGTCGAAATGGTTAAGGAAACCGGTGCGGGATATGTATTCTTTTTTATAAGTCATGGAATATTTTGGTTCCCGGCACCGATTAAGACAGTTGATGAAATTCTTCCTGGTAGAACCTGTGAAAGAGATTTGATTGCCGAGATAGCAAGTGCACTTGAACCACATGAAATTAAACTGTTATTGTATTACAATCCAAGTTACTACGATGATGTTGATTGGCGAATAGCTGCGGGCTGGGGATCCCATCTGCATTTTCATTCGGTTAAAGAGTGTGGTATGGATATAGTTTGGGATAAAAGTCCCTTTTATGAAAACCAGTGTCGAATTCTGGAGGAAATCGGTAAAAGGTATGGTCGTTCAGTGTGGGGATATTGGTTTGATAATGGTTATCCATTTCAATTATTTGAAAGTCAGGCACATGCCTGCAAGGTTGGTAATCCTGATAGAATAATTGGGTATAATTCCGGAATATATCCTAAGATAACTGATTTCCAGGATTTTTTTGCAGCAGAATTTGGGTCTAGTCCAATCATTCCTCCGGATAACTATTTCAATGAGGGAGGGCCTCAGGGAGGACTTCAACCTCATGGAACTATTTTCATCGATGGCGCTTGGCATCATTTCCGACCTAATACGGAGATTGGACCTCAGCGATTTTCGACAGAGGCACTGATAGATTATACAAAAGAATGTATTGATCGTAAATTGGTTTTAACGATCAATATGTGCATATATCAGGATGGGACAGTTTCTCCGGTAACACTGGAGCAGATGAAATCACTTAGAAAAGCAATTAGGGGAGCATAACATAATGAGCAAAATTGAATATTATGAAACTGAACCATCTTGAAGATTCTGGTAAATGGAAAGATAAAATTTCCAATTTTCATCAATTAGGTGGAATCGAAACATCCATATTGGATAATGGCGCTGGGAAAGGAATCCGTATTGCCTGGATGGACACCGGAAGTGGATTACGGTTTAAAGTGGTCTTTGACCGGGCTATGGATATTGCCGAAGCCTTTTATGACAAATACAGTTTGGCGTGGATCAGTCATTTAGGTATTACTCCACCCAATACATCCATAACTTCAGGGACAAACTGGTTGAACGGTTTTGGTGGCGGACTTTTGACCACTTGTGGATTAACGCATATAGGAGGTCCTGAAAAAGATGAATATGGTGAAAGAGGACTTCACGACCGCATAAGCCACGTACCCGCTATTGTTGAGTCAATTAGTCAGCCAGACTTGGAAAATGATAATCTTCGAATGAGTATTACCGGACGGATGATCCAGTCCACAGTATTTGGCTCTCATCTGGAGTTGAAAAGAACTATTTCCGCAGAATTGGGATGTTCAAAAATTAATATTGAAGACAACGTAACTAATTTGGGTAATTTGCCAGTTCCACATATGTTACTTTACCATTTTAACTTTGGCTGGCCTTTAATTGATGAAGGGACAGAAATCAATTGGGAAGGGAAATGGAGATCACGGGGGAATAATGCAGATGATTTCATTTTCAACGTCAATAGTGATTTTAAAACATGCAAAACTTCAATTGATGAACATAAGGGAACCGGAGAGTCGGTCGCATTTATTGATATTGCGCCAGGGCCATATGGAATATGTGAATGCGATTTTTACAATCACAGTATACCTTTAAAAGTAAAACTACGGTTCAAAAAAGAACAGCTACCGTGGCTTACAAACTGGCAACATTGGGGTAGGAATGAGTATGTAACAGCATTGGAACCAGGCACCCATCCTCCTATAGGCCAGTCTGCAGCCCGGAAAAATCAATCACTCCTTTTTATCCAGCCTGGAGAAACAAAGAATTACGAAATAGAAATGGAAGTCTTTGAGGATATATTATGAGTAACATAAATCCTAACACTTAAACATATGAGCAACGAAAATTCAAGTATTGCACAAAAGGCCTTTGAACAAGGCAAGGGGATTTTACGTCTGGCTCCTAACTGGGTGCCTCGTTCATTCTGTATTCCTGGACGTAGAATTAAATTACATCCGGATGACTATTACGCACTTGGAGGAGCTCGTGGTGGTATTGATGAACGATGGTTTTCATCGACAACACCTGCTGACAATGGTCCTCTGACAGGTAAAAATGAAGGATTGAGCGAGGTAATTTTCGAAGAAAAGGGGAAAACTTTACGAGTACTTTTAAGAGATGCTGTGACCGAACTTAAAGGGGCATTGGTTGGAGAAAAAATCTGGAAGGATTATGGCAACTGGCCCATGTACTCCAAATTCTTCGATAATCAGGGCGCTCTTCCACATCATATACATCAACGTGATGAACATGCCCGTTTAACTGGCCAGATGGGCAAACCTGAGGCATATTATTTTCCACCTCAGGTAAATAATCACGGAGGTGATTTCCCCTATACATTTTTCGGTTTTATACCCGGAACAACAAAAGAGGAAGTATTGGAATGCCTTAAAGATTTTAAAAAAGGAGATAATAAAATTACTAATATATCCCAAGCTTACAAATTGCAGCCTGGAACTGGTTGGGACGTTCCTCCGGGTATACTTCATGCTCCCGGAAGTCTATGCACTTATGAACCGCAAAAAGCATCAGATGTGTACGCTATGTATCAATCCTTGGTTGGGGATGCAATTGTCCCAGAAGAATTACTTTGGAAAAATACTCCAAATGACCGTATTGGTGATTTTAAATATCTGATGGAAGTAATAGATTGGGAACTTAATGTTGATCCTGGCTTTAAAAAGAACCGATTTATGCAACCTATACCTATCAAACCTATTGAGGAAATGGAAAATGAGGGATACATTGAAAATTGGATTTGTTATCGTTCAGAGGCTTTTAGTGCCAAAGAGCTGACAGTTTTACCTGGAGCTTCCGTGATAATTAAAGATGCAGGAGCTTATGGCCTGATCATGATGCAAGGCCATGGTAAAATGGGAGTGTGGGATGTAGAAACCCCAGCTCTAATCCGTTTTGGACAGTTAACTCATGATGAGTATTTTATCAGCGAGCAGGCAGCTAATCAAGGTGTTAAAATTGAGAATCATTCCAAAACTGATCCAATAGTAATGCTTAAACACTTCGGACCCGGTAATTCAGACCTCAAAATAAGTTAGTCTTACAGTTAATTCAAAAACATAATGAATAAAAATGCAGAACTGAACATTAAGTTCTTATGGTTGATGGCTTTTGTAGCCGCTATGGGTGGTTTTCTTTTTGGCTATGATTGGGTTGTGGTAGGTGGTGCTAAAAACTTCTATGAACCTTATTTTGGAATAACAACCCCTACCATGAAAGGTTGGGGAACAAGCTCTGCTCTCATAGGGTGTATATTTGGTGCACTTTTGTGTTTTGTGTTCAGTGATAAATATGGCAGGAAAAGATTACTGATTCTTTCAGGATTTCTTTTTGCTGTGGCTGCAATTGGCACTTCTTTGTCCAACAATTTTACCGTGTATAACATTTACAGAATCGTGGGAGGTTTTGCAATTGGCATCGCATTGAACCTCTCTCCCATGTATATTGCTGAAATGTCTCCTTCGAACATGCGGGGGAAATTTGTTTCCGTTAACCAATTGATGATCATGATTGGAATATTGGCTGCACAAACTGCAAATTGGCGCATCTCGCTGATTGATACTGAAATGCCAGCAAATGCTACCGCAGAAATCATCAGACAAAGTTGGAACGGGCAGATGGGTTGGAGATGGATGTTTGGTTTGCAAGTAATTCCTGCAACTTTATTTTTTATTCTGATGATCATTATGCCGGAAAGCGTTCGATGGCTTGTAAAAAACGGTCAGGATGTAAAGGCTCAGAGAGTCTTAACAAAAATTGGCGGTGCTGATTATGCCGAGAGGGAAGTTACTGCAATTAAAAATACCATTTCCAACGGTGAAATAGACAAAGTTCATTTTGGTGAGCTACTCGAACCCAGGTTATTTAAGATCCTTTTGCTGGGGATATTTCTTGCCATTCTTCAACAATGGTGCGGAATGAATGTAATCTTTTACTATGCAGCGGACATATTCAGGGCAGCTGGTTATGATATCCTTCAAATGATGGGACAAATAGTGATTATCGGCTCCGTGATGGTAATTTCTGCAGTCGTCACAATTTTAGTAGTTGAAAAAATGGGCCGTAAAGCACTCATGTTGCTTGGAACCGGCGGTTTAGCAATAGTTTACATCATTGAAGGGTATTTTTTTCATATTGAAAAGCTTGGCATTCCAATTGTTGTTTTAACACTGGCTAGTGTAGCTATTTACTCGCTTACGTTGGCTCCAATTGTTTGGGTAATTTTATCCGAAATTTTTCCGAATCGTATTCGTGGTGCGGCTATGTCTATAGCTGCAATTGCTTTATGGATCGGTAATTTCTCTCTCACTTTCACTTTCCCCTCAATTAAAGAAAATCTTGGATGGACATTGAATTTTTGGCTATATGCAGCAATTTGTATTTTAGGCTTTATGGTTATTAAGTTCAAGTTGCCAGAAACAAAAGGAAAATCGCTGGAACAAATTGAAAAGGAGTTAATTGATTTAAAATGAATAATTAAAAACCTTTTGACACTAATTTAAACTTTAATGCAATGAAAGGTCATTATAGGTTTACTGTTATTTATGCTTAACATTTCCGAATATGGTCAGATAATCAAAAATAAAATATTACCATTGGCGCCTAAACACTATTCATTAAAATATAACCACCTTAAAAGCAAAATGCTTTCATTAGGTATCCTAAAAGAGAACATGCAATATTCAGAAATAAATCCACAAATCGAAGTGATATACATTCAGCCTATAAAGAAGGATTCAAAGAAGAATGTCATTGAATTTGATTGGATTGCCGATTGGATGGATAAGAAATATCCTGACCTGGAATCTTTCGAGAGATACTTCGCTGCAAATTTAAGAAAATGGAAGATTGATTAAAATATTCCTGCTCCCATTAAAAAACAAACCAGCTCTAAATGAGCTGGTTAAGTGGTAAAATTGAGGTCTCTGGCGGATTTGAACCGCCGTAAACGGTTTTGCAGACCGCTGCCTAACCACTCGGCCAAGAGACCATGAAAATACCTATTTTAAAGAACCTTAAGTCTCTGGCGGATTTTCCCGAAGGAACCCCTGTGGGGGAACCGCCGTAAACGGTTTTTCCCGATTACATCGGGACTAACCACTCGGCCAAGAGACCATGTTGGTGGTTGGCAAAGTTAGGAAAATATTTTGGTTTTCAAATTTGACAGGCAGTGAAGAGAGGGGTGGTGAGGTGAAGTGAAGAAGTGAAGAAGTGAAGGGTGATGAAGAGAGAGGGGGAGAGGGGGAGAGGGAGAGGGGGAGAGAAGGAAAGAGGGTGATTGCGAAATCTGCGAGAGATAAAACCCGCGCAATCTGCGAGATCTGCGAGATCTGCGAGCAGAAAAAAATCTTGGTTTGCAATAGTTGGGAAATAGGGGAAAGTGATGGGGTGATAGAGCCGGTATCAGATGACATAATTATCCTTACTTTCATAACCTGACACGAACGGGAATGAATACACTAATCATCGGGATAATTTATGTGCTGGGGCCGGTGCTGTTGTTGTACGGCTGTAAAAGATCGGCATGGCTTAACCAATTCGGGACCGTAGGGTTGGCCTACGTTTTTGGTATTGTGCTGGGGAATATCGGAATCATAAAGCCGGAGATAAAACCACTGCAGGATAACCTGACCTCGGTGACAATCGCCCTCGCTTTACCTGGCTGCCTTTATTGCCCTGGTGATATTGGATCTTTGTTCTTCCAGGTATTGTTTTCGAGATTGTTCAAGATAGACACCGATACCACCATTATTGCTTCCGCGGCATTTATTTTCTCAGCGCCTTTCGTGCCGACTGTTGCAAATGCCCTCTGGAACAAGGAGATTATTTTATCGGGAATTACGATCGGCATTATCGGGTATGCAACGGGCAACTTTTTGGGGATTACGCTGGCGTATCTCTTGAAGTAATATTTTTTCTCGCAAAGACGCAAAGAAGCAAAGACGCATTGTTTCTCGCAAAGACGCTAAGACGCAAAGAAGCAAAGAACCATTGTTTCTCGCAAAGACGCATTGTT
>Ga0209341_10002993_pt1 | contig 15870 bp, 15 predicted proteins | sample RifCSP13_2_FD_184020 | JGI IMG/M metagenome (GOLD analysis project Ga0209341, IMG submission 184020) | Soil microbial communities from Rifle, Colorado - Rifle CSP2_sed 13_2 (SPAdes) (version 2) | ecosystem: Environmental > Terrestrial > Deep subsurface > Rock core/Sediment | place: Rifle...
AACCCACGCCAGGCGTCAAGCAGACTTGGCATCTACGACGTTAACGGCAGGTCCCGGGCGCAAAGCGGCGCAGTTATCTGACGCGGACACTCGATTCGGGGCCAGGGCGCTATTTTTTCATGCCCGCGCGAAATTTATTCCAGGCTGCTACGCCTGGCCTCGGCGGCCTTTTCGTCAACGCCCTGGGGCAATCCGGCGACGCCTACCGCGCCCACCAACCGGTTGCCGACGGCCAACGGTACGCCCCCGCCGACGAGGTAAACTTCGCCGGGATACATGTTCATGACCTCGAAGTAGCGGTCGGGGCGGCTCTTGGCCATCTCGGTAGCCGTTTCCGTGCGATCGCGCAGGATCAACGACGCATAGGCTTTTCCCTTGGCGAAGCGTTCGAGATGAAACGACGCGCTTCCCATGCGATCGGCGGATATGAGTTGCCTCTCTTCGTCGAGGATGACGACGGTCATGGTCAGTTTCTGCTCCCGCGCATAAGCCACCGCGCCATCGATGACGAGGTGGGCTTCCTGGAGCGACAGCGCCGTAGGCGGGGCCAACGGTCGCGGCGCGTCGGCGCCAAAGGCGAGCTGCCCCAGTAACAAAGCCAGACCGAGCGCGGGAATGTAAATACCTCGGAGCGCAGCCGATGTTTTCATGAGAGACCTCCTATAAAGTCGGTGTTCGAGCGGAGAAATCTTAACATGGCGGTGGGAACCGGACAAGAAAAAATGTTTCGCTCCAAAAATACTTAAGGACGCGGCTAAAAATCGAATAACCTTCGCTTGGCCTACGTGGGCAGATCAACCGCGATCAACATAGGCTTGCCCTCTCTTATGACTTCGATACGGATTTGCGCCGGCGCATTTCCCGCTTCAAGAACCGCGTCGAGGTCGGTGGTTGACTGAACGGTTTTGTCGTTTGCTTTGATAAGTATGTCACCCCGCTGTAGGCCTGCGTTTGCTGCCGGGCTTCCCGGCGCCACGTCGGCCACCAGAACGCCCCGCTGAGACGAGAGATCGAGAAGAGCCGCCAGCTCGGCGGTGAGATCTTGCGTTTGCAGCCCCAATTTCTGTCGCGCCTGCTCCCCGCGGCTGCTTGGCGTCAGTAAAGGTTTGGCTTTAGCCAGTACTTCCGTCGTGGCGTAAATCGGCGCCTTCATTCTCAGAGCGACGGCGATGGCGTCGCTGGGACGCGAATCGATTTCCAAGGTTTGGCCTCTGAACTCAAGCGAGAGCAGTGCGAAGTAGGTGTTGTTGCGCAGATCGCTGACAGTCACGCGCTGCAATTTGACGCCCAGTCCGTTGAGCAGATTGCGGATCAGATCATGGGTCAGGGGGCGCGGAGGGACGATCTGTTCGAGCTCAAGAGCAATGGCCCGGGCTTCGGGCATATCGATCCAGATGGGAAGCAGCCGTTTATCACCGACGGTCTCTAGGATTACCACCGGGGCTTTGGACTCGGGATCGAGGGTGACCATTTTCACCGTGGTCTTCACCAAACCGCTGTCCTGCCCCGCACGCAGACCAAACGCGGGAGTGAATGTCCAACAAACGATAAAGAACCAGCGAACATGTTTCATGGAAGTCTCCTTCCTTCGAGTGGATGCGCGGCCATTGTACTAACCAATGGTTGCAGATAAAGGGGTTAATGCAAGAGTGGAGGCTGGGATCGGGGTTTTGAATCATGACAATCTTGTTATGATGCTCGAAGTTGTAGAGAGTCAAACATCCTCAGTCCAATCTCGACCCTTCGACTCGAGCCCCGGCCTTGCCCGGGGGCTCTCGCTCAGGATTCCGCCCGACGGGCGTAGTGGAAGGTGCCACGGACTTGCCCACGGGTCTCCACCGAAGAGAAACTTAAGTCGGAGCGCAGGAAATAAGGATTGTCTAGAAACAAATGCCCCGGATCCAGGGGTGCGATAATCAATTATCAAAGCCTGGCACGGCTCATCGGCTCCTGTCCCACCAGCGGAAAAAAGTCTAACCGCGCCACTTTGACCCCTAAAACCGGTGATCACGGTGTGGATATAAAACTCGAAAGCCCGAGCGGGTCTATATGTGTCGTTCAGTGCAAGCGGTACAACCGCGACCAGGCTGTGTCGGCTAAAGAGCTAAGGGAATTTCTGGGAGCAATGACCTTTGCAAAAGCAACTCTCGGCTTTTTTATTACAACGAGTTACTTTACTGAGTAGTGCAAGGAGTTGAGCGCCCATCTACCAGTCTACCTTGTAGACCAAAAAGGATTACAGCGGTTTCTGTTCAGCGCCGAGATGGTTGAGCTTAATCGTGACCAGTACGAGGAGGAACTCAAGAGTCCGGAGACCATACTTAAGGAAATGTTTATTCTCGGTGACGCCTAACTAAAGTGCTTCAGACCGATCGCCTACAGCGACGCCTGAGCTTGAGCGTTAGGCAATAGGCATCTTTCCGGAAGAGTTACAATATGGAAAATATCCAGATCTTGGTTACGTGCCAACAGTGTGATGCAGAAAATACACTTACGATAGCACAAGGTGAGAACGGCGTCCCTGCATGTAGTAAGTGCCACCGTGTTTTACTAAATTACGCCACAGTCAACGGATACATTTATATACTTTCAAACCCAAAGATGGGCGGTCTTCTGAAAATTGGTTTTTCAGCTCGACCGGTTGAAGAAAGAATTGCCGAATTAAACTCGGCAACAGGTATGCCGGCACCATTCGTATTGGAAGCATTCTTCCTGAGCACTAATCCTCAAGGCGATGAAAAACAAATCCACTCCAAACTTTCCGAACAGAGAATTCCGGGAAAAGAGTTCTTTGCATTGCCAACTACAGAGGCTTTGAAAGTCGTGCAATCAATTTGCGGAAGAGCACCAGCCTACCTGGACAAAGAAGTTGCAGCCACTGTTATTTCAAGTCAACAAACGGTCAGCCAAAGTTGGGAAAGCAGTCTGCGAGAGAAGTTACGTAACGCATCAACAGCGAAGAAGTGATTTCCCCATCCGCGTGATTCCGGAGTCTCGGGGTCATCTCGGGTTATAGTTGGGTAGTCGGGGTCAGGCCCTTCAATCTAGACAATCTCGCGTTTACTCCGTCGACAAAAAGCACAGCTGGGGAGAACCAGTCCGGATGTGGTGCCTAATTTGAAGAGCGTCCTCAGTCCCACTCGCCTCCCGCACGCCTTGAGCAAAAAATCGTCGGTAGAAAACGTTTCCGCGCCGGTCCGTTCATTCAAGCCTTTGGTTTATCTTTGCGGCATAGAGCAGGGAAGGAAACGGGGATGCTTCCGATCTTCCTATCAAGTCGCTCTGCCGCGCCGGTCCGCGCGCGCGAAGAGTGGACTCCAACCCCAGTCGTTTCGCTATCCACATTTGCCAAATTTTATTTCCATCAGGCTGACCTCGCTGAACCGATGATCTCAACCGCGCCAACTCCTTAGCCGTCATCGCTGGATTCACAGAAGCCAACCAGTTCGACGGTCTGGGCGTCGGCCAGTCAGCTATCCTTGCTTCTCTAAGTGGCCCGCAGTATCAACCAGCCGGTGACTTTTTGTTTTTCCGGTTTGCCGTATCGGATAGCTGTTGCTAAAATATCTTAGTGGAAGTTGTCTTTGCGAGTTCGGCATTTCGTCACGGTTATGCGAAGCAAGACTTTTACGAACTATTGGCCGGCGATTATCTCAAAATCCGAAGCCAGCGCGGGCTTAACGATGTCTATGAGGTGGGAAGGAAGAAATTTAAGCGGGGCATATCTACATGTTGTTTATCGCGTGTTGCCGGATGGCCGGCTTCGAGTTTTTCACATGAACCGTATGACTGAGACCCAGAAAAGACGTTATCAGAGGTACCAGAAATGAAAAAGACCAGACGAAAAGTGGCCGCCCTGCGCGGGGCGGCTAGTAATGAAGAGATCGTCCGCTGGACGAAAAACCACGACGTCTTTGATCGCTTGGAAGCCGGAATATCGGAGGTCGTGGAAGATCACAGCGATCTCGATCGCGTGCTGCAGGAGGCGATCTTCCAGGACAACACCGCCCAGCTCAACATGCGTCTGCCGCCTGCGATGAAAGCGGTTCTCAGCAAGCTCGCCCGTCAACGCACGACCGACGCGACCACTCTCGCTCGAATCTGGCTCGCGGAACGGCTTAAGCAGGAACTCAAAGCAAGTTGATACACCAGTCTAGAGGGTTACTTCTGCTTTGGGCTGTTAACAGATCTCCGCGAGGAGAAAAGGGGATAAGTCGAAAGCGCCGGGATAAACCGGCATGGAGCAGCGGATGCGAGAGCCGTACAGGAAAGGTTTAGCGAAACCATCCTGGCCCCGAGTCTGGCGCCGAGGGTCGAAAGACCCTGGGCGAAGCAAAAGACAGGGGTACACGCAGGTCAGGTATGGAGCTCCGAAATCACCAATTTCGGCGTGCCGACCCGGTGACTTACGCGGGAAGGCCATATGAAAGGTAGCGTTGAACGCGAGCTGCCTTTCGACGCCGCGGAGTCGAAGACCCTGCACATGCGTGGAAACTCCATGCGCGAGAACCGGGAGACCCCAGCAGCGCCCGCACCGGATGGCGGTGCGGACCGGTCGGGAAAGGCTAAAACGTCGGAACCCGACATGCACGTGGCTGGGGAGTCGGACGTGCTCGTAGTACCGACGAAGCGGGCGAACAAAGTCACCACGCGTGGTGGCGGCGGAGTCCGTGGAGGAAAGGAGCACGACCAAGGGGAACGCACCACAGACGGTCTCGTACCGGACTCAGAGCCGGGGTTGCGAGTCATTCGGACTGTGGCCCATACGACAGGCGGCACAGCTGGCTGTTCGTTACACACCCAAGGTAGGAGCCGTATGAGGTAGCGCCTCACGTACGGATCTGTGCGGGGGGCCGCCCGTAAGGGTGGTCCCGACCGCGACCGAGTCTTGAAATACAGGGCGTACTCGCCCATGAACGGGACAGCCGACCGCGCCAGGATTTGCCGGCCACGGTACTGCATGAGGCGACGAAAACTATGACGGCTGATGTAAGCGAACACTAATGGCACAGAATCATTCAACATCTCATTACTGATCCGCAAAATCGCGGGGCATCGGAGGCTATATGGCCGAAAGCGAACGATCTCCTACGCCTGAAGACAACACTGACGATCAAGACCGCGAAGCGACAACATCAAAGGTGCACGATATTTCTGGAACAATCATAAGTGTCGCTGTTTGGATAGGAATAATCGCCGGAGTGTTGTACGCAATTTTCCGTTCCGACAGGGCTGACGTCTTTTTGAACGTCATCACCACAGATCATCTGGCGGTTGAGGGGACAGTAACGTTCCAGGGGGGTCCTATAGCGAATGGCGTCGTTCAAATCGTGATTGAAAATGCGAAAAGTAAACGTTACTTGGGGAGTGCCGTTTCACCTATCCTTGGTACGGGTAATTTCAAGAGTGAATCACAGAACCTTTTAGACAAAACCAATCTCCCTGAGCCACTAAGGCTTACTGCTAAGTTTATCGGACAATATCCAGATAAAGATGGGAAGACCCTCAAGCCTGTTTCGGGCGAACAAACCGTATACATCAATTTTACACCGCCGCTCGGCAAGCAATCGCTTTCGATAGTTACAGCAATCGTTATCCTTTTGATGGTCATCCTTATTCTTCTTTTTACCGGTGACCTGACCCGGCGCAAAGCCCGTGCTCTCTTTAGTGTAACGTACTTTATGACGTTCTTATCCTTGTCGGTTCCCATCGCAGTTACGCTCCTGGTTTCCCAGAATCTCTATCTGGTCGAAATGATGGAGGACGCGCCAATAGGTTTGATAAAGGGAACCGCAAAAGGAGTCATAGATCCTCAATGGCTACTTAATATTGGTGGCGCGGTGCGAAAACCACAGCGGATTTCGCAAGCGCAACAGTCTGCTGAAGCCAAAGAGACGGCCCCGTCGACCGAGGAGAAGGCAGCCGGTACTTCATTGGACCGGGAAAAATCTTATTCTGTTGGTGATATTGGAGTTCGACGACCCCTGGGTGAAGCATCAATAGTGGGCGGTCTGGCGGTACCCTTCTACGTGGTCATACTAGCCATGTTGGGAGCCGGAATAAACATGACGCGTAGTGTTCCGAAGATTCAACAGGATTACGACGTTTCAGGACTGGCACAGGCCACGAGGCCTATGTGGAAGACCACGTTAACGTTTTTTTCTTCGGCACAAGAACCTGTGAGCACACTAGCACAGAGAAAAGCTGCATCCGATATTCGAAAGGGGTTGATCGAGAGCTATATGTATTTGCTCTCCGCGCCCTTCCTCGCAATTACGGTTTATTACCTCCTTCAGGTCGTCGCCGAAAGCGTTGCAGGACCGGTTTTGGTTCTAATGGCCTTTGCCACTGGACTCATTTCCGACACGATTGTTAGCTGGATCATTGAATTTGCGAGAAAAACTCTGAAAGGAGATTCGGAAGGTAATGGTGGTGGGCACAACAACGTGCAGCCCAACGCTGCTCAACAGCCACAGTGATGCACGGATTAAACACGGGAGGGGAGTATGGCTAAGAAAATGTTGATAGTTCATGGTTATTCGGATGGGTCCGTAAGTTTTACAAAACTCGGTGACTATTTCGTAGAGCAAGGATTTTATACCAAGGACAACGTTTTCTACGTGGACTACGCCAGCATGGACGATGAAGCCACGTTCAAAGACTACGCGGACAAATTGGATGATGACTTCAACAAGCTTTTTAATGGAGAGCGGATCGACGTGGCGTGTCATAGTACAGGGGCATTGGTCGTCAGAACGTGGCTGGTTCTCCGGAGGGAGACGCAGAAGGCACTCGGGCGACCCCTAGATTGTCCGGTAGAACATCTCCTAATGTTTGCCCCTGCCAATTTTGGTTCCGATCTTGCCAAATTAGGGCAGTCTTTTCTGGGTAAAGTACGGTCGACCTTTTTCAACACTAATAAAAGGCCAGAAGATTTTTTGGAGTCAGGCAAAGCTGTCTTGCAAGGACTCGAACCCGCCAGCCCGCTCCAATGGACATTATCTCAATACGACCTATTTGAAGACAACTATTCCAATCGAAAGTCACTATCACCCGACCATTATTTCAATCCAAAATCCAAGGACGATCTGGTTTGTTTCCCCTTTGTTTTTGCCGCCGGCAACCATTACGGAGACTCCCTCCAAGCGCGCATCCTCAAAAATAGAGCGAAAGATGGAACCGACGGGACCGTCCGAATATGCGGCACGTCATTAAATACGCGCCAGCTGTTGCTTTCCTTCGAAGGCGGCTCGACTGTGGGGGCTTGGTATCCAGAAACCAAGTTTCCGGCTGTCCCTTTCGCAGTCTTCGACGGTTTGAATCATGGAAGTATTATCGATCCAAAGGAAGCGGCGTTTTTACGCGCCATTGGCCCCGCGCCGCTGATCGCGAAAGCACTAGCGGTCAAAAGCGTGCAGGACTATGAAAGAGTCGCACTAGAATTTGCAAAAACCTCTGACGACAACTACGGGATCATGGATGGTAAGTTCAAAGACAGATATCAACAATTCTTCTTTCGAGTTCGCGACGATGCCGATTGCTCGGTGGAAGATTTCTTCTTAGATTTCATGGTTCTCAATGAGAAAGGGAATTTCGACGAAAAACTCAGCGCGGAATTCGACAAAAACTTCGAATCGGAGTTTTACACGCACTCCGCCGATTCAGCTCACAGGGTTATGATGGTCAAATACGATAAGCTGAGTGGTTTCCTTAACACGCTTAAGGGATCAAAAGCGAAGCTTGCTTTCGACCTTACCGCGAAGACTCCGCTTCCGGACGTCAAATATATCGAAGCCAAGTTTGTGGTGTTCGATGGCGCAACCGCGGGGGCGAACCGTACTAGTTTCTTGTTTCCCAATACTACGACCCTCGTGGATATTGTTTTGGACCGGACGCAAAAAGACCAACTTCTGAATGTAAAAACTGGCGAGAAAGTTAAGGAAGAACAGAACGAGTGAGCGCGATTCTGCTCATTAGCGTTATCATTTTAGCCGCCGCGTGGTCAGGAAGAAAAAGCGGACAAGTCCAGTTCTTGAATTGTAGGGCGTACCAACCCATGGAGCGCGCGAGGTTGACGAAGTCGAGATTAGCCACAGGGTGTTAAGAGATGGTACTCAACAAATGCGACTTGATGGACAGGCCGAAAATCAAGGGTAAAGATTCACCCTTCTTCCCGCTATTGGAAACGTCATGAATCGCACGGTGGAAATATGGAAATAGCTCACATCCACGCGATGGAAGGGCACAGCTGACGATCAGATGGTAGTCGTCGACAATCAGTTCCGGGTTTACGGGGCGAAGAACCTTCGCGTCGTCGATGCCTCGGTGTTCCCGCGAATCCCCGAATGTTTCATCGTGACTTCGGCGTATATGATCACGGAAAAGGCGGGCGAAGTCGTTCTTGCGAACGCAAGACAGGTTGCTGCTTGAACGGCTCGGAAAGGAACTAGAGCCGTGAAAAAAAATCTCTGTTGGCTTTTAGTTGGAGCATCGCTCCTGGTCTCAGGCTGCGCGAGTGAGCCGGGGGATATATTTGCTTGCGCCAAGGTTACCTGGATAGGATTCCGCAAGGTTGCCGATGAGCGAGCGGAAAGGTTTCAGGGAAAAGTGCAAGAAGATACCGCTCGCTGCCGAGGCAGCGACGAGGCTGTCAAATTACGCAGTTTGCCTTGGGTTGACTGGCAAAACTATTGGGCGACGGGCGACAGCGCCACCAAAGGGCCGGAATCTTTCTGGAGGTTCAAACACCTCAATCCCAACGGCCGGGGAATCGACGGCGCTCTCCTGGATATCGAATATCAACGCATCGAGCTGCTCAAATTCAATCTCTTCGACAATGGCGGAACCTACAAAGATTACCTCTTAGGTCGCGCGGGAATTGATGGCGTCGCCTTGAAGGTTTGGAACGAGATGCGGTTGCCCAAAGGACGTGCTCAGTATCAAGCCGTCGGCGGTGATGGAACGCAACTGTGCCAAGGCGAACTGATCCGATTTCGCACGCTGAGCGGCATCTGCAACGATCTGCGAAACCCTCTGATGGGCTCAAGCGGCCAACTATTTGCGCGCAACGTTCAGTTCGAGGCGACGTTTCCGGACCTGGGCAAAAACGAACTGGCGCGGAACCGGCACGGCGATCGGTTGGGGCTCTTGAAGCCGGATCCGCAGGTGATTAGCCGAAAGCTCTTCACGCGGGGGCAGACTGCGCCCGACAAGTGCCGCGACGGGCACGGAATGCCAGGTTATTCAGCCGACGCCGAGTGCGAATACAAGAGGGCCCCGTTCTTTAACGTCTTGGCGGCGTTCTGGATTCAATTTATGACTCACGACTGGTTCTCCCACCTGGAGGAGGGACGGAACTCTTCGCAAATGACGAGCGTGGGCTGCGCGGCGCAATTGATCAACGGAGTTGAAAAGCCATTGACTCCGGATGAAATCGCAAAACTCGGCTGCCGGCCCGCCGATAAGATAGACAAGAGCTTTATCGCGGAAGACAGCGACCCTCAGACGTTCGGCCATAAGGGCAAAACATACTTAACGCGGTCATACAAGACGACGCGTAATACGGTTACCGCATGGTGGGATGCCTCGCAGCTCTACGGCTACGACGAAACTTCGCGCCGGCGCGTCAAACGCGATCCTAAAGATTCAGCAAAGCTCTTGTTAGTCCCGGTTAGCCAGCGCGCGGGCAATGGCGAGCGGCTCGGATACCTCCCCCTATTTGAATCCTCCGATCCAATCAATCCGCAGTGGGCCGGTCAGGAGGCCACCGCCTTCCCGGACAACTGGACTATCGGAACGAGCTTTTACCACAACGTCTTTGCCCGCGAGCACAACCTGTTCGTCGATGAATTCAGAAGGCGGGCAGCGGCCAAACCCGACGAGGACTCGGGACTGCGCAACCTCGCGCGGCCGGACGCCGTGATTCGTCTTAAAGACGTCAGCGCCGACGAGCTGTTCGAAGTTGCCAGGCTTGTGGTCTCAGCCGAGATCGCCAAGATCCATACCATCGAATGGACCCCTCAGCTGCTCTACGATGAGCCGCTCTATCTCGGCATGAACTCCAACTGGCATGGGCTGTTTCGAGGCCATCCTTTAGTGGAAGCCGCCATGGAGAAGATCGTAGTCAACAATTTCGGCGAATCCACCGACGCCAAGAAGGCCGGACAGTGGTATTCTGTCTTTGTGGTCGGTCCGGGAATTTTCGGGCTAGGCAACAAAGTGTACAAGGATGATGCGATAATTGCCAAGTACGATCCAAAGAAAACCGACATATGGAGTTTGAAGAATCCGGATCACGTAAACGGTGGCATCAATCATTTCGGATCTCCTTTCAACTTCCCGGAAGAGTTTGTCACCGTTTATCGGCTCCACCCGCTGGTCCCAGACCTCGTCGAGTACCGTGAGTGGGATAAGGATCCCAACGTTATTCGCAACAAGATCCCGGTGGTCGAGACGTTCCGTGGTCGTGCGACCGAAGCCATGCGGCAACAGGGACTTGCGAACTGGGCCCTTTCCATGGGGCGCCAGCGCCTGGGCCTGTTGACCCTCCAGAATCATCCGCGCTTTCTGCAGAACCTTGAGTTGCCGCGCTTGCGCACGGCGACGGGCAAGATCGACGTGGCGGCCCTAGATATCATACGCGACCGCGAGAGAGGCGTGCCGCGGTTCAACGAATTCCGCCGCCAGTACGGGCTCAAGCAATTGACGAGCTTCGACGACTTCGTGGACCGGCGCCCGGCAGTGGACCCGAAAGAACGCGCTGAGCAGGAGCGGCTTATTAAGATTCTCCGCGAGGTTTACGGGCAGCACAAGTGCGACGCTTCAAAGGTCATTACCGCGGCGCAGGTAAACGACGACCGCACGCCGATCACCGATTGCCTCGGCCATCCCAACGGCAGCATGGTGGACAACATCGAGGATGTCGATACGGTGGTCGGCTGGCTGGCAGAATTTCACCGTCCCCATGGCTTCGCAATTTCCGAAACCCAGTTCCAGGTCTTCATCTTGAATGCCTCGCGCCGACTTTACAGCGACCGTTTTTTTACTTCGAGTTTTCGCCCCGAGTTTTATACCCACCTTGGCGTCGAGTGGGTTACGAACAATGGCCCTACCGGCGTTGTGAAAGAAAATGGCAGGCCGAACGGTCACGAAGTAGAAGTCTCCCCGCTCAAGCAGGTGCTCCTTCGGACAATTCCGGAGCTGAAACCGGAGCTCGATCACATCGTCAATGCCTTCGATCCCTGGGCGCGTGACCGCAGCGAGTACTATTCGTTGGAGTGGAAGGCGCGGAAGGGAGCGGAGTCCGACGTGGCTTTCAAAGGGCAAAACGGTAGGGCAAAAACGCCATGATCATTTGAATCATCGATCACACCGACGGCAAGATCAGCGACGAAGAGCGGCAGCTCGGGATTCGCTCAGGCTTTTGCAATAAGTCGACGGTTTTCTTCCCTTGACCAACCCACCCTGCCCCCGTAGACTTAGACTCGCGTGACTTGAGCGGTTAACACAGAGTTGCGGTATTTAGGACATATATTCTCGTCTTCGCTCTACCTGCCATGGCCACAGATACAATCCAACTTAGTCGTATCGAGGAATGCCTCTGGGAAATTCCGCGCCAGGGCGGGATGAGAGTCCCCGGGCGGATTTACGCGAGCGAAAAGCTTATGGCGAACCTCAAGGACGATAATTGCCTTCGGCAAGTGATGAACGTCGCGCACTTGCCCGGCATCGTCGGTTACTCGCTGGCCATGCCCGACATTCACTGGGGATACGGTTTTCCCATCGGCGGCGTGGCGGCGATGAGCGTCGAGGACGGCGTCGTCTCGCCCGGAGGCGTCGGCTACGATATCAATTGAGGCGTGCGGCTGGTGAAGACCGGTCTGGTCTTCGAGCAAATCAAAGAAAAACTCCCGCGCATTGTCGATACGCTTTTCTCGCTCATCCCATCCGGTGTCGGTTCCGAGGGCGCGATTCCGAAACTTTCCAAGCCGGATGTAAAGCGGCTCTTGCGCGACGGCGCGGCCTGGGCGGTGGCGGAGGGTTACGGCGCGCAGGACGATCTCTCCTACATGGAGGAGGGCGGCAGGCTTGCGACGGCGGATGCCGACCTCGTCAGCGATCGCGCCCTGGAGCGCGGGCTCAAGCAGGTCGGCACGCTCGGATCGGGCAATCACTTTCTCGAAATCGGGCGGGTCGAGGAAATCTATCTCCAACAAACAGCTGGGGCTCTGGGCTTATTTCCCGACCAGCTGGTCGTGTTGATCCACACCGGCTCCCGCGGGCTCGGCTACCAAACCTGCGAAGATTCCCTCAAAGTGATGAACAAGGCGATGCCCAAGTACAACATCACGCTGCCCGACCGCCAGCTCGCCTGTACGCCGATTAAGTCGCCCGAAGGCCAGGATTATCTCGCGGCGATGGCCGCCGCGGCAAATTACGCCTGGGCCAACCGGCAGGTGATCATGAGCCAGGCGGAAAAAGCTTTCATGAAAGCGCTCGGGGTCAGCCCGAAAGAGTTGGGTTTCTCTCTGATTTACGATGTCTGCCATAACATCGCCAAGATCGAAGAGCATGCCGTCGAAGGCAGAAAGCGCATTCTGTGTGTTCATCGCAAGGGCGCGACCCGCGCCTTCGCGCCCGGCCATCCGCAGATTCCCGCCGCCTACCAGAAGCTCGGCCAACCGGTGCTCATTCCCGGCGACATGGGGCGCTATTCGTATCTACTGGTCGGCACGGAGACTGCGATGGGAAAAACCTTCGGCAGCACCTGTCACGGCGCCGGCCGGATGATGAGCCGGGCGCAATCGAAAAAACAAAGCCAGAGCATCAACATCGATCACGAAATGGCGCGCCGCGGCGTGGTCGCCCGCTATCAAGGGCGCGGCACCATGGCCGAGGAAATGCCGCACGCTTATAAAGACGTGGCCGACGTCGTCGAGACGATGGATCAAGCCGGAATATCAAAGCGGGTGGCGCGTTTCCGGCCCGTCGGAGTGATCAAGGGTTAAAGCATTCTTTGCCGCGGGTTCAAGTTGTTCAAGCCGTTCCAATCGTTCAAGCCGTCGGACAATCCGGGGATCGTTTTGACCGACTTGAACGGTTTGAACGTTGTTCGTTGATTTGACAACTCCCGCCGCAGCAGCGTAAAGGGGTAGCAGACTTTTTGCGCGACGAAAAAGGAGGTTTGCATGCCTAAACTAAAGCATTTGGCCAGTCGTACGGAAGACACAAGGCACAAGCTTCTGATCGTCCCTTTATTGGTCGCCTTACTCGGGCCGGCATCATCGGGCGCCCAGATCAAGTCAAACTTCGCCTCGAGCATCACCAGCGAGAGCATGACGGCGATGTGGGTGGCGCGGGAGCGCGGCCTGTTCAAGAAGCATGGGCTTGAGATGCAATACGTCGTCATCCCGCGCAGACCTTATCGGCGTCGCCAATTTTTTTCAGAAGCTCGACTACCGGCTCAATGCCCGGCCCGAGATCAAGAAGCCGGAAGATCTACGCGGCAAGCGGATCGCCATCAGCGGCCCCGGTTCCACCTCCCATCTGGTAACGCTGCTGGCGCTTCAGGGCCTCAACATCGACGCGGCGCAAGCGAAGATCATCCTGCTAACGATTCCGGGGACCGAGATGAACCGGCGCCTGGCGATGGAGAGTGGCGGCGTGGAGGCGACGACGCTCAGGGGGGCCATCGGCGATCTCTACGGTGCCAAGGGCTTCAACGTGCTCTACAATCTCAAAGCCGCCGGCGTCACCCTGCCGCAAACCGTCCTGGCGACGACCCGGCGCACCGCGGCCACCAAACCTCAAGTGATCGATGCCTACCTGAAGGCCATGATTGAAGCGATTGCGGTGACCGTCGATCCGGCCAACAAAGACGGCGTGGTGCGGACCATCGCGACCAATCTGCGCCTGTCCAATCCCGCCGACGCGGAGGAGGCCTACCATACGGTGGCCGGCGCCGTGGAGCGGGTGCCCTATTCGAACTTGGAAAACATGAAGCGTTTGCACCGGCTCTTGATCCAGGTCAATCCCAAAGTCGCGGATGTTAAAGTCGAGTCGGTGATCGACAATTCCTTCATCAGCAAGCTCGAAAGCTCGGGCTATATCCAGAGCGTTTACAAAAAGCGCTGAGCTTCATCGAAGTGAAGGGCCGGGTGTCGGGAGAGCAGACTCTAACCGTCAGTCGAAACGAGATTCTTTATTCGCTCAACACGCCGGAGGACTTTATTCTCGGCATGGTTGAGTTCATTGATGGCGACTCTCATCAAGTCCATTACTTGCGCCGACCGTTCCAGCGCGAACTGGACTTCCACGTCACGAGTGTGAACTACAGCTTTCCAGAGCTATTGGCCCGCGCGGAGACGCCGCGATGACGGCCAAGTTTCGTCAGTTCGAGCCTAAAGGGATTGGGTAGGTTATGATCACTGTGCCAGGGAACGAGTGATGGCAAAGGTAAATCGCCAGGAGTAGAGAATGACTCGGGAATTGAATACGCGACTTCAGACCATCGGAAAAAAGATTAAGAAGGGCTACCACGCGGAAAAGGTTATTCTCTTTGGCTCTTATGCCAAAGGTAACGCAACAGAAGACAGCGACGTGGACTTGCTCGTCGTCGCGCCCACTAAGGAGCGGTTTTTCGAAAGAATGGCCAGCGTCCGGCGTCTCATTAGGGACTTGCGGGATGGTCTTGCAGTGTCTCCCATCGTATTGACCCCTGGAGAACTGGAGAAACGAAGAGAGGCCGGAGACCGCTTTGTCCGAGAGATTTTGCAGACAGGAGTCTCGCTGTGAGTGCTGACTCGGGCGCTTCCGTTGCCGACGAGTGGATGCAGATTGCCCGCAAGGATTGGAGGCGCGCCAAAAGAAATCTTAAGGATCGGGACGCCGAAGCCGCGGGCTTTTTCCTTCAACAATCCCTGGAGAAGTACCTCAAGGCGTTTCTTCTCAAGCACAACTGGAAGCTTTGAAAAATTCACGAGCTTGATGCTTTGTTGGACGAGGCTTCCAAATTCCAGAAGGACCTAGAGACGTACCGAGACCTGTGCGAGCGCGTGTCCGGCTACTACATGGCGGAGCGCTATCCACCATTGAGCGACTTTGAGCTTTCCGTGGCAGACATTAGACGGGATCTGAAGGAGGCGCGTGAGTTTGTGAAGTTGATGTTTCCAAGGGAGAGATTACCGCTTCTAAAGAGTTAGCAATCAAGGGGCGAACCAGTTGTCGGCCTGGTTGCAATTAAGTTGCGATCCACACGCAATTCGCAGGCAATTCACAGGCAATCATCATGATGAATTACGCAAACGTGTTTATTTTCAAGTATTGGTATCCGGTCCAATTGCCTGCGGTTTTGCGAGTACACGCAATTTCATGAGACCGACCGTTCGGAATCTACCGATAATCTACCGATTTTCTCCGGCAATTTACCGATGCCCGCGGGCGTGACTGGATGCTCAGCAAGCTCCATGTCTACGAGCCTGACTTGAAAACGACCGATGGGACGAGTAACCATTTGGCCATCACCACCCGTGACTGTTTAAGCAGCAGGGCGCGGGGCCGTTGCCTTCGGGAGCGGCCCTTGCTTTTTAGGCATTTGAGACCTCTTAAGACGTGCAAACGTCCCACCGAGTTTGTCTTCCCTTGAATCTTGAACCGCCTCTGCTCTGTAACGACTTGAACGTTTTGAACGATTGGAACGTCTTGAACGGACCGGTCCCCGTGATAAACGGAGCGCTGCTGTGGAACGACTGGAACGTTTGGAACGGAGCGATCCCCATGCCGAACGGAGCGCCTGTCCTGAGCGCCGCGAAGCGAAGTCGAAAGGCCTGCCGTGAGCGTGGCGACGCCAAGTCGAAGGGAAGCGGTTGAACG
>Ga0209341_10002994_pt1 | contig 15869 bp, 16 predicted proteins | sample RifCSP13_2_FD_184020 | JGI IMG/M metagenome (GOLD analysis project Ga0209341, IMG submission 184020) | Soil microbial communities from Rifle, Colorado - Rifle CSP2_sed 13_2 (SPAdes) (version 2) | ecosystem: Environmental > Terrestrial > Deep subsurface > Rock core/Sediment | place: Rifle...
TCGAGTCATGAGCAGGCGAGGGCTAGGACGCCGCGGGGAGAATGGGGCCGCCACCTTCGAGATGGCGATCGCCTTTCCGATACTCCTCGTCTTGGCCGTGGGCGCCGCCGAGCTGGGCTTCGCCATAGTTGATTGGCTAGCCGTTTCCAATGCCACCCGCGAAGGCGCTCGGGTTGGATCAACCGCCGGCAACAATCCGGCTGCCGACGCAACGATCCTCGACTCGGTCGGCCAGGCGCTCGCTGGCCTCGAAAACTCCAATGTGCTCAAGGTGGAGATCTTCGAGGCAGCAGCTGACGGCACCATCGTCGATCCGTCCAACTTGCTCAACGAATACACTCCAGACGGGGCTGGCGGTTGGACTTGCTCCAACAGCTGTCCATGGGTTTCCACCGGCCGCAGCGTCTCGGTCACGAGCCTCGATCGCCTCGGTGTCCGGGTCTCCTTCCAGCATGATTGGGTCACCGGGCTGTTGCCCCTGGGCAGCGGCATTTGGAACGACGATGCTGTGATGCGGCTCGAACCGGCGGTCAACTCATGAGCTACCGCTCAATGCCCAGACGCTCGGTCGGTGCTGATCGCGGAGTGATCCTCCCGTTTTTCGCCTCGACGGTGTTCCTGTTGCTCGGACTCTCGGCGTTCGCTACCGACCTCGGCTGGTTCTACGTCAACGCCAACCGGATCCAGCGGGCTGCAGACGCGGGAGCGCTCGCTGGAGTGATTCACATGCCGCAGCGCTTCGATCTCGCCTCCGCTTCGGCCGAGGAACTGGCGATGGCCAACGGCTACGAGGACGGCCTGGATGGTGCTGTGGTTGAAGTGGACGCCGTCCCGGGGGAACCCCATCAGTTGGAGGTGACCATCACCGACACGGTCGACACCTACTTCCTGAAGGTGCTCGGTCGCACGTCCCAGACCATCGTCCGGAAAGCCCGCGCCGAATTCATCCCCCCCCTCCCTTTGGGCAGCCCCGGCAACCAGTTCGGTAATGACCCAGCCACGGGCAACGTCGACAACTTCTGGGCCAACATCCACGGTCATCACACCGACACTAAGAAGGGCGACGCCTACTCCGCCTACTGCTCCGATGGGGACGGCGATGGTCCGCCGTGCTCACAGAACCCCGGCTGGCGCGAACGTGGGTACGTCTACGGCGTCGAAGTGCCGGCCGGTGCCGGCAACATCCAGACCTGGATTCTCGACGGGGCCTTCCACAACAACACCGGCGGTAACCCCAACGGCGATGCCATCCGGACCGGTGACGTTGGCTGCGGTGGATGTCTGGGGCCCACCACCCATTTCCGCCTCTATGCCCCCGACCCCACCCCGCTCGACCTCTCCGACAACACCCAACTTTGCTCGGTGACCTACTCACCGCAACCGCAGGTCCCGGTGGGAACGCCATACACATGGGACCAGCTGTGCACCCTCGGCAACCCGGCGCCCGGCATCTATCCCTTGCAGGTGGTAGTCGATCCGAGTTCAGGTAACGACTCGACCAACGACGGACTCAACCGTTACTCGCTGAAAGTCCAGTCGGCGGGGACCCCGGCTCGCCTGTATGGGTTGGGTGACATCTCCATCTTCAACAACGCTTCGGGAGTCAACACTCAGTTCTACCTCGCCGAGGTGGCAGCCTTCTATCGGGGCAAGACCTTCGTCGTCGAACTGTACGACCCCGGGGACGCCAGCCCGGGCGGGGTGGTGCAGATCTTCGGTCCGGACGGATCCCCGTGGTCGAGCTGTGACATGTACGAGCGGCCCGAGGTCACCGCCGTCTGGATTCCGCGGGGCACCCAGACGCCGTGTCAGTTCGACGCCGACCGCAGCATCGCCAGCCAGAACTATGACGGCGACTGGATCAAGTTGGAGATCAACCTCCCCGACATTTACAGCTGCGTCGACTGCTGGTGGAAGGTCAACTACAACTACCCCGGCGCGGTCTTCGACACCACCACCTGGCGGGCCTACATGCTCGGCAACCCCGTCCATTTGATCCCGCTCGGCTGAAGCGTATGAGAGTCGGACCGCCCCTCACGGTCGCTACCCGGAGAGGTCGAGGAGGGCGCTCGTCCAACGACCTCCGGCAGCACTGGAGGCGATGGCGGCCTCGACGAATTTGACGCCGATGGCTCCATCCACGGCATTGGGAAAGTGCAGCGCCAGCGGGTCCGGCTGGTTGCCGCTGCGCCGTGCGGCGATGGCCTCGGCTGCATCTGAGTAGAGATTGGCAAAACCCTCGTGGAATCCCTCGGGATGACCAGCCCCGATCCGCGTTGCCCTCGTCGACAGCGGCAGGGTCCCCGAGCCGTTGGGTGTTCTCATCTGGGCGGGACCCACGAGCGGTCTGAATACCAAGAGGGTCGGCTGTTCCTGTTGCCACTCGAGGCTTCCGAGGGTCCCCGACACCCGGATACGCAGGGCGTTCTCGACCCCGGCCGCCGCTTGAGTCACCCAAAACACGCCGCGCCCCCCGTTGTCGAAGCGGAGCATGGCGGCGGCATAATCGTGGGCGAGGCGATTGGGGACTATCGCACCGACCTCGGCTGCCACCTCCGAGACTTCGATCCCGGTGATGAACCTGACCAGGTTGTGGGCATGGGAACCGATGTCGCCCATGACCAGCGATGGTCCGCCTCGCACCGGGTCGTATCGCCACGGCAAAGTCAGGGCAGGGTCCGGGTCGTCTCCGCCAGCTTTGCCACCCTGTACGTACTCCACTTGAACCAATCGAATCTCGCCCAGTTGACCGTCCTCGACCATCGCCCGGGCCTGGCGAACCATCGGATAACCGGTGTAGTTGTGGGTCAGGCAGAAGACGAGGCCGGTCCTCCTGACCATTTCGACAAGATCCAACGCCTCAGCCAATGTGTTGGTGATCGGCTTGTCGCTGATTACGTCAAACCCGCCCTCGAGTGCAGCGCTCGAGTAGGCGTGGTGACTGTCGTTGGGAGTCATGATCGCCACGACGTCGGCGGCGTCCTCCCGGCCAGCCTCGGCCTCGAGCAGTTCGAGAGCGTTGCCGTACGAGCGGCCTGGGGAGAGGCCGATGCCGATCCCAGCAGACCGTGAGCGATCCGGGTCCGAACTGAGGGCGCCCGCTACCAACTCATATCGGTCATCGAGCCTGGCCGCAGCTCGATGCATCGCACCGATGAAGCTTCCCGGGCCGCCGCCGATCACGGCGAGTCGTAGTCGGCGGCCCAACATCTCGATGATCGGATTGGTGTGCACGTCTCTCCCGGAGTCGCCCGCAACCTACCTCACGCGTCGGTCCTTCTTGTGACGGTTTGCCTACCGCCGGGGTGGTCAACCGTCACAAGAACGCTTACTGTCGACCTCCGATCATTGGCTACCGTCCTGACGGTGGCGATACGCGATTGTGATAGTCCCGTCGAACAAGGTCGTCCTGAGTTCGCGGCGGTGGTTTCGTGACCCAAGACGAGGCCTGCGCGATATTGGAGGAAGGCCACCGGCGGGTGGAGGAATTGCTGGCCCGTTTGCCGAGCGCGGCGCTGACACGGCCGGGGCTAGGGGGTGGAGAGTGGTCGCCCAAGGATCTGGTCGGACACCTCGCTTCTTGGGAGAGCCATGCGTTGGAGGCGTGCGCAGCTTGGTCGATAGGCCAACCGGCGCCCATCGACGGACGGTTGGCGGTCGAGGGTCTGTCCGTCGTCAACGCGGCCGAGGTCGCCCGTAAGAGCGCCTGGTCGGCGAAAGCGGTCCGAGACGATGCCGACCGGTTGCATAACGAGTTGCTGGCGAAGATCACCGGGTTCCCCGCCGGGTCCTGGAACAAGGCGACCACGCCTCGCACCCGTCGACCGCTTTGGAAGCGACTCGGCTCCATCCTCGGTGGCCCCGCCGGATCCTTCCGCCACGTTGACGCCCATCTGGCCGACCTGGCCGCCTTCGTCGAGGCGAACCGCTGATGACGAGCTGATTCACCAACCCGTGGAAGGCTGACAACCCCCTTCCCCTGCTCGGATGTATGGCATACGTTGCGGCCATGGCTTACTCTCCGATCGCCCTCGACCGGCTGGTGGAGCTCGTGACTGCCTACTTCGAAAGAACCGGCACGGCCGTGACCATCGACGAAAGCCGAATGGTGGTCAGCGGCGGGGCGGGTTGGGTGGCAGGGTTGGTCAACCTCCATCAAGAGCTGGCCGATCTTCCCGAACACCACCACGAGGACTTCGTCGGGTGGTGGTTCGATCAGCTCCTCGTTGCCCGCGATCTCGAGCTTCCGGCCGAGTACCGCCAGGCTGCCCAACGTCTGCGAACCCGGCTGACTGCCAACCTGTTGCCTGCCCACGAAGGAGTGGTCAGCCGGTCGGTGGGTGGGGGTCTTCACGAAGTGCTGATGATGAAGATCGAGATCGGAGCCTTGGCGGTTCCCAAGGAGCATTTGGCTGGGTGGGGCGTGGACCCCGAACAGGTCTGGAGCGATGCCCGTCGGCACGTGTTGCTCGATGAGCCCCGCGAGAGGCGGGTGGCCATCCGGCCGAACGGAGAGCGTTTCGTCTGGGTAAAAGGTTCTCCTTGGGTGTCGAGCCTTCTCCCCGAACTGGGTGTTTACCTGCGGCCCCGTAATCGTTTTGGGGCACTGGCGGCGATCCCCTGTGACGACGTCCTTCTGTACCACGCCATCGGCGACGGTCCCCTTCCGGAGTCAGTGTTGGGCATGCAGCAGCTGGAGGTCGATTTCTATGTTCATGGCCCGAAATCTCTCAGCCCGCACCTCTACTGGTGGCGAGCCCACCCTTCGGGGGGGGGAGGCCAAATCCAAAGGGTGGTTCGGATCGAACAGGGCGAGGGGGTCCCAGAATGGGGTCGGGACTTCTCGATGATGCTCGCCGAGTTCGAGCAGGAGGGCCATCGCCGCCCCCCCGATCAGAAGCGGCGCAGACGACCGTCAGCCTGACCGGTGAGTATCGAGGCCCCGTGGCAACCATTTGTAGCGATTCTCGAAACTGGCCGGCTGGTTGGTAACGACCGCGGGCCGGGAGAGGTTTCTAGAGCATCATGTTTCGTAGCACCGCCAGGCGTCTGCTCGGCAGCGCCGTACTGTTGATCGTCCTCTTGATCGGCTTCCTCCTCTTCCGGCCCGACAAGCTGTTCGTTGACGACCCGGTCGGAGAGTCCCTCGCCGACGCTTTCCCAGTCGCCACCTCGACCAGCGTTCCGACCGCCACCATCACTACCGTGACAGCATCGACGGCCTCGGTTCCGGCCGGTCCTCTGACGATCGCCGCGGGTTCCTTCGCGGGCATCTCCCACACCGCTTCGGGCAACGTCATGGTCTATGAGCAAGGTGGTGTCAATGTGTTGCGGTTCGAGGATGACACCAACATTCAGAACGGGCCCGACCTGTACGTATGGGTTCTGCCCTCCGCCGGCTACGACGGCGGGACCCCCGGTTCGTATCTCGATCTTGGCAAGCTGAAGGGCAACGTCGGTGGTCAGAACTACGAGCTACCCCCCGAGTTCGACCCGTCTGTCCATCGAGCAATCCTGATCTGGTGCCTCCGCTTCGCGGTCCCCTTTGCTGTCGCCCCTCTTGCCTAGAGACTGTCAGCGCGGCCGGAAGCTCCAGCCCCCTGATGCTCCGGCAGGGAGAAGGTCATACTGATCTGGAATATTCCTATGTAGAATGGGAGGATGTTGTACCCGCCCGAATGGGCCGATGTGCTGGCGGCCGCCTCCCGATTGCAGGAACTCCTACCCGATGCCGTTCTGGTCGGTGGCACGGCCGCCTCCCAGCACGTCGGCCATCGGGTGTCATTCGACGACGACCACGTTCTGACCGACCTCCGCGACCGGTACGACCAGGTGCTGGCGGTCCTCGAGTCCGATCCCGGCTGGAAGACCGCCCGGATGAAGCGACCGGTACTCATCCTCGGGTCTCTCGACGGGATCGAAACGGGTATCCGCCAGCTGATCCGGCGTCGTCCCCTCGAAGTGGAACGGCTAAAAACCCCGGGGGGGGAGCTGCAGGTCCCGACTCTGGCGGAGATGGCTCGCATCAAGGCATGGTTGATTCTCCGGCGTAACGCCACCCGCGACTACCTCGACTTCGCCGCTCTGGCCGACCGGCTCGGGGAGACCGAGGCAGTGGTGCTGGCACTTGGTCTCGACGACTACTACGCCGATCAGCTCGGCGAAGGAGGCTCCCGGGTATCGACGCAGCTAGCCAAGCAGCTCGCCGAGCCGTCACCCTACGACCTCTCCGAGGTTGATCTGCGTCACTATCGCCATCTCCTGGCGCGCTGGCAGGACTGGGGGAAGGTGGCAGCGTGGTGCCGGTCGTTTGCCAGCCGCATGTTGGAAGCTGCGGCCCTCAAGTCGGAACCGTCGTGATTCACCGTCATCTTGATTACCCAGGTGACACGCCGGTGGACGAGCTGGGAGCGGCTGCCATCGATGACCTACTCGACCGGGGCGACCTCGAGGACTGGGCACCGCTGGTCAGATCGATCGCTGCCCATCCCTACGGGAAGCTGGCTGAGACGGTGCTCTCGCTGTGTGCAAGCAATCCCATGTATGGAACCAGCCGGTTATGGACCGACTGGATCGAGTCCCTCCGCGCTCGGACGCCGCCCTCTGCGGCGATGGGCCTCGCATCGCTGCGACGGCGCCGAGGACTCACCCAGGAGGAGGTTGCCGAGCGGATGAAGTCCACCCAGAGTCGGGTCTCCAAGCTCGAACGCAACGCCGATCCCAAGCTATCGGCCCTGCGAGCCTATGTGGCCGCCACTGAAGGTGAGCTGCAAATGCTGGCCGTGTTCCCAGGCCAACCACCGGTCGAAATCGCGCCCCCCCCCTAACCCGTTCTGGCGCGCCAATCACGACGGCGGATTCAAGAAGGTCTCTGGGAGCCCTACTAAGTGCCAGAGCCCGACGAGAGAGCCCCGACCAGCAGACCGGTGGCAGTGGCAACGAGCGTGCCGACCGCCGCGGCGGTGAGCAGGTGGTACCGAGACGACCTCATGCTGGCCAGCAGGATCGTCGCTGGCCCGACCCCGGGGAGCGACCACCGCCCGGCGGCGGCCGGCATTCCCCCCGCCACGATCCCCAGCACCACGACTACGGCCGCCATGAAGACCAACCCGCCGATCAGCCGGGTGGCGGCGAGCTTTCCGATCCGTACCGCCAGGACTCGTTTTCCGGCGGCGGCGTCGCTTTCAAGGTCGGGTAGCTCGAACGCCACGATCATGGCCAGGTGAATCGGGACGAGCGCGGCGATCGACCACCACAAGGCGGGGGGGGGTGACGAACCCTGCGACAACACCCCCACCAGCGGCACCAGCCCCGCCACGACCACGGAGGTGGCGGCCTCGCCCCAACCGGTCCCGAGCAAACGAAGCGGCGGCGCCGAGTATGCCCACGAGACCGCCAATGCAAGCCCGCCCAGCAGGGCGGCGCCCACCGAAACCGTGGCGATCACACCGATGGCGGTCAGCACCAGCACTGTTGTGAAGAGGGCACTCCGCAGGGCCAACTCTCTACCGATCACCCCGCCGGCCAGAGCGCCGCTTCCCCCCGAGAAGAGGGTTCGGTTGACCACTCTCCGATCGGCGTCAGCATCGGCGTACTCGTTGACGAAATGGGCCGTCAGTTGGGTGGCGGTGACCAGGACCTGGCCGACGATGTAACCGAACCGATCGACGGCGGCCGCCGAGACGGCGCCGAGGGCGAACAGCAGAACCCCGCCCACCAGGAAATGGGGTCGCGCCAGCCGGATGAAGGCCCATAGTGTCCGCACCGGTCACATTTGTAGCTTCCGAAGCGGCGTAACGCCGGCGTCAGGCCACCGGAGTATCGAGGCCTGGGCTAGAGGCCGAGTTCAAACCGCCGACGAAGGCTCATGTCTTCGAAGGTCTTCAGCGTCTCTGCGAGTGTTCGCTCGACCCATATGTCGATTCGTTGCTTGGTCGCCACCGACAAGTGGGGTGGCTGGCGATCGATGTTGATCTCGAGGTCGGCATCGCGTCTATCACCTTGCAAGACCACGTCGAAAGGCTGATTAACTGTGTCTGCAACAAGGAGATTGAACTGACGAGCCAGCTTCGTTCCGATGGGCGGGCCCATCGCGAGCCGCAGTGTCAAGATCTTTGGTGACAACGGTTGGCGGTACCCGGCGTCTCTTTGGCCATAAGTGCCTCCGCCCCCGCTGACCGACTCCTTGACGTCGGGCGGTAGAGGGAGGGCTTGCGCCGATCGGCCCAGGGCTGCGGCCACATAACTGAAGACCTCGTGTGCAACGCCTTCGAGCTCGGTGAACGTGAGGCCATGCCGAGTCGCGACGATTTCGGCGAGTCTTTGCGACAATGCTTCCGGCGAGCCTGCAGCGTGCAGGCGTTCGGCCATTGCCCACAGAGTTTCTCGACCAGAGACGAAGACTCGACGCACGAAGGCAGCGTGATCATCGTTATCAGCTGCTTCGAGGGCGGCGACGTAAGAATCCCGTTCGTCTGAATAGAGGACGAAGGGGATTCGGTGGCGACGAAAGAGGTACACCGACGCCAGTGCACGGGCGACACGCCCGTTTCCGTCGGCGAAGGGATGGATGACGACGAAGGCATAGTGGGCATACGAAGCTTGGAGAACCGCGTGAGCGCTCTCGAACCTCGGGGCGGTCAGCTCGCTGACCAGGCGATGCATTTCAGAAGGTGTGGCGTCAACCGGCGCGTAGGCGTGGTGAGAGCCGTCCGGTCGCAGGACGTGGTTCGGTTCGGTCTTGTATGAGCCCTTGGGAAGCGCCCGTTCCTGCCGACCGAATTCTGTCTGAACCGGGTAAGTCTCCTGGGCGGCGCATGTGATCTCATGCAGCTTGCGAATGGCAGCCTCGTCTAGGGGCTGCGCACCCGTAGCTAAATCCAAGGCGTGTTCGTAGGCGTCTAGCTGGGCGCGAAAGAGTCGAAGGGCACGCTCCCCCTGAGCGTCTCTTACCGCCTGATCCCACGCGGCCGCCTGAGTGGCAACGGTCATGGTGAGGCCCCGGTTGGTTTGGTATAGGCCCTCTATCGCCCCGGTATCGAATGCCGCGGGACACGAAGCGCCTCGGTTTCGGCCTCTGCGAGCTGGTCGCGGGTGGCTTGATTCGCCGAAGCTTCGAAGCGATTGATGTAGGTCTGCCAAGCCACTGAGTCAACCGGGACCTGCTGCCACTCTTCAAAGGCGGGGAATGACCGGTAAGTGGTCTCGAGTTCTCTCAGATCTCGGGGATCCATCGACCCAACCATACGGCTCCCATACGACAGGACCGGTGAGATCCGCTGTCAGGCCACCCAGCAGGCGTGGGCAGGAAAGGAAATCGTGATCGTGTCCCCGACCTCGGGCAGCTTGAGGAGCCGCTCGTTGAACAGGTCCATGGTGACCGAATGTTCTCCGACCCGCACTCGGACTCGGACGATGGCACCGAGGAAGGTCACCGTCTCGACGGTTCCCACCAGACGGTTCTCGTCTTCGGTGCCGATGCCCAGTTCCTCGGGTCGGAGCATCAGGGCCGTCGGAGTGCCGTTGGCAAGGTTGATCGGTGAGCTGGTGTGCAATTCGGCGGACCCCAGCCGCAGTCTCCCACCACCGGCGTCCAGCACGGTCACCGGCAACTGGTTCAACTTGCCGACAAATGATGCAACGAACGCAGTCTGTGGGTAGTTGTATATCTCGAAGGGGGGTCCGACCTGCTCCATGACACCGCGGCTCATCACCACGACCCGATCGGAGAGCGCCATTGCCTCTTCCTGATCGTGGGTCACGTAGATGGTGGTGATGCCGAGCGTGGATTGGATCCGCCGGATCTCCTGGCGTAACTCGTCACGGATTTTGGCATCGAGGGCGGAGAGCGGTTCGTCTAGCAGCAGCACCTGGGGGCTGATCGCCAGCGCCCTGGCCAGGGCCACCCGCTGTTGCTGACCGCCCGACAGCTCGTGGGGATAGGCGTCCCCCTTGTCGGGGAGGTGGATCAGGTCGAGCAGTTCGGCCACCCTTTGGTTTCTATCGGCAGCCGGCTGCTTTCGCAGCTTCAACCCAAAGGCGATGTTCCCGGTCACGCTGAGGTTGGGGAACAGCGCGTATGACTGAAAGACCATCCCCACGTTGCGCTGGTTGGCCTTCTTATGCGTGATGTCTTCTCCGGCCAGATCGATGGTGCCTGCGGAGGGGATTTCGAATCCGGCGATCATTCGCAGCGTGGTGGTCTTGCCACATCCCGATGGTCCAAGCAACGAAACGAACTCTCCAGCTGCAACGTCGAGGTTGAAATCCTCGACTGCCACCGAGTCGGCGAACTCTTTGCGAACGTGACTGAGGGCGAGAGAGGCGCCGCTCACCGTGCCACCGTCTTGCGGGCCCGGGTGAGCCAGGCGATCACGCCCATCGCCGCCCAGGTGAGTGCAAACGCGACTATGGCGACGGCCGCCGGTTCGTAAACCTTGTTGCGCACCAGGTCGGCCATGAAGGGTCCAAACGTCCTTTGCGCCATGTAGAGAGCAATGGTCAACTCGCCGATGACGATCGCGAACGTGAGCAGCGCTCCCGACAGCAGTGCCACTCGCAGGTTAGGGAGGATGATCCTTGTGATGATGGTCGCCCAACCCGCTCCCAGGCTCTGAGCAGCCTCGGTGAGGGACCGGACGTTCAGGGCTCGCAAGCCGTTGTCGACGGAGCGATACATGTAAGGAAAGGACAAGCAGGCGTAGGCGCAGACCAGGAGCACTCGAGAACTTCCATAGGTGGCGGTGAGGAGCAGCGGCGGCCGGCTGTACAGCCGAATCAGGCCGAACACCAGGACGACGCCGGGGATCACGAAAGGCAGCAGAGTGATGAACTCGACCACCGTCCTCAGCCTCGGGATCCGCAGTGTCACCCAGTAGGCGGTCGGGACGATGATGAGGAGGCTCAGGACGATGGCAGCCGCCGCGTTCACTATTGACTCCAAGAATGATCTGGCGAACTCGGGGTCGTCGAAGATGCGCCGGTAGGCCTCAAACCCCAGCTTGTCCTTCTCGGCCTTGAGCGACCAATAGCCGGTAGCGACCAGTGGGGTTAGGAAGTAGAGGGCCCCGGCGATGAAGAACACCGACGGCCAGAAACGGCTGCGCTTGGCGCTTGGGGCGGCCGGCGGCAGCTTGCCACCAACGGCCACGGGAGCAGTGACAACGGTCATCCCAGCCACCTCTCCGAACGCCGTTGCAGCACGCTGTAGATAATGATCGAGATCGCCATGACGATGACCATCCCCATGGCGACCGCATAGCCGAGTCCGGGATTGTGGAGCACATCACCGGAGATCTGCCGGCCAATGAGGATGGTGGCAAGGGGGAACACCCCGCCGGTGAGGGCGTAGGCGGTGGCGTGGGCGCCAAAGGCATTCCCGAATAGCAGGATCATCGTCCCCAGGATCGAGGGCATCAGCACGGGCAGGGCGACCTTGCGCCAGTATTGGCCCGACGTTGCGCCGAGGTTCTCGGCCGCCTCCCGCCAGTCTCGTTTGAGACCGTCGAGGGATGGAAGGATCACCAACAACATCAATGGAAACTGGAAGTAGAGATAGACGAGAACCAGGCCCCAGAACGAGTACAGGGTGAAACCGGAGTCGTAGAGATCTACTCCAAGCCACTCAAACAGGGCCGTGATGATTCCGATCCGACCCAAGGTATAGATGAAGGCGGCGGCCAGCGGCACGCCGGCGAAGTTGGAGGCAACGCCCGAAAAGGTGGAGAGCGCGGAGCGGAATCCGGATGGGAGTCCGCCTAGCGATACCGCCCACGCCAGCAAGAAACCGAAGATCCCCCCTACCAAAGCCGTGGCCAAACTGATCCTGATCGAAAGCCCGTAGGACTGGATCACCTCAGGGGTACCGATGTTGGCGTAGTTCTCCAGGCTGAGCCCGCCAGCCTGGTTCTCCAAGCTGCGGTAGGCGAGGATGAGGGTGGGGCCGATCAGGAACAGCCCGGAGAAGAGGAAAAAGGGTAGGACGCCGAGCCAGTCGGCGAGACGGGCTCGTAGGGGGCGGGTGGCGCCCCCTACGAACGATGGCTGTGCTTCAGCCTTCACTCCACCGGGACACCGACCACCGTCGGCCAGCCCTCGGTCACGACCTTCTTAGCGGCGTTGATCTCGTCGACAGTTGGGAAGAACGCGCCCTCGGAGCTGGGAAGCTGGGCGAGGATATCGGCAGGCATAGTGCCGGCCGCCACCATCGCCTCGAACCTGATGGGGTGGCAGAAGCCTTTCCCCGCCCAAAGCAGCTGGCCCTCATCGGAGTACAGGTACTCCATCCAGAGCTTGGCGGCGTTGGGATGGGGGGCGTAAGCGCTGATCGCCTGCACGTACAGCCCGGCCATTTTACCCGCCTCGGGCACTGCGAACTCGATGTCTGGGTTTCCGGCCAGGTTGACATCGTTGGCGATGGCGTTGTAGGTCCAGTCGATCATGACCGGGGTCTCCCCCTTGCCGACCGAGGCCGAGTTGCCATCGATCGGAACGAAGTTGCCAGCATCGTTGAGCTGCTTGAAGAACTCCAACCCGGCCTGGGCGGCCGCTTCGCCCGTCGCCCCGGTGGCTAGGCCGGCGGCCCACACCGTGAGGATGGCAGCATTGGAGGCCAAGGGATCACCGGAGAGGGCTACCTGCCCCTTGTATTCCGGCTTGAGGAGGTCCGCATACTCCTGCGGGGTGTTGGCCACCTCGGCCTTGTTCACCTCGAGAGCCAGCACCCCGTAGTAGTCGCCGTACCAGTAGCCGGTGGCCTCTTTGGCATCGTCGGGGATCTCGTCCCAGGTGGCAACCTTGTAGGCCTGGATCAGGCCCTCCTCCTGGGCGGTGGGCCCGAAGGCCACGCCGACGTCGATCACGTCCGGCGCCTGTGGTCCCGGGTTGCCCTTGTTGGCGCGGATCGCTTCCAACTCGTCGCCGGAACCGGCGTCGGGGTTCAGCTCGTTGACCGCCAGCCCATACTTGGCCTTGAAGCCCTCGATCACTGCCCCGTAGCCGCACCAGTCGTGCGGTAAGGCGATGGTCGAGAGGGTGCCCTCGGCCTTGGCGGCGTCGATCAGCCCTTGCATCTCGCCCCCGGCGCCCGTGGTTACGGGGGCCACCGTGGTCACGGCGGTGTCCCCACCGCAGGCGACTGCCAGAAGCGCCAGCACGGCAAGGAGCGATATCAGTTGTCTTTTCAAATGTCTCGTCACAATGGTGCCTCCTTAACAGCACTTGGCCGCTCACGGTAGTCAGCGAAGAAGGGCCGCGTCGCGCCTGGTTCGCCCTGGCCTGCCCGTTGAGCGGAACTTTCGAAGTTCCGACCCACCCCTCGGCGCGTACGACCGGCGGTTCGTCTTTATGCGGGCTAGGTTCGGGGTCACTGGAGGAAGGAGCAGTCGATGCGCACCTTGATCAAGAACGGAACCGTTGTCACCGCCGCTGAGGAGGCGGCCGCCGATGTGTTGGTAGACGGTGAGAAGGTGGTGGGAATCGCCGCCCCTGGCGCTCACGGGTGGACCGCCGACCAGACCATCGACGCCACCGGCAAGCTGGTGGTGCCTGGGGGTATCGACGTCCACACCCATATGGAGCTTCCCTTCGGCGGCACCTTCGCATCCGACTCCTTCGAGACGGGCAGCCGGGCCGCTGCCTGGGGGGGGACGACCACCATCGTCGACTTCGCCCTCCAGACCAAGGGCGGTTCGATCATGGACGGCTTCGAGACCTGGATGGCGAAGGCCGAGGGGAACTGCGCCATCGACTACGGCTTCCACATGATCGTCGGCGACGTCAACGACCAGACGCTCAAGGAGATGGACGTCGTCATGGGGGAGGGGGTCACCTCCTTCAAGCTCTTCATGGCCTATCCGGGCGTCCTGTACTCGACCGACGGCGAGATTCTCCGAGCCATGCAACAGGGCGCAGAGAACGGCTCGACGATCATGATGCACGCCGAAAACGGCATCGCCATCGACGTGCTCATCGCCCAGGCCATCGCCCGCGGGGAGACCGACCCGATTTATCACGGCATCGTTCGCAAGTCGATTCTGGAAGGCGAGGCCGCTCACCGCGCCATCAAACTGGCCGACTTGTCCGGCGCTCCCCTCTACATCGTCCACATGTCGGCGCAGGAGGCACTGGCCGAGGTGACGGCTGCCCGTGACGAGGGTCTGAACGTATTCGCCGAGACCTGCCCGCAATATTTGTTCTTGTCTCTCGACGATATGGGGAACGGGTTCGAAGGCGCCAAATTCGTCTGCTCCCCCCCCCTTCGAGACCGGTCCGACGGCCACCAGGAAGCGTTGTGGTCAGGCCTTGCCACCAACGATCTACAGGTGGTTTCCACCGACCACTGCCCCTTCTTCTTCGACGATGATCCCCAGCAAGGCCGCCAGAAGCGCCTCGGCGAAGGCAACTTCACCAAGATCCCCAACGGGCTTCCGGCCGTCGAGAACCGCTTCGAGTTGATCTACCACGGGGCTGTGGCCGAAGAGCGGTTGTCGGTCAAGCGCTGGGTGGAGGTTTGCGCTACCGCCCCGGCCAAGATGTTCGGCCTCTACCCGCAGAAAGGGACCATCGCCGTCGGCTCCGACGCCGACATCGTCGTCTTCGATCCCAACGGAAGGCACATCATCTCGGCGGCCACCCACCACATGCGGACCGACTACTCCTGTTACGAGGGTTTCGAGGTGGCCGGGAAGGCGGAGACCGTGATGTCGCGGGGCAAGGTCATCATCCAGAACGACGCCTACCTCGGCAAGCCCGGCGACGGCAAGTACCTGCGGCGCGATATCAACCAATACCTGCTCTGAGGGCCCTCCACGGCCCCTTTTGGCGCGCCAACTCCGACCCATAGGTCGTTGTGATGTCGCGGGACATCGCTCATCGCGTCATCGGCAGACGGGGATCGGGCTCCTCGTTGGCCCAGGCCTCCCGTACCCATGCATGGGCGGGGTCGAAGGAGACCTCCCACCGCCGAACCGGACCGGCCATGACGTTGAGGAAGTACATGTCATAGCCGGGGGGGGGTCCGCAGGGCCCGTGATACCCCTCCGGCACCAACACCACGTCCCCGTCGCCAACGGTGAAGGTCAAGTCGGTGGAGCGGTCCCTGGTGTATTGGCGGTGGAAGCCGAAACCGTCCGGTGACGAGAACCGGTAGTAGTAGATCTCCTCGAGGGGGACCTCGCCGTCGGCAAGCTCGTCGTGTTTGTGGGGCGGCCAACCCGACCAGTTGCCGGCCGGCGTCAACACCTCGACGGCGATGAGGGAATCCGCCTCGAAGGCATCGGCGGCCATGAAATTGTTGATCTGGCGGGTGCTGCGCCCGGCCCCGCGGATCTCCACCCGGACCGCCTCCGCCGGTACGTACGCCGGTTCCAGGGAGCGAGAAGCAGCGGCGGTGGTGATGGCGAACTGTCCACCGTCCGAGCCACCCCCCGAGCCTCCCTCCGAGGAGAGACGGGCCTCGCTACCCAGCGGAAGATAGGCGAAGTCGGATACCGCCGAGAAAACGCTCGAACGTCCGGTTAATCGGTACGTGCTGCTCCCGACCTCCACTGCCCCACCCCCTCCCAACGGCAGGATGGCGGCCTCGAATCCGTCGCAGCGCAGCTCGACCGGAGAGCCCGCCCGCAATTGGATGACCTCCAGACCGCAGTAGGTCCAACCGGCCTCCGCTGGCGAGAGCGAGACGGTTCGACCCGGGCTCGCCAAGCTGCCGGCGGGCCGATGCAGCTTCAACCGTGCACGACCTTGACGGCGAGATCGACGGCGGCGGCCACGTCACCAGACTTCGGGTACAGCAAGCTTCTTCCCGCCACCAGCCCCCGCACCTGGGGAATGGCCATCGCCCGCTGCCATTTGGCGAACAGCTCCGCCTC
>Ga0209341_10002995_pt1 | contig 15865 bp, 17 predicted proteins | sample RifCSP13_2_FD_184020 | JGI IMG/M metagenome (GOLD analysis project Ga0209341, IMG submission 184020) | Soil microbial communities from Rifle, Colorado - Rifle CSP2_sed 13_2 (SPAdes) (version 2) | ecosystem: Environmental > Terrestrial > Deep subsurface > Rock core/Sediment | place: Rifle...
GGGAAAAACCATCATCGGGTCGATAGACGCGACCCACGATCGAACCGAAAAAGGCAAACCCGGAGCAATCCGGGGACGCAAAGCCACAGGGCCATCTTGGTCAGCTGGGCTGCCGGTTGTAGATAGACGGCAGCTTTTTTGCATGCCGTCGCAGGAGGAAATGCGTGGCGAGCGGCATCGCTGACCCGAACGGTTCGGCCGTTCCCATTCGGGAACGGACGGACATCGCCTACCTCCTCCTCGATGGCCTCCGCCGCTCAGAGAACCGGAAGTCGAAGGAAGCCATCCTCTGCGCCCTGGCGCTGGCGAAAGACGCCAGTCTCGTGCCGCTGTTGATGCGGCCCGTTGCCCGCGAGACTGAACGCGCCTGGCGCGGTTTCCTCCGGGACCTGAGGTCCCGCGGCGTGGGGAGGGATCTGCGGCTCATCTGCTGCGATGACCATCCCACGCTCCTCAGCGCGCTCCAGGAGATCTTCCCGGATGTGCCGGTTCAAATCAGCGTGGCCCACCGGCTGCTCACGCTGGCCCGGAAAGTCGATCCCCAGTTTCGGGCGGCCTGCCTGGCTGAGGCCCGCCAGATCTTCGCGGCGCCAGACCTGGACACCGCGGTTGCCCGGTTCAGGACGTGGCGCGCCCAGTGGGGAAAGCATGGACACCGGGCGGTGAACAGTCTCGAGGCCGATCTGGCGTCGTGCCTCACTTTCTATCGGTTTCCGTCCACTCTGTGGTCGAAGATTCGCACGGTCAACCTGGTTGAGCGGGAATTCCGGCAGGCCCGGCGCACTGCGCCCCCTGCCCCAGCGGATGAGACGGATCAGGAGCCCGCTGCCGGAGCCACGGGTCCCCTTCAGGCGGGGGTTTCGATCCCCGCCGAGGGGCCCGCGGTTGAAGACCCAGGTGACCTGGTGGAGTCCTCGATAAACGGGCACAGCCGCCAGCGACATCATCAGCTCAAGTCGTGGAATCTCGCCCCGACTGTGGCGTTCGACCGGGTCTTCCAGGGCGACCCCCGGACGGAGTCGTTCCTAACATGTCAGGTGCCGGCCGGGGACACCGCCGAGGTCGTGGACACCCCCACGAGTGGGCTCGCCTATCCGTTCGTAGAAGAGGCGGCGGGAGTGGCGGCAGAGTCTCTTGACGAACAGGTCATGGCGACCCCGGATCGCGTCGCACTTGACGATGCCCCCACCGCGTCGGAAGACTACCCGATCTCAGCAGCCCATGCCCACGACCTGACCCAGGATGCTGACTTCATGTGGTGGCTCAGACAACACCGGCAGGCCCAGGCCCTTCCCATGCGAGCGGTGATCATCATCGCCACCGTGCTGGGAGGACTGCTGACTGGCCTTCTCCTCGCGCGCCTGTAGCCTGATCCCAGGCTGACAGCCGGGCTGCGGGTTATCCACTCGCAGGAAGAGAGACGCTCCACGCGCAAGTGATGCTGTGGAGTGATTCCCCACACCCATTCGCTTGGACCGATCCCCCTGTCGGAGATCTATGCGGCCCGTGAGCGGCTCACCGGCGCCGTGACGCGCACGCCGCTGGTGCGGCTCAACGTCGACGACGCGCCCGCGGAGATCTACCTGAAGCTGGAGAACCTGCAAGCCATCGGTTCGTTCAAACTGCGCGGGGCCGGCAACGCGATGCTGCTAGCCGGCCGCGACAGGCTGGCGCGGGGTGTCTTCACCGCCAGCGCAGGGAACATGGCCCAGGGTGTCGCCTGGTACGCGCGGCGGATGGGTGTCGCCTGCAACGTTGTGGTGCCTGATCACGCGCCTGAGACCAAGCTGGCCGCCATTCGTCGCCTGGGGGCCTCGATCGTCAAGGTCTCGTTCGCCGAGTGGATGCAGGTACTGAAGACCCGTCGCTACGACGGACTGGATGGGTACTTCGTCCACCCGGTGAGCGACCCTGCGGTGATGGCCGGAAACGGGACGATCGGCCTCGAGATCCTGGAAGACCTGCCTGACGTTGACGCCGTGCTCATCCCGTTTGGCGGCGGAGGATTGAGTTCCGGGATCGCGTCGGCGCTACGCGCGCTCAGGCCGGCGGCTCGAATCTTCGCATGCGAGGTGGACACGGCCGCGCCACTGGCTGCCGCGCTGGCGGCCGGTGCGCCCCGCGAAATCACCTACACACCCAGCTTTGTGGATGGGATCGGCGCGCCGTTTGTCCTCCCGGAGATGTGGCCGGTGGTGTCGCAGTTGCTGGAGGGCTCGCTGGTGATGACGCTCGCGGATGTGGCCGCGGCGATCAGGTTGCTGGCCGAGCGCAATCGCGTCATCGCCGAAGGCGCGGGAGCGACGCCGGTGGCCGCGGCGCTTGCGGGCCAAGCCGGCGGCGGCAAGGTGGTGTGCGTGGTCTCAGGCGGGAACATCGATCTCGCCAAGCTGAGCAGCATCCTTGCCGGCAAGCTGCCTTAGCCTCTGGACGGCATGTGGCGTCAAGGCACTACGCTGAAGGCTTTTCCGCGGGCAGCCCGATACGCTCGGAAGTGACGGTCCAAGGTGAAGACCCTGGACAGCCCGCGCTCTTCCGCCAGGGCCACCAGGGAAGCGTCTGCCAGGTCCATTGGCAGGTCACGGTACCTGGCCATCAGGGCCGCCATGCGGTCAATCGTTCTGGCGCCGCTCTCGGCGATCTGGAGGTCTGCGCGGCGGACCAGCCTCCACAAAGGTTCCTGCCCTGACCAGCCAGAGGCGTCACCGAGTAGATACATCGCCTCGGTGAACGCCGGCCAGGTTGTCAACATTGGCCCCGTCAAGGTGCGCAGAGCCTTCCGGCACCTGGCGTGATCGGGCTCGCCGCGGTCGATGAGCGCCACCAGCGGGCCGGCGTCGGTGAGAATCATGTTCGGCTTCGGAGGATCCTTTTGAGCGCTGCGCCTGTCCGACCCGCCCGGCCCCCGGCCGAGCGCACGATGCCAATGACGTCCGAAAGTCTGGTCTCAAGGGCCGCGCCGAGCACCTCGTCGCAGTGTCTGGTAATGGCCCGGCGGATGGTCTCGGAGGTCCGGACGCCTTCAGCCAGGGACGCCTGCGTGAGACGGGCTTCCAGCGAGGGACTCAATCGGACGCTCTTCATGTATTGTCCCCTCTATGTATTACATCCTATATATGATTGTATCACGCCAGCCCTCTAGTGTCTTCCGGCGCGACCTGGAAGGTGCGTGTATCGGCGGAGATGTACCTTACAACTGCATCGGTAGCAGTGTAGGGATTTCACAGGGTAGAGGTGACATCTGTGTTCACCGCGATCAAGGCAAGGCGCATTGTTGATGGGACCGGCCGGGCGCCCATCGAGCATGGCCTGGTGCTTGTCGAGGACGATCGGATCAAAGCTGTCGGCCGTCAGGCCGACGTGGCCATGCCCGACGGCGCCCAGGTCATCGACTGCGGCACCCACACGGCGCTGCCGGGATTTGTCGACGCGCACTCTCACGCGTCCATCATCCCCGGCCTGGGCGACCAGATCGGCCAGCTTCGCCAAGCCCCGGCCCCACAGGTCCTGCGCGCAGTGCGGAACCTGCGCGCCGACCTGAAATCCGGCGTGACGACAATGCGGGTGGTGGGGGAGGAGCACTACATCGATATTGACCTGCGGTCGGGCATCGCCGAGGGTCGGATTCCCGGTCCGCGCCTGAAGGTGGCGACCCGGCCGATCACCGCGCGCAACGGCCATGGCGCCGCCTTGACCTTCTCCGATGGCGAGGATGAGATTCGCAAGCACATCCGCGAAAATGTCGCCGCCGGCGCCGATCTGATTAAGCTCTTCATGACCGGCGGTGTCTCCAGCAAAGGGACGGCGGCCCGCTGGTACGCGTACTCCCGCCACGAGGTGGAGGTCGCCGTCGACGAAGCCCACCGCAACAGCAAGCCGGTGGCGGTCCACGCGCACGGCGGGCCAGGAGTGCGGATCTGCATCGAGGCCGGGGTGGACACGATCGAGCACGGCAAGCTCTGCGACCTCGACGATCTGGTTGAGATGCGCCGGCGAGGGATCTGGCTGGTAACGAACAACGCCGTCTCCGGGCATCCCGATGGCATCGAGAAGGGTGACGCGCACGTGCCGTCCATCATGGCCAAGTTGGTGGAGTCGCGTCAGACGTCTCGGGAGAACTTCAAGAGCGTGTTGGCGAGCGGCGTCAAATGGGCGCTGGGTACCGACTCGATGCACGGTTTGATGTGGTGGGAGATCGCCAAGGTGGTGGAGTGGGGGGCTGATCCCCACGACGCGATCCTGGCCGCGACCCGCCGGGCGGCGGAGGCCATCGGGATGGCCGACGAGGTGGGCAGCCTGGAGCCCGGCAAACTGGCCGACGTCATCAGCGTGGACGGCGATCCACTGACCGACATCGCCTGCCTGCAGCGCGTCGGACTGACGTTGCAGGGCGGCACGCGCGTGGACACGCTGTCGCCGCAGTAGCCAGAACCGTACGCCGGCCCTCCCGTGATACCATAGGGAGAGATTCCTTCACAAAGGAGTGGACATGGAAACCCGAACGGGTTCGCCCACCCTGATTCAGACCGACCAGACCCACCTGATTCACCCTCTGCACCACCCCGCCGATCACCAGGCTCCCGTGGTTCTTGTTCAGGGCGACGGTGTGATGCTGCGCGACGCGGACGGGCGCGAGTATATCGATGGCCTTTCGTCCCTGTGGAACGTGAACGCCGGACACGGCCGCCGGGAGCTGGCCGAGGCCGCCGCAACACAGATGCAGCGGCTGGCGTTTACCTCCGCCTACGTCGGGTTGACCAACGAGCCGGCGGTGCGCCTGGCCGAGCGGCTGCCCGGGCTGGCCTATTCCAACATGAGCGGCGTGTACTTCACCACCGGCGGCGCCGAGTCGAACGAGACGGCGTTCAAACTCGCCCGTTTCCACTGGAGGCGGCGCGGAATGCCCTCCAAGATCAAGATCATCGCCCGCTACCACGGCTATCACGGGGTGACGATGGCCGCGATGAGCGCGACCGGGATCCCGGCGTTCCACAAGATGTTCGCGCCGACCGTGCCGGGGTTCGTCCACATCGTCCCTTCGTATCCCTACCGCTACGCGGGCTCGATGGCCGAGGCGCTGGAGGAGGCCATCCTGAGGGAAGGGCCGGACACCGTGGCCGCGTTCATCGCCGAGCCGGTGTTGGGTGCGGGCGGCGTGATCCCGCCGACCCCGGACTACTTCCCGAGGATTCGGGAAATCTGCGACCGGCACCAGGTGCTGTTCATCGCCGACGAGATCATCACAGGCTTCGGCCGCACCGGGCGGTGGTTCGCCCTCGGCCACTGGGGCGTGCAGCCCGACCTCGTCACATTTGCCAAAGGCGTCACCAGCGCCTACCTGCCGCTGGGAGGGGTGATCGTCTCGCGCGACGTGCACCAGACCATTCTTGACGCCCCGGTGACCGAGCGCTTCATGCACGCCGCCACCTATTCCGGGCATCCCACCTGCTGCGCCGTGGCCCTGCGCAATCTTGACATCATCGAGCGCGAAGGTCTGGCCGGACGCGCCACTGTCGTCGGCGCGCGGCTGCTCGCCGGACTCCAGACCCTGCGCGATCTGCCGCGCGTGGGCGACGTGCGCGGGTTGGGGCTCATGTGCGGTATCGAGCTGGTGGAGGACAAGGCGACCAAGGCCCCGGCGCTCGGACTCGGCGCGCGCATCCTGGCCGAAGCACGCAAGCGCGGGATGATCTCACGAATGCGCGCCGGTCAGGGGGGCGACTATCCGATCGGCGATACCGTGTGCGTAGCACCCCCCCTGATCGTCACTGAGACACAGGTTGACAGGATCGTAGAGATCCTCAGGGAATCGATCACAACCGTCACTGCCTGAGCCCGCGGCTGAGTCCGCGGCCGCGCGCCTCCGTCTGCCTGGACCCGCATTGGGGCAAAACCCCATCGGACGGAAGTCTCGCCGATCCAGGACGGTGGAGGTCAACGGTGAGGTCATTCGGCGGCGTGGACCAGCGCCCAAGCGGTAAACGCCTGCTGGGTGGCATGCTACGATCGGCGCGCCGTTCGCCGGTCGAGCGCCGCGTCGTTCCCCGCGTTCCGCTTTCCGTCCCGATCCGGTATGCGACCGAAGAAGGCCACGTGGGTATTGGCGTTCTGGTGGACATCAGCGAACGGGGCGCCGGTCTGCTCGTCCCCGAGATAGACTTTGATGTCGAGCGGGTCTGGATTCAGTTCCTGTGGTTTGACGACCGCGTGGGCCTGCACGGGAGGGTGGCGTATGTTCGGGAAGCCCCCGAGGGCCTGATTGTGGGGATGCGACTTGTGGGGATACGACTAGAACAGCTCCATCCTGATAGCGTGGACTTCCTCGCCAACCTGGTCATCCCGTTCGCTCGCAGCAAGCTGATCCACGACCGGAAGGTGTCCTGGCGGAGCCTCAATCCACGATCCCTGTGGCAGACGTACCGGCAGGGCCGGGACGGCCACCCGCGGCCGCTACCGGCGCAGGTCGAATACGGCACCCAGAAAGTCTGGGCCATTACAGAAGATGCGGGTGACCGTGGGGCCGTGTTCTTGCTGCCGCACGCGCTTCCCGTGGGAGCGGTCGTGAAGATGACTCCGTGGGGAGAACAGAGCGTCCGAACGTGCAAAGTGGCGAAGTCGGATGCTCTAGAACTGCTTCCGCTCGTCGTCCACCGGATCGATCGCGACACGTCCGGCCACCGATTTGCCGCGCTGGGGGGATTCACAGCGTCTCGGATGAACCCCCTCTGGGAGAGCCCTTCGAGCCGGAGGGAGATATGCTCGGCCTGGTGATCAAGGGTGGGACCGTTGTCACGGCTGGCAGTCTGGGCACCTGCGACGTGGGTGTACAGGACGGCAGAGTCGCGCAACTCGGCGCAGGTCTAACCGGCCGGCGCGTGCTGGACGCCAGGGGCGCCTACGTGTTTCCGGGTGGCGTGGACGTTCACGTCCATCTCTCGTCGCCCATCGAGCCGGCGCCGGGTGTCGAGCTGTGGGTGGATGACTTCTACAGCGGCTCGCAGGCCGCGATCGCCGGCGGGGTGACCACGGTCGGCAACATGACCTTCCAGCGACGCGACGAGGGTCTCCGTCAGGCCCTGGCGCGCGATCTGGCCGCGGCCTCCCGCGACGCCGCGATCGACTACATCCTGCACCCGGTGCTGATGCACCCGTCAGAGGAGGCGCTCGCCGAGGTCCCTGCCCTGGCGGCGGAAGGCCACACCAGCCTCAAGATCTTCATGGTCCTCGACCACTTCGATGCCCATGTGAACGAGTATCTCAGGGCCATGCGGATCGCCGGGGCGAGCGGCGTGCTCACGATGCTGCACTGCGAAGACGGTGCGCTCATACGCTGCGTCTGCCAGGACCTGGTGGCGCAGGGGCTGGGCGCCCCACAGCACTACCCCGACAGCCGTCCGGACTACACTGAGTCGGCCGCGGTGGAGCGGGCGATCGCGTTCACCCGGGCCACCCGCGCGCCGATCTACATCGTGCACCTGTCGTCGGCCGCGGCGCTGGATGCCTGCCGGCGCGCGCGGGCGGACGGGCTGCCCGTCTACGTCGAGACGCGCCCGCTCTACCTGTACCTGACCCGGGCGGTCTTCGAGCAGCCGGACGGCGCGAAGTACGTCGGCAACCCTCCGCTGCGCGAGACCGCGGACACCCGGGCGATCTGGAACGGGCTGCGCAGCGGCGAGATCCAGTGTCTGTGCAGCGACCACGCGCCCTGGACGCTGCGCCAGAAGCTCGATCCCACGCTCGACATCACCACCGTCCGGCCCGGCGTCGCCGACCTCGAGACCCTCATGCCCATGCTGTTCTCGGAAGGCGTGCGGGGCGGCCGCGTGTCGCTCAGCCGCTTCGTCGAGCTGACTTCAACGAACACCTCGAAGCTCTTTGGCCTGTATCCCAGGAAGGGGACCATCGCCGTCGGGTCGGACGCCGACCTGGTGGTGTGGGACCCCGACGCGCGCCGGACGATTCAGGGGGCGACCATGCGCTCGAAGGCCGGGTATTCGGTCTATGACGGCCGCGAGGTGCAGGGCTGGCCGGTCTACACGGTCAGCAGGGGAGAGGTCGTGCTCGAGGACGGGCAGGTGACCGCGACACGCGGCCGCGGCAAATGGGTGCGGCGGGATCGCCCAATGGCGCTGTAGCTGGGAGGGGGGTCCCTAGAAGATCTCCTCCCACCGGTAGATCTGCACGCCGAATGCCGCCGAGCGCATCTGCTCGCCGACGCCGGGCGGGAGGTTGAGCCGCAGATTGTCCACAAAGTAGATCTGCGGGTTGTTGTCAAAGTCCAGCTGGTTGGCGATGAAGAGCCCGTACCACTCCTGCGGGTTGTCGTTTCGCAGCGTCCCGTGCGCAAACATGACCAAGTTGATTTCCAGGCCTGCACCACGGACGTAGACGCCGCCGCCCGCCGTTGATGGGTTCGAGGGACCCACCGCGAAGGCCAGCGTCTGCCCGGTTGGCTGGCCGAAGGTCTGCGTGCAGCTTGTTGCCTGGCTCACCCGGCAGACCGGCGTGATCGATCCCTGAATCTCGACCGACCCGGGATCGGTGTTCTCGATCAAGAAGGTCGTCCGCCCCTGGTAGCGCACGTTTGCCGTCACGAGTATCCGGGCTTGCATGTACAGGTACGCATCGCGCTGCGTCGTGAGGTTGGGGACCCCTACGCCCGCAAACCCATCGAACACCAGGGAGAAGTTCGTGTTGCCGGCGACGTCCGATCCTGTAGCCGCGTTGCACGTCGGGGCCTGCCCGGAGTTTCTGCAGTCGATGCTAGTACCCTGGTCTGGTATGACTACCTTGGTGTTCGATGCCAGGGTTAACACCGCGGCCGGACTGTTCAGGTTGATCGCCTGCCACTGCGCGGCGGTGCACACGCCGCCGGGCTGCGTGCAGCCGTACGCCGTCATGGCGTTGGCGCGGTTGACCTGCTGGCTGGCGATGAGCAGTGACGGGTCCGGGAATGGGATATAGGGGACCGCATTGTCCCGATGGTAGGCGTTGATCTGGTTATCGACGCTGGCGGCCCACCCATAGGCGTGCACGCCCCACATCCGCTGGACGGTCGTGCCGATCTGCCACGAGTTGCCCTGCCCCGTAATGTGCCCGCGTACCATCACCCTGTTGTGATACGGTGGCACGCCAGGGGTATCGCCCATCCCGGCGCGATCGTTGTAGACTACTCCGTCGCCCTGCATGTTCAGGCCGATGCAAAAGACCTGGCCGGAGATGTTCATGTTCGTGCAGTTCGCGACGTAGAGCGCCCCGTGCAGGGAGAACGATCCGTTGCCACCGCCACCAGCGCCGACGTTGATGGCCGTGGCAGAGTACGCCGTGAAGTCAGCGCTCGTCAGCTTGCCCAGCAGGACCTGTACGCGGCGCGAGGCGCTCCCCACGCGACCGGTGGCGCGAACCCAGATGCAGGTCTCCGCATTGCAGCCGCTCACCTCGGTGTTCGAGACCCCGCGCAGCTGCACGGTGATCCGACCGACTGGGGAGGCGGTCGGGAAGTCGAGGTTCTCGACGAACGCGGCGCCATCGTAGAGCCGGTACCACGTCGTGGTGTTCCCAAGGAAGTGTTCCGTGGTCGCGCCGAGGCTATCCGACCAGTCCGCGTCGCGCTTCAGTTCGTAGACGGCCTTCTCGACGGCCGCGCTGGCAATCTGGAAGGCCAGGCGCGAGGTCTCGGCGACACCAGAGTTCTGGTATTCGCTGAGCGCGGCCCCGATCAGGGTCGCCGACACAATCATGGTAAGCAGCGTCGTCACGAGCGTCAGCATGAGTGCCATGCCGGACTCGTCCGGCCGGGCCTTACATCGCGCGCGCCACAGCGCCATGGGTGTCACCCTCTCCAAGAGATGCCGATCAATAGTTTCTGACGCTGGCGTCCATCGTGAAGGTCAGGTCGTTCGCGGCTTCGTACGTCCCTGACAGGTTGGAATCCAGGCCCAGCACAATGCGAACCCTGGCAACCAGGGGACGCTGCGCTGCCGACAGCGGGAGGGGCGTCAGGGACCGTTCCATACCGTCGTAGTACTCGAAATCCAACAGGACGACTCGCAGCGGTCTGCCGTCGCCCAGGGCGGTGATGGGCGCGCCAAGGGCGCATATCGTCCCTACCCCGGCGCCGATCTGCTCACGCACGATGCCGGTGGCGGCGTCGAGGCAGAACCGATGGCCTTCGGCAGAACCGTCGCGGTCAATATCGGCCTGAAACGCTACGGCGGTCTGTTCCGCGGAGGTGAAGAATTCACCCGTCCCCGCGGGCGTGTTGAGCCCGGCCAGCCGCACACGGCGGCTCATCCGCTCCAGGACGACCCGCGCATTGTGCTGCTCATTGATCATGTTCCGCCCGGCCATCCACGCCCGGTACGGCGCAAAGAATCCCGCGGCCGTGGCGGTCATTACGACACCGAACAACGTGAGGCTCACCAGGATTTCCAGGATGCTGAATCCGCGTTCTCCTCTGTTCCGCATCTTCGACTGCCCGATCTGGCGCATCGGCTCTTCTCCTTCTATCTATCGTGCTATCGGGGCGCGATCGCCGTCGCGCCTCGAACGAAGATCGTCCCTCCGCTCCCTCCGGGAACTGCAGGGGCGTCGGCAGACGTCAGGTAGAGGTTCACCGAGATCCGTCGTGGGCGGCAATCGGCTGGCGGCGTTCCCGGGCTGACGACCGACTCGGTGGCGATCACAATGTCCGCGGCTGCAAAGAATGACGGGAGTCGGGGTTCCTCCACATTGAGGTAGGTGGACGGCACGCGTCGGGCGGTCGCGAACGGCGTGGGAAGCCCGTTGGTCGGGCTGCAGGCGGACGAATCGCGGAAGTAATCGTACGGCCAGTTGTTCAGGTATTCCAGCTCGGCCTGGACGTACTCCATCGCCAGGGTGCGGAACCGCGCTGGCCGCTCTAAGCGCGTGCTGGGCGTCTGCACCACCCCCAGCATCCCCAGGGCCCGGATGACGGACCCGTTCGCGAGCGCCACGCTGGTAATGATGAGCATTGAGATCATGACTTCCAGCAGCGTCATGCCGGGCTGGCCGCGAGCAGGCGTCGTCTTCATGGCGTCACGCTGACCTCCACCTTTCCCGTGTCCGGTTCCACGTGCACGAAGCGCACGCGATCCCCGGCGGAGACGTTGATGGACACCGGGGTGGTGCCGTTCAGCCGCCCTGCACTGGCGAACTCGACGGTGCTATCAGCAGCGGTGACGCCGACCGGGAACCGATCGGTCGCCCTGACCGTGGTGAGCACCTCCGGCGACGTGCAGGTTCCGGTGGCGGTATCGCGGCTCACGCTGCGCGCTTCCGCGCGGGCGAGCGTCGACGAGACCACGACTCGGTAGAGGCAGGCGTCGACCGAGTTGGCCACCGCCGCCTGCTGCGCGAAGCGCAGCACCCCGGCGATCTGCTCCGAGGCCTGTGTGACACGACGGTCGCGGATATACCCTTGCCAGAGCGGGAAGGCCAGGGTGACCAACAGGCCTGACAGCGCCAGGACGATCGAAAGTTCGACGAGGGTGTAACCGCGTGGGTCCTTGCGACGCCGGAGGGAGCGTGCTCCTGTGGCCATTCCCTGTCCTCCCGCGTCCTCTCAGCAAAGAGAGAACGCCTCCCGCCAGGGAAGGCGTTCCGGCCCTCCCGTTCGGCAGCCCGGCCGACTGGGTCTCCAGTCCCGTGGCTTTGCGAGCCGCCCTCGCGGGCGGGGTGCCTTTGTCGCGGATTGTGCTGTGGGTACTTCTTCGACCAGTCTATGCCCAACGCCAGGCCGGACTAGACGTAGTGAGCCACCCGGGGACTGGCCAGGAAGATTGACCGGAGGTCCTCGGGCAGCGATGCCGCGATCCGGTTCAGCAGGTCGCGCAGGGCCTGCCGGTCGTCATCGTGGTTGTGACGCACCTCTACGGCATCATCCCCGCCAAGCCCCGCGTCTGAGTGCACATTCGGAGCGCGGTCACCGGATTTCCGGCAGTTCATCAGAGGCCATGAGATCGGTCCAGATCCGCGGTCCCTCTTCGGTGAGCAGAAATATCTCTTCTAGCTGCACGGCGCCCACCCCCGGCACTCTGTCTTTCACCTCCACGCAGAGCACCATGCCGGGCAGCAACCTGGCTTCGCTGCCAGCCATGAGCACCGGCTCCTCAACCACCTGGTAGCCGGTGCTGTGCCCGGCGTAGCGGTACGTATAGGTGACGCCGTGGGCTTTGACGCTGCCCAGGTACTTCTCGTAGACCTCGCCCGCCGTCGCGCCGGGGCGCACGGCGCTGATGACGTCCTGCTGCATCGCTCGGACCCGCCGGTAGAGATCACGTTGCTCCCCCGTGGCCTCGCCGACCACGACGGTCCGGGCCATGTCCGTATAGAGTCCAGCAAAGAAGCCCACGGCGTCCACCAGGAGGAGATCTCCGGGCTGGAGCAACCGATCGGTGGGCGAGGCGTGTGTGAGCAAGGTGCGCTCCGGTCCGGAAGACAAGGTCAGGAAGGGAATGACCCCGCCACCGAGCCTGAGCATGGCGTCCTGCATGCGGGCATACACCTCCCGCTCGGTCACGCCCCCGCCCGCGGCCATCGAAACTGCCACCTGGATGGCACGCTCCGCAGCGCGAGCGCATCGACGCAGGGCCTCCTGCTCCCCCGGCGTGCGCACCTGGCGCGCCGTGCGGAAGAGATCGCCGGCATCCCGGATGAACCAGCCTGGCAACCGATCACCAAGTGCGCGGGCGTCGGCGGCCGGTAGAAAGTCGAGTTCCGCCAGCAACTCGCCGCGGGGGAGGTCCATACCGGCCAGGACGCGTGCGAGCCCCTCGATAGGCTCTGTCACGTATGTCGCGACCTGCGGGATGATGCCTTGGGATCGGGCGGTGCCCTCCAGCACCGCCTGAACCAGTAGGGTCGGCTCACCCTGGGCAGGGATGATGGCGAAGGCCAGCCGGCGACGGATCATCGCCTGGCTGGCGAAGTGCACGCCCGCCAGGTGACGGATGCTCTCAGGCGAGGCGGCCACCGCGGCGGCGGCTTCAACCCGACGGACTTCCTCCTGAAGACTGCCCCATGGTGTGTGCATACTCGATCCCCGGCTGCCGGCCGCCAAATCAGTGCCCAAAGACGAACGCCACTGTATCGCCGCTGACCGCGGTTCGATTGCCCCACGTGCGATAGGTGATCACCCAGCCGTCAATGGGGCTGTGGAGGGTTTCCATCTCGTTGCCATACAGGTCGTACAGCGTCACCACGGGCTCACCCTTCCTGACCTTTGACCCCAGGGGGACCCGCGGCCGGGTGAACCCTCCCCGCTCACAGACGAGAAAATGCCTGTTCGCAAGGCGTCCCGGAATCACCTGCACCTGGGTCTGTGGCTCGATGGCGCCGTCGATCATCTTCAGATGCCTAATGACGTTCAACACGCCCGTCACGCCTGCCCGCACCGATGGCTCTTCCCAGAAGTGGGCTCCGGACAGCTCAATGGTCAGCGCCGGCTTACCGGTCACAAGCACCGCGTCGTGCAGGGTGCCGCCCGTCAGCCCGGCTTCGCCGACCGGGCTGACGGCGATGCTAATCCCGAATGCTTCGGCCAGTGCCCACTGACCGTCCCACTGGGGGCCGGAGCCCCCGGTGCGCACGATGTTGAAACACACCGCACCCGGGGCATTGGAGTGGATGTCCAGGACTACGTCTGCCCTGGAGATCCCCTGGTGGAACAGGTCGTAGGCAAAGCGCTGGGTGAGACCGCCCTTTGGATCCCCGGGGAAGATCCGGTTGATGTCCACGCCGTCTTGCAAGGTCAGCCGCGACGAGTCCAGGTAGGCGAGGGGGTGCTGCACCAGGGAGGCGACCAGGGTACCCCGCAGCCTCTTGGGATCCAGGACCTCGCGGGTCACCCGGCGGATGACTTCGCATCCGGGGATCTCGTTGCCGTGCACCGTGGAGCCTGCCCACAGGACTGGTCCCGGCTCGATGCCGTGCAGGACGATGAGCGGGATCCTCACCCGCGACGCATCGCGCAAGTAGACGCTCTCGATGTAGCCCGTCGCCAATGTCCCGGGCTGGCACCGAACGGTACCGATCTCAAAAGAGCCGGCCATCTGAAATCCTCCTTCCGATGTGGACCACTCACCGGCGCACGCACGTAGCGCGCCGCAGCCATCCGCCCCTGGTGCAGTTCAGAGATCGCGGACGACCTCCTGCTCCACGAGACTGCAGGAGGAGCATGTGGGGCCCCCGAACGGTCGATGAACAAGACGTGGGCGCCATAGGAGGGGTAACCATGGGAGCGGGCCGTGCACGACGGTTTCACTCTCCTCGCATCGGCATCGCCGTCGCACTCACGGCGGTCCTCCTGGCCGCACTGCAGCCCGGCATCGCGGGGCAGGCCAGGGTGAAGGTGAGCATGCTCGTCTTTGCCGGCGCCAACCAAGAGGTGGTCCCGCGCGAGGCGGCGGCACGATACATGAGGGAAAACCCGCACGTGGAGATTGAGATTACGGAGACGACCAACGTGCTCATGTACCCGAAGATGATGGCGGCAAGACAGGCCAACCCCAACAGACCGCTCATCAACTTCGGGGTCTTCAACGTTGATTTCAGCAACCGCGGCGATGTGGACGACATATGGGCGACCGTCACCCCCGATCGCATCCCGAACATGCGTTTGGTCCACCCATCGCTGCGTCGGTCGGACAACCGGGGCATCGGGCACTCCATCAGCGCCCTGGGCCTCATCTACAACAAGAACCTGGTCAGGACCCCACCCGACTCCTGGAAGGCCCTGTGGGATCCACAGTGGCGCGGCAAGGTGGGGATGTTCGACAACAATTTCATCCCCCTGGTGCTGGCCGCGCGGCTCAATGGCGGCACAGAGGAGAATATCGATCCGGGATTCAGAATCTGGGCGGAAAACGCCAAGAATCTTCGCGCGCTGGTGACCACCAACGACCAGCTCAAGAACCTCATTGTCACCGGGGAGGCGCTCTTCGGACCCTTCTTCGCCACCATCTTCAAGTTCTGGGAGCTCGAGGGTGCCCCGCTGGCGTTCGTACCGCCGAAGGAAGGGGTAGTGGCATTCCCCATCTACCTCCAGATCGTCAAGGGCAGCTCCCCCGAGCAGATCGCGGTGGCGGAGGCAGTGATTAACGATTTACTGTCACCCGAGAGCAACGCGCGCTATGCTCGGCTGACGTTCCGCGTCCCTGGTGTGGAAGGAGCGTCGATGCCTGCCCAGGAGCAGATCATGACCCCCAGGTTGCTGCAGACGGCCATCTGGCTCGACTGGAGGAGGATGGGCGAGAAAGCCAGTGAGTGGCGGCAGCGCTGGGAACGCGAGGTAAAATCGCGGATGTGACTCCACCTGCTCCCTCGAGGCGGGCAAAGTTCCCTGTCGCCACGGGCTATAGGCACAAAAGGCCCCACGGGTCTTCCACCCCAGGGTCATGCAGGGGATATTGGCCTGAAGGTGGTCTGTCTGGCGCTAAAGTCTCCCGCAGTGGTAAACATGCCTTGCCGCGCGGCCGCCTCGGTGAGTGTCGAGGCCCGCCCCAACGCGACCTCCTCTGGCCGGGTGAGACGGTCATAGAGAGGAATCCCGTGGCCAAACACGCGCGCCATGTGCATCGACGGTTCGTAAGTTCCGCCACGCACGTCCTCCGACCCCCCGACGATCAGATACCGTGCCAGCAGGTCGCGCCCGCCTTCGTGATAATCAAGAACCACATCGGACCCCAGGACCCCCTCGGTAAACACGACACTCTGCACGGTTGTGTAGAACCTACCCACGACGGCCCGCAGTTGGAGCAGAATTTGGCGACGGTCAGATTTTCAAAGCCACAGTTGGGCGCACTGGCGCGTCGCGGTCGCCACGGGTAGAGGGGTTTCTGGACTT
>Ga0209341_10002999_pt1 | contig 15862 bp, 16 predicted proteins | sample RifCSP13_2_FD_184020 | JGI IMG/M metagenome (GOLD analysis project Ga0209341, IMG submission 184020) | Soil microbial communities from Rifle, Colorado - Rifle CSP2_sed 13_2 (SPAdes) (version 2) | ecosystem: Environmental > Terrestrial > Deep subsurface > Rock core/Sediment | place: Rifle...
GCGGGAGCGTGCGTTCTACAACAAGGTCCACTACGACGTCCAGCTCCGCCAGGACAGCCTCGGCGGGTTCAAGGAGGTCGGCGGCGTCCACTACCGGACGGACCACGACCTCTCCGGCCACGCGGCCGCCTCGAAGACGGACCTCGCGGTGCCGGTCGGGGACCGCAGGGTGCTCCCGCACGTCCTCGAGCTCAGCTTCGGCGTGGACCGGAACGTGTGGGCCCTGCTCGACATCCTGCTCGAGGCGGGCGCGAAGACGGTCCTACGGCTCCCGCCCGCGCTCGCCCCGGTCTCCCTCGGGGTGTTCCCGCTGCTCTCCAAGGAGGGGCTCCCGGAGCGGGCCGCCGCGCTGCACCGGGCCGCGCGGGCTCGCGTCGACGCGTTCTACGACGAGGGCGGGTCGATCGGCCGCCGGTACGCGCGGATGGACGAGGTCGGGACGCCGTACTGCGCGACCGTGGACCACCGGACCCTCGAGGACGACACCGTGACGCTGCGGGAGCGGGACTCCACCGCGCAGGCCCGGGTCCCCCTCGCGCGGATCCCGGACCTCGTCCGGGACCTGCTCGACGGGCGGGCGGCGTTCCGCGACCTCGGGCCCCCCTCGGACAAAGGATTGACCGAGACCATCTCTGAGAATCACGAGTGAATTTTTCTCACTCCCGAGAACGACGGTGGCGCCTTCATATACCCGGCACCCCAACGTACCCGCGTCGGCGCCTCGCAAGGGGGAGTCCACCAGTTCATGCGCGCCCGCCGCCGCAGCGCCAGTCCAGTCCTCATTCTGCTCGCTCTCCTCGCGCCCGCGGTCCTCGCCGCGGTCCTGTCCGCCCCGACCGCGCGCGGGGCCGTGCCCCACGTGTTCGAGGCCGTGGACGTCGCGTTCGTCGACGGGGACGACACGGACAAGGTCACGACCCTCGCCCAGTCCTTCGTCGCGACCGCAACGTACAACCTCCTCGTGGTCGAGGCCCTCGTGTACGACCTCCGGACGGACGACACCGTCCGCTTGCAGGTCGTCCAGGACGCGGGCGGCCTCCCGAACGGCGGCCTCGTCGCGCAGGCCCAGGCGAACGGGGGCCCCGCGTACGAGTGGCTGCGGTTCAACATGACGTCGCGCCCCACGCTCGTGGCCGGGGTCCGGTACTGGCTCGAGCTGATCAGCCTGGAGAACCATCCGAACGGGTACCGGTGGGCGAAGGTGATCGGCGGGCCATACACGGCCGGGTGGAGCGCGTACTATGCGGGGACCGTCTGGAATCCCGATCCGACCATCGACTACCTGTTCCGGACGTGGGGGATCCAGGGGCCGTCGATCACGGTCGACCTCTCCGTGGACTCCGCGACGGCGGGCGCCGGGGACCCGCTCCGGTACACGGTCGCGTTCGACAACGTCGGCACGACCCCGGCGTCCCGCGTGTGGGTGAACTGGACCCCGTCCCCGGACGTCACGTACGTCTCGGACGACTCCACGGCCAGCGGCGGCACGCGCACGCCGTCCGGCTGGAGGTTCGACGCGGTCGACGTCGGGCCGCACGCATTCAACATCAACGTGCGCGCGAACTCCGACGTGTTCGACGGCCTCCCGATCACGACGGCCGTCGTGCTGGCGTATGCAGAGGGCTCCGTCATGCAGGAGACGAGCACAGACTCGGTGACCGTGATCGCGAGGGTCCCGAGCGTCCTCGTCTCGACCGCCGCGTCGCCGCCGTTCGTCACCCCCGGGGACAACCTCAGCTACAGCGTCACAATCAGCAACGTCGGCTCCCGCCCGGCGGGCCGGATCTGGGTCAACGACACGCTCCCCGCGAACGTCACGTACGTTGCCGACACCGCGGCGGGCCTCCCGAACTACACGGGGCAGTGGAGGGCGGGCCGTACCGTCCACTACAACTTCACGGACGTCTTCGCGGGCGTCTACACGTTCACGATCAACGTGACCGTGGACCCGGGCCTCCGGAACGGCACCTGGCTCGTGAACTGGGTCTTCGCGAACTACACGGACGCGCGGGGGGCCCTCCGGGAGCCGCTGAGCGCGTGGGCCGTCGCCCGGCTCTACGGCGCCTCGATCCGGGTCGCGAAGTCGACCCTCTCGGCCGCGGTGCTCCCGCGGGACACGGTCCGGTTCACGATCCGCTTCGACAACCTCGGGAACGCGATGGCGCTGAACGTGTGGATCAACGACACGCTCCCCGCGGGCCTCCTCCGGGTCTCCGACACCGCTGCGATGCAGCCCGGATACGTGAACGGGTCCTGCACCGGTCCCGCCTGCCGGTGGGAGTTCGCGAACGTCCCGATCGGGCTCCACGCGTTCACGGTGACGACGCAGGTCGCGGGTTCCCTCGCGGACGGCGCGGTCCTCGCGAACGTCGCGGATCTCTCGTACACGGACTCGGACGGACTCCCGCTCGCGCCGTCGTCCTCGACCGCCTCCGTCCGGGTGACCCGTCCGGTGTTCTCCCTGTCCGCGAGCGCGAACCAGTTCGCGAACCCGGGGGACACCCTCAGCTACTTCCTCCGGCTGGACAACGCAGGGAGCGGAGTGGGCTCGATGGCCTGGCTGAACGCGACCGTCCCCGCCGCCGTGTCGTACCAGGCGGACAACGCGTCGGACCTCGGCGGGACGCGCGCGGGCCCCTGGTCGTGGCGGCTCCCGAACCTCCCGACGGGCGCCCACCTCCTGTACGTCGCGGTCCGGCTCGCGCCGGGCCTCGCGGACGCGACGCGGCTCGCAAGCGTGTTCACGGTCGAGTACGTGGACGCCGGGAACAACCCGGGCGCGCCCGTCTCCACCTCCGTGTCGACGACGATCACCGCGCCGGACTTCAACATCCAGGCGGTCGCGAACCGCGCATCCGCCGCGGGCGGCGACGCGGTCACGTACACAATCCTCGCCGCGAACACGGGGTCCGGGGTGTCCGCGGACGTCTGGATCAACGATACGATCCCGGACGGGACGACGTTCGTGCGGTCGAGCCTGCAGTACGTGTCGACATCCGGTAGCGAGTATACGTGGCATCTCGAGGACGTCGCCCCCGGCATCGTCGAGTTGAACGTGACGGTCCGGGTGGAGGGCGGCCTCGGGAACGGCGCCATCCTCCGGAACCTCGTGTCCGTCCGGTACACGGACGCGAACGGGAACTTCGTCTCCGGCTGGGACGGGGTCGTGGCGATCCCGATCAGCGAGCCGATCCTGAACGGCGGGGCGACGCTGCCCCTCACGATCCTCGTCCTCGCGATCCTCATCGCGGTCCTCCTCGGGTACATCGCATGGAAGGTGTTCGGCCTCGGGTCCCGGGACAAGGCCCGGATCGATGAGCTCTTCCTCCTGCACCGGAGCGGCGAGCTGATCCGCCATCTCACCCGCAGCCTACGACCGGACATCGACTCCGACGCCCTGAGCGGGATGCTCGTCGCGGTGCAGGACTTCATCCGCGAGAGCTTCCAGTTCGCGGAGGGCCGCCTCGAGGAGCTGAAGTTCGGCACACACAAGCTCATGCTCGCGCACGGGAAGCTGCTGATCCTGGCCGCCGTCGTCGCGGGCGGGCGCACGGAGAAGCTCGCCCCCGCCCTCCTCAGCGGCCTGCACGCCCTCGAGCGGGACCTGGGCCCCGCCCTCGCGGACTGGAACGGGATGCCGGGGGACCTCGACGGCGTCGACGCGCACCTCGACGCGGTCCTGAAGGGCAAGGTGAACGGCAAGGCGCCCGCCCCTCCGCGGGCGACCGCGTAGGCCGCCGACGCCGCTCCGCGGATGGGACCCGGGCTTGCATCTGGTAATCAGGAGTCTAGATTTATATACGGTCCTGGCCGATATCTTCCCAGCGCCTTTTGGGGGGCCGGAGGCTGTCGCGAGTTTCAGACCTCAGTGGTCGAGGGGGGAGTCGCAATCTCTCCTCCGGTGTTTCTGCGCGCACCCTTGCGGGCCTCGCCCTCCTCGTCGTCGCGTGCATGCTGATCCTCCCCGTCCTGCCCGCGGGCCAGGCGGCGGGGATCCCGAGGCCGAGCCTGCGCGCGGCGCTCACCGGGACGCAGATCGAGGACCGCGTCGAGTACGTCCTCTCCTTGGAGAACCGCGGGGGCATCGTGGCCGTCTACATCCGCATCGACGCCGCCCTGCCGCCCGGGCTGACCTCCGCGGAATCGGGCGGGTCCGCGGTCCACATGGACCTCTCCGACCTCGCGGCGAACTCGAGCACGCAGCTCCGGTTCGTGGCGCGGATCGACCCCGGGGTCGCGGAGCGGTCCGCACTGTCCGTGACCGTGGACATCCTGTACCGCGCGCCGGGGGGCACCGAGGACTACACGACCGTCGCGAGTTCCGAGATCGCCGTCGGACCTCGGGGCGGGCCGAGTCCCCTCCCGTTCGTCGCGGCCGCGGCCGCCGCCGCGCTCCTGATCCTGGGGTACGCGTGGCGACTGCGTGCGCAGGGCGTGCGGATCGACCAGCTGTTCCTCCTCCACGACAGCGGGATGATGATCCGCCACTACACGAACGGCAACGGGCTCCAGAAGGACGGGGACATCATGAGCGGCATGCTCATCATCCTGCAGGAGTTCGTGCGGGACTCGTTCAACGACCCCCGCGGCTCCCTGGAGGAGGTCCGCTTCGGGGACCGGCGCGTCCTGATGGCGCGCGGGGACCACTCGATCCTCGCCGCCGTCGTCTCGGGCCGCCGGCTGAACGGCCTGCCCGCGAAGCTCGGCCGGGCGGTCGGGGAGTTCGAGCGCGCGCAGGGCGCGGCTCTCGCCTCGTGGGACGGGAACCTCGCCCGCCTCGACGCCGCGGACGCGACGTTCCAGTCCGTCCTCACCTCGAAGTACCGCGCGCCCGCCCCCGCCTGAAGTCCCGGGCGTGATAACCACGGGAGAAGGTATTTAGCGGCGGGTCCGGAGATTGCGGGCCGCTGGCCATGGTCTCGACGGACATAGCCGAAGCGATTCTCGTCGCGGTCATCGGGATCATGGTCATCCAGGGCCTGTGGCTCTCGTTCCTCACGTACAACCTGTACCGCAAGAAGATGCGCGAGCGGGAGGCGAAGGCGGAGCAGGAGAAGGAGCGGGTCGAGGCGCAGCGGAGCACCCTGATCGAGGACATCTTCCTCCTCCATCGCAGCGGCCTCCTCCTGAAGCACTACACGCGGCGCCTCCGGCCGAACGTCGACTCGGACGTGCTCAGCGGGATGCTCGTCGCGGTGCAGGACTTCATCAAGGACTCGTTCCGCGGTGAGAAGGGCCAGCTGAACGAGATCCGGTTCGGCGAGATCCGCATCGTGATCATGGAGGGGAAGTGGACGATCCTCGCCGCGGTCGTGCGCGGGGTCCGGCCGTTCGACATCCAGCCGGAGCTCGGCGTCGCGCTCGCGGACCTCGAGGCGAAGTACGAGGACCCCCTCATCGACTGGGACGGGACGATGGACCAGATCGGGGACGTCGACAAGATCATGGGCGACCTCATCGAGGGCCGGTACCGGGGCCGGGTCGCCCCCCCCGCGCCCGCTGTCACGGTGGAGTCCTAGAGGGGTCCCCGGTCCTCCAAGGGAAGGCTTAAATCGCACCGTACTCCTACTTCGAGCGTTCCCGCAGGAGGGGGACGGTTTCCCTGTTCTTCCTCCACGCGCCCGAACGCGCGAGGATACGGTGGCCATGGGGTCGAGGTTCTGCGTCTTCGCGGTCCTGATCGGGCTCTTCCTGCCCGCCCTCCTCGGCGTCGCGCCCCCCGCGGCCGCCCTCGAGCCGGACGTCGCGATCTCCATCCAGGTCGACCTCGCGGCCGCGGACCCCGCGGACCTCCTGACGTACACGATTACCGTGAACAACGGCGGGCCCCAGGTCGCGCCGTCCCTCTGGGTCAACGACACGATCCCGACGGGCGCCGCGTACGTGGACGACACGGCCAGCACGGACGTCGGCCCGCCCGTGTTCCTGGGCCGCTCCTTCGCGGGGAACGTCGTCCAGTTCCGGTTCGCGAACGTCCCCGCGGGTCCCTCGACGTTCCGGGTGCGGGCGCGGGTCGGGTTCGGGGTGACGGACGGACAGTCCCTCCTGAACACCGCGGCCCTGTGGTACACGAACTCGACGGGCGCGCCGCAGCCGATGCGCAGCTCCTCCGTCGCGTCCACGGTGTCGATCCCCGTGATCTCGGCCGCGAAGTCGGTCGTGTCGTCGAGCGCGACGACGATCACGTACCGCGTCACGATATCGAACACGGGCAGCTCCGCCGCGCTCCTGCTGTGGTGGAACGATTCCGCGCCGCCAGGGACCCAGCCGGACCGGGTTCTTCCGCCCCTGGGCCAGGGGACCGCGTGCGCGGGCGCCTCCGGGCCCTGGCTGAACTGCACGGTGTCGGACTTCCGCACCGGGACGCGGATCTGGGACCTCCGCGTGACGATCCCCGCGCCCCTCGCACCGGGCACCACGATCGTGAACCGGGTCTTCGTGAACTACACGGACAGCGACGGGACGGTCCTCGGCGAGGTGCGGGCGTCCGCGCCGTTCACCGTGGCGGCCGCAAACATCCAGGTGTTCAAGCTCGCGGACGCGCTCGCCGTCCCGCCCGGCGGGACGGTCGGGTACCAGGTCTTCTACAACAACACGGGCCAGGTCGCCGCGCGGGACGTCTGGGTCAACGACACCCTCCCGCAGAACGCCTCCCTCCCCGCCGTGACGGTGGTGAGCGCGAGCCCCGTCCCCGTGATCAACACGTCGTCGACGGTGCGCTGGCAGCTGAGCAACGTTGCGCCCGGGGTCCACTTCGTGAGCCTCGTCGTCCGGGCGCTCCCGACCTTGGCGGACGGGACCCGACTCGTGAACTCCGTGGTCCTGAACTACACGAACTCGAACGGCCAGGGTCGGCCCGGGAGCACGAGCTCCGCGACGACGCGCGTGTCCCTCACCGTGCCCCAGATCGACGCGGCCCTCGTGGCGGACCGCAAGACGGTCAGTCCGGGGGGCACGGTCCGGTACTCCCTGTACTACAACAACTCCCGCCCCGCCCTCTCAGCCCTTGTGACCGCGGAGGTCCTGCTCCCGTCCGGGATTGCCCTCGTCGCGGCGGTGCCCGGGTACAACACGAGCGTCCCCGCGGAGGCGAAGTACATCTGGAACCTCACGAACGTCGGCGGCGGGACCCACGCAATCAGCCTCACGATCTCCGTCCCGCTCGGGACCGCCTCGGGCGCGCTCCTGCGGGCGACCGCCTTCGTGAACTACACGGACGACCGCGGGAACCGCGTCGGCGGGTCCCAGGTGTACGCGGACGTGACCGTGTACGTCGCGCCCCCGCCCCCTGAGGGCCCCCCGTACGGCTGGATCGCCCTCGGCATCGTCCTCGCGATCGTCGTCGCGGCGGTCGCGCTCCGCCTCTACCTCGTCACCCTCGACGAGACCGTGATCGACGAGGTGTTCCTCCTCCACCGGGACGGGCTCCTCGTGAAGCACTACACCCGCCGCCTGAAGCCGGACGTCGACTCCGACATCCTGAGCGGGATGCTGATCGCGGTCCAGAACTTCGTGAACGAGAGCTTCATCGGCGAGGCGGGCCTGAAGAAGGAGGGCCTGCTCGACGAGATGAAGTTCGGGCAGTACCGGATCCTCCTGACCCGCGGGAAGTACGTGATCGTCGCCGCGGTGATCTCCGGGTCCCACTTGGAGCGGGTCCCCGCGCAGATCCGCGCAGCGATCGACGGCCTCGAGCGGGAGCTCGGCCCTGTGCTCGAGCGGTGGGACGGGAACATGGAGGAGGTCACGGGTGCGGACCGGTACATGCAGGACCTCATCGCGGGCAAATACCGGAGCCGCGCGATGCGGCGCCGGGGGAACCATTAAATCGGCCGAGCGGGCTATCCGCGCCGGCCCCGCCGTCGGGAGGCCAGCGAAGCCCGCATGTCCCCCGATTTCATCAAGCGGAAGGTCCTGCTCCTCGGCGATGCGAGCGTCGGGAAGACCTCCCTCATCCGCCGGTTCGTCGTGGACAAGTTCTCGGACGACTACATCACGACGATCGGCACGAAGGTCACGAAGCGGGACTTGCGGCTCGAGCTCGGGAACCGGACCGTGGACCTGTCCCTGATGATCTGGGACGTCCTCGGGCAGAAGGGCTACAAGGGGATCCAGGAGTCCGCATTCCGCGGGGCCCGGGGCGTCCTCCTCGTGTACGACCTGACCCGGCCGGAGACGCGCGAGAGCCTCGGCGAGTACTGGATTCCGCGGGTCCGGTCCGTCGCGGGCGCCGTCCCGATGCTCATCGTCGGGAACAAGGTAGACCTCATCCCCTCGAAGGCGAAGGCGACCGAGGAGGTCGCGGAGGCCGGGAAGGCGCACGGGATGCCGGCGTTCGTCTCGAGCGCGAAGACGGGCGAGAACGTGGAGGCCGCCTTCCTCGCGATCGGCAAGCTCGTCGTGGCCCTCCCCGAGGCCGCGGAGGCGGGGGAGGGCGGGGAGGACGAGGAGGGGCCCCTGACCCTTGTGAGCGCCACGGACCAAGTCATCGTCGACTTCTGCACGGAGTTCGGGGACATGGAGAGCGGGATGCCCGTCGTGCGCCAGCAGCTCACCCGCGCCGGGGTGGACATCAACGCGCCCACGAAGGACGGGCTGCGGCTCGCGGTGGAGTATCTCGCGGAGGTCGAGGCGGGTTTCAAGAACGCGGACGAAATCGAGGCGAACAAGCTCCGGCGGCTCGCGTGGATCAAGGAGGCGAGGTGAGGGCGGGGGTCCCGCGTCACTCGAGGGCCTTCGCCATGTACGGCCCCCTCCGCGCGTACCCGAGCCGACGGTAGTACTCCCGCACTCCCACGCCGCTCGTGACGAGGAGTTCCCTCCGCCCGGACTCCTCGGACGCGATCCGCTCGCACTCCGCGACGAGCCGCGTTCCGTATCCCCGGTGCTGCCACCGCGCCCCCGGCTCCGCCGCGAGGGGCACGACCTGGCCGAACACCTTCAGTTCCCGGAGGTACGCGCCCGCGGGGCCGATCCGGAGCCTCGCGTATCCGACGAGCGCGTCCCCGGGGCCGTCCTCGAAGGAGAGGAACACTTCGATGCCGCCGGACGCCTCGTACTCTGTGCGATGGAGGCGGACGTCCTCGGGCCCGAGCGGGACGCGCCGGAGGCCGATCTCCCGGCACCGGACGCAGCGGCACCGGCCGCCCGTCTCCGCGAGGCGCCGCTGGGCCCGCACCCGGAGGTCCCCCTTCGTGGGCCCGCCCTCGATCACGTCCGCCCCGATCTCGCGCTGGATCCGCTGGATCCGGACCCAGGGCGGGACAATCGCCTTCACCCGCGCGACGAGCTCCACCGCGTCCTCTGTGGACAGCGGCGTGTACCGGCCGAGGGCCCACATCGTGTGGAGGCCCGTACCCGGCAGGACGAGGGTCGGGTAGATCTTCAGGAAGTCCGGCCGGTACCCGGGGTCTTCGAAGATCGCGCGGAACGACTCGAGGTCCCGGTCCGCGTCGTTCCCCGGGAGGCCCGGCATCATGTGGTACCCGAGCTTCAGCCCCGCCTCCTTCGCCCGCCGCGTCGCCGCGCGGGTGTCCGCGTCCGTGTGGCCGCGGTTCACGAGCCGGAGGACGTCGTCGTGCGTGGTCTGGACGCCGAGCTCGACGCGCGTGACGCCGAGCCGAAGGCTCTCCTCGACGTCCGGGCCGAGGAAGCAGTCCGGCTTCGTCTCGATCGTGAGGCCGATGCACCGCGACGCCGCGGTCTCGTTGATCCGGTGGGCCTCCTCCAGGTCCGCCGCGGCGCGCCCGTTCAGGCCGTCGAAGCATCCCTTCACGAAGCCCTCCTTGAGGGCGGGGTCCAGAGAGCTGAACGTCCCGCCCAGGACGATGAGGTCGATCTTGTCCGTCCGGTGCCCGGTCGCCCGGAGCTGCGCGAGCCGTGCGGCCGTCTGCGCGGTCGGGTCGAACCGGTGGCGGGCGGCCCGGCGCGCCGCCGGCTCCGTCCCCGTGTACGACTGCGGGGTCCCGAACCTCGGCCCGCCCGGGCAGTACACGCACACCCCATGGGGGCACGGGTGGGGCGGCGTCATCACGGAGACGACCGCGACCCCGCTCGCGGACCGCGTGGGCTTCACCCGAAGGAGGTCGTCGAGGGAGTCCCGCATCGCGGGCGGGGCGTGGGCGAGGATCTCGGAATCCGCGGGGACGCCGACGATCCGGTGGCGGCGGACGAGCTCCGACTTCACCCGCTGCAGGTCCGCCTTCCCGGAGACGTCGCCGCTCGCGAGGCGGTCCCACAGCTCCCGGAGGAAGGGCTCCGACACGGTCATCCGAACATCGGCCCCTCGACGTCCTTCGACTCGCTCCGCTTGCCGTCGGAGCGCTTGAACCGCTTCCGCTGGGACTCCTTGTATCCGTAGAAGGAGAGGTCGTGGCGGAGCAGCCGCACGTACGTCTTGCCCGGGAGCTCCTCGAGCTCGAGGACGCCTTGGAGGGCGAGGGCCTTCAGCGTGCGGGCGAGGCGCGTCTCCGGAATCCGCAGGTCCCGCGCGAGCTGCCTCACCGTGACCGGGTACGTCTCCAGGAGGTACTTCAGGACCCGCTCCTCGAGGGAGCCGTGGAGGACCTCGACCGGCATCCGCCCGCCATCGCGGCGGGGCGGGTTAAGGCTTTGGCGGGGCCTACCCGTACATCGTGCCCGGCTTCTCCTTCTGCTTCTTCTCCTCGGCCTGCTCGACGACGTCGATCGCGATGATCATGTGGCACGGGATGATCCGCACCTTCCCCGCGAGTTCCGCATGGGACGAATCCAGCTCCAAGCAGATCCCGTCGTCGGGACCGACCGCCGCGTATCCCCGGAAGACTCCGTGCGTGAGGAGGGGCTTGTCTCGCGTCTCCATCGAGGTGATCCGGTAGCGAGAGCCCTTCGTGAGCACGACGTAGTCGTTCTCGGCCATCGCCCTACCTCCGCGCCTCCGCGAGCTTTTGGACGTGGTCCACGGTCTTCCGGTAGTTCTCCATCGCGATCTCGACGTTCGACTCGACGAAGTTCCACGCCTTCGCGAGGTTCCCGTACCGGATCCGGTAGCCCTTCTTCGGTCCCCCCTTCTCCATCACGTCGACCTCGTCGAGGAGGTCCATGTCCTTGAGCTTGTTGATGTGCCGGTAGATCGTCGCCTTCGTCGTGCGGAGCTTCGTGGCGAGCTGCTCCACGGTCCACCCCTTGTCCGCGCGCCCGAGGAAGCACTCCACGAAGAGGCGGTACGGCACGCTGTCCCGCACGGACCTCGCGTCCGTCTTCGGGTCGTACCCCTTCGGGATGTATCCGATCTGGGTGAGGAACATCAGGGAGACCTCGTCCAAGTCCTTCAGAGGCGTCAGGGGCGTGTTGCTCACGACCATGATCTCGAATGGGGCCATGGAGAAACCTGTCGCCGGGAGAGGGCGATGAATAGTTAAGTCTTCCGCTCGATTATTATCTCAAATTGAAATAAAAGTTAATGTGTTCACACGTCCAGTACGCCGCCGTAGCAGTCGACTTGGAGGCCTCGCTTCCGCAGCTCCCGGACCAGGACGTTGATCCCGATGCTGTCAGAGGCGATGTGGCCCGTGACGACGAGGTTCTTCCGGCCCTCGCGGCCGTACTCGTCCCACAGGCGTCGCAGGTGCCCGGCATCGACGTGGATGTAGAAAACGGTGTCGATGCCGTTCTCGAACGCGGCCTTCGCGACCGGGTAGCCCCCGTTCGTGCCCGCCCCGTGGATCACGACCCACTTTCCGAGCGGGTTCGACTCTGCCCCCATCCGCACGATGATCTTCGTGAGCGCTTTCGCGAACTCCGGCATGCGGTCGAGGACCGCGACCGCGTCCCGCACGGTCGCCCCCTTCGGCAGGCCCGCCTGGAGCGCCTCGTCCATCGTCCGCCGTCCAATCTCGTCGCACGGGTTGTGGATCGCCATCAGGGGCATGCCCAGGAGCCGCGCGGCGCTCGGCAGGCGGTCGTAGTTCTGGCGGTGCGCCGCAGGGCCGTGCTCGTCGAGGAGCGCGCGCACGGCCGCGTCCGCGGCGGCCTTCGGCACGCCCGCCCGCTCCAGGAGGACGCCGTGCTTGCGGAGGACATCCGGGAAGTCGACCTGCGAGGTCCCGCCCGTCGGGTGGTGGTTGATCACCAGGTCGTACCCGAGCTGCTTCGCCATGACGAGGTCGCCAGCGTCCGCGTCGATGCCGAACAGGGCCCGCCGGGCGTCCTTCGCGGGGACGTTGATCCCGGAGTCGGGCGGGACCTCCTTCTGGCGGGCGAGCTCGAGGGCGAGGGCCATGATCGCCTGCGAGTCCATGGGGGCGCGGAACGCCCGCGTGGATATAAGCCCTGCCGGCGGGCGCGCCGCCGAACGCAAAGGTTCATGTGCGCCGCGCGGCCATGGGAAGGGCGGCGGTGTCCGGCGGTGCGAGAGAGGGATCCCCAGGCCCGCGGCGTCCCGCGGTCCGTCCTGACCGTGGCGGTCCTCGTCGCGGCGACCGCGGTCGTCCTCGGCGTCCTCCTGGCCCGCGCCGGCATGAACGCGCAAGGCCCGGACGCGATCGGGATCGCGGAGGGCCAGCTCGCGCCCGACTTCACGATCGTGGACGTGAACGGCACCGCGTGGAACCTCGCGGCCCACCGGGGGCAGGTCGTGCTCATCGATTTCATGGGCGTCCGGTGCGAGAGCTGCGAGCGGGAGATGGCCTCGGACGCGCTGCAGTCCGTGTTCAACCGCCACGCCGTCCACGGGCTCGCGTTCCTGTCCATCGACGTCGGCGGCGCCCTCGGGACGGAGAGCGGGCTCGAGGCGTGGCGGTTCATGCAGGGCTTCCCGCCCGGTGGGACCCGGCAGTGGGGTCCCGCGGAGTGGCCGATCGCGCTGGACCTGCCGCGGGTCCAGACGACGTACCAGGCGACGGCGTTCCCGACGAAGTACCTGCTCGACCGCACGGGCCACATCGTGTGGAAACACGAGGGGATCGTGACGGAGGCGGACCTCGACGCCCGGATTCAGGCCCTCCTCGTATGATCGCGCCCGCGGGGAGAAAATAGTCGCGCGGCGAGCCGAGGCCTCCCCCTCCAGTCCCCGACTACGGCGCGGGCATGGCCCGCACCGACTCGGTTCCGAAGAATGCCCTGCCGTCCTCTGGCTCGCCGCGGACGTTAAGTGTGACGTCGCCGGGGCCGCGGACGCCGGGGACCGGGGCCGTCCCGCGCGGGACGGCCTCTCCGTTGGCGTACCCCACGCGCAGCTCGGCGTTGCATGCCGTCGCCAACGTCCCCCTCTCTCCCCGGTCTCCCCCGACCGTGCGACTCGGAATCGATTCCGCACGGATGGCTTAAGGATGCCGGACGCGTGGTGAGAACTTGGTGTGTTGGGGGGGCTCACCCGCTCTCGGGCGATCGGGTCGCGGCCCCCGCCGCGAGGGGCGGGAACGTCTTCCCCGTGGCGGAGAACCCCACCGCGGGCCGCCCGTCCGGGCCGAGGTCGATCGACGCGACCCGGAGGTACCCGCGGCGGACGAGACTCTCCGCGCGGCCCAGGACGGCGTGTCCCGACAGCCCGGTGGCCTCGGCGAAGTCCGCGAGGGACCGCGGCCGCGCCGAGGCCTCCACCACCATCCCGAGGGAAACGGGGTCGAGCCGGGCGTCCATCTCCGCGACGGCCCGCGTCGCAATCCGCAGGGCGAGGTCCTCGAACGCGGCGCGCACGTTGTCGCCCGTTTTCGCGCTCGTCAGGTAGCACGGTGCGATGTGGCGGCGGCCGACACCCAAGGCGCCTGCGACGACCTCGGACCGCGGCGGGAGGTCGGACTTGTTCACGAGGACCTGCACGGGAACGTCCGATCGGTGGCGGGCCGCCAGGCTGACCCACGACGCCATCGGGGTGATCGTCCGGGCGTCCGAGACGTCGCACACCGCGAGGACCCCCTTTACCCCGTGGAGCACGATGTCCGTGAGGGTCGGCCGGAGGGACTCCTCCCCCATCGTGTCCCAAACGGTCATGTCAACGCGCACGGGGCCCAGCCCGGGGAACTCCACGTCGACCGGCCGCTTCGAGACCTTCGCGCCGAGGGTCACGATGTACCGGTCGTCGAACTCGTCCAGGACGTACCGCCGGATCAGCGAGGTCTTCCCGACCCCGAGCCCGCCGAGGAGGACGACCTTCGCCTTCAGGTACGCGGCGTACGCGGGGGTCGCCAGCATGCCGGCGGGCCCATCTTGCGCGGGAGGCTTGAACCTTGCCCCGTGCGTGCAGGTTCCGATTCCGAGTCGTCCCGGGTGCCCCTCCGTTGCCGCCGCTTTCGTGGAATACGCGAAGGGGGATGCGTGGGCCAGAACTAGACCACGATCGAGGTCGAGTGCATTCGTGGGATCCTTTCGACCGCGTGGGCGCTCATGACCGCAGCCGCCCGCGGGGAATCTCTGATGGCGCGGGATCAGCTACTTTTCCGAGTATCCGCTCTGTTTGCTGTACGTGCGATGGCCCCACAAGTAGAGAACCCAGATGCGCGCGCCGCCTGGTTCACCGATGAGAGAGTAGTAGCCCCGCCACCGCTCGGCCAGTTCGAATCGGAAAAGGTTCGGGATGTCGGCCCCGTAGTCACGGACGAGGTCACCCGGCCAGCGATCCTTGGCAACGGGGTCCCCGGCAGTCAATGGGTTTGTCCCGGCGCTTGCCTCGAACGTCGTGAGGCTCTTGAGCTTGGCCCTCGCGAGGCGTTTCTCGTCGCCAGTTCCCACCTTCGCCAGCCTGCGCCACTCCCCGAGTACGGGAGCGGCCTTCGCGGCGTGGTCGGTGCCGAGAAGCTTCGGTTTGGCCACGCGCCCCGCCTACGCGCCGCGCAGCCGAGCGCGCGTCGCGTCAGAGGTGCGGATCCAGAGGACGTTGCCGCCAGGACCTTCGTCGTAGACCATCTCGTGCTCGGCCATGTACTCGAGGCCCTCGTCGAGCAGCGGTTGGGCGATTCGGTAACCGAGGGCCTGCCGAATCTTGTAGCGGGTCAAGGGCACCGCCTCTCGCCGCAGGACATCCTCAATGGCTTTCAACGTGGCCACGGTCGGCCCCTTGCGGGACATCATGGGCGTGGAAGGCGTCACGGAAAAGGGATACGGCAAGGATAGTATATTAATTCATTGCTTAATGAAGTCGTTATCGTTCACGCGGCCGACGTGCGGTTGACGGTTGGGCGGCTCCAGAGTTGAGCGGAGTGTACAGTCACGCGCCCTCGGATCACCCTCACTCACCCACACGTAGGGGCGACTTGATGATGCGTGGGCGAGAATTCGACCAGATCGAGGGGCGAATTCGTCCCTCGCGCTGTCGAGAATTGTCACCGGATATTGGTCGGTCTCCGATGTTTCCGGGCGGTCCTCGAGGCTCCATGCTCTCTCTGCAAGAATGTAGCCAAGGATTCTCCCGACGGAAGCGAAGGCGAACGAATCGACATCGTCTGTCTCGACCCCTTCAGTCCACCGCATCAGCATCCCACGCGACTCTCCGGGCCAGTCTATGGGATGACGACGACTACCCCGGTCATGTGCGGATGCGGGTCGCAGTGGTACGGGTAGGTCGCTGGCCCGATGAAGGTGTGGCCGAAAGTGCCCATGTGGCCCATGAGGTCCGATTCGACCCCGGTCTCATTGCCATGCATTCCGAAACTCACCGTGTGGCCGACAAAGTCCATGTTGATCCAGCGGACCGTCGTCCCTGCCTTGATGGTCACATTGGCGGGTTGGAACCGGTAGTCCACAATCGAAACCTGGACGACAGGCGGAGCTGTCAAGGACCGATAGGCGAGAGCTCCCACACCCGCGACGAGCATGCCGACCGCGAGAACAGCGAAGAGGATGAGCTTCGGATCCCTTCGGCCATTCATGGCGCCCGGCCCTCCAGGTC
>Ga0209341_10003002_pt1 | contig 15856 bp, 23 predicted proteins | sample RifCSP13_2_FD_184020 | JGI IMG/M metagenome (GOLD analysis project Ga0209341, IMG submission 184020) | Soil microbial communities from Rifle, Colorado - Rifle CSP2_sed 13_2 (SPAdes) (version 2) | ecosystem: Environmental > Terrestrial > Deep subsurface > Rock core/Sediment | place: Rifle...
TATCGCCGCAGCATGGAAAGCCTATGACGAGGCGATAAAATGACCGAAACATGCGCGTGTTCGGGAGAAATCATAGGCATAGACAAGCGGTATGATTCCGTTTGCCTTGCAATCTTTTTGACCCCAGAAGATAGCATAGACCCCGCGCAAATATTCGAATGGAAGATAGGCACAAAGGTTAAGGTGATAGAATGAGCCTTGAATACAAGGGCGGCATAAATTGGGAAATAATCAACGATTTCATCCAGCAGCGGAACAGTTTAAAACTTTTCCTTTTTCTTAGTCTTGGATGCAAGCCCCTGAAAGATGTTATCATGTATCATCCAGACTGGACGGTACATCAAGGAACGCGTACCCTGGTAGAATTTGAAGATAGAGCAAACGAAGCCCTTGATAATCCAGCGGTGTATATCGAAGCCATCCCCAAACGGATGCCGCTGGTCGAAGTATATGAGAACTTTGACCGCATGTGTTTACACGATACGCTATGGAAAGACAAATATAGCACCTGGTGGGAAGAAATAGAGCATCAATACGCGAACGCGGCGATACCATGAGCATACAAAGCGATGCGGCGAAAGCGCATATTGAGAAATTACTCGAAACGGCATATCCATCTGAACCGTACACGGCGGTTTTTGGAGAACCATACCCAAAATGGGTAAAAGAGTATCGCTTCAACCGGGAACGGCTATGGCGGTTCGATTATGCCGTCCCCGTCCTTCTCTGTGCGATAGAGATTGATGGGGGAACCTTTCAGGGTACACGGACTGGGCACAGTTCAGGCGTAGGTCTAAGAAACTGGCGGGATAAGAATAACGCTGCTATGTCGCAGGGCTGGCGTGTCTGGCACTATGCTCCGGAAGAAATCATCAAGGCAGGGCGCAAAACCCTGTCCGATGAACCAATATTGCTTCGGCTGCCCTGGGTGGGACAATGACAAAAGACCGCAGGTATAGAGCGAATAGGTCAGTATTGTATAAGGGATGCGTTGAAAAAGACCCCATGCACCACAAGAAAGGCAAAGCGTTCATGGAAGCGTTTGATGAAGCGTTTGGGTTGGAGCCGCTATGAATATCCTTGAAGCTTACATTTCATGATAGAACGTAAACCTTTTTGGAGAATTGAGGCTAAAAAAGAAAGAGATAATTAGAGAACCGAAAGGTATATGTATACATAACAACATGTGTGTATATGTCAAGAATGGCAGGAAAGGTGAAAATATGATGAAAATCAGAATAGAATGTAGTATATGCGGGTCAAGCACATGTGCGGATGGGCGATATATCCATCATCGTTCAGGCACTGTAAGTTTTCTGGTCTATAATGCTAACCAGAAATGTTTGCGGTGTGAGGAATTGGAAGAAAAGGAGGAATAATAATATGAAAGGACATTCAGAAGATTGCCCCTGCCATATGTGCGAACTTGAAAGAGAAGATGAAGAACGAACGAAAGAAAAGGGGGAATGAATGGATACATATCGAATACTAACACCCCCTGAATATATCGCGCTCGTGGATGCAGTCCCAAAGAGCCAGCACCGGATACTAATTCAAACGATGATGTTTACAGGGATGCGATATAGAGAGCTTTTATCACTCTCCCGTAATATCAAGTGGTTCGATGCAAAGAACAATGCTATATCGATTCCTGCACAGCATACAAAGACAAATATAGCCCGTACAATACATCTTACCCCCGGGTACTCTAAGGTCTTAGCTCAATACCTCCGTGAGTTCAAGACCTTAGAGTTTCCATCCCGGGCTGCTATGAATCATAATTTACGGCGATGGTGGAAGGGCACAGGAACGGACATACCCGCCCCGGCTCCAAAGACCTTCCGTAAGACATGGGAAAGCTGGCTGTTGTTCACAGGATATGACTATTTGAAGGTATGCGCCTCACAGGGGCATAGCCCACAAATAGCATATAATCACTATGCCAATATCGAGGCGCGCCTTAAATCCGAAGCTGAAAAGGTCAAGGAACTAACGGCGGGATGGGGAACATGATTTTAAAAGAATTGGATATGAGTAAATATCTTGTATTGAAACGGGAAGATTTGTCATGGTTGTCCGAGCGAGAACGGGATTTGTTTTTTGAGTCTATTGAAAAGATAGACCGCTCACGAAAACGCAACGGCAAGCCACAAAATGAATATCTTGTTTTGAACCTTGATGAAAATGTCGGGACTGGCCGGGCAGACTGTTTCTCACGCGGAGGGGATTTTTAATTTTTGGGAGGAAAAAATGTCAAAACCCGGAATCCGCCTGGATGATGATATTTATGTCTGGCTCTTTAATCATCGAACCACGAAGGAAAAAAGGTTGCTGTGGTTCTATTGGAAAATAAAGAGGTCGAATGAGTATCGCAAGTAATCGACTCCGGGTTGAAACCCGAAGCATTACGCAAACATAGGCGCATGAGGATTATATAGAGAGGTGATAAAATGGTAAATCTAAAACAAATTACGGCATGGATATGTGAAGGATGTAAGCGAGTATTAATAGATGAAGACGATGCAGCAACTCATATATGTGAGAGAGAACAAGTACAAACAGAGGTTAAAAAACCTGTGATTGAGCATATTGTTTTAGGGGATATTCAAATATGGCTTCCCAAAAACGATGCTAATATGATTGTCTTGGCAAAGAAATCACTGGATTTGTATAAAGAACATATATTAGATGCGCATGTTTCCGTTTCAAGTGTTTGAAGTTTCTCCCCGCAGTCACCGACTCCGCTTTGAAAAGCGAGGCATGACGCAAGCATGGGCGCATTAATTAACATAAAGAAAAGAGGTAACAATCCCCGTACGCCGCCTGCGGGCTTTGTACGGGGCATTCACGAAACGAAACGGGTAACTCATGCCTGCGGGCATTCGTAAGATGATGCGTTAACTTTATTATGTTTAACGCCAATAGTTTAAATCGAGCAACATAGTACCTGATAAACTGTATTAGTAGCGAAATGATGGCTTTGAGAAACAAAGCGGTATGGTGTTCAGGAAACGTGTATGGATAACAGAATGCTCATAAAAGAAGTTCTGTTATCTCACAACTATGTAACCATTTAAGCCCACATGGGCAGCAAACTGTTTAGGAATGCTTTAAAGTTGTGGATAAAATGGTTCTGGTGCGGGCAAAACACAGTAGGTACAGTTAAGGGCTTCTGTAAAAAGCCCCCCAGAAACTCCCGAAAAGAGATGATAGTAAATGCTATTAGAACAACTTTTAGAAAAGAAAGATGTAATATTGTATCTGAAATTGCGTGCTGATTTTTTGAGAGAAATCAAACATCGTGAAACGATTAAAGAGCCACCTGAAAACAGGGAATTTATAGTAAAGCGTTTTGAAGGACGTATAGAGGAACTTACAAAGTTACTCAATATTATAATTAATGGTCAGATAAAAAATATGTCCAAGAGTTATTTTCATAAGTTGGAGAAGTTGGAGGAGAACAAATTATGAAACTAAAAGACTTGATAAAAGAACTCGAATTATACGATAAAGAGTTGCAGGTCATTGTTCAAAGCCAGCCGCTTATCATGGTCGATATCGGTAGCTTTGATAAAAAGACAGTCGTTCATATATTCTCATTGGATGAACAGAAGCTTAAGGCACACATGCAAGAAGATATAAAAACGTCTGGTGCTGAACGAAGAAAATTTCTTCATACCATGATGAAAGGATTCGTTCCCTGACGCATGAGAACACCAGCATGCCGAAGTGAATGCTCCCCGCAGTTACCTTCCCCATGATTCGTCTGTGATGCTCCTGACGCTCTCTATAAGGTCTTTCAGCTTAACACCCTGTGAACATGCCACAGATGACCGCCCTATGTGTGTGGGGGTCATCTCAAGCGCGTAATAGTCGTCCAGCTTCCAAACAAAATAACCCTTCTTATTATGTTGCGCCGCTTCTGTGGTGAGTTCCTTAATCCTTTTTCCCCTTACATCGAAATGATAAGAGCCGTATTTCTCATGAGGGCTAACAGAATCAAAACACAAAGGCATATTATCAATCCATAAATCCCACCCACGGCTGTTCCCGTTCTGGAGTATTACTATGTCTGGCATCCACTCCCTTAGACGTAAAGCGAAGTGGTTTTCAATAGTCATTCCCTTCTGTAAGCCGCTTGAAAGCTCCATCCCACCCTCTAAGATGCTCCTTATTTCCTGTTTGGTGTTGTATGTTTGCGTAACGGGTTTAAGCTGGAACCAGAAAGGCTGTCTCAGGTCTCGCTCATACCCACCCTCGACCTGGCACACATCAACATAGATGTAAATATCATCCAGCCACGGCTTTAAGTCAATCGGATATAATAGATTTTGTTGAATCTCGCATAGTTGCCCGTTTTCCGGGTTGCACCATTTCTTACAGGGGTGTAAAAAATAATCAGTCTGTTCCCTTATCCTCACATCAACAAAAGACGCGCGCTTAGCTTCATAGATGACATTGTACTCGCGTTTGCGCGCGTTAGAGAGTATATCAGTAACCGCCTGGTTTACCTCGCTCCATGATTGCCGGGAATCAGCACAAAAGCCCCAGAACTCATCAAACAGGCTGAACCCATCCCTTATCCGGTCAATATCTTTCAGGCTGGTTATAAAGTGGGGATTAAGCCCGGGGATGCCATATAGGAAAAAGTTTGCATGGATTTTATAACTGAGGCTGTGATAATGCGCCGCTAACCATGCCAGCAATGCGGTTTTTCCTGCTCCCTGATTACCAACTACACCAACAATCATTTTAGTAGCCTCCTATTTTATCATCTGACTATCTTCTTTCTTTTCTTCTCGCATCTCGTTTTGTTTATACGCTTGATACATCTTAACTATTTCATCTCTCCCCTGCCTATCCACAGGCAACCCAAGCCCTAAGAACCTCATCAGATAATCAGCAACGGGTTGATTATGAAACTCGCTGTCATTCCAGGGTATTCCGTTTTCTATTGCGTGTTTCTTGGATTCCGGGTATGGGTTAGAAACGATATTGTCATAAATAATAGCTATAAGCTGCCTCTGGTCTGCCGTAATGTGTGTATTCTGGTATTTGTCCCCGGCAAACGTACGCATGAAATCAAGTTCAAGCTCTTTCAGCGCAATCTCTCTATCCTTGATTGTTGGCGGTGCTTTCTTCTCCCCAGCCAACGGCGGCTTATCAGGATGCGATATGGGAGGTGATTGCATGACGGGGATAGGCAAGACTACCCTATTATCATCATTCTTCTGTTGTGGATGATAAGACGTTTGTTTAATCTCGGGTAATAGTTCATCGAGTAACGTATTTTGTGGTTTGGTCGCGCCTATCCCAAGAACTGCCTTTTTAACCAGTTTCTTTTTCTTTGATGGCATCTTATTCCCCCGGCGGTAGTGTTGGTGGGGGGAGTGCCTGGATGATTTTTAATATTTCCTGGCTACTTGTGATGCTGATATATGCGTTTGCAACCGCCGCAATAATAGAAACTGCAATAGCGATAATCAACAAGACAATGAGCTTATTTTCGATTGCCAACACCAAAAGCATTTTAAGGACGTCACTTTTGTTTTGGATATCGAATTCTTTAGTGAAGCAGAAATATTTATATTGTGTTAAATCTCTTTCGACTTTAACAGGCTCTACTTCATCCGATTTATAGAATAGTGTCCCGTTATTGATGCAATCTTTAACATACATATACGGTTTACCGTAAATAATGTTTGTGCCTTCACAAAAAACTCTATCCCCACTGTCCCCAGTATCGATAAAATGATAATGCAGATACATGCTCCGATTTCTCAAAAAAAGGATAATCTTTCTCAGGTAAGCATGATAGATAACAAGACATAGAGAACCCCATGCGAAAAAGAACGCATAGAACCACAGGTCAGATGCCATTATTCCTTTCTCCATAGGAAACAGGTTTCAACGGCTTCCTTACTGCTGTTAATCGCATCGTTCCAGCCCGTTCTATAATCTATTACGCCCCACAACAGATATATCGCAAGCAGTAACGATAAAAAGTTAATATATGGCATACAAATAAAAGCCAGTTCTTTTAAATTCGTTTTAATCATCTCCTAATACTGTTTTTATATTCTTCAACGCTCCAAAGCCCCTTCGCTTCGAGATACCGCAGATATGCGTTTAAATCTCGAATCTCAAACAATGTTGTATTTTGTGTCATATTCCCTGATTTATGATTATCAACCAGCTTAAACCCTTTTTTTGTCTTTATATGTCGTAATTTAGTCATTGTTTACGCTTCCTGATAAATCCTATAACCACACCCGCGCCAAGTATCCCCCCAGCAAGCCCGTACGTTCCAGATAATAAAATCGTTCCATCCTGTTCTGTTTGTTTCGCCTTAATATCAGCAAGGGTGTTGATGATGAGCACATCATTCGCTAAAAGCAACGCATCGGTTGGGTCACTTGTCAATGTCTGAATAGTGATGACATTGCTATATGGTGAGATATTATTTGAAGTATCATTAACTCTTAACCTGAAGTCATAAGTCTGTCCTGGGGTCAATCCTGGGGCTGTTGTGGCGTTTGTGGTAGTATTTCCTAAGTAAGAATAAACTCCAGTGGTATTGACTGCAATCTCCCAAAGATACCATCCATTTATTTCAGTATTGTTCGTAGAGTTAAGAACTATTGTAGTTGTGCCTACCGTGCCATTGCTGATTGTTGGAGCATTCGGCGCGGTAACATCTGCTGATACATTCACATAAAAAGTCATATTCAGGTAAGGGTACGGCTGCGTTCCTATCGTGCCGTTAAGGTCAGTGATATTGACCTGAGAAGAATAATTCCCGATTCCAAGCCCTGAGAAATCAAAAGAACATGATGAACCCTGTTTTAATGTGCCGTTCACGGTCATGGAGATATTGAGGGTGTTGCTTTCAGCATCGTTGGGAGTACAGGAAACCGTCATAGCACTCCCGAAATCGAATGCCTGATTATTTACGCTACCTGTTGGGGCATTGTTGTATGGGATACTGAAATTAAGCGTGGCGTTATAATTTGCCGCTATGGCACTGAATAAACCCCAGACATGCGTAGTATTGTAGTCCGAACTGGTTAGATTCGCCTGGATATTTGATGTTGCCGTTAGCGTTCCTTTATATGTTGAATCCGTGAAGGTTGCTGAATTGAGAGGATATGTAAGCGTAATGTTGGTTGCATATTCAGAAGGTTGATAGGTTGTATTCTGCCAATAATATCCGTTTGATGCCGTTATGTTCTGGCTCTGTGTATCTCCCTGATATTTCACTGAAAGGGTAACAGTCATACCATTATAAGAAATATTGTTGAAAAATGAAAAGTTCTGAACAGGATTAACATAATTAGTAAATGGAATAATAGTATTACCATTACTGGAATTTAAAGTCGGTGTGGTTGTATTTGTCTTTTCTTGCATCCAGAAAGTATATTGAGTTTTTCCTGTTCCGATAGTCAGATTTTGAATTTCTGCGTAATTAAAATAAGTAACTGAATATTTAGATGTGACCACTCCAACGTATCTGATATTTCCATTTGAAACACCCGAAGAAATATTTACACCATTAGCATAAACGGTTACTATTCCGTTCGTGCGATTGATATTATAAAATACATTTTGGAGATTTGAAACCGTAGAATATCTATTTAAAAATTGTGTTGCTGGAAATAAAGTTGCGTTCTTTATTACAGTATCGCCTGAGCTTGAATCATCAAGTCCCGCCCACGTTTCAACAGTTCCATTGGCGTACATAAGTCCAATACCTATTTCACCAACCACTAACGCAGTAGGATTATTTACACGAACATTGAATGAAATATTATAATTTCCCGTTCCTATCTGAGTCGAAGCATTGAATATACTATCTTTAATCCTGTTTTGCGCTCCTGTTGCTGATAATTCCTTAAAATATGTGCTTGTTGTTGCATCTATCACACGCAACCACCCTGAAACAACGCTGTCGGTTATTGTGTTTACAGCATCATTATCCCATTTCGTGGTATTATCAGCCCACGATTCAGAAAACCCGGGATTGAAGTTTGTAAAGGTTCCTGTAATATTTGTCGCATTTACGGGAGCTGAAAGGTTTATCCAACTTCCGTTATTCAGTCCTGATGCAGTCACATTGTAGTATCCAATCGCCCCGCCTTCAATCGTGGGGTCAATCCATCTTAAATTATTATAAGCGTTCCCGACTTCGATATACTGATTAAAGTTTTTGTTTGCATCAACATTGCTGGTTACAATGTATCCACCGTTAATATCATTCCAATTATATTTCACAAGGTCTGAAAACTCAAAGATTTTAGTAAGATTAATCAAATTTGCTTTGTTAGAGGGTACAGCATTGCTCTTGAAATCAATCTGATAATTACGATTGTAGCTTCCGTTAATTCCCCACGTCATTTTAATTTTAGAACCCATATCATTAAACTTAACATAGAGTCGTGAACCACTATCCAGCGTGTAATTTTGCCATAAAGTAGAGCCTATCAGATTAGATGATACTGATACCGGGTTCTCATTCTGCCAACTTCCTCCCCCTGTCGTTTTCCAGCTTTGTACGGTTGGAAATGTCCAGTAAGATAAGATTGTTCCCTGTGGGTCCATGATGTACCAATATGCGTTTATACCATCCCAAAAGGTTTTTACCTGGATATTGCTTGAAGTTGTAAGTGTGAAATTGTTTGCGCTGTTCTGGATTATTGACGCCGAGGCTGATTGGGTTAGAGCCAGAAAGACCAAAAACATAATGCATGTTGCTCTCATTTCTTCTCCCTATTAATTATCAGCTCCAAAAGGATGAGCGCAAACAACAGCAGATAAACCCATGTAATATTTATATCGTTGATTAAAGAGAGCTGATTAAAGCCATATAAAAGCGTAGCCGTGAACGCTATAAAAAGCATGTTCTTTCTTGATGTATAGAAAAACACCGCCCATATCAAGATAAAAAGGATTAGTACCGCGCCGCTCATACTGGTAGCATCTCCCTAACAACGATAACCAGCCCTACAACAAACACCGCACCGAACATGAGATTAAAAAAAATAAGTTCAGGCTGTGTGAATATGTCCCAACCCGCGGAAAGAATATCATCATACGATATATTGTCGCTTCCTATCTGCTCCCCGATAAACAGCGCATTAAACGCGCCCCATACCACCAGGAACACCGCGCCTATTATAACGAGTTTAAACATGCCGTCCGTGACTTGTGGCATGAGTTACCTCTGTTTTGTAACAGACGTTCCAACCAACACCGCAACGATGACAAAGACAATCGCCGCCTCTAAGAATACAATCCATAAAGGTATCATGTGCCCGGAGTAATCGCCTGGGGCGAGATATAAGATGGGAATGGATATCATAGCCCCGCCAATCATTCCAGCCGCGCCGCCGTACATAGCACCTATACCAACGAACATAACAAGAATGATGATAGCAAGCCATGAAGATGAGCCAAGCCAGTCAATGGATGCAGCCGCACCAGTTCCTGTCGTCCCTTTGTTTATGCTTATTGTAATTTTTGCTTTTTCTACATTATTCTGAATGAGTTTAATTGTTAGAGTATCGGCTTTGTTTTCCAATGAAGACGTATTAAAAGAAACGGATTTACTCCCCACTACTGTTTTACTTGGATATGCTGGACTGCCATCTGATTTTAAAATAATGAGTTCAGAGGTTTTAGGGGATTGATACTGAACCGTAAATGATTTACCCCAAACCATATTTGCCGGGGTGGATAAGCTATAATTAGCTGCAAGAATTGGTAACAATTCCGTAACACTTATGTTATTATTTCCTGTTACTTTTGCGGTGTACTTGCCTGGAACCGATAAATTATTCGTTGCTATTGTATAATTTTGTACTGTTGTGGCTGCCGAAAATGTACCGGAATATAAAACGGTTGAGTTCGGATAAGTTATTGTTAAATTTTCGCTCCCACTTGGAATATAAACATTAACCCTCATATTTTCGCCAAGATAATATAACGAAGATTCCCAATTTGCCACAGGGATAGAGCTTGTTATAGTGAAATTGTTTACGACTGCAACCGTCCATGACCAATCAAATAAATCCTTACCGCTTAGATAAACTGAATAAGTACCGATTGGATAGGTTTTTAGAGCAACGAAAGATTCTTTATTTGGTGCAACGCCGAAATCACTATCATAAGAATCTAAGCAGTTTGCTTCATCGTTAAAAGGGCATACTGATATTTTATAATAAGAGTAAGCATTTAGGGTTTTATAGTAAGCGCTGATAGCTGTTCCTTGATTTGAAGGGTCGGGTAACACTTTAACATAATGCTTCTGCTCTATAACCTCTGTGGTACTTTTATTTATTACCATATTAGTATTATTTACATTGTTGGTAGCATCAAAAGTAAAAGAAATGCTCTTTGATTCATAACCATCTTTTGAATATGAAATGTTGTAAGTCCCGAAAGGCACATAGAGATTGTAAAAACCTATTGCACTGCTCTTTGTATTGTTATTGAACGACTGGTAAATTGTAGCATCTGCAAGCGGTTTTAAGTTGCATCCAGTACAGAAAGCAGTTACGAAATAATTAAAATCCCATTTCGAGCCATAACCCGAATAGAAATAAAGCCATACTTTAATCTTTTTATCGCCGTCAGTGTCCGTGTCTGCAAACTTTCTATAATCAGCCGTTGCATACTCATTATTTCCTGTCTGGATAAGAACATCTTTATAATTCGGAGCAACTTCAATATCATCATCTGTAAACCCATATCCTATTTTCCCCTGTGTGCCATCGTTTTTAGTTCGTATGGTTAAGGAATAAGTTGTTAAGCTCGTATCAGAGCTAAAATCCATTACCATTTCGGCTTCGGAATCACTTCCGGTTGAAGCGTTAAAGGTTACTTTCATCTCAGGTTTATCTGGTAAAAAGTCTATCCAGTTTATTAAGTCAATAAAGAAATTGGCATAAGCAATATCAGAACTTAGATAATTATACCAAAATGTGATTAAATCCCATGCGCTGACTACGCTTTTTTGCCGAACGTCATAGGATAAACTTACTTCTATCCAATGTGATTCGCCATCCCCTTTCATATTTTTAAAATTACCAACTAAATATAATTCAGTTGTAGCCGTTGAGCTAACCAACCAACGATAATCTTTATTTTCTTCAACATACTGTATTGAGAAAATCGCATTACCCTTATAAAATATAGAAATAAGGGCAGAATTTCCGCTAACATCAACATCATTAAGTTTAAAAACATAGGTGTTTAAATCCGGTGCTGGGAGAGTTACAGTTGAACCTGCATAAATTAAATAATTTTTCCCACCCTTAAATATCTGTTTAATACTCTTCAAATCCCCTACAATAGACTTACTCCCACTTTCATTAGTCCATTCATAGATGTTTCCATAAAGCCGGGCTTTGTTGGGCGTTAAAGTAAAATTATAATCTGTCCCACCAATATTAAAAGTTTGTGAACCGGATGATGTAACATATCCATTCAGACTTACGTTATAATTATAAGTTCCATTTTCATAAATATCAACATTCCAGTAACCAAGCAAATCCGAGTAGTCAGTTACGTTAAAAGTCGCATTGGATAGAGTTGCTTTGGCATTGAAAAGGGCATTGCCATTTGTGTCTTTGACGTAGCCGGAGGGGTCAAAGGGGGTTATAATTGCTGATAACTGAACTTTAATGATTTTAGCTGGATTAGTATTAGTGCCGAAATAAGCAAAGGTATTGGTTGAATCAATAACACCAAACCTTAAGTAACCACTACTTGTTGTTAAGCTCGCTACTTCCGTGAAATCAGATAATTGCACTTTAAAAATTTTAGTAGTATCAGTTCCGAAATAAGCAAAGGTATTGGTTGAATCAATAACAGCAGACACAAAATAACTTGCGTTTGTTGTTAAACTTGCTACTTCCGTGAAATCTGATAATTGAACTTTAATAATATTTGGTGGAGAGTTTATATAAGTTCCGAAATAAGCAAAGGTATTGGTTGAATCAATAACAGCAGACGACCTTAAATAACTTGCGTTTGTTGTTAAACTCGCTACTTCCGTGAAATCTGATAATTGAACTTTAATGACTTTTGCAGGGGAAGTATCAGTTCCGAAATAAGCAAAGGTATTGGTTGAATCAATAACAGAAGATTTAAACCAATCTCCGCTTGTTGTTAAACTCGCTACTTCCGTGAAATCTGATAATTGAACTTTAATGACTTTTGTAGGGGAAGTATCAGTTCCGAAATAAGCAAAGGTATTGGTTGAATCAATAACAGAAGATTTAAACTTATTTCCGCTTGTTGTTAAACTCGCTACTTCCGTGAAATCTGATAATTGAACTTTAATGACTTTTGCAGGGGAAGTATCAGTTCCGAAATAAGCAAAGGTATTGGTTGAATCAATAACAGAAGATTTAAACTTATTTCCGCTTGTTGTTAAACTCGCTACTTCCGTGAAATCTGATAATTGAACTTTAATGACTTTTGCAGGGGAAGTATCAGTTCCGAAATAAGCAAAGGTATTGGTTGAATCAATAACAGAAGCTAAATCAAAATATGGTGCACTTGTTGTTAAGCTTGCTACTTCTTCAAAAACAGCCCCCGCCGTCCCCGAAAGAAGCAATACCGCAAGCACGATAAAGATTAAATTTGTAAATTTAAAAAAAGAAAACGGAAGGGCATGTTTTACATCGTGCCCTAAAGATGTTTTCATATTCCTCATTTCTTGCCCTTCATAGCAAAGTTGAGTATCGCGATTACGATTGATGCAACCACGATAACACCGATGGCGCCAATCGCGGTTACTGTTGCCGCGCTCAGCCCGGTGGTGTTTGCCTGTGCAAGCTGTTGTAATCCGAGTGGTATTAACACCAGGGCAACAAGCAAAACCACGATTGTAGCCTCCTGCACGAGAGCTGCGGGAGACGAGGCGTCCTCATTCTTAAACACACCAAGGACACCGTCCTTAATATCATGTACCGCGTCCCTTACTCCTAACATTTTTGCTCTAATTGAAAACATTTATTTCACCTGCCTATACACCAACATGTTTTATGATTCTATATATAATTAACTCAATAATGGTTTATAGAAGTTTAAAACACACCGATTTACTTTTGCATGACTTGAAGACAGGCAAAACTCTTTTTCCCTCGATAAGAATAGTTGCGCTTTCGCGCTGATTGTACATTTGTCCACTGAAAGTTTTTTATAATCATGTCTGTTGTTATTGGTTGTCTTTTTTTGATGCAAAATGGGTAACTATATATGATTATCCAGTATAGGATAGTATTGTTGGTGAGACCGATAAGCCCAGTGCCCGAAGGGGCGGCTGGTAAAACCTGTCAAATCCAAAGTACGATAAGAAGAAACCCGGAAAGATGCGCCGGGGAAAGTGCATCTATCACCCCCAAGAATGAGGTTTTTGATGGAAGAGAACGAAAAATCACCAAGCGCGGGATGGGAAGAAACATATTTTATTATGCGGGTGTATCTATGAAAAAAAATGGTTCTAAAGACTGGGATATAAATCCAAAAGATAGAAAACTATTTAAAAACAGACCATCAAAAAAATATAGAAACTATTAGTAAGAGCTTACAGCAACTCAAAAAATCCGAACAGAAAACGGTATCCCTGCCTGTGTTTGGCAACTTTACACAGGAAAAAAAGAACGGCTTGCCGCTGGGGATGAACTATTAAAGTTGTATTTTTCTGATATATATTATAATTAGCATATTCTAATAATAGATGCAGACGGAAGGGGCGCGGAGCGCCCAACTCTTCTTATCGAGGGAAAAAGAGTTTTGCCTGTCTTTGATAATCTATATATATTAGTTAGTATATATACGAATTAAGAGAGCGCGTCCAAATCGGACACCAACACTTTTTTATTAATGCGCTCCCTTTCCTCTTATAGGAAATCTATATATACCATCATGATAATGGTTGTATTGCATCACAGGGCGCAAAAACAGCCCTATAACAGATGCAGGAAAGGAATTAAGAAACATGATAACAGAAAGACCCCGGAACTGTTGCACCCGCTTAACTGAAAAAGAAATCAATGATATTAAGCGAGTAACAGGAAAGGCAACCATTGAAGCATCACTGCAAGATGCAGTCGAGTACCGCATAGCGAATACAACAACGAAAAAAGAAAAGGTGAATTAGATGACAGAATGGAAACCAGTCGAAGGAATCGCGAAAGATTATTGGAAACCGGAAAAACCCGGTGATGAAAGACAGGGAAAAATGCTACGCTGTGAACCCGGAGAGTACAAGGGACGAGCAACAACCCAGTACGTCATACAGACTGACAAAGGCGAGATGTATACCCCAAATCATGCCGTATTGAATGGCAAACTCATTCAAGTCAAAGCGGGACAATTCGTCAAAATCGTATATCTTGGAACAGCCGAAAAGACCAAGAAAGGAAAGGCAGCCGCCGAGCTATATGACGTGTTCGTTTCAGACCAAACAGACTTGGAAACTCCGCCCCAAGACAACACCATCGGAGACTTGGCGGGAAAGATACTCCAAACCCTCAAACAAGCACCTGCGGGTATGCAGGACGGCGCGTTCTGGGACACGGTGACTACCATAGTCGGCAATATGTCGGGAAGCATCAAAATTGTTGATAAGCTCAAAGCGGAAGGCAAAATCACACAAGAGCACGGCACATGGAGAGCAACATGAACCCCGTTCTCGGTGCGAGAGCCCCAGCACAGAAAGCCTATGACGAGGCGACAGCCGCAGCATGGAAAGCCTATGACGAGGCGACAGCCGCAGCACAGAAAGCCCATGACGAGGCGAGAGCCCCAGCACAGAAAGCCTATGAAGAGGCGACAGCCGCAGCACAGAAAGCCTATGAAGAGGCGACAGCCCCAGCATGGAAAGCCTGTGAAGAGGCGACAGCCGCAGCATGGAAAGCCTATGACGAGGCGAGAGCCCCAGCATGGAAAGCCCACAACGAGGCGACAGCCGCAGCACAGAAAGCCTATGAAGAGGCGACAGCCGCAGCACAGAAAGCCTATGACGATGCGAGAGCCTCATCATGGAAAGCCTATGAAGAGGCGACAGCCGCAGCACGGAAAGCCTATGACGAGGCGACAGCCCCAGCATGGAAAGCCTGTGAAGAGGCGACAGCCGCAGCATGGAAAGCCTATGACGAGGCGAGAGCCTCATCATGGAAAGCCTATGAAGAGGCGACAGCCTCATCACGGAAAGCCTATGACGAGGCGACAGCCGCAGCACAGAAAGCCCATGACGAGGCGAGAGCCTCATCATGGAAAGCCTATGACGAGGCGACAGCCCCAGCATGGAAAGCCTGTGAAGAGGCGACAGCCGCAGCACAGAAAGCCTATGACGAGGCGATAAAATGACCGAAATCAAAGAAATCCGGATAGAGAGCCTTGCAGAACCCGCCCAAATCAAATTGATACGCTATGCGAGGGGATACGGCTGGGAGTTGAATCTACACGGCGAAACGATGGCAAAAGTCGATGAACAGATATGCCGAATCGATGCGCTATACCAGGAACGCTACGGAAAAGAACAGAAACCCCTTACAGACGTGAAACCATGACAACAGACGAGGCGAGAGCCGCAGCATGGAAAGCCTATTATGCGGCGACAGCCCCAGCATGGAAAGCCTGTGAAGAGGCGACAGCCGCAGCATGGAAAGCCTATGAAGAGGCGAGAGCCGCAGCATGGAAAGCCTATGACGAGGCGACAGCCGCAGCATGGAAAGCCTATGACGAGGCGATAAAATGACCGAAACATGCGCGTGTTCGGGAGAAATCATAGGCATAGACAAGCGGTATGATTCCGTTTGCCTTGCAATCTTTTTGACCCCAGAAG
>Ga0209341_10003003_pt1 | contig 15855 bp, 15 predicted proteins | sample RifCSP13_2_FD_184020 | JGI IMG/M metagenome (GOLD analysis project Ga0209341, IMG submission 184020) | Soil microbial communities from Rifle, Colorado - Rifle CSP2_sed 13_2 (SPAdes) (version 2) | ecosystem: Environmental > Terrestrial > Deep subsurface > Rock core/Sediment | place: Rifle...
AGACGACACGTCAATGGTAATGGCGAGATCCCCGGCTGCACCGGAGATCTTCGGGCGCGAGAACATTCGGCCCGGTTGGTAGCCGAGCTGTAATCGATCTGCGGCGGCCTTCCACTGGACCTCATAGCGTCGCGTACTGACCGAGGCGGCGAGAGCAATCGCCACGATCAGACCGAAGATGACGGGGACGATGAAGACTTCCATGTCGGAGAGTCTACGAATTGATCTCGCCGTCTTCCGGGACTTGTGACGGTGGTCGCCAACGACGTCATGAAGAGGGGAGGTGCTGCGGCGTTGGTCGACAGTTCAACCGGTAGGTCGGCCGCATTGGCTCCCGGACTGTCAGAGAATCGACTCCGGCGGTCCACCCTTCTGTCAGCCCCTGCGCAGCGCTTTGGCAACTTTGCGTTGCCTGCGCCGCCGCCGCCACATGTATCCGGCGATCTCGTCGAGGACGATGAACACGGCTGCGGTGACCAGCAACATGGTGATGCGGGAGGTTTGGAAGGTCCAGGCGAGGAACTCGACTTCGATCCTCTCCGTGTTCTGGACGGCGAAGATGGCGAACAGCACCAGCAATACGATGCCGACTGTCAGGGTGATCGAAAGCCCGGCTCGGGTCGGTTCCGGAGCCGGTACGGTAGCGTCGGTGGGTTCAGGTGTATTGGTCATGGATCCCCTCCCTTGCCTTGATCGCGACCCTACCGCTTGGCGGGGGAACGTGCCTTGGATTCACCCCAAGGGGTCTACATTGCCCGGCGGTCTCCTAGCCTATGACCAGGAGGTCATGATGCCCGTCAGGGTGCTGACAATCGAGGGTGGAGGCGTACGCGGGATAATCCCGACCAGGCTCCTGGCCGCTCTGGAGTCACTGGCGGGAGCCCCGATCGCCGACCTCTTCGATGTACTGGTGGGAACCTCAACCGGGGGAATGCTGGCGCTTGGTCTGGTGGCGCCCGGTGACGATGGTCGTCCCGCCTATCCCGCCCGGAGCGTCGGCGACATCTACACGTCGCACGGACCGCAGATATTCCCCAAAGCGGCCTCCTCGCTGCCGCGTAGCCTCCAGGAAGCCCGCGAGTGGTGGTCGTCGGCCAGTTCGAATGCGGCGATCTTCGGGTTCAACCCGGATGCCGGCAACGCCCGGTATTCACCGGAGGGTATCGCTGAGGCGTTTGAGGTGTATTTCGGCGATCATCGGTTGTCTGAGGCGCTGGTCGACGTCGTCGTGACCAGCTACGACTTGCAGACTAAGAGTCCGGTGCTGTTCCGCTCCCGTGACGCGAAGCTCGATCCCGACAACGATCTCCTGATGCGCGATGCCGCCCGGGCCACCTCTGCCGCCCCCACCTACTTCCCGCCCCTGGAGATGGCGTGGGAGGGTGTTGAGAATCGGTTACTGGTCGACGGAGGTGTCTATGCCAAGAACCCGGCCATCATCGGGTACATCGAAGGTGTGACTCGCGCTCGCGAGCAAGGACTCCGTGACGCCGACGTCATGGTGGTGTCCCTTGGTACCGGCCGCCCCAAGCGGACCCGGGCCTTGACGTACAAGGAATTTGTGAGCCGGAGCTGGTTGAAGCTCGCCGAAGACGTGTTCAGAGCAGCGGAGGACGGGCAAGCTGCTCTCCACGACCAGGTGCTCACCACCCTCATCGGAGATCATTACTGGCGCTTCCAAACGGTGCTGGCCGAAGGCGCCAGCTATGCGATGGATGATGTGAGCGACGAGAACGTGGAGGCGCTCAAGCATCTTGGTGACCAATTGGTGGGGGAGCGCCTGAACGACCTCAACAAACTGACCAAACGACTACTGGGTTAGTACCCGACAGCTGCAGGCCCAGGGCTCCGCCTACTCGTCGAGGAATATGTCGAGCTGTAGGTTTCCCATGCCGCCGTAGCCGTACCGCGCGAAGTTGGTGACGCCGGCTTCGGTCAGAACCTCCTCGTCGATGAAGAAGTTGCCGGTGACGGTCCGGGCATCCATCTTGAAGATCTCATAGGCGGCGTCGGCCACGATCTCCGGACGGCGCGATTGCGCCATGGCCTGGTCGCCACCCAGCAGGTTTTGAACGGCGGCAGTGGCGATGATCGTTTTCGGCCACAGGCAGTTGGCCGCGATCCCTTCGCCCGCCAGTTCCTCCGACAGACCGAGCGTGACCATGCTCATGCCGTATTTGGCGACGGTGTATGCCGCATGATTCTTGAACCAGTGGGGCGCCAGGTTCAAGGGAGGACTGAGGGTGAGGATATGACCGTTGTTGCTCTCCTTGAGGTAGGGGATGCAGGTCTTGGACACCAGGAACGTGCCGCGAGTGTTGATGTTCTGCATCAGGTCATACCCCTTCATCGGGAGGGACTCCGTGTTGGAGAGGTTGATGGCGCTGGCGTTGTTGACGCAGATGTCGATCCCGCCGAACAACTCCACGGCCGCCTCGACGGCGGCCACGACCTGGTCTTCATTGCGGATATCCCCGACGATCGGCAGGGCGCGGCCGCCTGCCTTCTCTATCTCGGCGGCGGCGGTGTAGACGGTTCCGGGCAGCGCCGGGTGCGGTTCGGCCGTCTTGGCAACGAAGGCGACGTTGGCTCCGTCGCCAGCGACTTTCCTGGCGATGGCCAGTCCGATGCCGCGGCTTGCCCCCGAAATGAACATCGTTTTGCCGGTCAATGATGCCAGGTCCGCTCTCCACCTCGCGATGGCTCGAGCCTACCGCCGCGTCGGGCAGTCAGTATCGCTGGGGGACGAAGGCGTCGCTGACCGCATCGAGGGCCCGATTGATGCCCCGCTTGAGACGGTTGAGAGCCAACCGGATGCCGAGCATGGTCGATCCGGTGAACACCGTCAGGGTTGATAGTGCCAAAGCGATCGTGGCCGGCTCGAACGGACCACCGAAGGCGGCGGATCCAACTCCGATTGCCCCAACGGTGGCGACTGCCCCGGCTGCCAGGAGAGTTTGGCCGGTTCTGCGCAGCCCGGCGGTATTTGCTTCGATGGAAAAGAGCTGCTCTCCGGGCTTGACCTCCCGCACCCGGTGCGTTACCCCGCGAGTATCGCGTAACACCCCGGTGCCTTGACCAAGTTTCAGCACCATGCGGATGGAGGTGATGGGATGCGAATCCCTCTCCCAGAGGACTCCGTCATCGTAGTGGCGTCGGGGGCGGAGACCCTCGTGGTTCCTGAACCAGGTTTCGGCGGCCGCCTCGACCCGGCTGCCGGTCGCCTTGACGATTCGGGTGCCCATCACCTTGTCCGGCGCCAGCACCTTTTGCCAGAGGTTGTCCAGCCGGTCGTCGCGTGAAACTCCGGCGTGATGCTCGGCCAGCGCCCTGAGGAGGAAATCGCGATCGACCTTGAGTTCCCCCGCCATGCGAATGAGCCGGTCGCGGCCGATCGGATCCATGCTGCCGGCCGTTTCTTCGGTCTGTAGCTCGATCGCTCTGCGCAGGATCTTGTCGGCCTGGTCGGCCGGAACGGTCTGTTGGCCGGGCAGGCGTTCGAAACCCCCTGCGCTCTGCTTGGGGCGGTGCTGTGGGGGTTCGAAACGCTGCGTCATCGCTGCTCCCAGTATGGCGCGGGCGAGAGATGTGCCGGTCATATTTGGGAGATAGAACGGATGGCGGTCTTCGGCCCGTATTTCGGGGCGTGGACGTTGCCCGCCTTGAGGAGACGGACTACCCGCCCGCGGTGCCCCCGGTATGGCTCGAGCAGTTCGAGCATGCGCCGGTCGTCGCTGCGCGGCTCGCCCGCCAGTGCCCATGCCACGGTGTTGGGGAGGTGGTAGTCGCCCACCGGTACCGCGTCTGCGTCGCCGAGGGCGGAGCCCATGACCAAGGCAGCCGTCCAGGGACCGATGCCCGCCAACGCGGTCAGCCGGGCGAAGGCTGCCTCTCCGGTCATGCCGGCGATCTCTTCGAGTCGTCCGGCGCGCCCGGCCACGAAGCGCAGCAGGTCGGCGCGGGTTCGTTCAATGCCGAGTTCGTGTAGTCGCCAGTAGGGCTGGTCGGCCAGAACCTCTGCAGCGACCGGCAGCGTGAGTTCGAGAGGCCCCGGGGCCGGTTCGGAGAGCGTTCGGGTCAATGCCCGCTGATTCCGGTGGGCTTGCTTCGTGGCGATCTTCTGGCCGAGGATGGCAGGAACGATGGACTCGAAGACCCGGTCGGTTCGACCGATCCGTAATCCTCGTCTTCGTTCGGTCAGGTTCCGCAGCATCGGATGGGCCGGGACAAACTCCTCAGGGTGGTCCTCGAAGCCGAGCAGTCGAGGCGTCTGGTCGAGAACCCAATCGGCACCTGCCCCCCATGCGGTTGCCTCGATCCAGGGTCCGGCGTGATCGAAGAAGACCGTTGCCGGACCTTCCGGGGAACGGGTCGCCCACCATCCCCGCTTTCCCGACGCGTCGGCGCCGCCGCTCCCGAGGGTCAGCCTCAGATTCAGGTCGAACGGTATCTCGATGGTTCGCTTTTTCACGTGCCAGGCCTTCTTCCGCGTGGCCTCACCACGATGTTCGTTATGGGGAAGGACCGAACCGCCGGGTCATGAGGCGTGGCGCTTCATCGTCTCCGTGCCTTGCAGAACCAAGCGTACCGAGGCGGTTCCACCCCGGAGCCGGAAAGGCCGGCTTGAGAACGATTCCCTCTAGAGCGCCCGTTGCAGCTCGTAGTCCGTGATGGCGCCCTCCATCACCAGCTTGCGCTCGGCGCGACCGTAGAAGTGCTGGCCGATCTCGAGCGCTCCACTCGTGTAGATGTCCGGCCGGTAGACGGAAACCACCGCCGCCAGGAGCCGGATGTGGAAGCGAGTGTCGACACACGCATCAACGGTTCTGGCAGTGAGGATCGAGTCGATCATCTCATCGAACAGCGGCGCCAGATCATCAGCCGTATCGATGCGATCCAACAGCTCGTCGCGTACGACCAGCAGTGCATCTTCGTCGTAGCGGGAATCCCGTCTTGTCATGCGCAGCAGCATGCGGAGCTCTCGCTCGAACACCTCGTGGCGAGGATCGTCATCGACCGGCGGCGGGGGCGGGACCCGGTGGGCGTCGCGGACTGCGGCCAGCAGACTGTGCGTTCGATCCAGGGTGATCGTGACGTCGCCCTTGTCGGCGTCGATCACCACCTCGACTTGGCTCTCCTTGACGCGCGAGGCCTGCCGATCGCCACCCGTTGCGCTCATGGAGTAATCGTATCGCCTGTTGGCCCAGATCGTGAACGACCAGAGGCGCCATTCTTGGCAATGTCAGGCGAACCAGCCCTCGGTTCGTGCGTCGGTCACCTCCGATAGGAACCACCCTTCCCTTCGTCATTGCGAAGACCGTATGCGCGAGACCCGGATCCGGGCATCAACCCGGCGCCGCCACGGCGCGGTAGTTAGAGGCTTCCGGCAGGAGCGTCGTAGGCCGGGACAGTGGTTCAGTCCGAAGCTTCGAGATCGAGCGCCGCCGAGTTGATGCAGTAGCGAAGCCCAGTTGGTTGGGGGCCGTCTTCGAAGACGTGTCCCAGATGCGAGTCGCATCGCGCGCATCGAACCTCGGTCCTGATCATCCCGTGACTGGTGTCGACGACCTTCGTCACCCGCTCGTCGGCCGTGGGCGCCCAGAAGCTCGGCCAGCCGGATCCTGATTCGTACTTGGTCTCCGACGAGAAGAGTTCGGCTCCGCAGGCGACGCACCGGAACGTCCCGGATTGCTTGGTGTCCCAATAGCCGCCCGAGAATGGAGGTTCGGTTGCCCCCCGGCGGGTCACTGCAAACTGCTGAGGCGTCAACCGGAGGCGCCAGGTCTCTTCGGTGGTGGGCAGGCGGTCGTCAGGAATCTCGGCGGGCATGATGGCTCCTTGCGGGTTTCACGTTGCAACATCCGTGTGGCCGTTCTCGTTCCATTCCCTCCCCATGGCGATCAGAAATCCCCTGGCACGCTCGGCGCGCGGGTAGCGGTCCACCAACGCCCAAAAGGTCTTTCCATGTCCTCGCTCACTCAGGTGCGCCAACTCATGGACAATGAGGTAGTCGAGTACCCAATCGGGGAACTCCGCCACCCGGCTGGAGACCCGGATCGTCCGATCTTCCGGGGTGCACGATCCCCAGCGGCTTCGCTGGTTGTGAACCCATCGGATGGAATCCGGCCTCGGGAGCCCATAGAGTCCGGCGAGCCGATGGGCTCTCCTGGTCAGATCGATCGGCTGGCTGGCGGCACGGAGCTCGAACTTCGACCTCATCAGGGCAACCCAGTGGAGTTCCTCCGACCGGCTCATTTCGTTTGGAATGGCCACGCGCAGCACATCTCCGATCAGGCGAGCTTGCACCGTCTTCTTGCGCCGGTCGCTGCGTACGACTTCGATGTCCACGATCGGCGATGCTACCGGCGACGGGTGACAAGGAGTGAGCGGGGCGCCGGTAACACGGGTATCGGCGTCGTAGCACCGTATGGGTGGGGTGTCTTTGCGACGCCAGAACCGCACATCACGCTCAAACCTGATGTTGCCGTATGCTAACAATTGCAAGCACAGGATCAGCGATGCCCACCACCAACCTCTCTCACCTGATACCGGTCGAGCTCACTTTGCCCAACGGCACGGCCGTTTCGTTGCGCCCGCTCGTCGCCGAAGACCGCGATGAGCTCTTCGAGGGGTTCGAGCGTCTCTCGACGGAGAGCCGGTACCGCCGATTCATGACCCCTACCCCCCGTCTGACCCTGCGGGAGCTGGCCTACTTAAGTGAGATCGACTATCGCCACCATTTCGCGTGGGGCGTGCAGGTGATGACGGAGCAAGGACCCGACGGGGCCGGGGTGGCTCGATACGTTCGTCTCCCCGACCACTCGGCCGATGCCGATACCGCTTTCACTGTGTTGGATGAGTATCAGGGGAAAGGGATCGGTCAAGTGCTGTTCCGGGCGCTGGCCATCGCCGGTCGTGTCAACGACGTACGGCGGTTCCATTTCGATGTGCTGGCCGACAACCGGCCGATGCTGGGAGTACTCGAGAAATTCGGAGTATCCATGGATCTTGTTGCGCACGGGCTTACCCACGGCGTGCTCGAGGTGGGCCCGTTTGTAGCCGGCTTGGATTCGTGGCCGCCCGCCGCCGCCCTGACCCGGCTGGCTGCGGCTGCCGCCCGGGCAGCCGAAAGGGATTGACGAACGCCGTTCCCGTCCGGCCCGGTAGCATTGTATCTTCGCAACGGACTCGTGATTTGCCGTCCCACGGCGGGGGTCTCGCGGTACGTCACCTTCCGCTGCGGCACCAGCGACGGTGCCAGTCGGTTTGGTGCGACCTCGCCGGCGTCGTCCCACCACGCATATTTCACATAGAGAGGCCTGACAATGGGTGACGAGCGCAAGTGGGTGTACGGTTTTGAGGAGGTCGATGACGCCGAAACTCATGTTGGCGGCTCCTGGGACGGTGTCCGTGGATTGTTGGGAGGCAAGGGCGCCAACCTGGCGGAGATGACCAGGATCGGGGTGCCGGTCCCCCCCGGGTTCACCGTTACCACCGAAGCCTGCAACGCCTATCTGGAGGCCGGCGCGCAATTCCCCGCAGAGATGTGGGAGCAGACCCTGGCCGCTTTGAAGCAGGTTGAGGATAAGACCGGGAAAGCCTTCGGCGATGCCTCCAACCCGTTGCTCGTTTCCTGCCGCTCCGGCGCCAAATTCTCGATGCCGGGGATGATGGACACGGTGCTCAACATCGGCCTCAACGATGAGGTCGTTGTTGGCCTGGTGCAGTTGACCGGCGACGAGCGGTTTGCGTACGATTCGTACCGCCGGCTCCTCCAGATGTTTGGATCGGTGGTTCTTGGTCTTGACGGCGAACCCTTCGAGGAGGTGCTCTCGGAGTATCGGAAGATGCGCGGAGTCGACAACGACGCGGCGCTCCCTCCGGAGGTGTTGAAAGAAGCGGTCGAGCGGTTCAAGAACCTTGCTCCCGGTTTTCCGCAGGAGCCGGTCGATCAGCTTCGTCTGGCCACCGAGGCGGTCTTCAAGTCGTGGAACGGCAAGCGGGCGTTCGACTATCGAAACGCCGCCCATATCCGCCACGACCTCGGTACGGCGGTGAACATCCAAACGATGGTGTTCGGCAACATGGGTGACGATTCGGCAACCGGCGTCGCCATGACCCGGGATGCCACTACCGGAGAAGATCACATCGAAGGCGACTTCCTCATCAACGCTCAGGGCGAGGACGTGGTGGCCGGAACTCGTCCAACCAAGACGATGGACGACATGGCCGTCGAAATGCCGGAGCTGTACGGCCAGTTCCGGGAGATTGCCAAGAACCTCGAGAGACACTACCGCGAGATGCAGGACATGGAATTCACCGTGGAGCGGGGCAAGCTGTGGATTCTCCAGACCCGCGACGGGAAGCGAACCGCCCAGGCCGCGGTCCGGATTGCGGTCGATCTGGCCGAGGAGGGCCTGATCACAAAAGAAACGGCGGTTATGAAGGTCACCCCCGACCAGGTCGACTTCTTCCTTCATCCCCAGTTCTCCGTGCAAGCCAAGAAAGCGGCCGTCGAGTCGGGATCACAGATCGCTACCGGTCTCAACGTATCGCCGGGCGCCGCCGTCGGGGTGGTGGCTTTCGATGCCGACCTCGCCGAGAAGTGGGCGAAGGACGACGGCAAGAGGGTCATCATGGTCCGGCTCGAGACCAAGCCGGACGACGTACACGGGATGTTGGCCGCCCAGGGCATCCTCACCAAGCTGGGTGGCCGGACCAGCCACGCCGCCCTGGTCGCTCGCCAGTTTGGCAAGCCGGCCGTGGTGGGCATCGCCGCCCTCGACATCGATATGGCCAACCGACAGATGACGGTGGACGGCAGGGTGATCAAGGAAGGCGACTGGATCTCGATCGACGGCACGGTCGGCGAGGTCTTCACGGGCGCCCTCGCCACAGTGGTTCCCGACCTCTCGGATCCGTGGCTCGAGAAACTGTTGGAGTGGGCAGACGAGTTCCGGACGCTGGGTGTGTGGGCCAATGCCGACTATCCGATCGATGCCGAACGGGCCCGTCAGAACGGTGCTGAGGGGATCGGGTTGTGCCGAACAGAACACATGTTCTTTGAGGCGGACCGCCTCCCGGTCGTGCAGAAGATGATCACCACCAAGTCCGATGTCGAGCGCCGGAAGGCCCTCGACATCTTGCTGCCGCTGCAACGGGAGGATTTCGCCGGTCTGTTCCGGGCGATGGATGGCTATCCAGTCATCATTCGTCTCATCGACCCGCCCCTGCACGAGTTCCTTCCTGCTTTTGAGGACTTGACCAGCGAACTGGCCGATCTGCGGGTAAAGGCCGCCGCCGGCCAAGACGTGGCAGGACAATTGGCAGAGACTCAAGAGATGCTCGAGCGGGTGGAGGCACTTCGCGAGGCCAACCCGATGTTGGGCACTCGCGGTGTGCGGCTCGGGATCATCATGCCCGATCTCACCAAGATGCAGGTGCGGGCGATCATGGAGGCGGCCTGCGCCGTCGCCAACGAGGGTGTCGATGTGCACCCAGAGGTGATGATCCCTCTCACCAGCCATGTCAACGAGCTCAGGCGGCAGCAGACAGTAGTGGAGAGCGAGGCCAAGGTCGTGATGGAGGAACAGGGCATCGAGATCGACTACAAGTTCGGCACCATGATCGAGATCCCGCGGGCGGCGTTGACCGCCGCCGAGATCGCCGAGTACGCCCAATTCTTCTCGTTCGGTACCAACGACTTGACGCAGACAACTTTCGGCATCAGCCGCGACGACGCCGAGTCGGGGTTCCTCGTCGACTATCTGCGCGAGGGGATTTTGCCCGAGAACCCCTTCGCCTCTATCGACGAGTCGGGGGTCGGGAGACTCATGCAATGGGCCGTTCAGGAAGGACGGGCCACCCGCCCGGACCTCGAGATCGGTATCTGTGGGGAGCACGGTGGAGACCCGAAGTCGATTGACTTATGCCATCGCCTCGGGATCGATTATGTGAGTTGCTCGCCCTTCCGTGTGCCCATCGCCCGCTTGGCGGCGGCGCACTCGGCCATTGTTCACAGGTAATCGACCCTTCTGGCGGACGATCGGGGAGCCGGTGGAGTTCGATGGCGTGACTTCAGTCTTGGTCGCGGCAGGACGGCGACGACCAAGGGTGACTCTGGCGGCGACGATGCGGATCACACCGATCGGGCCGAAGGGTTGCCCGACGTGAGGCCCTTTCCCTTACCAGCCAGTCGCTACGCCTACCGCGGTCAGCACCACCACCATGAACCCGAACACCATCTGTGTCCAGCCGACCGTCTTGGCCGGCACCGGAGGTCTAGCCAGACCGTAGAACGCGCCGAAGCCGAGCAGGAGGATGGCCAGGGCGGACAGCAACGGCACGATAGCGAGGGCCGCCGCCAGGCCAACAACCAGCATCGCGGCCACCTGAGCGGCAACGACCCCGGACCGATCGAACGGCTGATGCTTGGCGCGTCTCACCTGGGCTCGAGCGAAGATGATGGCCGCGAACGAGCGGGCGGCCAGTACCAGCCAGAGACCAAAGGCCGCCGCCCAATCCCAATCGGCCGCCATGGCGATGGCCGCGGCCGCCGAACCCATGGCGATGCCCCCGGCCAGCTCGGGTAGCAATCCGCGGTTGCGGCTCTGAGCGTCGGCCTGCAGGGACACCGCCGCGAAAGGGACGGCGACGATGAGCGGCCACCAGAAAGGCCCGTTTCTCGTGGCGATGGCCACGGCCAGTCCGGCCAGTGCCGGCGCTCCGTATCCGAGCGAAAACCACAAGGCGACGCGGGTGCGGGGGAGGCGTCGCTTGCGGACCAGGTCGGTTGAAACCAGCTTGACCGGTCGCCGCGCCAGAAACGCCGACGACGTGGCGAGAGCCAGCCCGAAACCCGCCCAGGTTGGTGCCACCAGCAGCCCCAGCAAGATCGGCTCGAGCGTGAAGCCCCAGCCTCCGTGCTCCGTTGGGAGGGCGATCGAGCGGAGGCGCACACGTGCCGTGTTTGTCATGATTGTCCCATGGCGTTGCGGGCTCGCTCGACGTGCGGACGAACGGCGCATCCTGTCATATGATCGTTGACCAGGCCCATCGCTTGCATGAAGGCGTAGACGGTAGTGGGGCCGACGAACCGCCACCCGCGGCGCTTCAGATCCTTGCTCATGGCGGTCGATTCCGGGGTGATCGACGGCAATACCGTGGGAAGTGCGGGCCGGTCGGGGGCGAAACGCCACACGTAGGCGGACAGGGATCCGAATTCCACGGCGGCTTCGAGGGTCCGTCTGGCGTTGTTGATCGTGGCTTCGATCTTTCCTCGGTGGCGAACGATGCCGGCATCGTTCAGTAATCGCTCGATGTCTGCCCCGGTGAAACGGGCCACCTTGTCGTAGTCGAAGCCGGCGAAGGCAGTGCGGAAATTATCGCGTTTGCGGAGAATGGTCAGCCAGGAGAGGCCGGCTTGGAAGCCTTCCAGGCTGAGCTTTTCGAACATGCGGTGGTCGTTGGTGACCGGAAAGCCCCACTCGTTGTCGTGGTACTTGACGTACAGGGGGTGGTTGCCGGCCCACCAACAGCGGGCGACACCGTCATCACCGGTGAGCACAGACTGGTCGGCCATGAACCAGGATGCTACGGCGGTCCCGTTCCGGGCGGACCCGACGCAGGGTCGGGAAATCCGCCGCGTCCCACGCGTGATTGCGGTGCCCGTGAGTCCATGCCGGGGGCGCTGGTAGAGATCCGCTCTCTTTGAGCAGGCATCCTCTTCAGCCACTAGCGTGGATGTCACTCATGCGAGGCGACTGTAGTGGGCGAGGCATAATGGCGGCGGGCTGGGAGGATGGCACGGAGAATCAGGGATGGACCTCCTCCAAGGAGGAATCGTGCGGCGCTCGACGGCGATGCTGGCGGCTGGAATGCTTTTGCTGGCCGCCTGCCGGGGCGCATCAACCGCTGAGGGGTCGTTGACGACCACGACCACGACCCGGCCGATCGAAACGACGACCGTACCTTCGACCACGACGACGACCGGGGCGTCGACGACTACGACGACGACCTTCCCCCCGCGCTTCGCGTCGGTCGATCTGTTCACCTTTGTGTCGGCCGGTCCGGTGATCACCAACGGCCCGGACCTAGAATGGGACTGGCAGCACACCGATCCCGGCGCGGCGGTGTACCACGACGGCTCAATCCACGTCTTCCAGAACGGATTCGTCGGGTGGCCGGCGCCGGTTGGGGTCGGCTACTGGCGCAGCGACGACCTCGGGAAGACATGGATTGAGGTCTCCGAGGATCCCGTCTTCGATGGCACCGATCTCGACTATGTCGGCCGAGCCGCCCTCGCCTCGAGTGTGCTGGTTGATGACGACGGGACCTGGGTTCTCTATTTCTATACATGGGACTCCCCAGGATGGCCGGCAGGCCAATCGAAGATCGGCCGGGCCACCGCTCCATCTCCGACCGGGCCGTGGACCGCCGACCTGCAACCGGTTCTCTTCCCGGGCCCGGCGGGATCCTGGGATGAGTATGCGGTGCTGGCACCATCCGTGATCAAGACCGAAACCGGGTACGAGATGTATTTCGCCGGGCGAACGCGGGATGGGGCGATGATCGGGCGTGCGACCTCCCCGGACGGGATCTCATGGACCAAGTACGACAATCCGGCAACCACCGATGATCCCTTCGGTGCGTCAGATCCGGTGATGCGTCCGGGTGACCCGCGCGAGGGCAACGTGTGGGACCTGCGCAATGTCATGCAGCCCCGCGTGGCGCTCACCAACGACGGCTATGTGATGCTCTACACCGCGGCCAACACGATCACGGACCCGGTCTTGATAAATCAGAAATACGGACTGGCGGTCTCAGACGATGGGCTGGAATGGCGCCGATCGTCGGGCGAGGTGATAACTCCCGGCACGATCGATACGGCGGCGTTCTGGTACACCGAACTGCTGTTCGCGGAAGGCAGCTACTTCCTCTTCGTCGAGGCGGCCAGGGGTAATGAGACGGAGGTTTACCTGGCCACCCACCAGGGTCCATTGTCCCTCGACGGGTGATCATTCCTTAACATCCTGGAAACACCCTCGTCCCGAGGGTGACATTTCGACGCAACCACGTACGCTGTCGTTTCATGAAAGCCCCGCCCGTTCAACCACGCCGCCGGGATGCCGCCCTAGCCGGAGGCGTTGCAGCCATGTTCGCCCTCGGCGTTTCGGAGTTACTGACCGGGTTGATCCCGTCCGTTCCTTCATTGATCGTCTCGATCGGGACCGGCATCATCGATCTCGCTCCACCCGCCGTCAAGGACTTGGCGATTGAGACCTTCGGCACAGCGGACAAACCGGCTTTGCTCGTCGGCATCGTCGTCCTCTCCGCCCTCTTTGGCGCATTGCTGGGCCTGGGCGGGATCCGCTCGATGGCCATCCCGTCGGTTGGATTCCTGGTCTTCGGCGCCCTGGGGGCGATCGCCGCAATCCAGGACCCGCAGAGCCAAGCTTCACCGTCGATCATGGTGGCCGCCGTAGCCGCAGGTGCCGGACTAGCTGCCTTCCTTGCCATGATTCGGCGAGCCGGCGTCGGTGAAATGCCTGTGGTTGAGGCTGATCTAGCCCGCCGGGCGTTCCTGCGAGGCGCCGGAGCCTTCGCTCTGCTGGCCGGCGTCACCGCGGTTGCCGGTCGATTGCTGGTCGATCGAGTGAGGATGGCCTCCAACCGGGCCGAGGTGGTCTTGCCGTCCGCACAGACACCCCTCCCGGCCCCGGCGCCCGGATCCTCCTTGAGCGTCGCCGGTATTGCACCGGTCGTGACGCCGAACGACGCGTTCTACAGGATCGACACCGCTCTGTCCGTGCCTTCGGTTGATCTCGACACGTGGTCGTTGAAGATCACCGGCATGGTTGATCGGCCTTACGAACTGACGTACGACGACCTCTTGGATCTCCCCATGGTGGAGCGGTACGTCACCCTGTCCTGCGTGTCCAATCAAGTTGGCGGCGATCTGGTCGGCAATGCCAAATGGCTGGGCGTGCCGCTCACCGACGTTCTCGATCGGGCCGGCGTTCAGCAGGGCGCCGACCAGATTGTCGGGCGGTCGCTGGACGGGTTCACGATTGGATTCCCAACGGAGGTAGCGTTCGACGGGCGTGAGGCACTTGTGGCCGTCGGGATGAATGACGAGCCGCTCCCCTTCGATCACGGATTCCCGGCCCGCCTGGTCGTCGCCGGTCTCTACGGGTATGTGTCCGCCACCAAATGGCTGGCCGACATTGAGTTGACCACGTGGGATGCGTTTGACGCCTACTGGGTGCCGAAGGGATGGGCCAAGGAAGGGCCTATCAAGACCCAGTCGCGCATCGACACGCCGCAAGCCAACGCTCGCCTTGGGGCGGGAACCCGTCCCATAGCCGGAGTGGCCTGGGCGCCCGGGCGAGGCATCAGCCGGGTCGAAGTCCAGGTCGACGAAGGTGGGTGGCAAGAAGCGACGCTTTCCGAGCCCCTCAGCAAGGAGAGCTGGCGACAATGGTCCCTCAACTGGGAGGCCGGGTCCGGTACCCATACGGTGCAGGTGCGTGCTACCGACGGCAACGGCGACACCCAGACCACCATGCCGCGGCCGCCCCGCCCGGACGGTGCAACCGGCTACCACACCATCTCGGTGGTGGTCGAGTAGCAGGGCGGTCTAACCGGCGGCTATGTCCGGCCGGTAGATCGATTGAGGCTGGTCGAGACGGCGATCCGCGTAGGTGGCCGCCCCGTCCGGACCGTGCAACAGACCTTTGGTGGGCGGGATCCGCACCCGGGCATCCGCAAACTCCTCGTCTCCTGCGTAGCGCTCGGCCGGTGGGGACGCCTTCGAGGTGCGTGACGAAGGTCGGGCGGTCCTCGGTGAGGTGGCGCCAACCAACGGTCATGCCGGCGTGGGTAAAGCCGCCCAAAGACGAGTCCGGCGGCTACCTCGGGACGACCGGGTGCCGTCTATCGGTCGCGCCGGGCTTTGGTCGGTACTCGATCCCCGAGGCACCATGCCAGAATCCACCTCATGCACGAGACGGCTGAGGATCTCAAGAACCTGCAGCTGCTGCTCAACCGGTCCTACGAACGGGCGGGCTCTCACCTGCGCGAAGTCGTGACGCCCGAACGGAGGGTCAGCGCCGCACGGCTGATAGACCTCATGGCCGGCGTGCAAGTGCTGGCGCTGGCGACGGTGACGGCCGACGGCCGTCCACTCATCGGGGCAGTCGACGGGTTGTTCTACCGGGCGCGATTCTGGTTCGGTTCGTCACCCGATTCGGTCCGGATGCGTCACCTGAGGACCCGGCCCTTTGTGAGCGTCACCCACATCCGCGACCAGAGCCTGGCGGTCACCGTCCACGGACGGGCCGGCATGGTTGATCCTGAAGATCCGGTCCACACCGGGTTTCGCGCTTTTTGCCTGGAAACCTACGGCGAGGACTGGGAGGAATTGGGGGCGCCTGCTCTGTACGCACGGATCGAGCCGGCTAAGATGTTTGCGGTCGCCTTCGACTCGGTCTGAGGGACTGTCTGATCGTGCCATCCGGCCGGAGTAGCAGAATCGGTAGGTCCACCCGTTGTCGCCGTATCATCCGGCGCGTCGTCGAGAGTTCACATGCCTGACTACAAGCAAGGTGTCAAGAAGGACGTTTCGGAGATCAAATTCCTGATCCACGATCTCCGGGTGGAACGGTTCATCGACGAGGTGATCCATTTTCACGTTACGCTCGACACGGACCTTCAGCTCCACGGGATCGCCGATCCTCTGGTGATCACCGGTGATGATCTGCGGAAGCTCCGCACCCGGGCCGCCAGCCTGCGGCTGGCGTACGAGAGCTACAGCCAGGCCGTAGGAGGGTTCGCAGCACCGGAAACTGTGCTCGC
>Ga0209341_10003004_pt1 | contig 15855 bp, 10 predicted proteins | sample RifCSP13_2_FD_184020 | JGI IMG/M metagenome (GOLD analysis project Ga0209341, IMG submission 184020) | Soil microbial communities from Rifle, Colorado - Rifle CSP2_sed 13_2 (SPAdes) (version 2) | ecosystem: Environmental > Terrestrial > Deep subsurface > Rock core/Sediment | place: Rifle...
TCCGCGGTGACAGATGCACGTAAAGATCGCATTGCTGCTCAACTATGAGGCCGATTTTGATTCCCACCGAGCCGCGCCGGATCTCCTGCTTCACACCAAACGCCTTGACAACTTGATCCATGCGCGGGCTGCGATGAGAACGGCTTGCAGCTAATCGCATTGTCTCAAGTTGCTGCTTGTCGGAGACCTGCGCCTGGCGTGGCTTGTGGCCGGCAGCTTCGACCCAGGTTCCGCCTCCTCGCACTGCGCGATAAAGCAGATCCCGCAAGGGCTGGTAGACCACACCCAATACCCCCCGATCACCTTCCACCAGGCCTATCTGTACCGCAAAGTCTCCATTGCCATCTATGAAACCGTTTGTGCCATCAAGGGGATCGACCATCCAAACCCGCTGCTTCCCCAGCCTGCGCTCAGTATCAACCGACTCTTCGGCGAGAATGCCGTCGCCCGGAAACTCACCGCTGAGGCGGTTTACAATCATCTCGTTCGCTACTCGGTCGGCGTCCGTCACGGGCTCACGATCATTCGCCTGCATCTTCTGTTGCACGTCCAGTGGGCGTTTGTAAAGATCGAGGATCGCTGCCCCTGCCGCACGTGCGACTTCAACAGCAGCGCGTAGCTCATGCTCGTAATTAAGGGATCCGGATGTCACTCGTTAACCCCTGAAAAATTGAGACTATTGCGGGTCCGCAAGGTATTTACTTTCGAGATCCTGCGCCGTCTGCCGAATGATCTCCAGAGTTTGATCGACATCTGCTCGCGTCGTGCGAAAGTTTGTGATGCAAGCACGCAACGCAAATTTGCCGTTGACCGTAGCGTTGGACAAATAAGCTTTTCCACCCCGCTGAACGGTGTGCATTATCTCGGCATTAAGTTGATCGAGCAATGCCGCCTGCTGCTCCTCATCGGCAAGCCATCGTGGCACATACCGAAAACAGCAGATACTCAGGTCCACAGGAGCCAACAACTCAAAGTCTTCCGACCGCTCAACTTGCCCTGAAAGGTATTCCGCTAGCAAATTGTCTTTGCTGATTGCGGCTGCTATTCGCTCGGTTCCGTAGTAGCGCAACGTAAACCATATTTTCAACGCCCTAAAGCGGCGTGACAATTCCACACTATAGTCCCAAAAAGCGAATGCCTCCTCATCCAGCTTCTCATGAACGGTAATATAGTCGGCGCTGTTCGTACCGCCGGCCACTTGCGCGCTCGCAGCATCCCGAACGAGCAGACAACCAGCGTCCAACGGCACGTATAACCATTTGTGCGGATCAAGTGACACAGAATCGGCGCGCACAAGACCCGCGAACAGCGGCCTTTTCCGTGCGTCCATCGCGCCAAAGGCACCATAAGCTCCGTCAACGTGAAACCAAAGATCATATTCCGACGCGATATCGGCAAGCTTCGTGAGGGGATCTATTGCGCCGGTGTTGACGGTCCCAGCGCTGCCGACTATGCAGAACGGTTTTAAACCTTTTCGCAGATCGGCCTCGATGTTACTGCGCAACGCCTTCACATCAATCCGAAAGTGATCATCACATTCCACTAATCTCACCTGCTCACTACCAAACCCAAGAATAGCAGCGGCCTTCAGCACTGACATATGGACTTGGTCCGAAGCATAGATTGTCATGCGCGGCAAGTTCCAAAGCCCTTTAGCATCAGCTTCACCTTTGGATTTTGTACGGTGGGCGACAAGGAGAGCAATGAGGTTGGCCATTGAGCCCCCACTTGTAAGCAGACCATGAGCGTTTTCACGATAGCCGATAAGTGTTCCGAGCCAACCTACCACCAGGCGTTCGAGTTCGGTTGCCGCGGGGGCGGAGCGCCAGGAGGTAACGTTTGGATTTAGAGCTGAGGCCAGGAGGTCAGCGAAAGCCCCGGCTGGAGTGGAGGGTGAGGCAACATAGCCGAAGAAACGAGGGTGACCGTTGTGGCGGCTGGCTGAGAAGATTTCTCTGCAACTCTCGAGCAGCTTATCGATGGACTCCCCTTTCACCGGTATGTCTGAGCCAAGGAGCTCCCGAGTTTGCCCGCCTCGCGTGTTCGGAAAAACAGCGCGCTCAGATAGGTCAGCAAAATAGCTGGTGACAAACTGCGTAGCCTGTGATGCTAATTGGTCCAACCCTTCAGCGAAAGTATCAAGCAACGACGTGCCCTCGATTAATGCCTTCTCTGTTTCTGTCATTTGATTCCCGGCGCAATCGCCACAAGCAACGACAACCGCTCCCTGCCCGTATTAATCACTCCATGTGGGATACCGGCAGGTGCTACTACAACCATGCCCGCTTTCGCCTCTCTCTCCTCGGTCGCAATCGTGAATCTTCCCTCGCCCTCGAGCACGAAGTAAAACTTGTCAGCGCCAGCGTGAGCATGAACAGCCTGCACCTGTGTGGGCTCAAGACAGTTAAGTCCTAACATAACGTGTTGGCCCTGCCACAACGTTGCTTTGTGAACCTTTTCTGGCTGCGAACCAGCATGATTACGCCAGTCGATAAAATTGCCCATTCCTGTAACCTTCTTTCTGCCCCAGATGCAGCCAAACTACCACACACCGAAACACCTTACGAGGCCGCTTAGTTAACGGAACGTATTACTTTGCATTATCAAGTTGCGACGGTGGATGCCCCACGCGTATAGTGACGGCCCTGGAACATCGCCGCAAAAATGGAGCAACGTTATGCCGGTGACCGGCTGCGCAACGCCCGCAGGCACTGCCCGCTATCGAGATCGTTTCAGATCTAAAGCGGCAGGGGATCACTTCCGCCAGCAGCACGATCTCTTCTTGTCATCAATTGGAATTGGCACTTATCTCGGCAACGCTGACTCTGGTACCGACAAGGGCTACGAGGAAGCTGTCGTGCGTGCGGTTCAGCTTGGCGCTAATGTTATCGATACCGCTGCAAACTATCGTTTCCAGCGAAGCGAACGTTCGGTCGGCAGGGCCCTGAACGTACTCGAACAGCAAGGTTTTAGTCGAGACGAAGTTGTAGTTTGCACTAAAGGAGGCTATCTACCTTTTGACGGCGCGCCCCCGCAAAACCTGCGTGCCTATGTGGAAGAAACTTTTGTCCGTCCCGGCATCGCCCAATTTACGGATATTGTTGGCGGAGCCCACTGTATGACGGCGGCATATTTACGAAACCAACTGGAACAGTCGCTCCGAAACCTGAGTCTTGAATGCATCGACGTTTACTACATTCATAATCCGGAATCACAGCTTGGCTATATCTCACGTGAGGACTTTGACATGCGGTTGCGGGCCGCATTTGCTGAACTGGAAGGACACCGAACTGAGGGCACAATAGGAATGTACGGCGTGGCCACCTGGAACGGTTTCCGGGTCTCGTCGCAGTCGCGCGAGTATCACTCGCTGACCAGGATGGTGGAGCTGGCGCGTGAAGTGGGTGGTGAATCGCAAGGCTTTGGTTTCATCCAATTGCCTTTCAATCTGGCAATGCCTGAGGCCCTGACTTTGCGCAATCAGATTCTCGACGAAAAACAATTGTCTATTGTGGAGGCAGCGGCGGCGCTGGGAATCACGGTAATAGCAAGCGCCTCGATTCTCCAGGGACGCGTAGCCCAACAATTGCCAGATAGCATTCGCGAACCTCTCGGCTCACTCCCAACAGATGTGCAGACCGCACTTCAGTTTGCACGCTCAGCGCCTGGAGTCACAACGGCCCTTATTGGCATGAGCAATAGCGGGCACGTTGAAGAAAATCTCCAACTTGTTGCTCGGGAACCGGTGTCTTCCCGCGACTTTGTTCGGCTTTTCTCGGAATAGATGACAACCGTGAGCAAACCAACATTCAATTCTTTCGCTGAATTCTGGCCGCATTACGTGAAGGAACATAGCCAGCCCGAGACGCGAGCACTGCATGCTCTTGGTACAACCGCCAGTATGGCCTGTGCGGTTGCCTTTATCGTCAGGCGCCAGTGGAAGCTTTTACCCCTTGCCCTGGTTCCCGGCTACGCAGCCGCATGGACAGGGCACTTTCTTATTGAGAAGAACAGGCCTGCCACCTTTGATCATCCGCTATGGTCGTTAATGGGCGATTGCAAGATGCTGGGATTGATGCTTTCCGGAAAGATGGAAGCAGAAATCGAACATCTGCAGGCTCGGCGGCCCTCAGAGATCGAATCCTAATCACAACAAACAAAAATCTCCTGAGCGATCATTTTCTTGCGCGCGCGGTATAGAATGGACGTATTCCGCGAAAGGATTTCTGTGCAAACCGCAACGCTCAAATGAGAGGCAACCTTCCGATTCCTGAAATAGACCCTCTTCTTCCACGCGCCTATACGTTGGACATTGAAACGGTGGCTATTCCGGATTTTCGCGAGCGCGTTGGACCACAACTGGAACGGCTGATGCGCCTCGGAAACATGCGCCTGGAACAGCAACAAAGATATCTCGAAGACATTGCAGCCGAAGAAGAGCGTTGTTATCAACTGGGCGCGCTGAGCGCGGCCTCCGGTCGTCTTCTTTCGATCGCAGTTCACAGGGCTCCCGTGGCAGGCCTTACCTGCCAGGGCTTGGAGACAGCGCCAACTGAGCACGTATTTGGCATCGACGTCGAGGGGAATGAGGAGCCTGAGAAAGAAGCACTCACCGCCTTTTTTAGCTTTATGAAAGACTTCGATCCAGAGGTGGATGAACTCGTGGGACACAACCTCATCGGCTTCGATCTGCCCTTCATCTTTCAGCGCTGTCTGGTGCACTGCATTTCAGCGCGCCCGCTTGTGGATCTTGCCGGGTATCAAGTACAAGGCGTATTTGACACAATGCATCAATGGTGGCTGGGAGCCAAGCGTTATGTGAGTCTTGACGACATAGCGTGGGCTCTGGGCATTGAGTCAAGCAAAACGGCAGAGGTTGAGGGTAGCAAAGTCTTTGAACTTTATCAGGCCGGGAAGCTCTCGCAAATTCGCCAGTACAACCTTAACGATGTGCGCGTAACGCGACTCATTTACGAGCGAATGGTGCAGTGCTTTGGCCGTTCATAATCCCGTCGACGCGACAATGTTTCATTTCCGCAACTGCTTCTGCTAAACTATTTCAATCATCATGGATGCGCAAACCTTCTTAATCATTTTCACTTTGCTTTGCGGGGCGCTGATGGGTGGGGCGATCGGCTGGCTGCTCCTGAAAACTAAAGCGAGTTCGGCCACTGCCGCTGAGCTGGCCACCCTCAAAGAACGTCTGGCGGGAAGAGAGCTGGAGATAGAAAAACTGCGCGCGACAATAGCTGGCGAAGTAGCAGAACACAAGGATTCGCGGGAAGAACTGGCCCACCTCAAGGCTGAGCTTGCCGGTGAGCGCCGGGCAAACGAAGAGCGGACCCAGTCTTTTCGCAAGATTTCTGACGACTTTGCGGAGAAGTTTAAAGCGCTTTCACGCGACGCGCTAAAAGACAATAACCACGCCTTCCTCGACCTGGCCCGGGCCACACTGGAGAAATTCCAAGAGACTGCCAAAGGTGATCTCGAACTGCGGCAAAAGGCCATCGATCAATTAGTCAGGCCGCTAAAGGATTCTCTCGAGAAAGTCGATGGCAAGATCGGCGAAATCGAGAAGGCACGCGCCGGAGCCTATGCCGAACTGCGTGAACAAGTGAGAGCGCTTGCCACGTCTCAATCTCACCTCCAGGCAGAGACTGGAAATCTCGTGAAGGCCTTGCGCGCCCCGCACGTGCGCGGCCGATGGGGCGAGATTCAGTTGCGGCGGGTGGTTGAGCTTGCCGGCATGTTGCAGTATTGCGATTTCCTGGAGCAGGAAAGCATAACAACTGAGGATGGGCGGTTGCGCCCCGACGTTATTGTTCGTCTTCCCGGTGAGCGCACGATTGTAGTAGACGCTAAGGTGCCATTCGATGCTTTTTATGAATCAATCTCGACCACCGATGATGAAATTCGTGGTCTTAAATTGAAGGAACATGCGCGGCTGGTGCGAACACATATTTCCGCACTAGGCAAGAAATCCTATTGGGAGTCAGTCCAACCGGCACCCGAATTCGTCTTACTGTTCCTGCCGGGCGAAACCTTCTACAGCGCTGCGCTGGAGATGGATCCAAAATTAATTGAAGACGGGGTGAATCAGGGTGTCATCATTGCCACGCCGACGACACTGATTGCTCTGCTCAAGGCCGTCTCCTATGGATGGCGGCAAGAGCAGATGGCTGCAAATGCTCAGGAGGTCAGCCGGCTCGGCAAGAACCTTTACGATCGGCTGCGTATTTTCACAAACCATTTTGCGGATATTGGCAAAGGACTGGACAAAGCAATTGAATCCTATAACAAAGGTGTCGGTTCGCTTGAGGCCCGCGTGCTGGTCACCGCTCGACATTTTAAAGAGCGAGGCGCGCTTCCGGGAGAAGAGATTGAGATAGTCGAGCCTATTGATAAATCGACTCGGGCGCTAGCTCTCGATGAGGGAGGCTTGTTTCCCGATCTGGTAGCCGCGCAGGCAGAAGCTGAAGTGGAAGAAGAGTCTCTGCCGCTGCTTAAAGCCAAAACCGTTGCGGAAAGCTAGTACGTATCATTTGTCATTTGCCATTTTTCAATTGTCATTGGTGTGGGGCGAGCATTCAATTCATTTAGAAATGCACCGCTAACACCGCTGTAGAATTGGCGGCAGTTCAAAGCATGCACCACAGCAAATGGTAGATGCCAAATGGCAAATGAGAAATGACAAATTGATTTTTTCTCGTGAACGATGGTTCAAAACAGATCTGGCTGGGGCCGGTATTGGGTGACAATCGCTCGCGTTTGATTGAGCGATGCGCTGAGCTTGTCGCAACCAATCGCGCCGACAGTTTTGTCTATCTCGCCGCTTCTCATCCTCTACTCGAAATTGTTTCACAAGGCATTCTCGATGGCTCGAGGAATCGCGGATTGTGGGGCGAGCTCCCGGTCTATCTCTTTCGGGGCTTTGTCCGACGTCTACTCTCCACCGCTGAAGAGGTAGAAATGGGCGCGCTCCTGCTGCCGCGCACTCCCATTGATGGCGAAGAGTTGCCTCTCAAGCGCAGCCTTATCTCCCAGATCCTCAGAAGGTTGCACGGCGAAAAAAGACTCAATGCGCTTGGACCACTGGCCACCCGTGAAGGATGCGTAAGTACCATTACGACCCTGATTGGCGAGATTCAGCGGGCGGGAAAGACTCCAGCCGAGTTGCAGAAGATCATCGCCGAAAGAGCCGCAGACTATCACGAACATGACGACGACAACGGTAGCCAGCCTCTCGACCGCAACGTTCCCAAAGTCATCGACGCTGCTCTCCTGCAAAGAAATTTCAATGAAGAAGTCAGCCTTATCTATGCAACCTATGCCAGGCTGCTCGAACAAAACCGGCTCACTGATGACGACGCGAACGGACTTCAGGCGCTCGCTGTTCTCAGAGGAGAAATAGATGGTCTGCGCGTTCGTGTGCCGATGTTCGAGCAAGCGAAGCTCCTCATACTGGATGGCTTCTTCGATTTCACACCGATTCAGGGAGAGTTGTTGCGATCACTGGTCCCTCGATTCTCGGAAGTGATCGTCAATCTCAATAGAGACGAACTCAATCCGGAAATCTTTAAGCCGTTTGAAGAAACGATAAAACAGCTTTGCGCAATAGACGACTTCGAGATCAAACACAACAAGCAAGTTTCATCGGCTGGGAGTTCTCTCGGCCGCCTGCGGGAACGATTGTTCAATACAACAGTCTTAAGCCAGCAACTCCCTGATGAAACGAACGGGAAGAATAAACTAGAGATCCATTATTTCGATTGCACTGATCGGGAAACTGAAATTCGTGCCATTGCGAAAGAGATCAAACGATTGGTTTTGCTCGGAAGATACAGGCTTTCCGAGGTGGCGCTCGTTGTGCGAGAGCGCGCTTCCTATGCCGAGACTATCGCCCGAGTGATGGCTGAAGAGTCGTTGCCTTGCAATGTCGACCGGCGAATCACCGCAAGCGAGCTCCCAGCCTCCCGCGCGGTCCTGAAACTGTTATCGGTGCTTGAAGAACTTGCTCGCGAAGAATCGGCTGTTCTGAAGATGCCGCAGCTCGCCGATCAGATCAAATCAGGCTACTTTCGTTTGCCGCGCAAAGACATTGAGCTGCTCGCAAGTCAGTTTGCGAACAACTATTCACATCTTTTCAGCGAGGGCCAGACACGGGTTGCAGAGCGCGAAGAATGGCTTGCACCTGAGTTGAGCATTGGGCGCTGGGACGCCGATATGCTCGAAAATGTGATCGCTTATGTGGGATCTGAGTTGCGGCTCGTCGATTGGCTCGCTCGCTGCCGTAAGCTCATTACAGAATTGCCAGCAGCGGAAGCAACCAGAGAGCTGCTGGACATAGATGTCGTGGAATCGAACCATGACGATGAGCAAGCGCAACTCGAGGAAGCCGAAACCGCACAACCCAAAGACCAGCCGCTGGAGAAGAAGCGTCGACCGCAGCGCGATATACACCCGGCTGCGATTGCCTGGGCAGCGTTGGTAATCAAACGATTCGCCGCCCGAATACAAGCGGTTCCCCGGAAGGGTCAACCGGCCGAGCTACGTTCTGCATTACTGAAGCTATTGGACAGCCTTCAGTTTCGGACGCAGGTCATGAGGCCCGTGCGTCAAACCGAAGACCGGGAGTTGTCGCGGGCAACAATCGACCTGCATGCGCTTGAAGCGCTACGACGTGCTTTTGTGGCTGCAATCAAGAGCATTGAAATTACCCGGCAGTCCGAAAATAATGAGGAACCGCTTACTACCTTCATAGCTGAGGTGCGCCGGTGCCTGGCTTCCCAAACAGTTTTGCTTGGCAGCACCGAAAGGACTGGTCTGCGCATTCTGGAAGCCACCGACATCCGAGGACTCTCCTTCCGGGCGATTTTCATAGCCGGTTTGATCGAAGGCGGCTTCCCACTGGCCCCGTCACGTGACTGGATTTACCCACATGAAGAACGGGCGCGACTAAAACATTACGGATTGACACTGGAAGATATTTCACCCGCAACCCTCTTAAAGGAGGAGCACCACTTTTATCAAGTCGCTTGTCGTGCTACTGAACGCTTGTACCTCACTCGCCCGTTATTGCTTGAAGGCGACATTGAGACAGTTGCTTCTTACTACATCAACGAGGTTCGCAGGGCTGTAGCTCCGGCAAGGATTCAGGAGGGGCGGGTAGCTCGGCCCGACTATGACGGTCAGCAGCTAGACGATTCCTCCTCGGCACAAGGGTTGACCATCAGCCTCATACGTCAGGAGCAGCGTCATTTGAGTAACGTCCAGAAGTTTGAGTTGCACCCCTTTCCACAGATCACTCACTTTCTCTCATTGGCCCGAAACGACGGCTTCTTAAGTGAGTCCGCCTTGCGTCGGATCGCCATTGAACGAGAACGAGCCGGGACAGGTTTTGGCCCATATGATGGACAGATTGACAACGCCGAACTGCTCTCACTGATCAGCAAACGATTTGGCCCAGACTTTGTTCATAGCGCAAGTGGGCTCAGCACTTTCGGTAATTGCCCTTACCGGTTCTTTGCGCAACGCGTACTAAAACTCCAACCTCGGGGTGAAGCAGCGTTGGATCTACAGGCCCTGGATGCCGGCAAGCTGCTGCACGATATCCTGCGCCGCTTTCTTGAAGGTCATCGCGGGAAGCGTCTGAACCCACTTCAGCGTGAGCAGCTAACTGCCGAACTCTTATCAATCGCCGACCAGGTGTTTGCTCAACATCAACGAGTTGTGCCGCCACTTAACCGCCAGATTTGGGAACTTGATTGTGAGATTCGGAAAATTATTCTCAGCCAGGTTCTGCTCTTCGAGTTGGAAACCCAAGAGAGGACAGCGGCCCAGGAAGTTGTGCCTTCCCGTTTTGAGTTGGCCTTTGGAATGAAATCTGCAGCAATGGATCCTGGTTCGACTGATAAGCCTCTCCGGCTCACGCGCTCACGATTTGCAGGCGAGGAAACCATTTGTATCAGCGGCCAGATCGATCGCGTGGATATCGCTCAACGCGATCAGACAGTTGTTGCTTACGATTACAAATTATCAAAGGGAGCAAAGAAGGAAGACATTCTGGAAGGACGGAATCTGCAAATTCCTATCTATCTGGATGCCCTGGAGCAGTTGTTCTTTCCGAATCAGAAAATCGCTGGAGGGGGATTCTACACGCTGCGCGGAGGCGCCGAACGACGCAATACCGGCATGTATCGTAAAGATTTCAACGCTTACCTGAATCTGCAAGCCAGAAGGTCACTCTTTTCGGAGGATGAGTGGCACAGTCTTCGCGCTCGAGTGAGGACAATTATCTGGGATTTTCTTGACCGTATGCGCGCGGGCAGTTTTGCCGTACAACCTTCCGAAGGAGAAAAGACGTGCAAGTTCTGCGACTACTTTGCTGTATGCCGCTACGAGAAGTATCGCATTGATCGGAAGAGAGCTAGAACCAAAACTGAAGACAAGGCGACAAAACATTATCGGTAGATTAGATGCACGGGTTCATTCGAATCAGGCACCGAGCAGTTGCTGTTCACCCCGTCAGGGGTGAAGAAGACCCGAAGATCCCCCGCGCTTGTCGAACAAACGGCAGATAGTGAATTTGTTGACAATTTCTTGGCGCACTGAATAAAGAACACGAAGCAGCAGTGAGTTTAGAAAACAAGCCAAAACTCAAACCCGAACAAGCTACCGCCGCATATACGCTTGACCGCCACGTCTCTGTAACGGCCGGCCCTGGATCCGGAAAGACGACGGTGCTGGTGGAGCGTTACCTCCACATCCTTCGTCAAAATCCTCAACTGAATATCGATCAGATAGTTGCTATTACCTTCACGAACCGTGCCGCCAACGAAATGCGCGAACGACTTAGAAAGGATCTCGATCGTATTCTGGAGTGTTGTTCCGGAGATGAACGCCTTCGCTGGATGAGATACAAACGCACCCTGGATGGCGCGGTCATCAATACGATTCACGGTTTCTGCGCTCGGCTACTGCGTGAGTTTCCAGTCGAAGCACGCATCGATCCGCAGTTTCTTCTCCTCGACCAACACGACGCAGCAATACTGTTGGAAGCTGCCGTCGAAGAAGCGTTAACGGAGCTAATCAGCAGGGAGAGTGAGCAGATTTCCCAACTCGCTGTGGGATTCGGACGCGGCCGCCTCGCTGAAGCTCTAAATCAGCTTTACATGACCGTGCGCGGACAAGGACTCCAACTCGAAGAGCTGGCTTACCGAACCTCTACTGGCCATTCCACTCCCGACGATTACAAACAAGGATTGGCGGACTTGGACCATACCATCAACGACTATATCCGCTGCGGGTATTTGTCTCCCGCGGGTGAAGCCAGGAGAACTTTCTTTCGCTCGAACTGGCCAACATTGCGCCAGATGTTGGAGCAGAATCGTCCAAATCTAGCTGATTATTGCAGCGCGATTGAAGCGTTTCGCGCGGGCGCGCGACAATCAAAAAACAGTGCTGCCGGGTCAATCATGGAACGGCTCGATGCCCAGCTTTGGGGCGCCGGAAAACAGGGCCCACTGGGCCTGGTACCGCAGCTTTGTTTCGATCGGATTGCAAAAGAGTACGCTCTGGAGGTAATTCAAGCCCTCCAGCAGGTCGAAAAGCGCTACCGAGAAAAGAAGAATCTTCTGGCAGCGCTTGACTTTGACGATCTACAGCTCAATGCGCTCGAGCTGCTCGATCAACCGGCCGTCCTGGGGCGCGTGACCCAACGATATAGTTTTTTCCTGATCGATGAGTTTCAAGATACAAATAGAATACAGCGAGACCTGATGCACAAATTAGCGTTCAGTCCCCGCGTCTCGCGCACAAATCTTTTCATTGTTGGCGATCGCAAACAGTCGATTTACGGCTTTCGTGGGGCAGACGTCGACGTATTTGAGCAAACCACGGAGGACCTAAAAGCGGCGGCAGGCGTAGTGCAACCGCTGCACCTCAACTTTCGCAGTCAGCCGGGGCTGATCAGCTTCTTTAACTATCTTTTTCAAAGGCTATTTCAACGCGACAACGATGAAGGTGAAACAGATCTTGCCGAATTGGGCTTTGTTGTATTCGAGCCTAGCAACGAGCAGCGCGAGCAGCACGATCCTCAGCCTCTTGTCGAACTGCTATTAGATACGAAGGCGCCGGCTGAAGATGGTCTCAAAGCAGAGCAAAGCTCGTCTGAGCGCGATGCACAGCAAATCGCGCTGCGAATTCTGTCTCTCACGGGAGCCGCTGCTAGCACGGAAAATATTTCGATCGAAGAGAATCACTCCAGCTCCGGAACTTTATGCTTGTCGTTCGAAGGTGCTGCTGCGGTTCCCGCCTGTAACTATCGCGATATTGCGTTGCTGTTTCGCGCCATGACTGATGTATCCATTTACGAGAGGGTTTTTCGCACGGCCAACATCCCCTTTCAGACTGTTCAGGGAAAAGGTTTTTATGAGCGCGAAGAGATCAGCGATTTAATCCAGTTACTGCGGTTCTTGGACAATAGGACGGATGAAATTGCTCTGGCTGCGTTGCTGCGTTCGCCACTGGGCGGAATCTCTGATAATGCCTTGCTGGCTTTACGCTGCGCCCCGTGGTTAAGCGACATTGAAAGAGGAAAGCTCGAAGGATACTTCAGCCATCCACGTAAGCTCTTCCATGCGCTGCGCCATCATAATGAAATTGCCTACATCGACGATCGCGACCGCTCCCAACTCGAGCGCGCCCGTAAATTGCTTATCAAGCTCATTCGGAGGCGCAACCATTATTCCATCGCTGACCTGCTGCGGTTTGCCGCTGAAGAGTCGGAATATCTTCTCGTAATAGCTGCTAACTTTGACGGAGCGCAACGACTCGCCAACGTGCAAAAGCTGTTTGCGCTTGCCGAGCGGTTTGAACATTCGGGTACTCATCTGGTGCGCGACTTCGTGCGCTACGTCGAGGAGTTTGAAGCAATCGGCAGCCGCGAAAGCGAGGGACAGATTGACGAGTCAGCCAATGCAGTGCGACTCATGTCGATCCATCAGGCCAAGGGGTTGGAGTTTCCTGTTGTCATTATCCCTAATCTCCATCATCGATCGCTTAAACCTCAGGAATACTGGTATGCACTTGATCGTCATCGTGGTTTTACACTGAAAGTACCTGACGGGCGTGGTAAGCAGGTGGCTGGCTACACACTTCAGAGTTTTCGTGAGCGCGCGAAACGGCGTGAGCACTTTGAAAATGTTCGTCTGCTGTATGTGGCCGCTACGCGAGCTGAGAATAGGCTCATTTTGTCGGGCGCCACTGACGACCTCTTGAAGATGGAGGGTTCGCCCGACAACTGGTTGAGGCTCATCTGGCAGAAGCTCGAGTTGCAAGTTTCCAAAAACAGCCTAATTAACCTCGATCCAAACACTCAGGTTGCCGTTACCTTAAATCTTGCAGATGAATCCAGAGTTCGTGCTCCTGCGTTCAGCCCGCCGGAAGGAAAAGAGCAACCGAAGAGCACCGACCATCTGAGCCTGGCCTTTCCTCTGCTACAGAAGATTAGCGGCGACGCCGATACTCACCTGCATCGGTTTAGCGTGACCCAACTTATCAACTACCGCCGCTGCCCGCGGCAATACTACTTCGATCGGGTGCTGCATCTACCTGACTACGACCGTAACCGAGTGTGGAACGAGGCGGAAGCGCCCGAGCCTCCAGCTAATCTGACTGCAACGCTAAAGGGCGCCGTTATTCATCGCTTCTGTGAAACGTACCGCGCTGGCGCAAACATTCAAGATCTCCTCCGGCAAAGCCTTGCGGAAGTGATCAAATCACGGCAGGCAGAACTTGCCGATAGGCTGATAGATATCAACCAGCAGAAAGCGTTTGAAGAACTCTTGCCGCTGGCCCAAAACTATCTCGCCAGCTCCGTGTTTACGCGAATTGAGCGGGCGCGCAATGCTGTCAACGGCGTGATTGGAAGGTGGCCCACAGAACAAACCGGTCTCTGGAGCGAGTTGAGTTTTCGTTTGCGGCGCCCATCAGGAATATTGACCGGAGCTATTGATAAGTTACTAATCACGAGGGCAGCTGATAGCGGTCAGTATGAGATCGAGATCATCGATTTCAAAACCAACCGCCTCGGAAGCCTCGGATCATGCGCTGCACGGGAATCAACCGTAGCAACGGCAGCAGCAGTGTCCTCTTTTTCGGCAACGGAGCAACAGGTTGTTACTGGTGTAGGAGTGCGGAGGAAGCGGGGGAGTTCTACCAATGTTGCAAAGCAGTTTGTTTTTGATTTTTCTGACACTGGAAAGTTTGACTCTCCAAATGGCATTCAGGTATCCACCCAAAGCAAGAGCAATCAACCTGTCTTGCAAGATCGCATTGAGGTTCTGGCACGTGATTATCACCTCCAGATGCAATCCTACGCGCTGGCCGTACAAGAGTTGCTTCCTGCTGTGATTAGGAACGGCCAACTCACGGTCACGCTGCATTTTCTGTCGCCAAATGTGGAGTACAGAATTGCGGATGAACTGTTATCGCCGGAGGCATGTGGTGCAGCTATTGATCAATCGATGGCCCAACTTATCGCAGCTTCGGAACCGGCACACTTTCCAGTGCGACCGGAAATTCATTGCCACATGTGCAACTTCCTTCACATTTGCGATGCGGGCCGCCAGGAGATCCGCAGATTCCGCAGATTACAGGGATTCATGTGATGCAGGCCGCGGCTAAGAACATTTTTCTAATGGGAGACCTTCCTTCGGATGGAAACATTTTGGGCTGGAAGATCCATTCACATCTGGGGAGGGTAAATCAGGCTCACAAAGGTTTTCGGGTGGAGCGTTTTTCACCTGGAAGCACTTTCAGGTTGACACCGAGTCACACTAATGTTTAAACCGTCTGCGTAATCTGTGTAATCTGTGGATTCATCAGGTCTGGGATCAATGCAAAAAGGCTCGCCGGCTCCGGACTTTACGCTTCCTGACAGCACCGGTAAATCGTGGCACCTAGCCGAGCAAAGAGGCAAGATAGTGGTGTTGCTGTTTTACCCGGGAGATGAAACGCCGATCTGCACACGTCAAATGTGTTCAGTGCGTGATCGGTGGGACGACTACATCGCCACTGGGGCTGAGGTAGTGGGCATCTCGACTAACTCGGTCGAGTCGCATATCGAATTTGCCAAACACCACAATCTGCCGCTGCGCCTGCTTTCGGATGAAGGGGGCGTTATCGCAAACCTGTATGGTGCGCGGTCTCTAATTCCCGGCAAGGTGGCCCGCTCCGTTTTTGTGATCGATCCGAGCGGCATCCTGCGCCATAGAGACGTGCGACCTCTTGGCTTATTTCGGCCTAAGGATGACGAGATACTCCGAGCCATTGAGGCTGCGAAAGTGTCCTCCGCGGCTAGCTGAAAGACCTGGAACGTTTCTGCTCTCCATTCGCATATGTCATTTGACAAAATTTGACAATTCTCATTTGCCATTTTTCACTACAGACAAACGTCTTCCACGATATCCAGAGCAGGTAGTTGCCTGGGTGTAGACGAGGTATAATTCCTCTACCGCGAAGGAGAATTCAAATGGGGGAACTTATCAAGTGTAAACATTGTGGCGAAAAACGCCCGGCGCTCGGGTTTGCGCCGTTGCCCAATGATTTGGGGCAGAGAATCGCTAATGAGATCTGCCAGCCTTGTTGGGGTGGTTGGCTACAAAAGCAGACCCAGATAATCAATCATTATGGCCTGGACGTCTCGAACCCCGACGCTCAGAACCTTCTTATGGACAATATCAAAGGCTTTCTTTTTGCTGAGATTCCCCAGGTGGCCGAGATCGATACAACCAAGGAAGGCACAATAGAGTGGTAAGCGTTAATGGCCGAAACCGGCAGCGCTTCCGCAACAAG